>Ga0181519_10000089_pt1 | contig 77927 bp, 68 predicted proteins | sample PEATcosm2014_Bin_26_FD_121102 | JGI IMG/M metagenome (GOLD analysis project Ga0181519, IMG submission 121102) | Peatland microbial communities from MTU Mesocosm Facility, Houghton, MI, USA - PEATcosm2014_Bin02_10_metaG | ecosystem: Environmental > Terrestrial > Soil > Wetlands > Peat | place...
ACGAGCGACGCCATCGCGACCGCGGGCTCCGTGACCTACGGCGTCGCGACGGTCGTGATCGGCCTCAGCCACTTCGTCGCGCTGAGCGCGCTCGCGCTCCTCGCGGCGGGCGCCGCGTGGGTGTTGTCGTTCTCGACCTTCAACATCACCACCCAGACCTCGGCGCCGCGCTGGGTGGTCGGCCGCACGCTCGCCCTCTACCAGACGGCCGCGTTCGGCGGCATGGCCTTCGGCAGCTGGCTGTGGGGCGAGTACACCGAGTACGGCGGACTCGAGGCGAGCCTCACGACCGCGGGGCTGCTGCTCGCGGGCTCGTTCATGCTGGCACGGCGCTGGCCGCTGCACGCGAGCGAGGCGATCGACCTGAACCCCATGCGCGCCGCGCTCGACGAGCACGCCGCGACCCGGGTCGATCCGCAGGCGGGCCCGATCGTGATCTCGATCGAGTACCGGATCGCCCCGGAGGACAGCGCCGAGTTCGTCGCCGTCGCGCACGAGCTCGGCCGCATCCGCCGCCGCGACGGCGCGCGGCGCTGGACGCTGCTGCAGGACCTCGACGACGCGTCGCGCTGGCTCGAGCGCTTCGAGACCGTGACCTGGCTCGACCACCTGCGCCAGGGGCAGCGGGCGACCGTCGCGGACCGCAGCGCGCGCGAGCGCATCCTCGCGCTCCACCAGGGCCCGGGCGCCCCGCGCGTGGCGCACCTGCTGGCCCGTTCGCCCGGGGATGCGCACGGCTCGGGCGCAGGGGTCGATCGGCCCGGCCCGAGCGACCCCCGGCTGGTCGGGGCCGAGGCCACCCTCGGCGGACTCGCCGGCCGTGGCCGCGAGCCGGTCCCGGGCACGGACGCGACGCCGGCCCCCCGAGGCACTAAACTACCGGGCTCAACGCCCCGTTAGCGGGCCCCGGAACGCAGGACCGCGACAGGCCATGGGCCGCATATTCGAAGTACGCAAGCACGCGATGTTCGCGCGCTGGAACCGGATGGCGAAGCAGTTCCACCGCATCGCCAAGGACATCACCATCGCGGTCAAGGCCGGCGGCCCCGACCCGAACTCGAATCCGGCGCTGCGGCGCTGCGTGCAGAACGCGCGCGCGATCAACATGCCGAAGGACAAGGTCGAGGCGGCGATCAAGCGCGCCTCCGGCAAGGACGCGGCCAACTTCACCGAGGTGCTGTACGAGGGCTACGCGCCGCACGGCGTCGCGATCCTGGTCGAGGCCGCGACCGACAACCCGACGCGCACGGTCGCGAGCGTGCGCCACCTGTTCGCGAAGGGTGGCGGCAACCTGGCCTCGAGCGGCAGCGTCAGCTTCCAGTTCCGCGAGATGGGCGTCTTTCGCCTCAACCCCGAGGGCATCGACCAGGACGACCTCGAGCTCTACCTGATCGACCACGGCCTCGAGGAGATGGGCGAGAGCACCGGCGAGAAGGGCGAGCCGCAGATCGTCGTGCGCTGCACCTTCGGCAACTTCGGGCAGCTGCAGAAGGCGCTCGAGGACCGCGGCATCACGCCGCTGTCGGCGGAGCGCGAGTTCGTGTGCACGACGCCGAGCGAACTGCCCGAGGGCGAGGCCAAGGAAGTGCTGGAGCTCATCGACAAGCTCGAGCAGGATGATGACGTGCAGAAGGTTTTCCACACGCTTGCCTGAAGGTCACCGCGCCATGTCGATCCATCGTCCGCTCGCGCTCGCCGCGACCCTCCTGACGGCAGCCACGGTCATGGCGGAGCCGCCGTCGACGCCCGCGGAGCCGCAGCCGGCGCCCACGGCGACGGCCGCACCCGCCATCCCGGCAACCGCGACCCCGGCGGCGACGGCACCGGCGACCCCGGCGCCGAGGACTCCGGCGCCGGCACCGAGGGCCCCCGCAGCCAAGACCACCGACAAGGCCACCGACAAGGCGGCCGACAAGGCGGCGGCCGCCGCCGCCGCGCACCCGCTGACGATGCAGGAGCTGCTCGCGTCGACGAAGCCCGCCGACTGGCGGCCGCTCGATCCGGACTACACGCTCTACATGGACCTGTCGCAGGGCCGCATCGTCATCGAGCTCGCGCCGGCGTTCGCGCCGCGCCACGTCGCCAACATCCAGAAGTTCGCGCGCGCCCACTGGTACGACGGACTCGCCATCACGCGGGTGCAGGACAACTTCGTCGCGCAGTGGGGCGACCCGCTGAACGGCAAGCCAGACGTCGGCGAGAAGCGCCTGCCGCCGGAGTTCTCGCGGCCGGGCGGCGCGCCCGGCTTCGTGCGCCTCAAGGATCCGGACACCTTCGCGCCCGAGGTCGGCTTCTCGGGCGGCTTCCCGGCGGCGCGCACCGGCGCCGAGGGCGAGGCGTGGCTGGTGCACTGCTACGGCATGGTCGGGGTCGGCCGCGACGTCGACCCGTCGACCGCGATCGGCACCGAGCTCTACGCCGTCATCGGTCACTCGCCGCGCCAGCTCGACCGCAACGTCGCGGTGGTGGGGCGCGTGGTGTGGGGGATGGAGCTCCTGTCGTCACTGCCGCGCGGCACCGCCGACCTCGGCTTCTACGACCAGCCGGAACAGCGCGTGCCGATCCAGACCGTGCGGCTCGCCGCGGAACTGCCCGCGGCCGAGCGGCTGCCGCTCGAGGCGCTCAGGACCGACAGCGCCGCGTTCCAGAAGCTGATCGAGCTCAGGCGCAACCGGCGCGACGCCTGGTACAAGCTGCCGGCCGGGCGCATCGACCTGTGCAACGTGCCGCTCCCGGTGCGCGAGCGCGCCGAGCCGCGCAAGAAGGGCTGAGGCGCGCGCCGCGCTCAGGGAAGCGGCGCCGCGCCGCCCGCGGGGTCCGCCGCGCCGCGCGCGATGTGCGCGCGGATCTCCGCCCCCGTCAATTCCCCTTCCCAGCGCGACACCACGAGCGTCGCGACGGCGTTGCCGATGAGGTTCGTGACCGCGCGCGCCTCGCTCATGAAGCGGTCGATGCCGAGGATCAGCGCGAGTGCCGCGACCGGCACCCCGGGGACCACCGCGAGCGTCGCCGCGAGCGCGATGAAGCCGCCGCCCGTCACGGTCGCCGCGCCCTTCGAGCTCAGCATCGCGACCAGCAGCAGCGTCGCCTGCTGCGCGAGGCTGAGCTCGACGTCGAGCGCCTGCGCGAGGAACAGCGTCGCGAGCGACAGGTAGATGCAGGTGCCGTCGAGGTTGAACGAGTAGCCGGTCGGGACCACGAGGCCGACGGTCGCGCGCCGGCAGCCGAGCCGCTCGAGCCGGTCGATCAGCGGCGCGAGCACGCTCTCGCTCGAGGAGGTGCCGATCACGGTGACGATCTCGGTCCTCAGGTAGCCGACGAGGCCCGTCACCCGGAAGCCCGCCGCGCGGCACACGCCGCCCAGCACCGCGAACACGAACACGAAGCAGGTCAGGTAGAAGACGCCCATGAAGCGAGCGAGCGGCCCGAGGCTCGACCAGCCGAACTTGCCGATCGTGAAGGCCATCGCGCCGAAGGCACCGAGCGGTGCCGCCCACATCACGAAGCCGACGATGCGGAACAGCACCTGCGCCGCGGCGTCGATGAAGGCGACGAAGGGCGTGGCGCGCTCGCCTGCGATCGCGGCGCCGACGCCCGTCAGCACCGCGACCAGCAGCACCTGCAGCAGCTCGCCCGAGGTGAGCGCGCCCGGCAGCGTCGCGGGGATCACGTTCAGCAGGAACTCGGTGACCGACTGCTGGTGCGCGGCGGTCGCGTATTTCGCGACCGCCGCCGCGTCGAGCCCGGCCGGGTCGACGTGGAAGCCGCGGCCGGGGCCGAGCAGGTTGCCGACCAGCATGCCGACCGCGAGCGCGACGGTCGATAGCACCTCGAAGTAGACGAGCGCCTTGGCGCCGATGCGGCCGACCCGCGGCAGGTCGTGCATGTGGGCGATGCCGAGCACGATCGTGCAGAACACGACCGGGCCGACCAGCATGCGGATCAGGCGGATGAAGCCGTCGCCGAGCGGCTGCAGCGCGATGCCGCTGGCCGGCGCGAAGCTGCCGACCAGCGTGCCGGCGGCGACCGCGACCAGCACCCAGAAGTACAGCGAGCGTGTCAGCCTTCGCATCGCTCGAGCGCCTGCCCCCGTGCCGGCGGCCGCCGCGGCCCTCAGCCGACCGACTTCACCGCCTGGATCAGCTGGTTGACCGCGCCCTGCGCATCGCCGTAGAGCATGCGCGTGTTGTCGAGGTAGAAGAGCGCGTTCTCGATGCCGGAGAAGCCCTGGCCCTGGCCGCGCTTGATGACGATGACGTTCTTGGCCTTGTCGGCGTTCAGGATCGGCATGCCGTAGATCGGGCTCGACTTGTCGTTGCGGGCCACCGGGTTGACGACGTCGTTGGCGCCGATGATGAGCGCGACGTCGGTGGTCTCGAACTCGGCGTTGATCTCCTCGAGGTCGGAGATCAGGTCGTAGGGCACGCCGGCCTCGGCGAGCAGCACGTTCATGTGGCCCGGCATGCGGCCGGCGACCGGGTGGATCGCGAACTTGACCGTGACGCCGCGGTGCTGCAGCAGCTGCGCGAGCTCCCACACCTTGTGCTGCGCCTGCGCGACCGCCATGCCGTAGCCCGGCACCACCACCACCTTCTGCGCGAACGCCATCATGACGCCGGCGTCGGAGGCCTCGATCGGCTTCTGCGAGCCGGTGACTGCGCCCGTGGCCGCCGCGCCCGTGTCGCCGAAGCCCGAGAACAGGACGTTGCCGAGCGAGCGGTTCATGGCTTTCGCCATCAGCTGCGTGAGGAGCGTGCCCGCCGAGCCGACCACGGTGCCGGCGATGATCATCGCGGCGTTCTGCAGCACGAAGCCCTCGAAGGCGACGGCGAGGCCGGTGAGCGCGTTGTAGAGCGAGATCACCACCGGCATGTCGGCGCCGCCGATCGGCAGCGTCATGGTGATGCCGAGCAGCAGCGCCACCACGAAGAACGCCGTCACCACCAGCGGCGTCGCGTTGACGCCGGTCGCGATCAGGCCGCCGAGCACGATCGCCGCGAACAGGATCAGCATGTTGGCGAACTGCTGGCCGCCGAAGCGGAACGAGCGCTTGATGAGGCCCTGCAGCTTGCCGAAGGCGATGCCGGAGCCGGCGAACGACACCGAGCCGATCAGCCCGCCGAGCACCGCGAGCGCCCCGTAGGCGATGCCGTGAGTGTCGCCCTTGTAGAGCTCGACCGCGGCGATGGCCGCGGCCGCGCCGCCGCCCATGCCGTTGTAGAGCGCGATCATCTGCGGCATGTCGGTCATCGCGACCTTCTTGCCGCTCCACCAGGCGAGGCCGCCGCCGGCCGCGATCGCGACGATCACGAGCCCGAAGTTGGTGGCCGCGTGGCTCGAGGCGACCGGGTCCATCGCCGGGGCGAGAAAGGTCACGAGCGTCGCGATCACCATGCCGAGGCCGGCCCAGAGGATGCCGCCGCGCGCCGTGACCGGCGAGCTCATGCGCTTGAGTCCGGAGATGAACAGGAACGCGACCAGGATGTAGGCCGCGTCGATGACCCACTTGGCGAGGGTCGGGTTGATGGCGGCCATCAGTGCTGGCCTCCGGCCGGCTTGCGCTGGCCGCTCGACTTGAACATCTCGAGCATGCGCTCGGTGACGACGTAGCCGCCGACCGCGTTGCCGGCGGCGAGCGCGACGCCGAGCGTGCCGATCACCTGCTCGAGCACCGAGTCGGCGCGGAACAGCGCGAACATCGCGCCCACCAGCACGATGCCGTGCACGAAGTTGCTGCCCGACATCAGCGGCGTGTGCAGGATCACCGGCACGCGCGAGATGACCTCGTAGCCGGTGAAGGCCGCGAGCATGAAGATGTAGATTGCGATGACGCCGTCGATCATGGATTCGTCCCCTGAGGCCGGGCCTGTCAGCCCGACGCGAGCAGCTTGGCGGTGGGTTCGTGCTTGACCTGGCCCGCGTGCGTGAGCACCGTGCCCGCAAATACCTCGTCACTCCAGTCGAAGTTGAGCACGCCCTGCTTGAGCGCCGGGCTCAGGAGGTTGTAGAGGTTGCGTGCGTACATCTCGCTCGCGTGGTAGGCGAGCTGGGCGGCGAGGTTCACGGGCCCGACGATGCGGACGTTGCCGTGCTGCACGGTTTCGCCGGCGCGCGTCAGCTCGCAGTTGCCGCCGTTCTCGGCGAGGATGTCGACGATCACGGCACCCGCCTTCATGCGCTCGACCACGGCGCGCGTCACGATGCGCGGTGCCGGGCGGCCGGGGACGCCGGCGGTCGTGATCACGGCGTCGGCCACCGCGATGCGCGCGTCGAGCACCTCCTGCTGCCTGGCCTTCTCCTCGGCCGTCAGCTCGCGCGCGTAGCCGCCCGCGCCCTCGGCGGTGACGCCGGTCTCGATGAACTTGGCGCCGAGCGACTTCACCTGGTCGCGGGTCGCGCTCCTGACGTCGTAGGCCTCGACGATCGCGCCGAGGCGCCGCGCGGTCGCGATCGCCTGCAGGCCCGCGACGCCGACGCCGATCACGAGCACCTGCGCCGGGCGGATGGTGCCGGCGGCGGTGGTCAGCATCGGGAAGAAGCGGTCGAGCGTGTTGGCCGCGATCAGCACCGCCTTGTAGCCGGCGATCGCCGCCTGCGAGGAGAGCGCGTCCATCGACTGGGCGCGCGAGATGCGCGGCACGAGCTCCATCGCGAAGCTCGTGACGTTGCGGTCGCGCAGCACGCGCACCGCGGCGAGGTGGTTGTGCGGCTGCATGAAGCCCGCGTGCACGGCGCCCGCCTGCAGGCGGCCGGCCTCCTCGGGCGTGAGCGGCTGCACCTTGAGCAGGAGGTCCGCCTCCGCCCAGACGCGCGCCGCGTCCGCGAACTCGACGTTCTTGAAGGCGGCATCCGGGAACTGGGCGCTCTGGCCGGCGCCGCGCTCCACCAGGATGCGCGCGCCGAGGGCCGCGAACTTGGCGGCGATCTCGGGCACGAGTGCCACGCGCGCTTCGCCCGGCTGCGTCTCGCGCGGCACGCCGATGACGATGCCGGTGGGGGCTGGGGGTGCGGCGGACATCGAGATCCTCCTCGGGCTGGACCTGCCGGCGGAGCATTCCGCCGTCACGCAAGGTTCACGATTCCCGGCTATTTGCGTTGTTTAGTGAAAGCCTTGCGTCGATTGCTTATGACACACGCCTTTCGTATCTTAACACGCATGAAAGCGCGTACGCGCCACCCGAAGCCCGCCAGTGCGCCGCCGGCACCCGCTGTGTCCGCGCGTGCGGCGCCGGCCGTGGGGCTCAGCCAGCAGGTGCTGCGCACCGACGTCGCCGGCATGCCGCTCGAGTGGATCGACTACAAGGAAGCGGTGCGCCTCTACCACATGGGGCAGGTGGCCTACACCTGCGGCTCGCTCCTGTTCCGGCTGCGCGGTGGCACCAACGCGAAGAGCGGCCTGCGGACCATCGTCGACGTGAGCTCGATCGTCGCGACCGTCGGCCACTCGTACAACCCGGGCACGCTGCGCACCGACTACGTGCCGCCGCTCAACAACGAGACGCTGTTCAAGCGCGACGGCTACCTGTGCATGTACTGCGGCCTGCGCTTCCCGACGCAGGCCCTGTCGCGCGACCACGTGCGCCCGTTCTGCCGCGGCGGCGAGGACGTCTGGACCAACGTCGTCACGGCCTGCCGCCGCTGCAACAACGCCAAGGCCTCGCGCACCCCGGAAGAGGCCGACATGCAGCTGCTCGCGGTGCCGTTCACGCCGACCTACGCCGAGTACATCTACCTGAAGGGCCGGCGCGTGCTCGCCGACCAGATGGCCTACCTGCTCGCGCACTTCCCGCGCACGAGCCCGCTGCACGCGCGCATCCGGCAGTGGCTCCAGTAGCGATGCCCGCCGTCCACCTGGTCGACGCCAGCTTCTTCGTCTTTCGCGCCTACTACTCGATACCGGACGACATGGCCGACGGCGACGGCCGCCCGGTCAACGCGCTCTACGGCTTCGCGCGCTTCCTCTCGGACCTGCTGGAGCGGTCCCGCCCGGAGTACGTCGCGGTCGCCTTCGACGAGAGCCTCGCCGGCTCGTTCAGGAACCGCATCTACCCGGCCTACAAGGCGAACCGCGAGCCCGCGCCACCCGGCCTCAAGGAGCAGTTCGCGCGCTGCCGCGAACTCGTGCGCCTGCTCGGCATGGCGGAGTTCGGCAGCCCCGAGTACGAGGCCGACGACATCATCGGCACGCTCGCGACGCGCATGCGGGCGAAGGGCTTCGCCGCGACCCTCGTGACCCGCGACAAGGACCTCGCGCAGCTGATCCACGTGGGCGACGAGTTCTGGGACTACATGGCCGAGGAGCGCTTCGGTTACGCGGAGATCGCCGCGCGCTTCGGCGTCTACCCGGAGCGCATGGCCGACTTCCTCGCGCTCACCGGGGACGCGGTCGACAACATCCCGGGCGTGCCGGGCGTCGGCAAGAAGACCGCGGCGGCGCTGCTCGCGCGCTTCGCCTCGCTCGACGAGATCTACGCGAAGCTGGGCGAGGTCGCGACGCTGCCGGTGCGCGGCGCCGCCGGCCTCGCCGCGCGCCTCACCGAGCACCGCGCCGCGGCCTACCTCGCGCGCGAGCTGACGCGGATCGCCTGTGACATGCCGCTCCTCGCAGGGCCCGCGGAGCTGCGGCGCGTCGCGCCCGACCTCGGCGCACTCGGCGCGTTCTACGACCGCGCCGGCTTCGGACCCATGCTGCGCCGCCAGGCCGAGCGCATCGCCGTGGCGCGCGCCGCGGCCTGAGCCTCAGCCGCGTCGCGCGAGCGCGGCCTGTACCTCGGCCGCGACCAGCCGCGCCGTCAGCTTGCCGCGCAAGTCGGCCGGCGCATCGAGCCCGAGCCGCGCGAGGCAGGCCCTGACCTCAGGCCGGGTGGTCGCCGCGCCGAGCGCGCGGCGCGCGAGGTCGAAGCGGCCGCGAGCGGTCGCGAGGTGCGACTCGAGCGCCGGCAGCGCCTCGGCGAGCAGCGCCTCCTCGGCCGTGAACTCGGTGCCGAACGGGAACACCGAGAAGAAGCCGCGCGCCTTGAGGCCCGCCATGCGCCCGGCGAGCGCGGCCGGCGTGTTGGCGCGCACCGCGTCGGGCAGCCGGTAGCCGGCCTCGATCTTGCCGGCCCGGCGCGCATCGGCGAGCAGGCCCGCCTGGAAGCGCGAATCGGTGATCGCGAGCAGCGCCACCACGCAGTCGCGGTCGGTGCGGCCCCGCAGGTCGGCGATGCCGTACTCCGAGACCACGACGTCGCGCAGGTGCCGCGGAATGGTCACGTGGCCGTAGTTCCAGACGATGTTGGAGGTGACGCGGCCGTGCTTCGCGCGCGTCGCCTTGACGAGCAGGATCGAGCGCGCCTCCGGGAGCGCGTGCGCCATCGTCACGAAGTCGTGCTGGCCGCCGACGCCGCTGACCACCTGGCCGGAGTCGAGGCCGTCCGACACCGCGGCGCCGAGGCCGGTCACCATCATGGTCGTGTTGATGAAGCGCGCGTGGCGGCGCTGCGCGACCTTGAGCGCGTAGTCCTCGCCGTCGAGCGTGTTGGTGTAGCTGATGCGCGTCATGCAGAAGCGCTCGAGGTCGTCGTCCGGGAGCTCGCGCAGCGCCCCGTAGAAGCCGCGCGGCCCGAGGAAGAAGCCGGCGTGCAGCACGCGCCCGCCGTCGAGGCGCCGCGCGAGGCACTGGCTCGCGATCGCCGCGCGCGCCGCCGGGTCGTCGAGCCGCGCCGGCAGCAGCTGCCCGTCCGGCGCGACCAGCCGGTCGGGCGCGCGGAAGGCCGTGCCCGGCAGGAACAGGCCCGCCTGCCCGAGCGCGGCGACGCTGGCCGCGTCGAGCGCACCGAGCCCGCCGCGCGCGAGCGCGACCAGCGTCTCGACGTCGAGCCGCTCGCTGATGGCACCCGAGTCGAGCAGCCGCTGCAGGAGCGCATGCGGATACACCCGCCGCGACAGGATGCCGGCGCGGTACAGGTCGAGGAAGCCGTCGACGAACATCTCGGTGCAGGCATAGAGGCCCTGCTCGAGCAGGCCGCGGCCGCCGAGCGCGGCGATCTCGGTGGCGGCACGCGCGCTCGCGCCGGTCGCGGCGAGCGCCTCGCCGTACACCTCGTTCCGCTGCTGACGGAGCTGCAGCGCGTAGACGATCGCGTCGCCGAGCTCGCCGATGCCGAGCTGCAGCGTGCCGCCGTCCCTGACGAGTGCCGCGGCGTTGATGCCGATCGCGTGCTCGCTGAGGCCGATGGGCAGGTTCGGCGGGCAGTACGGGTCGAAGTCGTAGCGCGGGTTGTCGACCAGGAAGTCGAAGCGCTCCGCCGGCACCAGCGCGTCGAGCGGCATGAACGGCAGCCGGCGGTTGACGACACCGATGACGAGCGAGTCGCGGCCGGCGGCGCGCGCGGCGTCCATGAGCGGCAGCAGGTCGAGCGTCAGGTCCGGGTTCGAGCTCCAGCTGAGCTCGGTGCGCGCGCCGCGCGTGCGGCAGCCGACCTGCTGCGCGATCACGTTGATGCCGAGCGCGTCGAGCTCGCGCGCGACGTGCGAGTAGTCGACCGAGATGTAGCTCTGCTGCACCGGCTCGACGCCGAGCCAGGCGCCGGCCTGGAGGTAGAACTCGCGCACCTGGATGTTCGGCGGCAGGCGGCCGCTGCGCGCCGCCTTCAGGTAATCGAGGTCGGGATAGTCGCCGAAGACCCGCTCGACGAAGGGCTCGAGGAAGCGCCGCTCGAGCGGGCTGCGGCCGGCCGGGCGGTTGAGCGAGAGCGCGGTGACGAGCGTGAGGCTCACGTTCGGGTCGCGCGCCGCGCGGCGGTAGAACTCGTTTAGGAGGGCGTTCGGCTTGCCGATCGCGAGCGGCGCGCCGATCACGAGCCTGGGTCCGAGGCGACGCAGCGTCGCCTCGACGCACTCGCCGATGTCGTCGAACTGCTGGGGCGCCGCGGCCGTCACCGCCGCGACTCTACCGGATGCGGCGGCGGCGCGGGCTCAGGCACCGGCGGCCCCGGTGATGCGGTCGTAGACCGCGCGGAACGCCGCCGCCGAGCGCGGCAGGTTCGTCGCGAACTCGCCGCCCGCGCCGGCATTGCCGCCGTCGGTGACGTACTTGACCGCGGTGAACGGCAGGCCCTCGCGGCGGCAGACCTTGGCGAGCGCGTAGGCCTCCATCTCGACCACGTCGCACTCGCCGGTGTCGTGGCCGCTGACGAAGTGGTCGGCGCTGCCGCAGGTCGCGGCGGCGAGCCACGGCAGGCGGGCCGGCACCTCGAGGGTCGCCGGCAGGTCGTCGAGCGGGGTGACGCCGAGCGGCACCCCGAGCGGGCGCGCGTCCATGTCGCGCTGCACGAAGCGCGTGCACTCGACGAGCGTATGGGGGGCGAGCCGGGGGCTCCCGGCCGTGCCGAAGGCGAGCACGAGCGCGGGACGCCGGACGAGTACCGCCCGCATCAGCCGCGAGGCCGCGTTAATCTTGCCGATGCCGGTGTAGAGGACGGGCGAGGGGACGGCGTCGAAGAGCGCACCCGCTTCCTCGCGCATCGCGAACACGATCAAGAGGCTGTCCGGGGGTATCGGGTGCACGAGCTGGATCCTGAGGCGCCCGGCGAGTCTAGCAGCGGCCCCGGCTGGCCGGCGGCGGCGCTCCTGCTGCTGCTCGCCGCCTGCGCACCCGCGCCGCGCGCACCGCCCATCGCGCCGCCCGTGGTGCCCGCGGCGGCGGGCGGAGCGCGCCCGGAAGGCCCGGCGGCCGGGGCGACGCGCTACCGCGTCGACCCCGCGCGCTCGGAGGTCCGGGTGCTCGTCTACCGGGCAGGGCCGCTCGCCCGGCTCGGCCACAACCACGTGCTCACCTCGCATGCGCTCGAGGGCCGGGTGCTGCTCGCCGGCACGGACGGCTGCGGCCGGGGCGAGTTCAGGCTCGCGCTCCCGGCCGCGTCGCTCCGGGTCGACGAGCCGGCGGCGCGGGCGGAGGAGGGCGGCGAGTTCGCGGGCGACGCCGGGGACGTCGCGGGCACGACCGCGCATCTCCTCGGGTCCGCGGTGCTCGATGCCACGCGCTACCCGACCATCGGCATCACGGGCAGTGCCGAGCGCGGCCCGGACGGGCTCCTCGCGCGGCTCAGCGTGAGCGTCCGGGGCGGACGGACCGAACTCACGGTGCCGGTCGCCTGCCGCCTCGAGGGTGGCCTCCTGACGGTGGCGGGGGGCTTCGGGACGACGCACGCGGCGCTCGGGCTCGTGCCGTACCGCATCGGCCTCGGCGCGCTCGCGGTGCGGGAGGACCTCGAGCTACGCTTCCGGATCCTCGCCGTCCCCGACCGCTAGCCCCGCGGCCCGCGGGATCCGTACTTGTCCGCTTACGACTGCGGCCGACCCGCAGCTACGGTCCCGGCATGGACACGACCGACGACCTAACCGGGCCCGCCACCTTCGATGCCGGCCTCGTCAGCCGCTACGACCGCCCGGGGCCGCGCTACACCTCCTACCCGACGGCCGTGCAGTTCGCGGCGTGCTTCGGGCCGGCCGAGTACCGCAGCGCCGCCGCCGCGAGCAACCGGGGCGCGGCGCGGGCGCTGTCGCTCTACGTGCACGTGCCCTTCTGCGAGAGCCCGTGCTTCTACTGTGGCTGCAACAAGGTGATCACCCGCGACCACGGTCGCGCGCGGCCGTACCTCGAGCGCCTCGGCGAGGAGGCGGCGCGCCAGGGCGCGCTCTTCGACCGCGGCCGCAGCGTCCTGCAGCTGCACTTCGGCGGCGGCACGCCCACCTTCCTCAGCGACGCCGAGCTCGGCGCGCTGCTCGCGACCCTCGGCCGGCACTTCACGCTGACGGCCGATGCCAGCCGCGAGTACTCGATCGAGCTCGACCCGCGCACCGTGCCGCTCGCGCGGCTCGACACCATCGCCGCGCTCGGCTTCAACCGCATCAGCCTCGGCATCCAGGACTTCGACCCCGACGTGCAGCGCGCGGTCAACCGCGTGCAGTCGGCCGAGGACACGCTCGCGCTGATCGCGCACGCGCGGCAGCTGCCGATCGACTCGGTCAGCGTCGACCTCATCTACGGCCTGCCGCGCCAGAACCGCGCGAGCTTCGCGCGCACGCTCGAGCTCGTGATCGGCGCGCGGCCGGACCGCATCGCCGCCTACAGCTACGCGCACCTGCCGCACCTCTTCAAGCCGCAGCGCCAGATCAGGCCGGACGACGTGATCACGCCCGCCGAGAAGCTCGCGCTCCTCGGCCTCACGGTCGAGCGCCTGACGGCGGCGGGCTACGTCTACATCGGCATGGACCACTTCGCGCTGCCGGGCGACGAGCTGGCGCGCGCGCAGCGCGACGGCAGCCTGCACCGCAACTTCCAGGGCTACTCGACGCGCGCCGAGTGCGACCTCGTGGCGCTCGGCGTCAGCGCCATCTCCAAGGTCGGCGACTGCTACGCGCAGAACGCCAAGACGCTCGCCGACTACTACCGGCTGATCGACTCGGGCGAGCTCGCGATCGAGCGCGGCATCCGGCTCGAGCCGGAGGACCGGCTCAGGCGCGACGTGATCCAGGGGCTCATGTGCGCGACGCGCCTCGAGTTCGCCGCCATCGAGGCGGCGCACGGCATCCGCTTCGAGGAGCACTTCGCGGCGGAGCTCGCGGCGCTCGCGCCGCTCGAGGCCGACGGGCTCGTGCGGCGCCTCGGGCGCGCGCTCGCGATCACGCCGCGCGGGCGGCTGCTGATGCGCAACGTCGCCATGCTGTTCGACGCGCACCTGCCGACCGTCGCGCCGCGCGCCGACCAGCCGCGCTTCTCGCGGGTGGTGTGAGCCGGCTCAGCCGGGCGGCGGCGTGACGAGCAGCGTCAGCCCCTCCGGGCCCTCGAGCACGAGGTGCGTCGCCGGGTCGAGCGAGCGCGGCAGGCGCCCGCGGCTCTCGATGCCGAGCGCGGCGAGCCGCTCGCGCAGCGGCGCGAGCTCATCGCAGCTGAACACCAGCGTCGGGGTCGCGAGCTCGCGCCGCGGGTAGAGGCCGAGGTTCAGCGTATCGCTCGTCAGCGACAGGTGCGGCCACGGCTCCTCCTGCTCGGCGACCGTCACGAAGCCGAGCCCCTCCCAGAAGTCGCGCGCGCGGCCGAGATCGTCGACCGGCAGCGCGTACTCCTCGAACCAGCCGAGCACCGAGGACGGCGGATGCTCGGGCGGGGAGAAGGTGCGTGCCTCGAGGAGCCGCGCGTGCTGGCCGCCGGGCGCGGTGAAGCGCGCCTCGTTGAAGTCGTAGTTGCCGAGCGTGCGCGACTCGAACTCGACGCCGCCCGACTCGAGCGCGGTGAGCTCGCGCGCGAGCTCCGGCAGCACGTAGCTGAGCGTCGGGCCCGCGAGCTCGGCGTCGTGCAGCCCGAGCGCGATGCGCCCGTCCGTGACCACCGCATAGCGGTGCGGCCAGATCTCGCCGACCACGGCCGAGACGAAGCCGAGCGCCTGGTAGTACTGCCACGACTCGAGGATCCGCGGCGCGGGCAGCGACAGTTCGAGGAAGCGACCGAGCATGCGGCTGCAGTCTAGCCAAGATGGGCCGCGGGCGCCCTGTCCGGCAGCCGCTGCGTCACCGCGAGCGCGCCCCAGGCGCCGAGCGCGATCAGCGCGCAGCAGCCGGTGATCGGCAGCGGCGTCGCGATCGACGCCCCCGCCATGCCCTGCACGGCGATCGCGCCCAGGAACTGCTGCGCGAAGCCGAGGAGGCCCGAGGCCGCGCCCGCCGCGCGCGGCGCGTGCGCGACCGCGTGCGCGGTCAGCGCCGGCAGCGACAGGCCCTGGCCGAAGGCGATCACGAACCAGGGGCCGAACAGCGCGAGCGGCTGCCAGTCGCCGGCGTAGGCGAGCAGCCAGCCGAGCACCGCGGCGAGCGCCGAGACGACCACCCCGGCCAGCAGCAGGCGCTCGACCCCGGCCCGCGCGGCGTAGCGGCTGACGAACAGGTTGCCGGCGAAGTAGCCGATCGCGATGCTGAGGTACCAGAGGCCGTACTCGGTGGTCGAGTGGCCGAGCGTCTCCTTGAAGACGTACGGCATCAGCGACACGAACACGAAGAACTCGGCGTAGATCGCCCCGCTCACGAGCGCGAGCCCGACGAACACCGGCGTCCTCAGGAGCTCGAGCGAGGCGGCGAGCGGCCGGCCGGGGACGCGGTGCTCGGCGAGCCGGGTCTCCGGGAGGCAGGCCCAGGCGAGGAGTCCGACCGCGAGGAGCGCGGCGAACAAGAGCACGAACACCGCCCGCCAGCCGGCGAGCGAGCCGAGCGCGCCGCCGGCCGCCGGCGCGAGCGAGTTCGCGAGCAGCATCACCATCGTGAGGTAGGCGATCATCCGCGCCATGCGCTCGCGCCCGAAGCGGTCGCCGATGGTCGCGCGCGCGACGGTGACGCCGGCGGCGGCGCCGAGCGACTGCACCACGCGCCCGAGCGTGAGCCAGCCGACGGACGGGGCGATGAGCGCGACGAGCGTACCGAGCATCGCGACGGCGAGGCCCGCGACGATCACCGGGCGCCGGCCGTGGTGGTCGGAGAGCGGCCCCCAGGCGAGGAGCCCGATCGCGAAGGCCGCGAGCGGCGCGCTCACCGTCAGGCTCGCGGCCGCGACGCTGACGCCGAACTCGGCCTGCACCAGCGGCAGCACCGGCAGGTAGATGTTGAGCGCGACCGGGCCCGCGGCCGTGACGGCCGCGAGCAGCCCGATCAGCGCGCGCTCGGAGAGCGCCGGTCGCGTCAAGACGTGATGCCGCCGACGCAGAGGTACTTGAGCTCGGTGTAGTCGAGGATGCCGTGGCGCGAGCCCTCGCGGCCGATCCCGGACTCCTTCCAGCCACCGAACGGCGCCTCCTCGGTCGAGATGATGCCGGTGTTGAGGCCGACGATGCCGTACTCGAGGCCCTCGGCGACGCGCCACGAGCGCGCGAGGTCGCGGGTGTAGAAGTACGCCGCGAGGCCGAACTCGGTGTCGTTCGCCATCCTGAGCGCCTCCGCCTCGGTCGTGAACCTGAAGAGCGGCGCCACGGGCCCGAAGGTCTCCTCGCGCGCGACCTTCATCGCCGGGGTGACGCCGGTGAGGATGGTCGGCTCGAAGAACGAGCGGCCGAGCGCGTGGCGCTTGCCGCCGAGCACGACCTTGGCGCCCTTGGCGATGGCGTCGGCGATGTGCTCCTCGACCTTGTCGACCGCCTTCATGTCGATGAGCGGGCCCTGCTCGGTGGGCCCGTCGAGGCCGGGGCCGACGCGGAGCTTGCGGGTCGCCTCGATCAGCTTCGCGACGAAGGCGTCGTAGACGCCCGCCTGCACGAGCAGGCGATTGGCGCAGACGCAGGTCTGGCCGGTGTTGCGGTACTTGCTCGCGAGGGCCCCGGCAACCGCCGCGTCGAGGTCGGCGTCGTCGAAGACGATGAAGGGCGCATTGCCGCCGAGCTCGAGCGACACCTTCTTCACGGTGCCGGCGCACTGCTGCATGAGGAGCTTGCCGATCTCGGTGGAGCCCGTGAAGGTGATCTTGGCGACGAGCGGGTTCGAGGTGAGCTCGCCGCCGACCTTCGAGCCGCTGCCGGTCACGATGTTGAAGACGCCCTTCGGAATTCCGGCGCGCTCGGCGAGCTCGGCCTGCGCGAGCGCCGAGAGCGGCGTCACCTCGGCGGGCTTGCAGACAAAGGTGCAGCCGGCCGCGAGCGCGGCGCCGGCCTTGCGCGTGATCATCGCCGCCGGGAAGTTCCACGGCGTGATCGCGCCGACGACGCCGACCGGCTGGCGGAGCGCGATCAGGCGCTTGTCGGCGAAGGGCGAGGGGATCACGTCGCCGTACACGCGCCGGCCTTCCTCGCCGAACCACTCGTAGAAGGAGGCCGCGTAGCCGACCTCGCCCTTGGCCTCGGCGAGCGGCTTGCCCTGCTCGGCGGTCATCAGCCGCCCGAGGTCCTCGGTGTTCGCGACCATGAGGTCGGCGAGCCGCCGCAGCAGCTTGCCGCGCTCCTTGGCCGACTTCGCGGCCCAGGCCGGCATCGCGGCCTTGGCCGCCTCGATGGCACGGCGCGTCTCGGTGGCGCCGCAGCGCGGCACCGTCGTGATCGTCTCGCCGGTGGCCGGGTTCCTGACCTCGAATTTGGCGCCGTCGTCGGCATCGACCCAGCGGCCGTCGACGTAGCACTGCTGGCGCAGCAGGGAGGGATCGGACAGCGTGAAGCTCTTGCTCATGAAGGACACCCTAACGATGTGAAGCCGGCAGCCCCCGCGGGGTCACCGGCCGGGACGCCGCTCAGCCGACGTGCCGGTGGAGGAAATCGAGGCTCCGTTCGAGCGCGAGCTGCGCGCTCGCGGGGTCGTAGGCCGGCCGGTCGCTGCAGTTGAAGCCGTGCTCGGCCGGGTACAGGTAGTAGTGGCCCATCGGGTAGGCCTTCTTGACCTTCTCGACGTCGGCGAGCGGGATGTGCGCGTCCTTCTCGCCGAAGTGGAACATCACCGGGCAGCGCGGCGTGTGCTCGATGACCGCGGGCAGGCGGCCGCCGTAGTAGACGACGCCGGCGGCGAGCGGCAGGTGGCAGCAGGCGACGTAGGTGGTGGTGCCGCCCCAGCAGTAGCCGACCATGCCGACCTTGCCGCTGCCCGCGAGCGAGCTGATCGCGGCCCGCAGGTCGAGGAGCGTCTGCTCGTTCCTCAGCTTCTGCATGAGCGCGACGCCCGCCTTCGAGTCGCTGTAGGGGATGTCGGTGCGTCGCTGCACGCGGTCGAAGAGCGCGGGCGCAATGGCGGTGAAGCCGGCCGCCGCGTAGGTCCGCACCACCTCCTCGACGTGGCGCGTGACCCCGAAGATCTCCTGCACGATGACGATGCCGCCGCGCGGCCGGCCCGCGGGGGTCGCGCGGTAGGCGTCGAGGAGGTGGCCGTCGGCAGCTTTGAGCTGCACGGTCTCGGCAGTCGGCTCTGGCATGGGCTCGCTCGGGTCGGGTGGGCCGCTCGGGGGCCGCGAGCGCCTATTTTGCTCGACCGGGGTTAAGAGCACCACCGGGCCGGCCCGCAAGCCCCGCGATCAGCGCCAGGGACGGATCACCTGCTGGTCGATGGCCCCGAAGATGCTGCGCCCGGCCGCATCGCGCATCTCGATGTGCACCCGGTCGCCGAACCTGAGGAACGGCGTCTTCGGGCTCCCCGACTCGATCTGCTCGAGCATGCGCCGCTCGGCGATGCAGGCGGAGCCGAGCGAGCGGTCGTAGTTCGACACGGTGCCGGAGCCGACGATGGTGCCGGCGCGGAGGTTGCGGGTCTTGGCGGCGTGCGCGATCAGCTGCGGGAAGTCGAAGGTCATGTCGACGCCGGCGTCCGGCGCGCCGAACGGCGCGCCGTTCAGCTGCGTCACGAGCGGCAGGTGGAGCCGTCCGCCGTCCCAGGCGGCACCGAGCTCGTCGGGCGTGACCGCGACCGGCGAGAAGGCGGTCGCGGGCTTCGACTGGTAGAAGCCGAAGCCCTTGCCGAGCTCGGCCGGGATCAGGTTCCTGAGGCTCCAGTCGTTCGCCAGCATCACGAGGCGGATGTCGCCGCGGCGGCGCACGTCCTCGGGGGTCGAGCCCATCGGCACGTCGCCGGTGATCACCGCGACCTCGCCCTCGAAGTCGATGCCGTAGTCCTCGCTCGCGAACGGCGCATCCTCGGTGGGCCCGAGGAAGTCGTCGGAGCCGCCCTGGTAGACGAGCGGGTCGGTCCAGAACGAGGCCGGCATCTCGGCGCCGCGCGCCTTGCGCACGAGCTCGACGTGGTTGACGTAGGCCGAGCCGTCGACCCAGTGGTAGGCGCGCGGCAGGGGTGACGCTGCGGTCGCGGCATAGAAGGGCAGCGCCTCCTTCGCCTGGTGGGCCTCGAGCGCGACGGCGAGGTCATGCAGGCGCCCGACGACGCGCGTCCAGTCGTCGAGCGCATCCTGCAGCGTCGGGGCGATGCCGCCGGCCGGCACGAAGTCGCGGAGCGAGGCGTCGACCACCACCAGGCGGCCGTCCCGGCCGCCCTTCAGGCTCGCGAGTTTCACGGGCGGCTCCCCGCGCGACGCTCAGCGCTCACTTGGCCCCCTTCCAGCTGTCGACATAGCCCGCCCACTCGACCGCGCGCGCGCCGCTCGCCACCTCGAGCGGGTCGCGCGCGTCGATCATGACCGCGTACTCGTCCGTGGCCGGCTTCGTCTGCACCAGCATCCGCGACAGCGCCTTCGGGTGCGGCCCGTGCGTGAAGCCCGCCGGGTGGAAGGTCATCATGCCGGGGTGGATGTTGTCGCGCGAGAAGAAATCGCCGGCGTGGTAGAAAATGACCTCGTCGTAGTCGTCGTTGTTGTGGAAGAACGGCACCTTGAGCGCCCCCGGGTCCGACTCGAAGGGCCGCGGCGCGAAGGTACAGACGACGAAGCGGCCGGCGACGAAGGTGGTGTGCGCCGACGGCGGCAGGTGGTAACGGTGGCTCATCAGCGGCCTCAGGTCCCGGACGTTGATCCGGCAGACCGCGAGGTCGCCGTGCCAGCCGATCGCGTCGAGCGGGTTGAAGGCGAAGTGCGCGGTCGAGATCGCGTTCTGGCGCTTGATGCGCACCGCCCACTCGCCGCCCGGCCCCGGCAGCTCGGCCTGCGCGAGGAAGGCCGCGTCGATCACCGGCACGTCGAGCATCGCCGGGTCGAAGATCGCGTGCGGGCCGACGAGCCCCTTCTCGGGGAGCTGGTAGCTCGCGTTGGTCGCCTCGATGAGGAGCGCCGCGAGCGGCGCGTCGAGCTCGAGCCGCCACATCGTGCCGCGCGGCAGCACCACGTAGTCGCCCGCCTCGACGGCGAGGCGGCCGAAGTCCGAGTAGAGCTCCGCGTGCCCCTGGTGGATGAAGAGGAGCTCGTCGCCGTCGGCATTCCGGGCGAGGTGGTCCATGGAGGCGAGGAGCCGGAGCCAGCGCACGCGGCAGTGGGCGTTCTCGAGTACCGGAGCTGCGTCCCAGGGCGAGTGCATGGCGCCCGTGATCCGGTTGAGGTCGAAGGCGTGCGGCCGGAGCGGCCCCTCGAAGCGGCTCCAGCCGGTCGGCGGGTGGCGGTGATGGAAGAAGGCCGCCGGCCCGAAGAAGCCCTCCTTGCCCATCTCGCGCTCGTAGGTGCCGGGCGGCAGGTCCGCATGCGCCTGGCGGCTCGCCGTGCCTGCGACCCGCGGGTAGCCGATGTAACGCTTCATGAGGGTGTCTCCCGGTGGCGGATGCTGAATTTAGTTGCATTTGAAACTAATTACAAGCCGCGGCGACCCCTGTCCGCGCGCCGCGGGCGCGGCTGGCATAATCGCCGGCCTGCCGGAAGGAGTCTTCTGCTATGACGACGGTAACGACGGCCCGCGAGGGCCAGGTGGCGGTGATCTCGTTCGGCGACGCGCCGGTCAACAGCCTCGGCGCCGCGACCCGCCGCGCACTCGTCGCCGCGCTCGACGCGGCCCAGGCCGACGGCGCCGTGACCGCGATCGTGCTCGCCGGCAACAACGGGCTCTTCTCGGCCGGCGCCGACATCAAGGAGTTCGGCACGCCCGCGATGCTCGCATCGCCCAACCTCCACGAGCTCATCGCCGTGGTCGAATCGAGCGGCAAGCCGGTCGTCGCCGCGATCGAGGGCAGCTGCCTCGGCGGCGGGCTCGAGCTCGCGCTCGGCTGCCACTACCGGGTCGCGAGCGCGGGCGCGAAGCTCGGGCTCCCCGAGGTGAAGCTCGGGCTGCTGCCGGGCGCCGGCGGCACGCAGCGCCTGCCGCGGCTCATCGGCGTCGAGAATGCGCTCAACGTGATCCTGTCGGGCGAGCCGGTGCCGGCGCCGCTCTTCAAGGGGAGCCCGCTCCTCGACGGGCTCGCCGCGGGCGCGGCGCTCCCGGAGGCGATCCGGCTCGCCGCGGCCAAGGGCACCGCGGCGGCGGGCGGCGCGGCACTGCCGCGCGCCCGCGACGCCCGCATCGCGGAGCCGGCGCTCGATGCGCTCCTCGGCTTCGCGCGGAACACGGTCAAGGCGGGCTTCGCGAACTACCCGGCGCCGCTCGCCTGCATCGACGCGATCGAGGCGGCGGCGACCCGGAAGTTCGAGGACGGGCTCGCGCGCGAGCGCGAGCTCTTTGCCGGGCTCATGATGGGCCCGGTGTCGGCCGCGCTCCGCCACGCCTTTTTCGCCGAGCGCGCCGCCGGCAAGATCGCCGACGTGCCGGACTCGACGCCGCTCCGCGACGTCAGGCTCGCCGCCGTGATCGGCGCGGGCACCATGGGCACCGGCATCGCGATCAACTTCCTGAACGCCGGCATCCCGGTGTTCCTGCTCGAGGTCGGCAAGGACGCGCTCGACAAGGGCGTCGCGCGGATCACCGAGAACTACGCGGGCCAGGTCAAGAAGGGCCGCATGAAGCCCGCCGATGCCGAGGCGAAGGCCGCGCTGCTGCGGCCGACGCTCAGCTACGAGGACATCGGCGCCGCCGACATCGTCATCGAGGCGGTGTTCGAGGAGCTCGGCATCAAGGAGCAGGTGTTCGGCAGGCTCGACGCCGTCATGAAGCCGGGCGCGATCCTCGCCACCAACACCTCGACGCTCGACGTCGACCGCATCGCCGCCGCGACCCGGCGCCCGGCGGACGTGATCGGCACGCACTTCTTCAGCCCCGCCAACGTCATGAAGCTGCTCGAGGTGGTGCGCGGCAAGGCGACCGCGAAGGACGTGCTCGCGACCACCATGAAGCTCGCACGCACGCTCAGGAAGACCGCGGTGGTCTCCGGCGTCTGTGACGGCTTCATCGGCAACCGGATGATCGAGCAGTACAGCCGCCAGGCGCTCTTCATGGTGGACGAGGGCGCGAGCCCCGCCGAGGTCGACGCCGCGGTCGAGGCCTTCGGCTTCGCGATGGGCCCGTTCCGCATGAGCGACCTCGCCGGCAACGACATCGGCTGGCACATCAGGAAGCGCCGCTACCTCGAGAAGCCCGGCATGGTCTACTCGCGCCTCGCCGACCGGCTCTGCGAACTCGGCCGCTTCGGCCAGAAGACCGGCAGCGGCTGGTACGACTACCGGCCGGGCGACCGCACCGCCTACCCGTCGGCGGTGGTCGACGCGCTGATCACGAGCTACCGCGCCGAGCAGAAGATCACGCCGCGCAGGCTCGCGGCCGCCGAGATCGTCGACCGGCTCGTCTACGCGCTCGTCAACGAGGCGGCCAGGATCCTCGAGGAAGGCATCGCGCAGCGGGCCTCCGACATCGACATCGTGTACCTCACCGGCTACGGCTTTCCCGTGTGGCGCGGCGGGCCGATGCGCTACGCGGACCAGGTCGGCCTGTTCGGCGTCGTGCGCCGCATGGCCGAGCTCGCCCAGAACCCGCACGGCGACCCCGCGTTCTGGACGCCGGCGCCGCTCTTAGCCCGACTCGCCGCCGAGGGCGGCTCGTTCACAGCGCCCGGAGCCCGTCCATGAGCCGCGAAGCCGTTATCGTCTCGACCGCCCGCACCCCGCTCGCCAAGTCCTGGCGCGGCGCCCTCAACCTGAGCCACGGCGCGACCCTCGGCGGCCACGTCGTCAAGGCCGCGCTCGAGCGCGCCAGGGTCGACCCGGCCGAGGTCGAGGACGTGCTGATGGGCTGCGCGTTCCCGGAGGGCGCGACCGGCAGCAACATCGCGCGGCAGATCGCGCTGCGCGCCGGCTGCCCGGCGAGCGTCGCCGGCGTCACCGTCAACCGCTTCTGCTCGTCGGGGCTGCAGACCATCGCGCTCGCCGCGCAGCGCGTGCTCGCGGGCGAGGCCGACGTCTTCGTCGCGGGCGGCGTCGAGGCGATCTCGGTCGTGCAGAACGAGGCCAACACGCACTTCCTGCGCGAGCCCTGGCTCGCCCAGCACGAGCCCGACATCTACTGGAGCATGCTCGACACCGCCGAGGAGGTCGCGAAGCGCTTCAAGATCACGCGCGAGCGCATGGACGAGTACGGCGCGCGCAGCCAGCAGCGCGCCTGCGCCGCCGAGGCCGCCGGCCACTTCAGGGCCGAGATCGCGCCGATCACCGTCACGACCGCCGTGGTCGAGAAGGGCAGCGGCCGGCTGGCGCGCACCGAGGTGGTGTCGAGCGTCGACGAGGGCCTCCGCGCCGGGACCACGGTCGAGGTGCTCGCGAAGCTCCGCCCGGCGCGGCCGGGCGGGCTCATCTCCGCGGGCAATGCCAGCCAGTTCTCGGACGGCGCGGGCGCCTGCGTCGTGATGAGCGATGCACGCGCGTCCGCGCTCGGGCTCGCGCCGCTCGGCGCCTTCCGCGGCTTCGCGGTCGCCGGCTGCGAGCCCGCGATCATGGGCATCGGACCCGTGTACGCGATCCCGAAGCTCCTCAAGCGCACGGGGCTCGCCGTCAAGGACATCGGGCTGTGGGAGCTCAACGAGGCGTTCGCGGTGCAGGTGCTCTACTGCCGCGACACGCTCGGCATCCCGGACGAGCGCCTGAACGTCGACGGCGGCGCGATCGCGGTCGGCCATCCCTACGGCATGAGCGGCCAGCGCCTCGTCGGCCACGCGCTCCTCGCCGGCAAGCGCCTCGGTGCCCGCTACGTGGTCGTCACGATGTGCATCGGCGGCGGCATGGGCGCGGCGGGGCTGTTCGAGGTGTACTGAGCCGTCAGCGCTCGAGGATCGCGGTGACGCCCATGCCGCCCGCGGTGCAGATCGAGATGAGCCCGCGCTTGCCGCGCCGCTCGGCGAGCAGCTTCGCGAGCGTCGCGACGATGCGCGCGCCGGTCGCGGCGAACGGGTGACCGACGGCGAGGCTCGAGCCCACGACGTTCAGCTTCGCGCGGTCGATGCTGCCGAGCGGACCCGCGAGGCCGAGCTTCTCGCGGCAGAACTCCGCCGACTCCCACGCCTTCAGCGTGCACAGCACCTGCGCCGCGAACGCCTCGTGGATCTCGTAGAAGTCGAACTCGCCGAGGCCGAGCCCGGCATCCTTCAGCATCATCGGCACCGCGTAGGCGGGCGCCATGAGGAGGCCCTCCTTGCCGACGAAGTCGACCGCGGCCACCTTGCCGTAGCTCAGGTAGGCGAGCGGCTCGAGGCCGCGCGCCCTGGCCCACGCCTCGCTCGCGAGCAGCACCGTCGCCGCGCCGTCGGTGAGCGGCGTCGAGTTGCCGGCGGTGAGCGTGCCGGCGCCCGAGCGGTCGAAGGCGGGCTTCAGCTTCGCGAGCTGCTCGACCGAGGCGTTGGCGCGGATGTTGTTGTCGGCGGCGAGGCCCTGGAAGTCGACGACGAGGTCCTTGTAGAAGCCGGCGGCGTAGGCGGCGGCGGCCTTGCGGTGGCTCTCGGCGGCGAGCTCGTCCTGCGCCTGGCGCGTGATGCCCCAGTGCTTCGCCATGGCCTCGGTGCTCTGGCCCATCGTGAGGCCGGTGCGCGGCTCCGTGACCGAGGGCGCGACCGGCCGGAAGAACCGCGGCCGCAGGCCGAGCCAGGGCCTGAGGCGCGCGCCTAGCGTCCGGCCGCGCGCGCTCGCGAGCAGCAGCTGCTGGTACTCGCGCGGGTACACGATCGGCGCGTCGCTCACCGTGTCGACGCCGCCGGCGAGCCCGGAGTCGATCTGGCCGAGCGCGATCTTGGCACCCAGCAGGATCGCCGCCTCGAGGCTGGTGCCGCAGGCGCGCTGCAGGTCGAAGGCGGGCGTCTCGGGCGCGAGCCCGGAGCCGAGCACGCACTCGCGCGCGAGGTTCCACTGGCTCGAGTGCTTCATCACCGCGCCGGCGGCGACGTCGCCGAGCCTCACGCCGAGGAGGCCGTAGCGCTCGACCAGGCCGCGCATCGCCGCGGTCAGCATCTCCTGGTTGCCGACCGCGGCGTAGGCGCCCATGCCGCGGGCGAACGGGATGCGGCAGCCGCCGAGGATCGCGACGCGCCGGACAGCGGGGCCAATGAGCATGTCGATCTCCCAGAACCTTGACGAGGCGCGCGACGGCCGGCGCCATCCCCTAGAATGCCACCCTCCGGCCGCAGGCGTCACTGCGGCGCGAGCCCGCCCCATGAATCCGCGACCGCCCGCCACCCGCGCCAGCGGCGTCCGTGCCGACGCCACGGCGATCCTGACGCTCGGCCTGCCGCTCCTCGTCAACAACCTCGCGCTCGCCGGCATGAGCGTCGCGGACACCGTGATGGGCGGGCGGCTCGGCGGCCAGGCACTCGCCGCGATCGCGGTCGGCGTCAGCTACTACCAGATCTTCATGATCAGCGGCCTCGGCATCATGATGGCGCTCTCGCCGCTCGTCGCGCACGCCTACGGCAGCGGCGACGACGCCGGGGTCGGCGACTACGCCCGGCACGGCGCCGTCATCGGCGGCGTGCTGACGCTCGTGCTGGTCGCGGGACTCCTCGCGGTGGGGCCGGTGCTCGCGCTCATCGGCACCGCGCCCGCGATCATCCCGGACGCCGTCGGCTTCGTGCACTCGATGGCCTTCGGCATCCCCGCCTTCGTCGGCTTCCAGGCGCTGCGCTTCGTCAGCGAAGGCACCGGCCGCACGCAGCCGATGATGGTGGTCGCGGTGCTCGGGCTCGCGTTCAACGTGTTCGCCAACTGGGTGTTCATGTACGGCCGGCTCGGCATGCCGGCGCTCGGCCCGGTCGGCACGGGCGTCGCGACCGCGCTCGTGTGGTGGGTGATGTTCGCCGCGCTCGCCGCCTACGTCGCGCGCCATCCCGCCTACCGGCCGTACGCGATCTTCCGCCGCCCGCGGCTGCCGACGCTCGCGCGGAGCCGCGAGATCCTGGGCCTCGGGCTGCCGTTCGCGGGCAGCATGCTGGCCGAGGGCGGGCTGTTCTCCGCGGCCGGGCTCATGATCGGCACGCTCGGCGCGACGCGGGTCGCGGCCCACCAGATCGCCCTCAACTACGCGGCGCTCATGTTCATGGCGCCGCTCGCGTTCCACTCGGCGACCACGATCTGCGTCGGCCACGCGCTCGGCCGCGGCGCGCCGGCTGCCGCGCGCCGGGCGGGATTCGTCGGGATCGCGCTCTGCGGCTCGCTGATGCTGCTGTCCGCGATCGTGATCGCCTTCGGCAGCGAGGCGATCGCCGCGCTCTACACGACCGATGCCGAGGTGCGACGGTTGGCCGCGGGACTGCTGCTGTACGCCGCGCTCTTCCAGCTCTCCGACGGCCTGCAGGTCGGCGCCGCCGGCGCGCTGCGCGGCTTCAAGGACGCGCGCGTGCCGCTCGTCATCGCGATCGCGGCCTACTGGGGCGTCGGCTTCCCGCTCGCCTTCGTGCTCGGCGTCGTGCGCGGCGGCGGTCCCGCGAGCGTCTGGATCGGGCTGATCGCAGGCCTCACGGTCTGCGCGCTCGCGCTCAACGGCCGCTACCTGTGGCTGACCGCGCCGCGCCGGCAGGCGGCGCGGGCGCGCCTATAATCGGCGCCGCCGACTTCCATCCCCTCGGGAGACTCCATGCGGATCCGGCCGCTCGCGCTCGCGGGCCTCCTGTTCCTGACCGGCGCCGCCGGCGGCGCGCGCGCGGCGCCCGGCACCGCGCTCGCCACGCTCCTCGAGGGCTACCGGCTGGAATCGGCCGCGCTCGACCCGCTCGCGGCGACGCTCGCGGGCGAGCACCGCTACGACGACGAGCTCCCCAACACCCTCGCGCTCGGGGCGCTCGCGCGCGGCCTCGAGCTCGAGCGGCGCGCCCTCAAGGCGAGCGCCGCGCTCGACCTCGGCGCGCTCGGCCCGGAGGAGCGGCTGACGGCCGAGGTGTTCAGGCGCGACCGCGAGCTCGCGATCGAGGGCTACCGCTACCAGGAGGAGCTCCTGCCCTTCGACGCCGACGGCGGGCTGCCGCTCACGCTCGCGCGCCTCGGCAGCGGCGCGGGGGCGCAGCCGTTCGCGACCGTCGCCGACCACGAGCGCTGGCTGCGGCGGCTCGGCGGCCTCTCGCCCTGGGTCGACCAGGCGATCACGAACCTCCGCCGCGGCGCGGCGAAGGGCATCAGCCTGCCGCGCGAGACGGTCGAGCGGCTGGCAGCCGCACTCGGCGCGCTCGTGACCGACGACCCGACCGCGAGCGTCTACTACCGGCCGGCCGCCGCGCTGCCATCGTCCGTGCCGGCCGCGCGCGCCGCGGCGCTGCGGAACGCCTACGCGCGCGCCATCCGCGAGCAGGTGACCCCCGCCTACCGGCGCCTCGCCACGTTCCTTCGCGACGAATACCTGCCCGAGGCGCGGCGCGGGATCGCGATGAGCGAACTGCCGCTCGGACGCGGCTGGTACGAGCATCGCCTGCGGCGCTCGACGACGACGACGCTCGAGCCGGCGGCGCTGCACGCGCTCGGCCAGAAGGAAGTCGCGCGCCTCGAAGGCGAGCTCGAGCGCACGCTCGCCGCCGCCGGGCAGGGCGACCGGCGCGCCTACCTCGCGGCGCTCGCCGCCGACCCGCGCAACGTCGCCGCGAGCGGCGCGGAACTCATCGCCGCCTACCAGGAGCTCGCGACGCGGGTGGCGGCGCGACTCCCCGAGTTCGTCGACGGCGCCGCGCCGCCGGTCGCGATCCGCGCACTCGCGGCGCTGCCCGCGGGACTCGTCGACGGCGCGCCCGACGCAGCGCCCGGGCTCGCGACCGCGAGCTTCCCGGTCGACGTCGGCGATCTCGGCGCATCGCCGCGCTACCTGCTCGCGTTCCGCTACCTCGGCCGCGTCGTGCCGGGCGCACGCTATGCGCGGGCGGTGGCGGCCGGGTCCGCGCTTGCGCCCCTGCGCCGCGCGGCGCGCTACCTCGCCTGCGACGAGGGCTGGGCGCTCTATGCCGCGGAGCGCGGCCGCGAGCTCCTGCCCGCCGAGACCGCGAGCTCGGTCGCCGCGCTCGCCGCGGCGCTCGACGCCGCGGCGGCGCTCGTCGTCGACACCGGGGTCCACGCCCGCGGCTGGTCGCGCGCCGCGGCGCTCGAGTACCTCGGCCAGCACGCCTCGAGCGAGGCGGCGGGCAGAGCGATCCTCGCGCGCATCATCGCGAGCCCGGGGGAAGCGGGCGCGGCGACGGTCGGCTCGGTCCGCATCCGCGAACTCAGGGAGCGGGCCGAGCGCGAGCTCGGGCCGCGCTTCGAGCCGGCCGCGTTCCACCATGCGCTCCTCGACGGCGGCTCGCTGCCGCTCGACGCGCTCGAGCGCCGCGTCGCCGGCTGGCTCGCGGCGCGCCGCGCGGCGCCCTGAGTCGCGTGCCCGGGCGGCCATGCGCATCCTGATCATCGAGGACGAGCCGGCGGCGGCGGCGGTGCTCGGCGGCGCGCTGCTCGCGGCCGGCTTCGAGGTCGACCGGCGCGACGCCGCCCGCGCCGCCGCGCTGCTCGCGGCCGACGCGCACGACCTCGCGCTCGTCGACGCGGGGCCGCCGCGCGAGGACGGCCACGCGCTCGTCGCGCACATCAGGCGCGCGGGACATGCGCTGCCGCTGCTCGTCGTCACCGGGCACCGGGCGGGCGCCTTCCGCGCCGCCGCGCTCGATCTTGGCGCCGACGACTGCGTGCACCGCTCGGTCGAGCCCGTCGAGCTCGCGGCGCGCTGCCGGGCGCTCGTGCGGCGCACGCGCGCCGCGCAGAGCGCGACCCCGACCATCGGCGCGCTCGCGCTCGACCTCGCGCGCCGGACGGCGCGCCTCGCCGGCCAGCCGCTCGCGCTCACGCCGCGCGAATGGGCGGTGCTCGAGTGCCTCGCGCTCGATGCGGGCCAGGTGGTGCGCAAGGAGCGGCTGCTGCGGGCGATCGCGGCCTGGGACGAGGAGCTCTCGCCGAACGCGCTCGAGGTGTACGTGTCGCGCCTGCGCGCCAAGCTCGGCGGCGGGGTCGAGATCCGCACCGTGCGCGGTCTCGGCTACCGGCTCGAGGAACCCGGGTGAGGCGCACCCCGTGGCGCACGCGGACCCGCAGGCGCAAGATGCCCGGGGCACTGGCGCCGCGACGGGGAGGGGAGATGAGGACGACGACCCTGCGACTCACGCGCGTGGCGGCGCTCGCCGTGCCGCTCGTGCTGCTCGGCGCCTGCGAGCCCGACGCGCCCGCACCCGCCTCGCGCATCCCGGAGCCGCTGCACCTCAACGCCTACGAGCAGACCTTCGGCTACTCGCAGGCGGTCAAGGTCGGCAGGACCGTGTACATCTCGGCGACCGTTGCCGTCGACGCCGAGGGCAAGCTCGTGAGTCCGGGCGACCTCGCCGGCCAGCTCGATGCCGTCTACCAGAACCTCGGCGCCACCCTCAAGGCCGAGGGGGCGGGCTTTCCGCAGGTCGTCATGGAGCGGATCTACACGACCGACATGGACGGGCTCCTCAAGCTGTCCGAGAAGCGCTTCCAGTACTACCCGAAGGGCCAGCTGCCGGCGACCACCTGGGTCGAGGTGCGCCGGCTCGTGGATCCCGGCTTCCTGGTCGCGATCGAGGCCGTCGCCGAGCTGCCCTAGCGCCCGAGGCGCTCCCCGGGGTGGCCCGCGCGCGCCGTCCGCTCGCCGTCACGGGCCCGGCCGGCGCTTCCATTACAATGGCCGCCCTTTTGGCCGCGAGCCCAAGCCCGTGCCAGCGCCCCGCATCGACCGCCGCTTCGACCGCTACCTCGCCGGACTCGTCAATTCCGGCGAGCGCGGCGTGCTGGTGGGCGGCCTCAAGGGCGTCGAGAAGGAGTCGCTCCGGGTCACGCCGGAGGGGCGGATCTCGCAGGGCCCGCACCCGCCCGCGCTCGGCTCGGCGCTCACCCACGAGCACATCACCACCGACTACTCCGAGGCACTCCTCGAGCTCGTGACGCCGCCGTTTCGCACCAGCTGGGAGCTCCTCCAGTACCTGACGGAGGCGCACCAGTTCGTCTACCGGCACCTGGGCGACGAGTTCCTGTGGTGCACGAGCATGCCGTGCGCGATCGCGGGAGACGCCAGCATCCCGCTCGCCCGGTTCGGCACCTCGAACGTCGGGCGCATGAAGACCATATACCGCCACGGGCTCGGGCTCCGCTACGGGCGCACGATGCAGGCGATCTCGGGCGTGCACTTCAACTACTCGTTCCCGGCGCAGTTCTGGGCGGTGCTCGGCGCGGTGCTCGGCGAGCGCGAAGCCGGCCAGGACTTCATCTCGTCGATGTACTTCGCGCTGCTCAGGAACTACCGGCGCCACGGCTGGATCGTGCACTACCTCTTCGGCGTGAGCCCGGCCGTGTGCCGCTCCTTCGTCGCCGGCCGCGACGACCACGGGCTCGTCGAGCTCGGCAAGGGTACGCTCTACGCGCCGTACGCGACCTCGCTCCGGATGAGCGACCTCGGCTACCGCAACCGCAGCCAGTCGGAGCTGTCGATCTCGGTGAACTCGCTCGAGGACTACGTGCGCGACCTCGGCACCGCCATCTCGACCCCGAGTCCCGAGTACCAGAAGCTCGGCGTCGAGGTCGACGGCGAGTGGCGGCAGCTGAACGCCAACGTGCTGCAGATCGAGAACGAGTACTACGCGTTCATCCGCCCGAAGCGCGTGGCGCGCTCGGGCGAGCGGCCGACCAAGGCGCTGCGGCGCGCCGGCGTCGAATACGTCGAGATGCGCTCGCTCGACGTGAGCGCGCTCGACCCGGTCGGCGTCAACCAGAACAAGCTGCGCTTCCTCGAGGCGTTCGCGGCGTTCTGCACGCTCGCGCCGAGCGCGCCCATCGACCGCGCCGCGCAGCTCGAGTTCGACCGCAACCACGTCACGGTGGCGCGCCGTGGCCGCGAGCCCGGCCTTGCGCTGCGCTTCGAGCAGCGCGACGTCGACATGCGCGTCTGGGCGGGCGAGATCCTGGATGCGATGCAGGGGACCTGCGAGCTCCTCGACCATGGCGATCCGCGGCGGCCGTATGCCACCGCGCTCGCGGTGCAGGCGCAGAAGCTGACGGACGCCGGGGCGACGCCGTCGGCGCGCCTGCTGAAGGAGATGCAGGACACCGGCGAGTCGTTCTTCGAGCTCGGGCTGCGCATGTCGAAGACCTACAAGGCCTACTTCACCGAGCTCCACCCGCCCGACGAGGCGCGCATCGCCGAGTTCGGCGCCGAGGCCGAGGCCTCGCTCGAGGCCCAGGCCCGCATCGAGGCCGCCCCGGCCGAGCCGTTCCGCGACTACCTCGCGCACTACCTCGCCGACTAGCGGCAGGCCCTTGCCCCTACGCGACATTCATGTCGCGTAGGGGTAATCCTCATTGGCATGTGTTGCCCAAAAACAACCTTACTTGACATAAGGTAACACTGTTCCTCTCGCGTACTTTGTCAACTTGTGGCTCAATAGTGTCGCAGGGTGGACACATGGATGAACCCTGATCGTCATGGATGCGGTGCAGGATTTCCCCCAATGAATTATTCGGATTCTCCCTCGGTGTCCCGTGTCTCCGTCCTATCGCGGCAGGATGCTGCGAACGACGAGCACGGCGCGGTGCGCCTGAAGAGCGCGCCCTCCTTCGCGCGCGATGCGTCGTCCGGCTGGGACCCCTTCGAGGTCTGGCGGACGCGGGTTCGTGACGCCCGTCGGGATGCGCTCCCGAACCCGATCCGCTGACGGCGCCGACGCCCGCAACCGTGCGCCGCCGCTCAGACCGGGCGGCGGCTTGGGTGTGTACTTGAGGCGTCACGATGGCCATCAGGGTGTGCCTGCCAAGGGCGCAGCGGACGAGCGTGGACTTCCTCGAGACGCAGCAGATCCTCCGGGACGAGTCGGCGGCGGCGCGCCAGTTGCGCGCCGGATTCCCGTGGCTGCGGTTCGAGCGCGACCTCGAGCGTGAATTCCGCCGCGAGCAGGTGACGACGCGCCTCGCGCACACCCGCCGCCACCTCTACCTCGGCGCCATGCTGGTGGTCGCCATCGGGCTCCTCAACCGGCTCGTGCTCGGACCCGGCGAGTACACCGCGCTCTACCTGGTGCAGTTCGGCCTGCTGCTGCCGCTCGTCGCGGGTGCGCTCGCCATCACCCACCTGCCGAACGCGCGCCGCCTCTACCCGCTGGTCGCGCCGGCGCTCGCGCCGCTCGTCGGCATCCTCGTGATCGCGGTCGAGTTCAAGGCGGCGCAGAGCGGCGTCGAGGTGCTGTTCGCGACCGTGCTGCTGACGACGATGTTCGTCTACTTCCTGGTGGGGCTCCTCTTCTACCAGGGGCTCGCCGCCAACGCGATCGTGTGGGGCGTGTACGTCGCCTTCGGCATCGTCGGCGGCATCGCCGAGAGCCACCTCATCTACAACTCGCTGATGCTGCTCATGACCAACGTCGTCGGCGCGACCGTCGCCTACGGCCTCGAGCTCGAGGTGCGCACGCACTTCCTCGAGCAGCGCATGCTGGCCGAGACCGCCGCGCGTGACGGCCTGACCGGCATCTACAACCGTCGCCGCTTCGACGAGCACCTCGAGACGGTCTGGCACATGGCGCAGCGCGAGGGCGTGACGCTCGCGCTCCTCATGGTCGACATCGACTTCTTCAAGCGCTTCAACGACCGCCACGGCCACCAGGCGGGCGACGAGTGCCTGCGCGAGGTCGCGACCGCGCTCGCGCGCGCCGCGCGCCGGCCGCTCGACTTCGTCGCGCGCTACGGCGGCGAGGAATTCGCGATCGTGCTCTATGACCCGGCCCGCGAGTACGTGCACGAGGTCGCGACGCGCGTGCACCAGAACATCGCGCGGCTCGCGATCCCGCACGGCGACTCGGTCGTCTCGCCGCTCGTCACCATTAGCGCCGGCGCCGCCTACGTCGCGCCGACCCTCGAGCGCAGCTCGCAGGGCTTCGTGCAGTTCGCCGACGAGGCGCTCTACCAGGCCAAGGCCGAGGGCCGCAACCGCTCGGTATTCAGCGAGGCGGCCTACGACTCGCTCGAGACCGGCTCCTTCCGCGCCTCGCGCCGCGCCGCCCGCTGACGGGGTGGCCACGCGCTCGCCGCCCGCGGCCCGCGGGCGCTATGATGCATTGCAGCGCCGACCGGGCCACGCGCCCGCTCACCCTGGAATGACGCCATGCCGAGCCCCGAGCCCACGCCACGGCGCATCGCGCGCCTCCTGATCGCGAATCGCGGCGAGATCGCGATCCGCGTCATGCGCGCCGCGAACGAGCTCGGCATCCGGACGATCGCGATCTACTCGCGCGAGGACCGCTTCTCGCTGCACCGGACCAAGGCCGACGAGAGCTACCTCGTCGGCGAGGGCAGGGGGCCGGTCGAGGCCTACCTCGACATCCCGGACATCGTCCGCATCGCGCACGAGGCCGAGTGCGACGCGGTGCATCCGGGCTACGGCTTCCTCGCCGAGAACCCGCAGTTCGCCGAGGCCTGCGCCGCCGCCGGGCTCGTCTTCGTCGGCCCCTCGCCCGCGACCATGCGCACGCTCGGCAACAAGGTCGCGGCGCGTGCGGTCGCAACCGCGGCCGGGGTGCCGGTGATGCCGGCGACGCCGCCGCTGCCCGCGGAGCCCGCGGCCGCGGCCGCGCTCGCCGCGGCGATCGGCTATCCGCTGATGCTGAAGGCCAGCTGGGGCGGCGGCGGGCGCGGCATGCGGGTGGTCGAGAGCGCCGCGGAGCTGCCGGAGCTCGTGCTCGCGGCGCGGCGCGAGGCCAGGGCCGCCTTCGGCAACGACGAGGTGTACCTCGAGAAGCTGATCCGCCGCGCGCGCCACGTCGAGGTGCAGCTGATCGGCGACGCGCACGGCAACCTCGTGCACCTGTGGGAGCGCGACTGCAGCGTGCAGCGCCGCAACCAGAAGGTGGTCGAGCGCGCACCGGCCGTGTTCATGAGCCTCGAGGCGCGCAGCGCGCTCTGCGAGCTCGCGCTCAGGATCGGCCGCGCGGTCGGCTACCAGGGCGCGGGCACGGTCGAGTTCCTCGAGGACGCCGACACCGGCCGCACCTACTTCATCGAGGTGAACCCGCGCATCCAGGTCGAGCACACCGTCACCGAGATGGTCACCGGCATCGACATCGTCAAGGCGCAGCTCCGCGTCGCGGCGGGCGCGGTGCTCGGCAGCCCCGAGTCCGGCGTGCCGCCGCAGGCCGCGATCGCGGTCAACGGCCACGCGCTGCAGTGCCGGATCACGACCGAGGACCCCGAGAACAGCTTCATCCCGGACTACGGCACGATCACGGCCTACCGCAGTCCCGCCGGCTTCGGCGTCCGCCTCGACGCCGGCACCGCCTACTCGGGCGCGATCATCGGCCGCGCCTACGACTCGCTGCTCGTCAAGGTCACGACCTGGGCGCCGACGCCCGAGGAGACCGTGCGGCGCATGCACCGCGCGCTCGGCGAGTTCCGCATCCGGGGCGTGGTGACGAACCTGCGCTTCCTCGACCGCCTGATCAGCCACCCGGGCTTCGTCGGCGGCAGCTACACCACCAAGTTCATCGACTCGACCCCCGAGCTCTTCGACCTGCCGAAGCGGCGCGACCGCGCGACCCGGCTCCTCAGCTTCATCGGCAACATCGTCGTCAACGGCAACGCCGAGCTCCGCACGCGGCCGCGGCCGGCGCGGCTCCTCGCGCCGCGGGCGCCGAAGCTCGACCTGCCGGCGCCGCGGCCGGGCACCAGGCAGATCCTCGAGGCGCGCGGGCCGAAGGGGCTCGCCGAGTGGATGCTGGCGAGCGAGCGGGTGCTCGTCACCGACACGACCATGCGGGATGCCCACCAGAGCCTGCTGGCGACGCGGCTGCGCACGCACGACATGGCCCTGATCGCGCCCGCCTACGCGAGCCTGCTGCCCGGGCTCTTCTCGGTCGAGTGCTGGGGCGGGGCGACCTTCGACGTCGCGATGCGCTTCCTGCGCGAGGACCCGTGGGAGCGGCTGGCGGGCCTGCGCGCGGCGATGCCGAACCTGCTCTTGCAGATGCTGCTGCGGAGCGCGAACGCGGTCGGCTACACCAACTACCCCGACAACGTGGTGCGCTACTTCGTCGCCGAGGCGGCGGCCGCCGGCGTCGACGTGTTCCGGATCTTCGACTCGCTCAACTGGGTCGAGAACATGCGCGTCGCAATCGACGCGGTGGGCGCGGCCGGCAAGGTGGTCGAGGCCGCGATCTGCTACACCGGCAACCTCGCCGACCCCGCCGAGCACAAGTACGACATCAGGTACTACGTGACGCTCGCGCGCGAGCTCGAGCGCGCCGGCGCGCACGTGCTCGGCATCAAGGACATGGCGGGCCTGTGCCGGCCGGCGGCGGCGGCGGCACTGGTGCGCGCGCTGAAGGACGAGGTGTCGATCCCGATCCACTTCCACACCCACGACACGAGCGGCATCGCGGGCGCGAGCGTGCTCGCCGCGGTCGCCGCCGGCTGCGACGCCGTCGACGCCGCGATCGATGCGATGAGCGGGCTCACCTCGCAGCCCTGCCTCGGCGCCATCGCCGCCGCGCTCGAGCACACGCCGCGGGACCCCGGGCTCGATGCCGGTCACATCCGGCTGGTCTCCGGCTACTGGGAGCAGGTGCGCCACGTCTACGGCGCCTTCGAGAGCGACATGCGCGCCGGCGCGAGCGAGGTGTACCTGCACGGCATGCCGGGCGGGCAGTACACCAACCTCAAGGAGCAGGCGCGCGCGCTCGGCATCGACGAGCAGCGCTGGCCGGAGGTCGCGCGCGCCTACGCCGAGGTCAACCAGATGTTCGGCGACATCGTCAAGGTGACGCCGTCCTCGAAGGTGGTCGGCGACATGGCGCTCCTCATGGTGACCTCCGGCCTCACGCGGGCGGCCGTCGAGGACCCCGCGGTCGAGGTCGCCTTCCCCGAGTCCGTGGTGCAGCTCTTCCACGGCGACATCGGCCAGCCGCTCGGCGGCTTCCCGCCGGCGCTGCAGGCGAAGGTGCTGAAGGGCCGCGCGCCCTCGACGCGCCGGCCGGGCGAGGTGCTGGGCGATGCCGACCTCGGCGCCGCGCGCGCGACGCTCGAGCGCGAGCTGGCACGTCCGCCGAGCGCCACCGAGCTCGCCTCCTACCTCATGTACCCGAAGGTGTTCGTCGAGTTCGCGCGCGAGCGCGCCGAGTTCGGCGACGTCTCGGTGCTGCCGACGCCGGCCTTCTTCTACGGCATGCGCGTCGGCGAGGAGCTGTCGGTCGACCTCGAGCGCGGCAAGACCCTGATCCTCAAGCTGGTCGCGACGGGCGAGGCGCACGAGGACGGCACGCGCACGGTGTTCTTCGAGCTGAACGGCCAGCCGCGCTCGGTGCGCGTGCGCGATGCGAGCAAGGTCGCGAAGCGCGCGCCGGTGCGCAAGGCGAGCCTCGCGAACCCGGGCGAGGTCGGCGCGCCCATGCCGGGCACGGTCGCGACCGTCGCGGTCAGCGCCGGCCAGGCGGTGCTGCGCGGCGCGACGCTCGTGACGCTCGAGGCGATGAAGATGGAGGCGGCGGTGCGCGCCGAGCGCGACGGCGAGGTCGCCGAGGTGCTGGTGAAGGCCGGCCAGCAGGTCGAGGCGAAGGACCTGCTGCTGGTGCTGCGCTAGGGGTCCGCGGGATTGCGGGCGGCGGCGCCGAGGACTTAAGGTCCCACCTCCGGCCCAGCGCCCGTCACGCGGACAGCCCCATGCGACTCACCGACCCGCGCCTCCTGCGCCCGCTCCTCATCGCCGCCTGGCTCCTGACGCCGGTGGCGCCCGCCTCGCCGGCCGCGCCGCACCCGGCGCCGCGCTCGCCGGCCGCCTCCGAGGCGCTCGCCCGCGAGATCTTCGCCGAGCTCGTCGGCATCGACACGACGCACGCGAAGGGCTCGGCGCGCGCGGCCGAGGCGCTCGCGGCCCGCTTCCGCGCGGCCGGCTTCCCGGCCGCGGACCTCTTCCTCGGGGGCCCGAGGCCCGACAAGCAGAACCTCGTCGTGAGGCTCCACGGCACCGGCCACGGCGAGCCCGTGCTCTTCAACGCGCACCTCGACGTCGTCGAGGCGCTGCGCGAGACCTGGACGCTGGATCCCTTCACGCTCACCGAGAAGGACGGCTACTTCTACGGCCGCGGCACCATCGACGTGAAGAACGAGGTGGCGATCCTGAGCGCGAACCTCATCCGCCTGAAGCGCGAGGGCTACCGCCCCGCGCGCGACGTGATCCTCGTGTTCAACGTCGACGAGGAGGCGGGTGGCGATGCGAACGGCGTCGAGTGGCTCCTCAAGGAGCACCGGCCGCTGGTCGCCGCGGGACTCGTGATCAACCACGACGCCGGCCACGGCCACGCGGTCCACGGCGAGAAGCTCTGGAACTCGATCCAGACCGCCGAGAAGGTGTACGCGACCTACACGCTCACCACCCGCGGCGCGGGCGGCCACAGCTCGCTGCCGCCCCGCGACAACGCGATCTTCCGGCTCGCGAAGGCGCTCGGCCGGCTCGGCGACTTCGAGTTCCCGGTGCGCTTCACCGCGACCACCCGCGGCTACCTCGAGGCGGTCGCGGCGCGGGTCGGCGGCGAGGAGGGCGCGGCCATCACGCGCCTCCTCGCGGACCCGGGCGACGCGGCGGCGCTCGACCGGCTGCGCGACGAGGCGTCGGTCAACGCCCAGCTGCACAGCACCTGCCCCGCGACGCTGGTCGCGGCGGGCCAGAGCGAGAGCGCGCTGCCGATCCGCGCGGTCGCGACGATCCAGTGCCGGCTGCTGCCGGACGAGGACCCGGCCGGCGTGCTCGCGACCCTGACGCGGGTGGTCGCCGATCCGGCGGTCGAGATCGGCGTCGCCTACGCGCCGGAGCCGAGCCGCACGGAGCCGCTCGATCCGCGGGTGGTCGACATCGTCGCGCGCGTGACCGACGAGATGTGGCCCGGGCTCAAGGTCGTGCCGATCATGTCCTCGGGCGCCTCCGACAACGTCTACTGGCGCGGCGGCGGCCTCGAGACCTACGGCGTCAGCGGCACCTTCGTCGACCAGTCGGACGTGCGCGCGCACGGCAAGGACGAGCGCGTCGGCGTCGCGGCCTTCTACGAGGCGCTCGAGTTCAGCTACCGGCTGATCCGCGGGCTCGCCGGCGGCCGCTGAGGCCGGCGCGCCTCACTTCTGCAGCACGTACTCGCCGGGCGCCGCGCCGAGCACCGGGTAGCCGGGTGCGGCGCCGAAGGCGGGCGGCGCGGCGCGCTGCGACGAGTGCGCCGCGAGCCACTTCGCCCAGGTCGGCCACCACGAGCCCGGCACGGGCGCGGTGGTCGCGAGCCACTCCTCGGGTGACAGGTGCCGGTCCTTGAGGCCGCGCGTGCGCACGCGGTGCTTGCGCTTCGGGTGCACGGGGCCGCTGACGATGCCGGCGTTGTGGCCGCCGCTCGTCAGGAGGAAGGTGAAGTCGTCCGAGCGCGTCAGGTTCTCGACCTTGAACACGCTCTTCCACGGCGCCACGTGGTCGGTCTCGGTGCCGACCACGAACATCGGCACGCGCACGTCCGACAGCCGCACCGGCTCGCCGTTCACCGGGAAGCGGCCGCTCGAGAGCTCGTTGTCCATGTAGAGCCGGTACAGGTACTCGGTGTGCATGCGGTACGGCATGCGCGTGCCGTCGGCATTCCAGGCCATGAGGTCGATCATCGGCTCGCGCGCGCCCTTGACGTAGCTCTGCAGCATGGGCTGCCAGATGAGCTCGCGCGGCCGCAGCATCTGGAACGCGCCGCCCATCTGGCGGCTGTCGAGCACGCCGTCCTGGTACATCTGCGCCTCGAGGAGCGCGAGCTGGCTGCGGTTGATGAACAGCGCAAGCTCGCCAGGCTCCGAGAAGTCGGTCTGCGCGGCAAACAGCGTCACCGACCCGAGGCGCGCATCGTCCTCGCGCGCGAGCGTCGCCGCGCCGATCGCGAGCAGCGTGCCGCCGATGCAGTAGCCGGTGGCGTGGATCTTCTGCTGCGGCACGATGGCGGAGACCGCATCGACCGCGGCGCGAAAGCCGAGCCGCAGGTAGTCGTCCATGCCGAAGTCCCGGTCGCTCGCGTCCGGGTTCTTCCACGAGACCATGAACACCGTGTGGCCCTGCTCGACGAGGTAGCGCACCAGCGAGTTCTTCGCGGACAGGTCGAGGATGTAGTACTTCATGATCCACGCCGGCACGATCAGCACGGGCTCGGGGTGGACGTCGGGCGTGGTCGGCGAGTACTGGATGAGCTCGATGAGCGCGTTGCGGAACACCACCTTGCCCGGGGTCACGGCGACGCCCTTGCCGGGCTCGAAGGCCTCGGTGCCGACGGGTCCTTTCTTCTGCACGAGGCGCCCGAGGTCCTCGATCAGGTGCTGGGCACCGCGCAGCAGGTTCTGGCCGCCCTCGGCCTTGGTGAGCTCGAGGAGCTCGGGGTTGGTCGCGAGGAAGTTCGTCGGCGAGAGCGCGTCGCACCACTGACGCACCGTGAAGTCGATGAGCTCGGCGTGGTAGTGCCTGAGGCCGTCGACGTCGGTCGGCAGCTGCTTCATCCAGGCGGCACCCTGCTGGAAGGCGCGGGCGTAGACGTTGAACGGGTACTGCTGCCAGGCGTCGGCGGCGAAGCGCCCGTCGGACGCGCCGTTCAGCCCCTCGGACGGCGCGAGCGGCTTGCCGCTCGCGGCGCGGCCCGCGAACTCGAGCGTATCGCTCGCGCGCTTGACGAAGTCCTGCGAGAGCTCCCACTGCCGTCCGGGGGAGGCGGCGAGCTGCAGCGCCCAGTCGGCCCAGGCAGTCGCGTAGGCGGTGGGCGAGAGCCCGCCGGTGGCCTTGCCGAGCGCGGCGCGGAAGGCCATGTCGATCGCCTCGGCGGTCGGTGCGCGCGGCAGGAGCTCCTGGCCCGGGAGGGCGGGCGGCTCGACGGCGGCGGGCAGGTCTGGGGTAACGGGTTCGGCCATGGCGGTCTCCGGCGACACGATGCAATCCCGCGAGTCTACCCCGCATTTTGCACTGCAGCAAAAGGGCTTTCCGGGGGGCCTCCGGCGCCGTCACCGGCCGTTCAGGCGGTGTCCTTCAGGAGGACGCCGGGGTCGGCGAGCTTCGCCGGGTCCGCGTGGTGGCGCTCCTGGATCAGCTTCTTCGCCGCCATGTAGTCGCGCGGGCTGTTGATGCAGTCGATCGCGAGGAGCTCGTGGCCGCGCAGGTAGCAGCAGCTGAAGCTGCGGCTCGCCGGATCGCCGCGGACGACCACCTGGTCGTAGTCCTGCGAGAGGCCGACGATCATGAGCTTGAGGTCGTACTGGTCCGACCAGAACCACGGCACGCGGTCGTGGACGGTCACCTTGCCGAGCAGGTTGAGCGCGGCGCTCTTCGCCTGCTCGAAGGCGTTGTCGACCGACTCGAGGCGCACGCGCCGCCCGTAGCGCGGGCTCGGGTGGCTGGCGCAGTCGCCGGCCGCGTACACGTGCTCGTCCGAGCTGCGGCAGTGGAGGTCGACCGCGATGCCGTTCTCGCAGGCGAGCCCGGCCGCCGCGGCGAGCCCGGTGACGGGCAGGACGCCGATGCCGACGACCACGAGGTCGGCGGGGAAGGTACGGCCGTCGAGCGTCTCGACCGCCGCGACCAGCCGCGGCTCGGCCGGGTCGGCGCGGAAGTGGCTGACGAGCGCGCCCGTCTCGATCACGACGCCGTGGCGCGCGTGCTCGGCGGCATAGAACGCGGAGACCTCCGGTGCCACCACCCGGTTCATGACCCGGTCCGCCATCTCGAGCACGAGCACCTCGCGGCCGAGCCCGCGGCAGCTCGCCGCCACCTCGAGCCCGATGTAGCCGCCGCCGATCACCACCACGTGGCGGGCGCGGTCGAGCTCGCCGCGGATGCGGTCGACGTCGGCGACCGTGCGCAGGTAGTGGACGCCGCCGAGCTCGCTGCCGGGGACGGTGATGCGCCGCGGGGTCGTGCCGGTCGCGAGCAGGAGCCGGTCGTAGCCGATGAGCTCGCCGTCGGCGAGCCTCAGCTCGCGCTTCGCGAGGTCGAGGCCCTCGGCCGCGAGCCCGAGCCTCAGCTCCACGTGGTGCTCCTCGTAGAAGCGCGGCGGGCGGATCGCGAGGCGCTCGACCGGCAGCTCGCCGGCGAGGAACTTCTTCGAGAGCGGCGGCCGCTGGTAGGGCAGCTCGCGCTCCTCGCCGACGACGACGAGTCGGCCGGCGTAGCCCTCGCGGCGCAGCGTGTCGATGGCCTGGGCCGCGGCCTGGCCGGCGCCGACGATTGCGATGGTGTCCGGCATCGAATGCTCCCTTCGGGGTCCGCTACTCTAGCCCGCGGAGGCTCCCGCCCGCAGCACCGGCCGGGCCCGCTGCACCAAAGCCGCGCAGCGCGCCGCGCCACTCGCGCCGTCGTGGTGCGGCGCGCGCTCGGCCTCGCGCCAAGTGCATGATTCGAAAGCGCCCCCGGGGTCGGCACGGAAGCTGCAATCGCGGCGGGTGTCCCGGATTTTCGTTAGAGTAGACGGGCGACAGGAGCCTGCTGACATGAAACTGATTACCGCGATCATCAAGCCCTTCAAGCTCGACGACGTGCGCGCGGCGCTCTCGGAGATCGGCATCTCCGGCATGACGGTCACGGAGGTCAAGGGCTTCGGCCGGCAGCGCGGGCACACCGAGCTCTACCGCGGTGCCGAGTACGTGGTCGACTTCGTGCCGAAGACCCGCGTCGAGGTCGCGGTCAAGGATGCGCTCCTCGACCAGGTCGTCGAGGCGATCGTCGCCGCCGCCCGCACCGGCAAGGTCGGCGACGGCAAGATCTTCATCTCCGACATCGAGCGCGTCGTCCGCATCCGCACCGGCGAGTCCGACGAGCAGGCGCTCTGAGCACCGGTCAGGCTCCGCCCGCGGCGCTGCCGGGCGTCGCTCCCGAGCTCGCCGCCGTCATCGACGGCCTCGGGCTCGCGAGCGCCCGCCGCCACATCTTCCTGTGCGTCGGCGGCGGCAAGTGCGCGGGCGAGGCGGCCTCGCTCGCGAGCTGGGACTACCTGAAGCGCCGCCTGCGCGAGCTCGGCGTCGTCGACGCCGAGGGAGGCGTGCTGCGCACCAAGGCCGCGTGCCTCAGGGTCTGCCGCGCGGGTCCCGTCGCCGTCGTCTACCCGGAAGGCACCTGGTACCGCGACTGCACGCCCGGGAACCTCGAGCGGATCATCGTCGAGCACCTGCTCGGTGGCCGGCCGGTGGCCGAGCTCGTGATCGCGACCGGGCCGCTGGCCGGGCGCTGAGCGCGCGGGGCGGCTGCTAGACTCCTCGGCATGGCGACGGGAGGTCTCCCATGACACGCGGCATTGTCCTCAGGCGCACCGGTGGCCCGGAGGCACTCGAGTGGGGCGAGGTCACGCTGGCGCGCCTCAGGCGCAACGAGGCGCTCGTCCGCCACACCGCGATCGGCGTCAACTTCATCGACGTCTACCGGCGCACCGGCCTCTATCCGATGCAGCTGCCGGGCGGCCTCGGCGAGGAAGCGGCCGGCGTCGTCGTCGAGGTCGGCAAGGGCGTGACGCAGGTGGCGCCGGGCGACCGGGTCGCGTACCTCGCGACCACGCCCGGCTCCTATGCCGAGGCGCGCAACGTGCCCGCCGACCGCCTCGTGCGGCTGCCGGACGAGGTCAGCGACCAGCAGGCGGCGGCGATGCTGCTGAAGGGCCTCACCGCGCAGTTCCTGCTGCGGCGCACCTACAAGGTCAGGAAGCGCGACCCGGTCGTGATCCATGCCGCGGCCGGCGGCGTCGGCCTCATCGCCGTGCAGTGGGCGCGCCACCTCGGCGCCGAGGTGATCGCGGTCGTCGGCTCCGACGCCAAGGCCGAGCTCGTGCGCGAGCACGGCGCCCACCACGTCATCGTCACGAGCCGCGAGGACTTCGCGGCGCGGGTGCGCGAGATCACGCGCGGCAAGGGCGTGCCGGTCGTCTACGACTCGGTCGGCAAGGACACCTTCACCGGCTCGCTCGACTGCCTGCGGCCGCTCGGCCTCATGGTCACCTACGGCAACTCCTCGGGCGCGGTGCCGCCGTTCGCGCCGATCGAGCTCATGCGCCGCGGTTCGCTGTTCCTCACGCGGCCGACGCTCTTCCACTACACCGCGACGCGCAGCGCCCTGAAGCGCGCCGCCGCCGAGCTCTTCGCGGTGGTCGCCGCGGGCATCGTCAAGGTGCGCATCGGCCAGAGCTACCCGCTCGCCGAGGCGGCGCGCGCGCACGCCGACCTGGAGGCGCGTCGCACGACGGGCTCGACGGTGCTCATCCCCTGAACGCGCCCGGCCGCTGGCCGCGCGCCGCGCTCGTGCTGGCGCTCGTCGCGGGCGCCACCGCCGCGCGCGCGGGCGAGGCCCCGCCCACCGCCCGGGCGCCGCCCGAGGTGCCCTCGATCGCCGCGCTCGAGGCGCGCCACGCGACCATCGGCCGCATCGACGTCTACCTCGAGAACATCTTCAACCCGCACGATCCGCGCGAGAACCACGGCCTCTACCGGCTCGCGAACCAGCTGCACCTCAAGACCCGCGAGCGCACGGTGCGCGCGCAGCTGCTGTTCCGGAGCGGCGAACCGCTGAGCGCCGAGCGGCTCGCCGAGACCGAGCGCATCCTGCGCTCGCGCGTCTACCTCGTGGAGGCGTGGGCGGTGCCGGTCGCCTACGACCCCGCGACCAACGTCGCCGACGTCGCGGTCACGGTGCGCGACGTGTGGACCTTCGACCCGGAGGTCAACTTCGGCAGGAGTGGCGGCACCAACCAGTCGAGCGTCGGGCTGCAGGAGCAGAACCTGCTCGGCCTCGGCACCAGCCTCGAGGTCAAGCACGCCGAGACCGTCGACCGCGAGTCGCGGATCCTGTCCTACTCGGACAACAACCTGCTCGGCAGCTGGTGGCAGCTCGGCCTCAACTACCAGGACAACAGCGACGGCGCGCTCAAGGCGGGCAGCCTCGTGCTGCCGTTCTACTCGCTCGACACGAAGAGCGCGGGCGGCGGCACGGGCTCGGAGAACAGGAGCGTCGTCGCGCGCTATTCCGGGGGGCAGATCCGCGACCAGTTCCAGGAGATCGAGTCGCAGGGACAGCTGTACGTCGGCGGCTCGCAGGGTCTCGTCGACGGCTGGGCCGAGCGCTGGTTCGCCGGGGTGCGCTACGACGACCAGCAGTACCGGGCGCTGCCGGCGGTGCCGCTCGCGGCGCCGCTGCCGTCCGACCAGACCTTCGCCTACCCGTGGGCGGGCTGGCAGCTGCTCGAGGACCGCTACGTCAAGACCGAGAACCTCGACCTCATCGGCCGCACCGAGGACCAGTACCTCGGCCGCTCGCTCTATGCCGAGCTCGGGCTCTCGGCGCCGGCCTTCGGCGGCACCGCGCGCGCGTGGCTGACGCAGCTGACGGCGCAGGAGGGCTGGGCCGAGGACGACCGGCGCTACCTGTTCGTGACCGGCGCGCTCGCCGGCCGCGTCGAGGACGGCGAGGTCCGGAACCTCACGGTCACCGCCGGCACGCGCTACTTCGAGCGCCTGACGGACCGCCAGCTCCTCTACGCGTCGTTCACGGGCACCACGAGCTCGCACCTCGACGGCGAGAACCAGGTGCTGCTCGGCGGCGACACCGGGCTGCGCGGCTACCCGATCCGCTTCCAGGGCGGCACCTCGAGCGCGCTCCTCACGCTCGAGCACCGCCTCTACACGGACTGGTATCCGTTCCGGCTGCTGCGCGTCGGCACCGACGTCTTCTTCGACGCCGGCCGCACCTGGGGCCGGGATTTCGCGGGCGCGACGCCGCTCGGGCTCCTCAGGGACGGCGGCTTCGGTCTACGCTTCGGCAACAACCGCTCGGGCCTCGGCAACGTGGTGCACGTGGATTTCTCGTATGCCTTCGACGCGCCGGCGGGTATAAGACGGGTCCAGATCAGCGCATCCACCAGCCAGCGATTCTGACAGCACCATGACGCAGTACGGCGAGGACATCTACACCGAACCCGAGCACGTCGACGTCGACACGCTCGCGAACCTGGGGCCGCTCGCGCCGCTCGCCGGCCGCTGGGCCGGCGCGAAGGGCCTCGACGTCAACCCGAAGGCGGACGGGCCGCTCCGCCAGGCGTACGTCGAGACCATCGACTTCCAGCCGATCGACCCGCAGGCCAACGGCCCGCAGCTCCTCTACGGGCTCAGGTACCACGTGCACGTGACGAAGCCGGGCGAGGTCGAGACCTACCACGACCAGGTCGGCTACTGGCTGTGGGAGCCGGCCACCGGGATGCTGCTGCAGACGCTCGCCATCCCGCGCGGCCAGAGCCTGCTCGCGCGCGGCCAGGCGGCGGCGGACGCGACGCGCTTCGAGGTCAGCGCCGAGCGCGGCTCGACCGAGAACGGCATCACCTCGCAGTCCTTCCTCGAGGAGGCGTTCCGCACCGTCTCCTACCGGATCCGCATCGCGATCGAGGGCGCGGACCGCTTCGCCTACGACGAGGACACGGTGCTCGTGGTGCGCGGCAAGCAGCAGCCCTTCCACCACACCGACCGCAACACCCTGACGCGGGTGGCGGGCCCGGTCCGCAATCCGCTCGCGCGCGCGGCGGCGCGCTAGCGCGCGCTGATCGGCGCCCAGCGCGGCGCCGCTTCGATGCGCCGGATCCAGTCGCGGATCGCGGGGTACGGATCGAGCGGCACGCCGGACTCGCCGGCGACGTGGGTGTAGGCGTAGAGCCCGATGTCGGCGAGCGTCTGGCGCTCGCCGACGAGGTAGCGCCGGCCGCTGAGTCCCTGCTCGAGGACGCCGAGCGCGGCGCGGCCCTTCGCCTGCCGGTCGGTGAGCGCCTCGCCGAGCTCGGCGGGCGTCCGGCCGAGCGAGCAGAGCCAGAAGCGCGCGGTGCCGAGGTTGGGTTCGAGGTTGTACTGCTCGAAGCACAGCCACTGCCACATGAGCGCCTGTTCGAAGGCATCCGCCGGCACGAGGTGCGAGCCGGCGGCGAGGAAGCTCACGATCGCGTGGCTCTCGGCGAGGAAGCCGCGCCCCGGCACCTCGAGGAGCGGGATCCGGCCGTTCGGGTTCTTGGCGAGGAACTCGGGGCTGCGCGTCGCGCCGGCCTTGATGTCGAGCTCGACGAGCTCGTAGGCGAGGCCGAGCTCGCGGAGCACGAGACGGACCTTGTAGCCGTTGCCGGAGGGCAGGTAGTCGTAGAGGCGGTACATGCTCAGGCCGCGGGCAGGTGCGTGACGCTCGCGGCGCCGTGCGTGATCGCGAGCGCGCCGCTGCGCACCACTTCGAGCAGCTCGCCGTGCTGCGAGGCCTGCGCGAGGAAGCGGCTCACCTGCGCCTCGCTCGAGGTGAGCTCGATGACGAAGTTGGCGAGCGAGCCGGACAGGATCCGGCCGGCCGAGTCGGTGACGAGCGCGGTCAGGGCCTCGAGCTGCGAGGCGCTCGTGCGCAGCTTCATGAGGAGCAGCTCGCGCTCGAAGTGCTCGCCGCGCGTCAGGTCCTCGACGTTGACGACGTCGACGAGCTTGCGCAGCTGGCTGATGATCTGGCCGACCACCGAATCGTTGCCGGTGGTGACGAGCGTCAGGCGCGACACCGTCGGGTCGTCGGTCGGCGCGACCGCCAGCGACTCGATGTTGTAGCCGCGCGTCGAGAACATGCCGGCCACCCGCCCGAGCGCACCGGCCTCGTTCTGCAGCAGGACGGCAATGATGTGTCGCATGGGGGTAACCGGCGGGTCCGTAACGGGTTTATCAGCATAGCGCGGATCTTTTTGCAGTGCATAGACGGCGCCGCGGCCGGTTGCTAATCTCGGTCGCATGACGGGGGAGTCAGTTGCTGCCGTGAGACCGAGCCGCGAAACAGCCGAACGGGGTCATCCGCTCGCCGGACGGACCATGAGTGGTGCCGAGATCATCGTCCAGGTCCTCGAGGACGAGGGCGTCGACGTCATCTTCGGCTACTCGGGCGGGGCGATCCTGCCGACCTACGACGCCATCTTCGTCCACAACCAGGACGCCGGGCGCCGGCCGATGCCGCTGATCGTGCCCGCCAACGAGCAGGGCGCGGGCTTCATGGCGGCCGGCTACGCGCGCGCGAGCGGGCGCGTCGGCGTGTGCGTCGTGACCTCCGGGCCGGGCGCCACCAACACCGTCACCCCGGTGCGCGACTCGATGGCGGACTCGGTGCCGCTGGTCGTCATCTGCGGCCAGGTGCCGTGCGCGGCGATCGGCTCGGACGCCTTCCAGGAGGCGCCGGTGTCGGCGCTCATGGGCTCGGTCGCGAAGCACGTCTTCCTCGTCACGGATCCGGCGCGCCTCGAGGCGACCGTGCGCACCGCCTTCGAGATCGCGCGCACCGGCCGCCCGGGGCCGGTGGTGCTCGACATCCCGAAGGACGTGCAGACCTGGTCCGGCACCTTCCACGGCCACGGCCGGCTGCCGATCCCGGGCTACCGCAGCCGGCTGCGCCAGCTCGACGAGCAGCGCCTCGGCGAGCGCGAGCTCGGGGCGTTCTTCGCGCTGCTCGGCGAGTCGACGCGGCCGCTCATCTACGCCGGCGGCGGCGTCATCAACGGCGATGCCGCCGAGGCGCTCGGCGCGGTCGCGACCGAGTTCGGCGTGCCGGTGGTGACGACGCTGATGGGCATCGGCGGCATCGACACGCGCCATCCGCGCGCGCTCGGCATGCTCGGCATGCACGGCGCCGCCTACGCCAACTACGCGGTCGACGACTGCGACTTCCTGATCACGGTCGGCGCGCGCTTCGACGACCGCGTCGCCGGCGTGCCCGCCAAGTTCGCGAAGAACGCGCGCCACATCGCGCACTTCGACATCGACGCCTCCGAGATCAACAAGGTCAAGCGCGTGCAGTGGAGCCACGTCGGCCAGCTGAGCGACGCGCTGGTGCAGCTGCTCGAGTACGGCCGGGCGCACGGCTTTCGCCGCGACTTCGCGCCGTGGCACGCGCACTGCGCGGAACTCGCGCGCCGGCACGCGATGAACTACGACCGCGGCTCCGGCAGCATCCAGCCGTACTACGTGATCGAGGAGATCAACCGCCTGACGCGCGGCGAGGCGGTGATCACCACCGGCGTCGGCCAGCACCAGATGTGGGCGGCGCAGTACTTCGACTTCAGGGGCCCGCGCCTGTGGCTCACCTCGGGCAGCATGGGCACGATGGGCTTCGGCCTGCCCGCCGCGATCGGAGCGCAGTTCGCGCGCCCCGACCGCCTGGTGATCGACGTCGACGGCGACGCCAGCATCCGCATGAACCTCGGCGAGCTCGAGACCGTCACCACCTACGACCTGCCGATCAAGGTGGTGGTGCTCAACAACTTCGGCGACGGCATGGTCAAGCAGTGGCAGAAGCTGTTCTTCAAGGGGCGGCTGTCGGCCAGCGACAAGTCGCTCTACAAGAAGGACTTCATCAAGGCGGCGCAGGCGGACGGCTTCAAGTTCGCCGAGCGGCTCGAGCGCAAGGCGGACGTGCCGCGGGTGATCGCCGACTTCATCGCCTTCAAGGGTCCCGCCTTCCTCGAGGTGCTGATCGACCGCGACGCGGGCGTCTACCCGATGGTGGGCCCGGGCCAGCCCTACGACGAGATGATCACCGGCGAGCACATCGCCTCGCGCGGCAAGGGTCCGACGCGCCCGCCGGGCGCCAACGAAATGTTCTAGGCCGTGGCGCAAGCCACCGTTCCGACGCGCGGCGCGGCGTTTCGCTACGGGCTCCGGCTCGGCTGCATCTCCTTCGGCGGCCCCGCCGGCCAGATCGCGATCCTCTACCGCGAACTCGTCGAGGAGCGCGGCTGGATCGGCGCCGCGGACTTCGCGCGCGCGCTCAACTTCTGCATGCTGCTGCCGGGACCCGAGGCGCTGCAGCTCGTCATCTACCTCGGCTGGCGCTGGCACGGGCGCGTCGGCGGCATCGTCGCCGGCCTCACCTTCCTCGTGCCGGGCGCGCTCCTCGTCGCCGCGCTCGCCTGGGCCTATCTCGCCGTCGGCGCGCTCGCGCCGGTCGCGGCGCTGCTCACCGGCCTCAAGGCGGTGGTGGTGGCGCTCGTCGCCGAGGCGCTGCTGCGGATCGCGCGCCGCGCGCTCACGGGTCGCGTCAGCATCGCGCTCGCACTCGCCGCGTTCCTCGCGCTCGCGTTCGCGGGGCTGCCGTTCCCGCTCGTGATCCTGACCGCCGCCTGCGCAGGGCTCCTTGGCCTGCCGCGGCCGGCGGCAGTCCCGGTCGCGGCGCGCACCGGGCTCTGGCGCGGCACGCTCGCGGTGCTCGCGGTGGGCGCGCTCCTGTGGCTGCTGCCGCTCGCGATCCTCGGCGTCGCGAGCCCGGATCCGTTCCCGGCGACGCTCTACCGCTTCCTCGGCGGGGCCGCGCTCGCCGGCTTCGGCGGTGCCTACGCGGTGCTCGCGTACGTCGGTGGCGAGCTCGTGCACGTGCACCGCTGGCTGAGCGAGGCGGACTTCCTCGGCGGCCTCGCGCTCGGCGAGACGACGCCGGGGCCGCTCATGCTGGTGCTCGAGTTCCTCGGCTTCGTCGCCGGCTGGCGGCATCCGGGGACGGCGGGCGCGCTCGCGGGCGCGCTGCTCGGCGCCGCGCTCGCGAGCTGGGCCGCGTTCCTGCCGTCCTTCGTGCTGGTGCTCGCCGGCGCCCCGCACGTCGAGCGGCTGGCCGGAAATCCGCGCGTCGGCGCCGCCTTCGCCGGCGTCACGGCGGCGGTGGTCGGGGTGATCGCGAACTTCGCGCTCGAGGTCGCGCGCGCGGTGCTCTGGCCGGCGGGAGCCGGGCAGCCGGCGCTGGTGCCGGCCGCGATCGCGCTCGCCGCCTTCGCGCTCCTCTGCCGCGGCGTCGGGCTCGGCTGGGTGCTCGCCGCGGGCGCGCTCGCCGGGGCCGGCGCCGCGCTCGCCGGCATCGGCTGAGGACTACTCGCCCTTCGCCTGGCCGAGCAGCGCGTCGATGCGCGAGGTGAATACGTTGGTCGGCTGCGCGCCGAGGATGAGGACGCCGTCGAGCTTCGCGCCCTTCTTCTCGGCGAGCACGAAGCCGGGCGTGCCGTTGACGCCGATGCGCTCGGCCTCGCTCGCGTCGGCATCGACCGCGGCGCGGGTGGCCGGGTCCTTGCTGCAGCGGTCGAACTCGCCGGCCTCGACACCGAAGCCGAGCGCGGTCTTCCTGATCATGGCGGGCGACAGCGTCTCCTGGGCGTTGAACAGCGCCTCGTGCACCGGCCAGAACTTGCCCTGCGCGCCGGCGCAGCGCGCGGCGATCGCGGCGGGCTCGGCCTGCTCGTGGAAGGTGAGCGGCATGTCGCGCACCACGTAGCGCACCTTGCCGGTGTCGATGTACTTCTTCTTGAGCTCGGGCCAGGTGCGGTCGTGGAAGCGCTTGCAGAACGGGCACTGGTAGTCGGTGAACTCGACGAGCGTGACGGGCGCGTCGGGCGAGCCCAGCACCTGGCGCGAGGTGTCGTCGATCTCGACCTTGCCGGCCTGGGCGGCATCGGCTTCCTTCGTCTTCGGCTGGTCGGCGAGCGCGCGGCGGATCTCGCGCAGCTCCGCGAGGATCGCATCGCCCTGCTCGCGCGTGATGCCGTTGCCGTTCTGCACGGTGCAGCCGCCGAGCGCGCCACCGAGCGCGACGAGCGCCGCCGGCAGCAGGCGGAGGAACGGCAGGGGGTGTGACAGGCGCATGGCGGGACCTCGGGCAGGGCGGCGGCGAGGCGTGCGAGCCTAGCACAGGCGCCCGGCGCGCCGGCGTGACCCGGGACGCGCCGCGCGGCATCATGGTCGCCAAGGAGACCGCCATGAAATACCTGCATACGATGGTCCGGGTCACGAACCTCGACGCCTCGCTCGAGTTCTACTGCGCGCAGCTCGGCCTCGTGCTGGTCGGGCGCAAGGACTACGAGGCCGGCCGCTACACGCTCGCGTTCCTCTCGGCGCCCGGCGACGGCGCGGCGCAGGTCGAGCTCACCTACAACTGGGATCCCGAGCCCTACACGGGCGGGCGCAACTTCGGGCACCTCGCGTACGAGGTCGACGACATCTATGCGCTGTGCAGGCGCCTGATGGACGCGGGCGTCACGATCAACCGCCCGCCGCGCGACGGGCGCATGGCGTTCGTGCGCTCGCCGGACAACATCTCGATCGAGCTCCTGCAGAAGGGCGGCGCGCTGCCGCCGGCTGAGCCGTGGAAGTCGATGCCGAACACGGGCGCCTGGTGAACGACGGAGCGGCGCCCGGCCACCGCAGCGCGAGGCGCGCCGCGAGCGGCGCCTCGCCCGGGAGCCGAACGGCTGCGCGGGCGCCGGGCCGGGCGCGCGCCCGCGCGCTCCGGCAGCCGACCCGGGACACGGCGCCTCAGGGCGCGCGGTCGGGCTGCTTCAGCGCCTCGGGCCGCGTCGCGAGATACGCGATCACGTCGGCGCGGTTCTTGCCGGACGGGACCGTGAGCGCCATCGCCGCGCCCGGCACCACCGCGTAGGGATTCTCGAGGTACTGGTCGAGGAGCGCGAGGTCCCAGGTGATCCCGGACTTCTTCATCGCGTCGGTGTACCGGTAGTGCCCCCAGCTGCCGGCCTTGCGGCCGATGACGCCGTAGAGCTGCGGCCCGATCGCCGGTGACTCGCCTTCCTTCCACAGGTGGCAGGCGCTGCACTGCGCCTTGAACACCTCCGCGCCGCGCACCGGGTCGCCGGCCGGCGTGTCGGCATGGGCGGCGAGGGCGAGGGTCAGCCCCGCGAGCAGGGTTGCGGTCGAGAGTGTCTTCATGGCGCCTATCCTCCGATGACGGTGTCTTGCGTGTCGCGGTGAGCATCAGAGCGCCGCCGGGCGTCGGCGCGCAATCGTGCAAACCGAAGTGGCGTCGCGCTTAATGCCGCCCGGCCTGCGCGCTACAGTGGCGCACCGCGGCCCCGGCCGCCGTCAGGGATGCGACCGATGCCGAGCACCACCCGTCCCGCCGCCCGCCTGGGCGCGCTCTGCCTCGTCGTGCTCTGCGCCCTGCCGCTCGCGCGCGCCGCGGCCTTCGGCGCCGAAGGCCACCGCATCGTCGGCCTCGTCGCCGAGGAATTCCTCGACGCGCCGGCCCGCGCCGAGCTCGCGCGGCTCGACGGCGGCGAGTCGCTCGCCACGGTCGGGCTCTGGCTCGACGAGCACAAGGGCGAGCTGCGGGCCGAGCTGCCGGGGTCCGACCGCTGGCACTACGACAACCGGCCGGCCTGCGCGGCGCAGGCGCCGGTCGCGAGCTACTGCGCCGATGGCGAGTGCGCCTCGGCCGCCTTCGCGAAGTACCGCGCCGTGCTCGCCGACCGTGGCGCTCCGCCCGCCGCGCGGCTGCTGGCGCTGCGGGTCGTCGTGCACCTCGTGGCCGACGTGCACCAGCCGCTGCACGTCGCCGACAACGGCGACCGCGGCGCGAACCGGGTCGAGGTGCTGGTCGGCAACCGCAGCCGCCCGAAGCCGCTGCACGCCGCCTGGGACGTCGACTTCGTCAGGCGCGCCGCGCGCGGCGCGGACGCGGCGGACTTCGCCGCCCGGCTCGCCGCCGAGCACCGCGGCGCGAGCGCGGCGCTCGGCCGGGGCAGCTTCGGCGACTGGATGCAGGAGTCCTACCGGCTCGCGCAGACGGTGGCCTACGGCCGGCTGCCGGGATTTGCGTGCGGCGCGCCGCCGGGCGGCGTCGTGCGCCTGCCGCGCGCCTACTCGGACGAGGCCGCCGCCATCGTCCGCGAGCAGCTCGCGCGGGCCGGCATCCGCCTCGCGACGCTGCTGAACGGCACGCTCTAGCGCCGCGCCTGCTACCATTTGCGCCCGCGGGCCGCGCGCCCGCGCCGCGACGGAAGGGAGTCCCGCATGCCGACAGTGCTGATCACCGGAGCCGGCCGCGGTCTCGGCCTCGAGTTCGTGCGGCAGTACGCCGCCGACGGCTGGATCGTGATCGCGGCGGCGCGGGATCCGGAGCGCTCGGCCGAACTCGAGCGGCTGACGACGGCCGCCGCCGGGCGCATCCGCGTGTATGCGCTCGACGTGTGCGACCACGCCGCGATCGATGCGCTCGCGGTGGCGCTCGAGGGCACCGCGATCGACGTCCTCGTCAACAACGCGGGCACCATGGGGGCGCAGAGCTACGCGGGCCAGGGCATGCAGGCGCAGCGCTTCGGCAAGTCGAACTACGAGGATTGGGCCGACACCTTCCGCGTCAACACGCTCGCGCCGATGAAGATGGCGGAGGCCTTCGTCGACCACGTCGCGGCCAGCGAGCAGAAGAAGATCGTGACGCTGTCGTCGGTGATCGCCTCGATGGCGAGCAACAACCTCGGCGGCCTCTATGCCTACCGCAGCACCAAGGCGGGCGTGAACGCCATCATGCGCTCGATGGCGCTCGACCTCGCGCGCCGCGGCATCATCGCCGTGCCGATCCACCCGGGCTGGGCGGCGACCGACATGGGCGGGGCCGCGGCGCCGCTGCGGCCGCAGCACAGCGTCGCCGGCATGCGCCAGGTGATCGCGGGACTCAGCAAGGACAAGTCCGGCCGCTTCTGGCAGTACGACGGCAAGGAACTGCCCTGGTGACTCAAGGGCGCCGGGCGAGCGCCCGGCGCGTGGCTGGCGATTCTGAGGGGGAGACGCGCAATGAACAGGAACAAGCTCGCGGCGGAATTCTTCGGCACCTTCTGGCTGGTGCTCGGCGGCTGCGGCAGCGCCGTGCTGGCCGCGGCCTTCCCCGGGCTCGGCATCGGCACGCTCGGCGTCGCGCTCGCCTTCGGGCTCACGGTGCTGACGATGGCCTTTGCGGTCGGCCACGTGAGCGGCGGCCACTTCAATCCGGCCGTCACGATCGGGCTCGTCGCCGCCGGGCGGTTCCGGCTGGCCGAGGCGCCGGGCTACGTGCTGGTGCAGGTGCTCGGCGCGCTCGCGGCCGCGGCGCTGCTCGCCGCGATCGCCGGCGGCAAGCCGGGCTTCGACCTCATCTCGAGCGGCTTTGCGGCGAACGGCTACGCCGAGCACTCGCCCGGCCACTACTCGCTCGTCGCCGCGGCGCTCAGCGAGTTCGTGATGACGTTCTTCTTCCTCGTGATCATCCTCGGCGCCACCGGGCGCCGGGCGCCGGCCGGGTTCGCGCCGATCGCGATTGGCCTCGCGCTCACCCTGATCCACCTCATCAGCATCCCCGTCACCAACACCTCGGTGAATCCGGCGCGCAGCACGGGACCTGCGCTGTTCGTCGGCGGCTGGGCGCTCGAGCAGCTGTGGCTCTTCTGGGTCGCGCCGCTCGCGGGCGCCATCGCCGGCGGCCTCGCGCACAAGGCCCTCATCGAAAGCGACTGAGCGCTCAGCGGGCGGCGGGCTCGAGCAGGAGTTCCGGGTCCACCCAGGCGCGGTTCAGCATCACCGCGAAGTGGAGGTGCGGGCCCGTCACCCGGCCGGTCGCGCCGACGCGCCCGATCTCCTCGCCCGCGGCGACCGCCTGGCCCGGGCGCACGCGGGTCGCGCTCAGGTGGCAGTACATCGTCAGGAACCCCTCGCCGTGGTCGATGATCACGGTGTTGCCGTTGAAGAAGTAGTCGCCGGTATCGAGCACGACGCCGGCGGCCGGCGCGCTGACCCGCGTGCCGCTCGCCGCCGCGATGTCCATGCCGCTGTGCGGGCTGCGCGCCTGGCCGTTGAAGACGCGCCGCGAGCCGAAGCTGCTCGAGCGCACGCCGGGCACCGGGGCGAGGAGGCCGAGCGTCGCGGGCGGCGTCGCCGAGTAGGTGTCGAGCACGGGCCCGAGGTGCGCCTTCTCGGCCTTGTCGCGCGCGAGGTCGCTCTCCGAGAGGTCCACCTTGCCCGGGTCGACCTTGAGCTCCTGGGTCACGTACGCCTTCGGCAGTACCGCGAAGCTGACCGTGCGCGTGCCGCCGCGGCCGTCGAGGACAGTGACGCTGTCGTGGCCCGGCAGCACCGCGAGCGGTATGCCGACGACCGCGACGTAGCGGCCGGCCGCGGCGCGCACCAGCACGCGGTGTGAGTCGTGGAGCACCGCCGGCGGCGGGCCGTCGGCGGCGCCGAGGTCGAGGATCGCGATGCCGCCCGGCACCGGTCGCGCCGCGGGCAGCTCGGCGGGCCGCGCGCCGGCGGCGAGGAGCGCGAGTCCGAGCGCGAGCCACGGGCGGTGCCGGGGCACCGCTCGTGGTCTCGCCCGGGCACGGTTGCCGGTCGGCTGGGGGTCGGTCATCGGCGGGCTCGGCTGCGAGGGCTGGAGCCGCCATCTTAAACGGTGCGATGATCCCGGGACGAACGGAGGCAGCACCATGCAGCCAGAGGACGCGACCGGGCCCGCGGCGGGGGAGTTCTGCGTGGCGCTCAGCCCCGAGCAGCAGCGCGTGCTCCGCGAGCACGGCACCGAACCGCCGCGCTCGAGCCCGCTAGACCGGGAGTATCGCGCCGGGCGCTACTACTGCGTCGGCTGCGGCGCCGCGCTCTTCGACTCGGGCACCAAGTTCAACAGCGGCACCGGCTGGCCGAGCTTCTTCGCGCCCGTCGCCGGCGCGCTCGGCACCACGGTCGACCGGAGCCTTGGCATGACGCGTACCGAGGTGCACTGCGCGAGCTGTTCGGGTCACCTGGGCCACGTCTTCGCGGACGGCCCGCCGCCGACGGGCCAGCGCTACTGCATCAACGGCGTGGTGCTGCGCTTCGAGCCCGGCTCCTAGCGCGTGCCGAGCGCACGGACGCGCCCGTGAGCCTCGTCGCCGACGGCCTCGAGAAGCGCTTCGGCACGACGCCGGCGGTGGCCGGCGTGTCGTTCGAGGTGGCGGCGGGCGAGGTGCTCGGGCTCCTCGGCCCGAACGGCGCCGGCAAGTCGACCACCATCGCGATGCTCGCCGGGCTCCTCGCCCCCGACCGCGGCCAGGTGCGCATCGAGGGCCGGCCGCTCGGCACCGGCGCCGACCCGCTGAAGCGCCGCCTCGGGCTCGTGCCGCAGGAGATCGCGCTCTTCGAGGAGCTGCCGGCGCGCGCCAACCTCGCGTTCTTCGGCGCGCTCTACGGCCTCGCGGGCCGGGCGCTCGCGACGCGCATCGAGGCCGTGCTAGAGCTCACGAGCCTCACGGACCGTGCCCGCGATCCGCCGCGCGAGTACAGCGGCGGCATGAAGCGGCGCCTCAACCTCGCCTGCGCGCTCATCCACGAGCCCGCGATCCTGTTGCTCGACGAGCCGACCGTCGGCGTCGACCCGCAGAGCCGCAACGCCATCTTCGAGACGCTGGTCGCGCTCGCCCGTGCCGGCCGCACGCTCGTCTACACGACGCACTACATGGAGGAGGTCGAGCGGCTCGCCGACCGCGTGGTCGTCATCGACCACGGCCGGGTGCTCGCCGACGACAGCGTCGCGCGCCTGATCGATGCCGCACCGGCGGCCAGCTTCCTCACGCTCGAGCTCGCGCAGCCGCCGCTGCCGGAGACGCTGGCCGCCGTCGCGCGGCTCGCGGGCGTCGGCGAGGTCGCGCTCGACGGGCGCCGGCTCACGGTCGCGGCGGCGGACCTCGGCGCGGCGGCGCCGCGCGTGCTCGAGGTGCTCGCCGCCGGCGGCTGCCGCTGCGAGGCGCTCGAGAGCCGCCGTGCCAACCTCGAGGACGTGTTCCTGAGCCTCACCGGCCGGAGCCTCCGCGACCCATGAGCCCGGCCCTCATCACATTCGGGGCGCTCGTCCGCAAGGACCTCGAGACCTTCCTGCTCGACCGCCGCGCGCTCGTCGTCAGCGTCGTGACGCCGATCCTGATCGCGGCGTTCTTCGGCTCGCTGTTCGGCGGCGACGGCCAGGCGTCGCTGAGCCGCGTGCCGGTGGCGCTCGTCGACGAGGACGCGAGCGAGCTCAGCCGCGCGCTCGCCGCCGACCTCGCGGCGGACGGCGCGCTCGCGGTCGTGCCGCTCGGGCGGGCGGAGGCCGAGCGGCGGGTGCTGGCCGGCAAGCTCGGCGTCGCGGTCGTGCTGCCGCGCGGCTTCGGCCACGACGCGCCGCGCGCGCTCTTCGGCGGCAGCCTGAAGCCGGCGGTGCTGCTCTACTACGACCCCTCGCAGGGCCTCGCGCGACCGCTGCTCGAGGGACTGCTGACGCAGCACGTGATGGAGCGCGTCAGCCGCGAGGTGTTCTCGGCCACGGGTTCGCCGGCGCTCGTCGCCGAGACGCTCGCCGCGGTGCGCGCGAATCCCGGGATCCGGCCGGCGACGGTCGCGGACCTGAGCCAGGTGCTCGAGGCCGTACGGCGCCTGCAGGCGCACGCGGCCGGCGACCCCGCGGCCGCGGCCGGCGGCACGCTCGAGGTGCCGTTCAGCCTGAGCGCGACGCCGCTCGCGGCGGGACCGCGCTACAACGGCTACGCGCATTCCTTCGCCGGCATGAGCGTGCAGTTCATCCTGTTCATGGGCATCGACGCCGGCGTCGCGCTGCTCGTGATGCGCCAGACCGGGGTGTGGCGGCGGCTGTCGGCGGCGCCCGTGTCGCGCGCGATGCTGCTCGGCGCACGCGTCGCCGGCACGACGCTGGTGGCGCTCGTCATCCTCGCGCTCGTCTACCTCGCCGCCGCGCTCTGCTTCGGGGTGCGCATCTCGGGCAGCGTCGCGGGCTTCGCGCTGGTCGCGGTCGCCTTCGCGGTGCTGGCCGCGACCATGGGGCTCATGATCGCCGCGCTCGGCCGCTCGGTGGCGGCGACCCGCGGCATTGCGATGCTGGTCGTGCTGCTGCTCGTGATGCTGGGCGGGGCGTGGGTGCCGTCGTTCGTGTTCCCCGAGTGGCTGCAGCAGGTCGCGCTCGTGATGCCGACCCGCTGGGCGGTCGACGGCCTCGATGCCGTCACGTGGCGCGGCCAGCCGTTCGCCGCGGCACTCCTGCCGGCCGCGGTGCTCGCCGGCTTCGCGGCGCTCTGTGCCGCCGTCGCGCTCGCGCGCTTCGACGATCGCGCCGGCTAGCCGGCCAGCGAAGAAAGGCCGGGCGACGGCGCCCGGCCTCGCGCGTCACCGGCTCCAGGGGGGGCAAGAGCCGGCGGCGACGCGATCGACAGGATCAGAAGCGGTAGCCGATGCCGATGCCGGACAGGAGCGGATCGACGTGCACCGTCGAGACCTTCGCGCCGCCCGCCTTCACGTCCGACTGGATCCACACGTACTTGAAGTCGACGTTGACGAACCACTGCTCGGCGAACTTGTAGTCGAAGCCCGCCTGCACCGCAGGGCCGACGCTCGAGCTGTCGAGCGACAGCGGGATCGGCTTCGCGGTCGGCACGGCGAGGTTGACGTTCGAGATCAGCGTCAGGTTGACGCCGACGCCGACGTACGGCCGGAAGTCGCTCTGCGGCAGGAAGTTGTACTTCGCGGTCAGGACCGGCGGCAGGTGCTTGAACGTGCCGAGGTCGGTCGGGCCGCCGAGCGCGCTCTTCTCGACCGTCACGGTCTGCGACTGCGGGTAGGTGAGGATGAGCTCCGCCGACCAGTTCGGCGTGAAGAAGTATTCGAAGTCGAGGTCCGGCAGCCACTTCGAGTTGATGTGGATGGCATCCGCCGGCACGGCGAGCGAGGGGATGGCATCTGACTTGTTCGCGGGGCTGAGGTCGACGGCGCGCAGGCGGACCATCCACTCGCCTTCGTCGGCGAGCACGGTGGTGGAGACGAGGGCACCGGCGGCGAGGGCGGCAGCGGCGAGGATCTTGGTCGTGTGGCTCATGAGACTTCTCTCGGTTGATCAGGGGTAACTGCAGGGAAGTCTGATTGCTGCAGGGCACAATTCGTATCCGTATTTCGGGACGGAAATGCCCTCCCGCATTGCGGTAAGCCGCAGCCGCGTCTCGCACGGGGACGTAGCGCCCGGCGCCTGCAATGTCCGGGCAAAAAGAAGCGCGCGGGGTCGCCGCGCGCAAGTGGAGTCCGGCTGGACTCCGGGAGTCAGCGGTTGAGGGCGGCGTAGCGCTCGATGTCGGCGGGCGCGAGGTGCGCCGCGGGCGTCGAGTGGCTCACCTGCTGGAGCGCGGCGGTCATCGCGTGCTGCTGGCACGCCCGCTCGGCCGCGAGCGCCTTGAGGTCGCGGTTGTCGGGCCCGGCGCAGACGATCTCGGACGCGCGCCGGAGCCGCGCCACCATGTGGGCGACGCCGGCCGGATGCGTCAGGTCGAGATCGGCATACGAGACGCGAACCGAGCGCAGATCATCGGCGCCGGCCGCCATCGCGGCGGAGGTGGCGAGCCAGGCAGCGGTACCCGCTGCGACCAGAACCAGAGTCTTGCGGATCATGTGACGCTCCTGATGGATGTGCGAGGGAATGCCGAGTGCTCGAGAGATAAGATGCCGCGGGGGCGCCGGGGGTTGCGGCGGCTCATCGCTCGCCGCTCGCCGTTCGTCGCAACCGGCCCGCGCGCGGCACTTTTGATCCGCGGCCGCGAAGTCCTTAGGCTTGTCACCCATGAAATCCGCCGCCACCCGACCCACCGTGAACCTGCGCCGCGCCTACCTCGAGTCGCGCTACGGCCAGCTGCACGTGCGCACCGCCTTTCCCTCGACCGGCGGCTTCGACGAGAAGACGCCGCTCGTGCTCCTGCACGAGTGTCCGCACTCGAGCCGCGGCTTCATCGGCTTCCTGTCCGGGATCGCGACCGACCGCTCGGTGTATGCCGCCGATACGCCCGGCTACGGCGAATCGGACCCGCCGCCGGCGCGGCCTTCGATCGCGGACTACGCCGCCGCGATCGGCGACTTCCTCGACAACCTGAGGCTGCGGACGGTCGACGTGCTCGGCTACCAGGCGGGTGCCGCGATCGCGGTCGAGCTCGCGCTCGCGAGGCCCGCCGCGATCCGCAAGGTCGTGCTCGCGGGACTGCCGCTCTGCACGCCCGCGGAACGCGCCCGCTTCGAGGCCGCGCCCTACCCGGCGGCACCGGCGGCGGACGGCTCGCACCTCGGCGCCGAATGGCAGCGCGCCGCCGCCGAACCCGCGCCCGGCCGCGGGCTCGCCGAGCTCGCCGCCGAGGTCGCCGCGGCGCTCGCGCCGGGTGCCGGCGCCGCCGCGGGCCTGCACGCGCTCTTCGCCTGGCCTGGCGCGGAGCGGCTTCCCGGGCTCAGCCAGCCGACCCTCGTCATGCGGCCGCGCGATGCGGCGTGGGAGGCGGCGGGCCGCGCGCGCCCGCTCGTGCCGCGCGCCACCTGGGAGGACCTGCCGGAACTCGGCGCCGGCCTCTTCGCGGTGGCGCCGGAGGATATCGCCGGCCGCGTGCGCCGCTTCCTCGACCGCTGAGCGGCAGGCGCGGCGCCGGCCGCCGGGCACGCCACGGTTGCGGCGATGCACAACTTGCCCGCAAGATCGGCGGGTGAAATCCGAATACCTCGAAAGAATCCTCCGCGCCCGGGTCTACGACGTCGCGGTCGAGACGCCGCTCGAGCGGGCGCCGCGGCTGTCGCGGCGGCTCGCGAACGAGGTGCTCTTCAAGCGCGAGGACCTGCAGCCGGTGTTCTCGTTCAAGGTACGCGGCGCCTACAACCGGATCGCGCACCTGACGCCGGCCGAGGCCGCGCGCGGCGTGATCTGCGCCTCGGCCGGCAACCATGCGCAGGGCGTCGCGCTCGCGGCGCGCAAGCGCGGCATAGCCGCCCTCGTCGTGATGCCGCGGACCACGCCGGAGATCAAGGTCGAGGCGGTGCGCGACCTCGGCGGCGAGATCGAGCTCGCGGGCGATGACTACGACGCGGCCTACGAGCACGCGGTCGGCATCGCGAGCGCGCGCGGCATGACCTTCATCCATCCCTTCGACGACCCGGAGGTGATCGCGGGGCAGGGCACGATCGCGATGGAGATCCTGCGGCAGCACGACGCGGCGCTCGACGCGATCTTCGTGCCGGTCGGTGGCGGCGGGCTCATCGCCGGCATCGCCTGCTACGTCAAGGCGCTCTATCCCGCGATCCGGGTGATCGGCGTCGAGCCCGAGGACGCGGCCAGCATGTACGCCTCGCTCGCGGCCGGCGAGCGCGTCACGCTCGAGCGGGTCGGCATCTTCGCCGACGGCGTCGCGGTCAGGCGCGTCGGTGCCGAGACCTTCCGCCTGGCCCGCGCCTACGTCGACGAGGTGGTGCTGGTCGGGACCGACGAGATCTGTGCCGCGATCCAGGACATCTTCGAGGACACGCGGGCCATCGCCGAGCCCGCCGGCGCGCTCGCGGTCGCCGGCCTCAAGAAGTGGGTGGCCCGCGAGGCCGTCACCGGCGGCAGCTTCGTGACCCTGACGAGCGGCGCCAACGTGAACTTCGACCGGCTGCGGCACATCGCCGAGCGCGCCGACCTCGGCCAGCAGCGCGAGGCGCTGTTCGCGGTCGAGATCCCGGAGCAGCCGGGCAGCTTCCTCAGGTTCTGCGAGATCCTCGCCGCGCGCAACGTCACCGAGTTCAACTACCGCTACGCCCGCGCCGACCGGGCCCGGATCTTCGTCGGCCTCGCGCTCGCCGGGGGCGCCGAGCGCAGCAGCCTCGAGCGCGCCATCCATGCCGCCGGCTTCCCGGTCCTCGACATGAGCGACAACGAGATGGCGAAGCTCCACGTCCGCTACATGATCGGCGGGCCGGCGGACGGCCTCGAGCACGAGCGCCTGTTCCGCTTCGAGTTTCCGGAGCGTCCGGGCGCGCTGCTCAGGTTCCTGAAGGCGATCGGGACGGGCTGGAACATCAGCCTGTTCCACTACCGCAACCACGGCTCGGACTACGGCCGGGTGCTGGCGGGGATCCAGGTACCGCCGGCGAGCGAAGCGGAATTCCTGCAGCACCTCACCGAGCTCGGCTACGACTACAGCGAGGAGACCGAGAACCCCGCCTACCGGATGTTCCTCGGCGGCTGAGGCGCAACTTCCGTACGCGCGCCACTTGCGCGTGAGAGCCGATTCGCGAGAACGTACGACATCCCCACCGCGCCCCGCCGCGGGGGGCTTTGCTACACGAATGCCTTTTTCTAGGAGCTGCCATGGCGAAGCGCAAGAAGTCCAAGGCGAAGGGTAAGACGAAGCCGAAGAAGGCCAAGAAGGCCGCACGCGCCGGCAAGAAGGCCGGGGCGCGCAAGGTCGCCCGCAAGGCCACCAAGAAGAGCGCCAGGAAATCCGCCGGGAAGACGGCGAAGAAGGCCGCCCCGAAGAAGGCGGCGAAGCGCAGGTCAGCGCCGAAGAAGAAGGCGGCGCCGGCGGCGAAGCCGGTGGCCGTGAGCGCACCGAAGCCCGTCGCCGCGCCCGCACCCGCGCCACGGCCGGTCGCCCCGCCCGCGCCGAAGCCGTTCGCGGCTCCGCCTCCCGCGCCGAAGCCGGTCGCGCCGCCGGCCCCGAAGCCGGTCGCCGCGGCTCCGCCGCCGCCTGCCGTGGCCCCCGCGTTCACGATGACGCCGCCACCGTCGTCCGACTCCGGTGGCGAGACGGGCGGCACGCCCTGACGCGGACCACGGGACTCGCCACCGGCCGGCCGCACGGCGCGGCCCGGCCGGTGCGCGATCCCGGACGGGAACGACGGTGAGCTACCGCCCGAGGCGCGTCGCGCGCGCCGCGACCCTCGAGCTGCGGGGCATCGCGCACCGGATCCTCAGGTTCGGGCCGCGCGACGCACGCCCGTGCGTCTTCCTGCACGGCTGGGCCGATACGGCCGCCACCTTCCAGTTCCTGATCGACGCCTTCGAGGACGACCACCCGATCGTCGCGCTCGACTGGCGGGGCTTCGGCGAGAGCGCCTGGCTCGGCACGCCGTACTGGTTCCCGGACTACTACGCCGACCTCGAGGCGCTGCTCGGGGAGGTGCATCCCGACGGACCGGCGACGCTCCTCGGCCACAGCATGGGCGGGAACATCGCGGCGCTCTATGCCGGGATCCGGCCGGAGCGGGTGCGCGCGGTCATCAACCTCGAGGGCTTCGGCCTCAGGCGCACGGCCGCCGAGGCCGCGCCGAAGCGGCTGCGGCGCTGGCTCGACGAACTCAGGACGCCCCCCGCCTTCTCGCGCTTCCGCACGCTCGAGGACTTTGCCGCCGTCCTCAGGCGCAAGAACCCGCGCCTCACGGCCGAGCGGGCCGCGTTCGTCGCGCTCAACTGGAGCCGGCCGGAGCCGGATGGCGGCTACAGCGTCAACTTCGATCCCTACCACCGCCTGGTGAACCCGGCGCTCTACCGGCGCGAGGAAGCGGAGGCGTGCTGGCGGGGCTGCGTCGCGCCGATGCTGATGGTGTTCGGCGGCCTGTCGGAGTTCCGCGCCCAGCTCGGCGGCGATGCGAGCGAGGAGACGTTCCGCGCGCTCTTCCGGGACATCCGCTTCGCGACGCTGCCGGATTCCGGCCACATGATGCACCACGACGAGCCCGAGGCCCTGGCGCGGATCGTGGAGCCGTGGCTCCGCTCGCCCCCCGCGCCCTGAGCGCCCGGCGACCACGGGCGGCGGACGCGGGCGTCCGCGACCGCGCGGGCCGGGGAGGCGCGCCATGAGCATTCCCGTCACGCCGCCCGGCGGCCCGCGCCCGGATCCGGGCGCGGGCGCCGGACCGGCGCGGGTCGACGTCGCCGCGGTCAGCCGCGTGCTGATCAGGGAGGTCCGGACCGCGGCCGTGCTCGCGCTCGGCGAGGCGGCATCCGCCCTGCCCGCGCCCGCGCCGGGCGAGTCGCCGGCGGCGACCGCGGCGGCGCTCGGCGCCTGGCTCGGGACGGTCAGCGGGGCCGCCGTCCCGCCGGCCGCGGCCGCGCCGATCCTGGCTGCCGGCTATGCGAGCGCGCTCGAGGTGCTCGCGCACGGCGCCGCCGCGAACCCGGGGAGCGCCGGGCTTGCGCGTACGCTCCACGACCTCGTCGCGGGCGCGCTCGGCGGGAGGAGCGCGCCGCCGAGCGCGGCAACGGCCACCGATGCGCTCGAGATCCTGAGCGCGGCGGTCGAGCGCGCGGTCAGCGCCGAACTCGGCGCGGTCCCGGCGCCACCGCCCGCCGCGGAGGCCGCCGTCACGACCGCGCTCCTCGCCTGGGTGCGCGCCCAGGCCGCGGCTCGCGGCCTGCCGGTAGCGGCCCTCGCGGCGGCGGTCGAGTCCGGGATCGAGCACGCAGCGCTCGTGCTCGCCGCCGCCGAGCCCGCGGTGCACGCGGGCTTCGCGCGGGCAAAGGACGTGCTGCTCGCCGGCGTCGGCAGCGACGCCACGGTGCCGCTCCTGCCGTTCCGGCCGGACTTCGGCCTGCCGCCCGGCGCCATCCGGCGCGCGGCCGGACGCGCACTGCCCGCGCCGCGCGAGGAGGTGGAGCCCGAGCCGGACGGCGAGGCGGTCCCTGCGGGGCCGGACCTCCAGGGACCGATGGAACTCATCCGCCGCTACTTCGAGGACTTCCACGCCGCTACTCCGGCGGCCATCGCCCTGCACTTCGTGCTGCCGGCGGGGTTCTACGCGGACGGACGCTGGTCGGGCCACGCGGAGCGCGCGGCGCTCGAGCACGGGATCGCGGAGCGTCGCGCGACGCTGCGGGCCCGCGGCATCACGGGCGGGCGCATCCTCATGCTCAGGGTCGAGCCGCTCGCCGACCGGGTCGCGACGGTGTTCGCACTCATGACGCGCGACGCGGCGGACGGCGCCGTCGTCGAGGAGGTCGAGTACGCGTACACGACGGTGCGCGTGCGCGCGGGCTGGCGCATCGCCGTCAGCGTGCGGCGGCGCTAGCCGCCAAAAAAAGGCGGGGCGGGTCGATCGCTCGAGCCGCCCCGCAGGGGTCCGAGGTCGCGCTAGGGGGAAGAGAGGCGAACCGGACAGGCCACTTAACGGCACGGCCCCGCCAATACTTGAGTCCCGCCTCCCGCCGCTTCGCAGCGGAGCCGCCGCTATAATCCGCGCGCCTCCATGACACCCGCGCCACACCCTTGAGCCAGGCCCCCGACGCGCCCGCCGCCGGCAGCGTCCGCCGCGTCTTTGCCGAGCGCGACTTCACGCGCTTCCTGCTCGCGCGCTTCGCGTCCTCGTTCGCCGTCCAGATCCAGACGGTCGCCGTCGGCATCCAGATCTACACGCTGACCCACGACCCGCTCGACCTCGGCCTCATCGGCCTGTCGCAGTTCCTGCCGTTCGTCGCCTGCGTGCTGATCGCCGGCCACGTCGCCGACCGCTTCGACCGGCGCCGCATCCTGCTCGCCTGCCTCGCGGTGGTGGTGCTCTGCTCGGCGGCGCTCGCGACCTTCACGGCCATCGGACTTCGGAGTCCCGCACCCGTGTTCGCGGTGATGGTCGTGTTCGGCGTCGCGCGCGCCTTCATGCAGCCGGCGGCGACGGCGCTCATGCCGAACCTCGTGCCGACCGCGCTCTTCGGCAACGCGGTCGCCATCAACTCCTCCGCCTGGCAGGTGGCGACGATCGCGGGACCTGCGCTCGGCGGCATCGCCTATGCACTCGCGGGACCGACGCTCGTCTACGGCGCCGTCGCGCTCCTCGTCGGGGTATCGGTCGCGCTCCTCGTCGGCGTCCGCTCGCCGGCCGTCGCGCCGCCGACGCAGGCGCCCGGCTGGCATACGGTGGTGGAGGGGCTCCGCTTCGTGTGGCAGAGGAAGCCGCTCCTCGGCGCGATCTCGATGGACCTCTTCGCGGTGCTGTTCGGCGGCGCGACCGCGCTGCTGCCCGCCTACGCGGTCGACGTGCTCCACGTCGGCGCCGCCGGCATCGGCTGGCTCCGGGCCGCGCCCGGCATGGGCGCGGCGCTGACGGCGGCCTGGCTGACCTGGCGGCCGATCGACCGGCACGCGGGCCGGGCGATGTTCGCGGGCGTCGCGCTCTTCGGGGCGATGACGATCGCGTTCGGCCTGTCGACGCGCTTCTGGCTGTCGCTCGTCGCGCTCGCGCTGCTCGGCGCCGCCGACATGGTGAGCGTGTTCGTGCGCCACGTGCTCGTGCAGCTCGAGACGCCCGACGGCATGCGCGGGCGGGTGGCCGCGGTCAACTCGATGTTCATCGGGGCCTCGAACGAGCTCGGCGAGTTCGAGTCGGGCGTCACGGCGGCCTGGTGGGGCCTCGTGCCCGCGGTCGTGATCGGGGGCACCGCGACGCTCGTGGTCGCGGCGCTCTGGGCGCGGCTGTTCCCGCGCCTCAGGACCCTCGACCGGTTCGGGGGGCATTGACGGGCGGGGTAGAGCTGTATATTCATACAGTATGAACGCCCCGATCAAGGGCCGCGGCGCCCTCACGAACCGCCGCTCGCGCTACCTCGCGACCCGCCACGAGCCCGAGCCCGCGGACGATGCCGGGGAGCCCGCGCGGCACCCGGCGACCGTGGTGCACACCGAGGCCGCGCGCACGATCATCAGCCGCAACACCTCGCCCGACGTCCCGTTCAGCCAGTCGATCAACCCGTACCGCGGCTGCGAGCACGGCTGCATCTACTGCTTCGCGCGCCCCTCGCACGCGAGGCTCGGCCACTCGCCGGGCCTCGACTTCGAGACGCAGCTGTACGCGAAGCCCAGGGCCGCGGCGCTCCTCGACGCCGAACTCAGGCGCCCGGGCTACGTGCCGGAGGTGATCCACCTCGGCGCGAACACCGACCCCTACCAGCCGCTCGAGCGGGACTACCGCATCACGCGCCAGCTGCTCGAGAAGCTGCTCGAGTTCGGCCACCCGGTGACGGTGCTCACGAAGAGCGCGCTCGTGCTCCGCGACCTCGATCTCCTCGCCGAGCTCGGGCGCCGCCGGCTGACGCGCGTCTACCTCAGCATCACGACGCTCGATGGCGAGCTGAAGCGCACGCTCGAGCCGCGCACCGCCTCGGCGGCGGCGCGGCTGCGGGCCGTCGCCGCGCTCGCCGCGGCCGGCGTCCCGACGGGCGTCATGGTGGCGCCGGTGATCCCGGCGGTGAACGACCACGAGCTCGAGGCGATCCTCGCGGCGGCCGCCGCGGCCGGCGCGCGCCGCGCGGGCTGGATACTGCTCAGGCTCCCGCTCGAGGTCGCCGCGCTCATGGAGGAGTGGCTCGCGGCACACCGGCCGCTCGCGGCCGCGCGCGTGATGAGCCTCGTCCGCGATGCGCGCGGCGGCCGCGCCAACGACCCGCGCTTCGGCCACCGCATGCGGGGCCATGGCGCCTATGCCGAGCTCCTCGCCCGGCGCTTCGCCACCGCGGCGCGGCGCCTCGGGCTCGCGCACGAGGCCGAGCCCCTCGACGCGACGCAGTTCCGGCCGCCCTCGCCGCAGTACACGCTCTTCTAGCGCCGCCTCAGGTCGGGTTCTCGAGGCTGAACATCGTGGTCTCGTCGTCGTAGGCGAACACCTCGGCGTAGCGCGCCCAGCTGACGATGGCGCGGAGCGTCTGCTCGGCGGACTCCGGCGACATGTGGTCCTCGAGCTCGTCGAGGAAGCGGCTCTTCGGCGCCGCGTGGCTCGCGCGCTCGTCGAGCACGCGGCGGATGTGCGCGGCGAGCGGCACCTGCGCAAGCAGGTGGCGCGCGAACAGGCGCTTGCGCTCGTCGCTCTCGGCGCCGGCGAAGGCGAGGCCGTCGGCGGTGAGCTTGAGGTCACCGCCCTCGACCTCGGCGAAGCGCAGCATCTGCAGCGACTCCGCCACCGGGAACAGGTCGTCGATCTCGAGCTGCAGCTCCGAGGCGATCTCCGGCAGGTCCGCCTTGCCGCCGAAGGGCTGCGCCGCGACCGTCTCGATGAGGCCGGAGAGGATGTTCGAGGACACCCGCGGCAGCACCGTGTCGATGCCGGTGCCGGCGACGCGCTCGACGCGCGGCGTGGTGCCGCGGCCGGGCTTGGCCGTCATCTCCACGTAGATGCGCTCGACGAGCGCGTGGAACTCCGGGTCGAGCCGGTCGCGCGGCCGCGGAATGGTCACCTCGATGGTGGTGACGATGCGCCCGGGGTTGGTCGCGAACACCAGGATCCGGTCGCACATCTGCACCGCCTCCTCGATGTTGTGCGTGACCAGCACCACGCCCTTGATCGGCAGGCGCCCGTCCGACCAGAGCTCGAGGAAGTCGCTCCTCAGGTTCTCCGCGGTCAGCACGTCGAGCGCCGAGAACGGCTCGTCCATCAAGAGGATGTTCGGGTGCACGACCAGCGCGCGCGCGAAGCCGACGCGCTGGCGCATGCCGCCGGAGAGCTCGCGCGGATAGGCGGACTCGAAGCCGTCGAGGCCGATGAGGTCGATCGCCTGCAGCGAGCGCCGGCGGATCTCGTCGCGCGGCACGTGCAGCGCCTCGAGGCCGAGCGTCACGTTCTCGTACACGGTGAGCCAGGGGAAGAGCGCGAAGCTCTGGAACACCATCGCGATGCCGGCGGCGGGGCCGGCGACCCTGTTGCCGAGGTAGTGCACGTCGCCGCTCGAGGGCTCGGCGAGCCCGGCGATCAGCCGCAGCAGCGTCGACTTGCCCGAGCCCGAGCGGCCGAGCAGGCCGACGATCTCGCCGGCGCGCACCGTGAGGCTGACGTCGTCGAGCACCAGCAGCTCGCCGCCGTCGCCCTTGGGGAAGCTCTTGAAGGCGTGCGCGACCTCGAGCAGCGCCTCGGATCCGGGAATCGGCTTCAGGTTGGCGTTCATGGCGTCAGTTCAGGCGGTACTTGCGTTCCGCGAAGTAGTAGAGGGGCCGCCACAGCAGGCGGTTGATCGCGAGCACGTAGAGGATCATCACCACCGCGCCGAGCGCGAGCCGGTGCGGGTCGCCGGCGTTCGAGGCGCTCGCGATGTAGGCGCCGAGGCCGGCGGCCTCGAGGTGCTCGTCGCCCCAGCTCGCGACCTCGGCGACGATGCTCGCGTTCCACGAACCTCCCGAGGCGGTGAGCGCACCGGTGACGTAGAAGGGTAGCACCGCGGGCAGCGCCACGCGCCGCCACCAGAGCCAGCCGCGGACGCCGAGGTTGGTGGCGACCTGGCGCATCTCCCCGGGCATGGAGCTCGCGCCGGCGATGACGTTGAACAGGATGTACCACTGCGTGCCGAGGATCATGAGCGGGCTCAGCCACACGTCCGCGTTCAGCTTCCAGCGCACGATGGCGGCGACGAACACCGGGAACAGCAGGTTGCTCGGGAACGCCGCCATGAACTGCGCGACCGGCTGCGCGATGCGCGCGACCTCGGGCCTGAGGCCGATCCAGACGCCGATCGGCACCCACACGAGGCTCGCGAGCAGGATCAGCACGAACACCCGCAGCGTCGTCAGCGCGCCGAGCCCGAGCACCACGCCGAACTCGTGGGCGGTGAGGCCGACGATGAGCGCCTTGTGCGTCTCCCAGGCGGCGAGCACGAGCAGCAGCGCCACCGCGATCACCGCCGCGAGGTCGAGCCGGCGCGCGTGCGTCGGCGACTCGAGCCGCGGCAGGCCGGGCGCCGCCGTGAACGCGGCGCCGACCTGGCGCCAGGTGCGGCGCATGGTGCGCAGCAGGCGCGCCACCAGGATCGACTTGCCCATCGCCTCCAGCATCCACGAGCGCGGCGGGATCGAGCCCGGCTCCTGCTCGAAGCGGAAGCGGTCGGCCCACGCGACCAGCGGCCGGAACAGCAGCTGGTCGTAGAGCAGGATCACCACCAGCATCGCGAGGATCGCCCAGCCGACCGCGGCCAGGTCCTTGCGCTCGATCGCGAGCGCGATGTAGGCGCCCATGCCGGGCAGCGTGACGGTGCGGGTGCCGACCGTGAACGCCTCGGTCGCGACCACGAAGAACCAGCCACCGGACATGGACATCATCATGTTCCAGATGAGCGGCGGCATCGCGAACGGCACCTCGAGGCGCCAGAACGTCGCCCAGCCCGAGAGCCGGAAGCTGCGTGCCGCCTCGGTGAGCTCGGTCGGCACGGTCCTGAGGCTCTGGTAGAAGCTGAAGGCCATGTTCCAGGCCTGGCTCGTGAAGAGGCCGAACAGCACCGCGAGCTCGGCGCCGATGATCCGCCCGGGCGCGAGCGACATGAACCAGAAGTACGTCACCGACAGGAACACGAGGATCGGCACCGACTGCAGCACGTCGAGCATCGGCACGAGGATGCGGCCGGCGCGCTCGCTCTTGGCCGCCCAGGTGGCGTAGGTGAAGGTGAACAGGAGCGAGACCAGCATCGCCACCAGCATGCGCAGCGTCGAGCGCGCGGCGTACTCGGGCAGGTGCCACGGGTTGAGGTCGACCGGGCTCGCCTCGATCGTGGTCAGCGGCGCGAGCACCCCGCGGCTGCCTTCGGCGAGGAAGGCGAGGAGCCCGACGACCAGCAGCAGCGCAATGAGGTCAAAGCGCGACGGTGCGCCACGGCTCGCGGTGGTCCAGGCAGTTTGGGTCTGCGGCATGGCGGCGGCGCGTGGCGATGGAGGTGGACCGGCGGCTCGGGGGCGCCGCAGTCTGACACAAAGCCGTTACGGCTCAAGCCCCCGCGGGCGGATTTTCAGGCAGCCGTCACGGCGCCGGGCGCGACCTGCCGCGGCCGCTGCCCGAAGAGGTAGTGCGACACCAGCCACTCCTGCCCGCCGCCATAGCCGAACAGTTCCTCGCACGCCATGAAGAACACGCGCCAGCGCACCCACCAGCGGGTCACCTCGCGGGCGCCGTAGGTCGCCGCCAGCACCGCCCGCACCTCCGCGCCGTTCCGGTCCAGCGCCGCGAGCCAGTCGCGCGCGGTGCGGGCGTAGTGCCGGCCATCGACCAGCCACTGCTCCTCGAGCGCGAGGTCGCGCTGGAACCAGCCGAGCAGTCCGACGCTCGGCATCAGCCCGCCGGTGAAGAACCAGCGCGCCATCCAGTCGCTCGCGTCGCGCACCTCGAACGGATAGGCGAACGAGCGATGGGCGAAGACGTGCACGAACAGCGTCCCCGCGGGCGCGAGCCAGCGGGCGATGCGCCCGAGCAGCACCTCGTAGTTGCGCATGTGCTCGAACATCTCGACCGACACCACCCGGTCGAAGGTCCGGCCCGCGGGGAAGTCGAGCACGTTGGCATCGGCGGTGAGCACCGTGACGTTGCCGAGGCCGCGCTCGCGGGCGCGCGCCAGGATGTACTGCCGCTGGCTCGCCGAGTTCGACACCGCCGTGATGTCGGCGCGCGGGTAGCGTTCCGCCATGTGCAGCGTCAGCGAGCCCCAGCCGCAGCCGAGCTCGAGGATGCGCTCGCCGTCGGCGAGCCGCGCGCGCCGGCAGGTGAGCTCGAGCATCGCGCTTTCCGCCGCATCGAGCGTCGCGCCACCCGCGGTCGCCGTGGCTGCCGGGCCGAGGTCGTAGTAGGCGCACGAGTACTTGAGCGCCCGGCCGAGCACGAGCTCGAAGAAGCGGCTCGGCAGCTCGTAGTGCTGCTGGTTGGCGTCGGCGGTGTGGATCGCGACCGGGCTCGCCTTCAGCGTCGCGACGAGCTCGGCCTCGCGCGCCCGGTTCGCCTCCGGCGAGCCCTGGTCCTCCGCGCGCAGGCGCGCGCGGAGGAGCCTGCGGATGCCGAGGCGGATCAGGCGGTCCGGCACGAGGCCGCGCTCGAGGAGCCCGCCGGCCGGCGACCCGAGCAGCCCGGTCTCGTCCGCGCGCGCGCTCATCGCCCGGCCCGCGGCGGCCACGGCACGAAGGCCGAGGTGCGCGCCTGGTAGTCGCGGTAGGCGGCGCCGCGGCTCCTGAGCGCCTGCGCCTCGGTCGCGGGGATCCCGGTCACGCGCAGCAGGAAGTACAGCATGAGCACCGGCAGGAGCGGCCCCGCGAGCCCGAGCGGCGGCGAGGCGAGCGCGAGGAGCGCGTACGCGACCCACAGCGCCCACTCGAAGAAGTAGTTCGGGTGCCGCGAGTAGCGCCACAGCCCCGCCGCGCACACGCGGCCCCGGTTGGCGGGGTCGGCCCGGAAGCGCGCGAGCGTGCGGTCGGCGAGGCTCTCGCCGGCGAGCGCGACGCACCACAGCCCAAGCGCGAACCACTCGAGCGGCCGGATGGCGGGCGCCGGGTTCTCGGCGGCGGCGAGGAGCGGCAGCGCGAGCAGCACGTTGAGCGCCGCCTGCAGCTGGAAGAAGCCGAGGAAGCGCAGGTTGACGCGCCCCCCGCCCGCGCCGAAGCGGCGCCTGAGCTCGACGTAGCGCCCTTCCTCCGGCTCGCCGACGATGCGCCGCGCGAGGTGGATGCTGAGCCGCAGGCTCCAGAGCACGAACATGGCGCCCGCCAGCAGCCGGCGCGCGGGCAGGCCGTCGCCGGCGAGGCCGTCGACGAGCGCGAGCAGCGTGAAGTTCGCCGCCCAGCCGATGTCCACCACGCTCATGTTGCGGATGCGGATGCCGACCAGCCAGAGCGCGAGCATCACGCCCGCGACGAGCGCGGCGCCGGCCGCGGCGAGTGCCTGCAGGTGGCTCACGCGCCGGGCTCCGCGCGCCGCAGCAGCAGCGTCGCGAGCGGCGCGCCCGGCGGCAGGCGCCAGAGCTCGCGCAGCACGTAGGCGGACATCGCGATGTTGCCGAGCGCCATCACGGCGAGGAAGCCGAGGATGCGTCCGGGGAGCCGCTCCTTGTAGTAGAGCCAGGCGTAGAAGGTGACGAAACCCGCGTAGGCATCGGCGAGCGTCGCGATCGTCCAGGCGCGGTCCGGCGCCGTCACGAGCCCGCCCCACTGCCACACCGGCTGCGAGAGCGCCGCCCAGCCCGTGACGGCGAGCATCCCGGCGAGTATCGCGGTGAACAGTCCTTTCAGGAACGCGCGGCTCGTCATGGCAGCTCCGGGGTGGCGCGGGGCACGGCAGGCGTCCCCCTCGGCTGGGACTTCGCGGCGCGCGCCCGGCTGGATTCGGGCCGGCTCAGCGCCCGCCCGGGCTCGCCGGCCGAAGCAGCAGCAGCACGAAGCCGGCACAGAGCGCGGTCGCGGGGTCGGTGAGCGTCGCGACGTGCTCGCCGCCGGCGGTGTACAGCTGCAGGATCTCGATCGCGAGCACGAAGAGCGCCGCGAGGAGCGCGCTGCGGATCGCCGGCGCGCCGGCCGCGACCGGCAGCCACACGAGCGAGCCGTAGGTGAAGGCCTTGCCGAACAGGAGCGGCAGGTTGAAGCCGGTGCTCGAGTGGCTGATGAGGTCCGTGAACGGCACCCAGTGCAGCGCGCGCGTGCGCGAGCCGAACGCGAACGGCGCGAGCCCGCGGTAGGCGAGCCCGAGGGCGAGCGCGGCGCCGAGCAGCCACAGGAGCGCGCGCGGCGGCAGGCGCGCGGCGAGCGGCCAGAGCGCGAGCGCGAGCACGGCGCCGACGAGCTCGGCGTTGCCGGCCGCGTGCACGAACCAGGTGAAGCGCACGCCGAGCACGGCGAGCGCGAGCACCGCGAGCACGCGCCACACGAGGTCGGCACGAGTGAGCGCGCGCACGAGCGCGCCTGCGATCAGCCAGCCGAGCGCCTGCATCGCGACCGGCGGCCACGCCGGCCAGCCGGCGGCGAGGTGCGCGGCCCACTCCGCCGGCCACGCACGCGGCGCGAAGCGTGGCAGCCACGCCGGCAGGAACGAGCCGACCCAGGCGAACGCGAGCCCGGCGGCGGCGGGCTCGGCGAGCACGCGCAGGCGCTCCGAGCGGCCGAGGCGCGCGGCCGCGGCCCGCACGCCGACGCCTGCTGCGCAGCCGGCGCAGCTGCCGACCGTGTTCATGGTCACGTCCGCGAGCGAGGCGAAGCGCGTGACGATGAACCACTGCGCGACCTCGACCGCGAGCGACATCGTGAAGCCGAGCAGCGTCGCCGTCGCGACCCGCGCCGCCGCCGGCCAGCGCTCGGGCAGCACCCAGGCGAGCGCGATGCCGAACGGCAGGTAGAGGGCCACGTTGACGACGAGGTCGCCGAGCGGCGCGACGCCCCAGCGCAGGCGCCAGACGAGGTCGAGCGGCGAGCCGAACTCGACGTGCCGCAGCCGGAACGGCTGCAGCGAGCCGTACAGCATGAGGAGCACGATGAACGCGAGCAGCCAGCGCGCGGTGCGCTGCGCGGTGGCCGCGTTCATGGGGCGCTCGCCGCTCTGCCGTGCACGCCGGCTGCCGTTCAGGACGCGGGCACGTCGACGCGCTCGATGCGTCCGTCGAGCGCGGCGCTGACGCCGTCCGGATGCGACCTGAACCAGGCCTCGAGCGCGTCGCGCACGCCGGTGACGTCGGCGGCGTCGGCGACGCCGGTGAGCTCCGGGAAGTGGTCGCCGCCGCCGATCAGGAAGTCGATGGTGGCGACGCTGTAGCTGTGGTCGGCGACCAGCGGCTGGTTGGCCGCGTCCCAGGCCGCGATCACCCGGTGGCCCGGGCCGCGGCGCAGGTCATACACGTAGCGGAGGCCCGACTGCGCGAGGCACAGCGGCTCCGCCGCATGCTCGCCGAACCACTGCTCCTCGAGCAGCCGCAGCAGCTGCGTACCGGTCATCGAGACGTGCACGACCTCGTTGCCGAAGGGGTGCACGGCGTAGATCACGCCGTAGCTGACGGCGCCGGCCGGGATCGCCGCGCGCAGCCCGCCGGTGTTCATGAAGGCGATGTCGGTCCTGGCCGCGGCACGCAGCGCATCCGCCGCCAGGTCGCCGAGCGCCGATTCGGCGCAGGGGCCTGTCGGTCCCGGGATCGCGGTCAGCGCCTTGCCGACCGGGCGCGACACGATCGGCTGCACCGCCTTGACGGCCGCGGCGACGATCTTCGCCACCTTCTTGTCGGGATCGAGCCCGGGACCGCCGTCGCCCCAGGGCTGGCGGATGCGCGCCACCATCTCGACCACGCCGCCGGTGGCGCGGTCGAGCGTCAGGTCGATGCTGCCGTAGGCCTCGCCGCCGCTCTCGGCCTGCACCACGAGTGCCGGGTGGTGGTCGGCGAGCGGCACGACGACGTTGTTGAGCTTGTGGGTGTGGCCGGCGATCACGAGGTCGACGCCGCCGCTGAGGCCCGCGAGCACCTTCGCGAGCCCGCCGGAGAGCTCCTCCGGGGTGAGCGGCGTCAGGCGCTGCGGCGTCGTCGGCGCGGTCAGGCCCTCGTGGATCACGAGGATGATCGTGTGCACCTTGAGGGCGCGCAGGCGCGCGACCTCGGCGTTGATCGCCGGCGCCTCCGGCAGGAACTCGAGGTCGGCGATCCTGTTGCCCATCACGAGGCCGGGCGTGTCGGCCGTGACCGCGCCGATGATGCCGATCTTGACGCCATCGAACACGACGATCGCCGAGGCCGGCAGGAACGGCTGGTGGCCGTCACGGCGCACGACGTTGGCGGCGAGGAACGGGATCTGCGAGCCCTTCCAGTCGCCGCCGAGCAGCGGGCCGTCCGGATGCCTGCCGCCGTAGAGCAGGCGCTCGAGCTCGGCCGTGCCGCGGTCGAACTCGTGGTTGCCGACGGTCGCGATCACGTGGCACTTGGTCACGACCGGCGCCGGCTGGCGGCTCCACTGCGGCGTCAGCAGCGGGCACTCGCCCTCGGCGAGCTGGTTCAGCACCGCCATCGTCGGCTCCTCGCGCAGCAGGCTCGAGAGCCCCGGGCTCGCGCCGATCGAATCGCCGGCGATCAGCACGAGCGAGTGCAGCGGCTCCTGCGCGCGCTCGGCATTGATGAAGGAGGCGAGCACCGCGGCGCCGCCGAGCGGTCGCACGCGCTCGCCCTGCGTGATGCCGTGCGGCAGGAGCGCCCCGTGCAGGTCGTTGAGCGCGATCAGCCTCAGGTACACCGGCAGCTCCGCCGAGCGTGCGGCGCGCCAGCCGACCTCGGCGCTGGTCGCGAGCCCCTGCAGCACCTCGGCGTCGCTCTGCGCCCGCGCGCCGGGCGCGAGGCCGGCGACGCTGGCGAGCGCGAGGCCCGCGACGAGGAGGCGGATCGCGGCGGTCGGTCGCAGGTGCATCGGCGTCGTCTCCCTTCGCAGTCCCGGGCGGGGCGCATGCCTGACCCGGCCGCCATTATCCGGTAAGGTGCGCGCGGCGGACAGGAAAACGCGCGTGCTGAAATCCTTCATCGACTGGTACCTGGGTGCGCTCGACTCGGGCGGCTACGGACTCGTCGCGTTCCTGATGGCACTCGAGAGTTCGATCGTGCCGCTGCCCTCGGAGGTCGTGATCCCGCCGGCCGCGCACCTCGCGGTCAGCACCGGGCGCATGAGCCTCGCCGGCATCGTCGTGGCGGGCACGCTCGGTTCCTGGCTCGGCGCGAGCCTCATGTACGCGCTCGCGCGCTTCCTCGGCCGGCCGCTCCTCGAGCGCTACGGGGCGTACCTGCTCGTGACGCCCGCCAAGCTCTGTCGCGCCGAGACCTGGGCGCGGCGCTTCGGCCCCTTCGGCGTGTTCGCGGCGCGCCTCCTGCCCGTGATCCGCCACCTGATCGGCCTCCCGGCCGGCATCGTGCGCATGGGCTTCGGCCGGTACAGCGTCGCGACGCTGGCGGGTTCCGCGCTCTGGACGACAGTGCTCTGCTGGGTCGGGGTGGTCGCCGGCGCCGACCGCGCGCTCATCGCCGGCGACCTGCGCCACGTCACGCTGTGGCTGGCGGGGGCGGTGCTCGTCCTCGCGACGCTCTACTACCTCTTCGTGCACCGCCACATGCGGACGCCCTGAGCGGGCGCCGCGCCCGCCACGGACCCGGGAGCCGCGTGCCGTGAGGCGGTGCGCGCCGCGCGCGGGCACTGCACCGGGACCGCGACACCGGTAGAGTAGCGGGCGCATGGTTCCCCGGCACGCAGCGCGCATCCGGCGCAGGTGGTTGGCGCCTACCCTCGGCATCGCGACCGTCATCGCGCTCGCGGGCGTCGCGCCGCCGGCCGCGGCGCAGTCGACCATCGCCTACGTCGGCGCGTCCGGGTCGGCGCCGACCACCGGTGCCGTCGGCAGCCTCGCGCTCAAGGCCCCGGCCGGCATCGCGAGCGGGGATGTCCTGGTCGCGTTCGTCGCCCAGAACACGACCACGCTGCCGCCGGTGAGCGCGGCGCCGGCCGGCTGGACGCAGGTCCTCGAGCAGGACAACGGTTCCGCCATCGGCGGCTCGGTCTACACCAGGGTCGCGACCGCCGCGGACGTCGGCGGCACGACCAGCTACACCTGGAGCTTCGCGGCGTCGGCCTATTCCGCCGGCACCATCCTCGCCTTCAGCGGCGTCGCGACCATCACGCCCGTGATCGCGAGCGGCTCGAAGTCGAACGCCAAGTCGGCCACCTGGAAGGCGCCGTCGATCACGCCGGGCGTCGCGAACACGATGCTGGTCGCGCTGTTCGCGGGCAACGCCGGCAGCGACCCGACCATGGACAGCCCGGCCGGCACGACCAGCGCCTACTTCGGCGGAACGGGCGCGACGACGAGCGGCATTGCGGTCGGCGCCTTCTACGAGCTGCTCGGCGCCTCGGCCGCGACCGGCGTCTACCAGTCGAGCGGCAACACCTCGGCCGTCAGCATCGGTGCGCTCCTCGCGCTGCAGCCCGCGCCCGCGGCGCCACCGGCGCCGGCCTCGCTGTGGCACGCCGACGAGACCTCCTGGCCCGCGACGGCCGGCGCCGTGATCGACTCGAGCGGCAACGGCTACAACGGCACGGCGATGTCGGGCGCGACCACCGCGAGCGCCTCGCCCGCGATCGCCGGCAACCCCGGCACCTGCAACTACGGCACCTACAACGGCACCACCCAGTACGTCGCGGTGCCGGGGCCGCACCTGACGGGCCCGTTCACCGTGACCGCCTGGGTGCAGCCGACCGCGACCAGTTCGACGGGCGGGCGCATCTGGTACGACGACACGAACTTCGACGGCTACTCGCTCTCCTACGGCGACAGCGGCGTCACCGACACGCTGCGCTTCTACATCCGCTACCCGTCGACGACCTGGGCGGAGGGCAACATCACGCTGACGTCCGGCACGTGGTACTTCGTCGCCGCGGTGCTCGATGCGACGGTGGCGGACACGATCTCGCTCTACACGCTCGACGCGAGCGGCAACGTCCTCGACCAGAGCTCCACCGCGATCTCGGGCTTCACGCCGTCGAGCTCGACGCAGCTCGCGATCGGCGGCGCCACCAATGCCTCGAGCGAGGGCAGCCAGGCGCAGCGACGCTTCCCGGGAAACATCGACGAGGTGACGACCTACGCGAGCGCGCTCACGCTCGCGCAGGTGCAGGCGCTCGCGAGCGCGACCCACGCGTGCGGCTCCTCGACGCCCGACCACTACGGGATAGCGGATGCGGGCACGGCGGTGAACTGCCAGGCGTCGCCGGTGACGATCTCGGCGCTGTCGGCGACGCAGGGGGCGGTGGCGACGACGGACACGATCACGGTC
>Ga0181519_10000090_pt1 | contig 77077 bp, 84 predicted proteins | sample PEATcosm2014_Bin_26_FD_121102 | JGI IMG/M metagenome (GOLD analysis project Ga0181519, IMG submission 121102) | Peatland microbial communities from MTU Mesocosm Facility, Houghton, MI, USA - PEATcosm2014_Bin02_10_metaG | ecosystem: Environmental > Terrestrial > Soil > Wetlands > Peat | place...
GCCGGCGGCCGGAGCGCTTCAAGGATAATCTCTGGTTAAGCTCGGATTTTCTTTCGGTTTTGCGAACTCGGAGACCACATCCGCCGCCGGCCTTGACCGATTGATCGCTCTGCAATCATTGCCAACCGGCGCCGAGCGCGCCCTGATCGACCGCCTGGCGGCGACCTGCCTCAGGCTCGACCATCCGTCGCTGACACGAGGAATTATTGTCGGCATCCAGACCAGCGCCGATGCCATCTACCACCTCGAACGCCTCGCCAACGGCCGCTATCGCTGCCACCCGAAAGGAGCGCCACCCTACGAGGTCGCTATAGAAGACGCGATCATGAAGCCGCTGATCTCTGGGGCGGAGGCCAAGCGTTACGAAGAGCCTCTTACCGATACCTATCTGCTGTTTCCCTATGAGCGCGGCGCCGGCGGCGCGATGCGGCTCATGTCTCGCGCCGATCTCGAAAGGCGGTTCCCGAAGGCCTGGGCCTACTTGCGATCTTATGAGGATTCACTTCGAGCGCGGGAGAGCGGCGCGTTCGACGACGACACCTGGTGGCGTTTGGGACGTAACCAAAATCTCGACAAGCACGACATAACGAAGTTGATCGTGGCCCAGACCACACCGGAGATGCGCGTTTGCGCCGACACCCTGGGCGGCAAGTATCTGAACAACGTTCGCGTCAATGGCATCCTGGCCACTGATAGCGCCGAGCAATTCTATCTGTTGGGTGTGCTGAACGGGACGGTGGCTGACTTCGTCTTTCGGCGGATCGCCAAGCCCAAGGCCGGCGGATATTTCGAGGCGAATAGACAGTTCATCGCCCCTCTCCCCGTGCCTGACGCCGCGCCAGTGGATCGAGCCGAGGTCGCGCGCATGGCCCGTGAGCTGCAAACCTTGTGGAGCGCGCGACGCGATTCCGCCGGCGCGGCCGCCGAGCGGCTGTCGGTGCTGGCCCGGGCCCGTCATGGCGAAGACTGGCTCTGGCCCGATCTGCCCTCGATCCGCGATCTGGAAGATCAAGCTCCGAGAGCGCTCAAGAAGCCGGCCGAGCGTAGAGACTGGGCGAAGGGCCGGCTGGACGAGGCGGTCGCCACGCACCTGGAGGCGCTCCAGGCCAGGCTCGACGCCGGCGATACGCTGGAGGCGGCCTTTGTGGATGGCGAGCTTTGCCTGTTCGCCGACGGCGCCAAGATTCTCGGGCGCATCTTTCTCGATCCCGCGCACGGCGCCTTGGCCCGCGCCTATTGGCAATGGCTGGCGCTCTCGCAGACCCCCCGCGACGCCCGGCGCTTCGCCGCCGATCTGCGCCGGCCGCCGGTGGCCGCGGACTCCGCCGCCGCCAAGCAATTCATCGATCGCGTCGCCGATCTGGCCGCTGAAGTCACGGCGATCGAGGCCGCCGAGCGGGCGATGAACGAGCGTCTGTATCAGCTCTACGCCTTGACCGAAGATGAGCGGCTATTGGTGGAAAACGCCGCGGGCGGTCGCAACGGCGGCTAGAATCATCCATGATCCAGCCATAGGTGTTTCGAGAGTGAACCCATGAGCCAGCTCAATCTGTTCGAGCCAGAACGCGCGATCCCCGAGCCGCGCCCGTCCAACCCCGCCTTCATCCGAAAGAACCTCAATCGCGTGCTCAATATCGCCCGCGCCGCCGAGATCATGCCGTGGAACGCCGCCGACGAAGCCCATTGGGAATCGTTTTTCCCGAAGCTCGCCAGCCTGCTTCCCCAGGAAGAGGGCGCGGCCCTGGACCTGGCGTTCAAAAACGAACTGGCTAGGTTGAGGAACGCCTGAGATCGCTGCGGCGGCGTGTAGCCAGCAGGCATCCAATTTTTTTGAAAGTATTGGCGCGCTCGGAGCGATTCGAACGCCCGACCCCCAGATTCGTAGTCTGGTGCTCTATCCAGCTGAGCTACGAGCGCGCACGGCCTTTCGGCGAAGGCGCGGAACCTAGTCGGGTCGGCCGGAAGATTCAAGGCTAGGAGCCACGGCCCGGGTCGGGGGCCGCGCTGGGTCGCTTCGTCGGCATTGACATTATGCAATATAATTGCAATATGCGATCCACTTCCTGTGGCGGCCAAGGTCGTCGCCTTCGATATGGAGATGGATCGATGCCGGTTTTGCAAAACTCTCGCCAAGAGGCCTTTGCCCAGGCGCGCGCCAAGGGCGTGCGGTTGGAAGACGCCTATGAGGCCGCCGGCTATGCGCCGGGCAATGGTCACGCCAGCCGCGTCGCCCTGCGGGAAGATGTGGCCGAGCGGATCGCCGAACTGCGCGCCGAGCAGGCCGAGCTGAGCGGGGCCAATACCCAGTCCCTCATCCTGGCTCTGCTGCGCATGGCCAAGTCCGACGCCGTTCTGGCCGCGCCGGGCGGGGCCAGGGAGGTCAGGCTGGCGCTGGTCGACGCCGCCCGCTTGAGCGGCGAGCTGGTTATGGAACGTGTGCGAGACCGCCATGAACTGGCGATGCTTCTGAGGAAGCCTTATTAGAACAATAACTTATAGATTTTCAAAGCTGCCTTGCCGTCGCCATCGAGCCGCCGAAACGCCGCCCGTCCACCGCCAAAAACCGCCATTTGACCGCCATTTGACCGCCAACCCACCGCCCATCCGCCGCCCGGCGACATCCCTTCTCCCGCCCTTCCTAGCCCCCCGGCCGTGCTCCGCTGGCCGCATAGGCCTTCAGCCCGGCCGCCAGGTGATCGAACAGGCGGCGCATGCGCGGGTCGGTCTTGAGGTCTTCGTGCATCACCACCCACAGCTCCAGGTCGAAATCGAAGACGCCTTCGAGGATGGGCGCGAGGTTGGGGTCGCGCGCCGCCAGGGCCCGCTGGCAGGGCAATATCCCATAGCCCGCGCGCAGGGCGGCGATCTGGGCCACCTCGTTGTCGGTGCGCAGGGCGAAGAGATCGCGCGTCACCTCGAAGCCGATCCTGTCGGTGGCCGCGGCCATGGGGCGCACATGGTCAAAGCCGATCACGGTGTGGGCCCGCAGTTCGTCGATCGTGGTCGGCTCGCCATGCCTCTGCAGATACGAGCGATGGGCGAAGAAGATCACGTTCAGCGCGCCGATCCGTTTGGCGAAGAGGGCGCTCTGCTGGGGCCTGGCCATGCGCACGGCGATATCCACATCCCGGCGCAGCAGGTCCTCCATGCGGTTGGAGAGCACCAGCTCGATATCGATCCGGGGCCACGCCTCGCGGAATTCCGCCAGGATGGCCGGCAACACCTCCACCCCCATGATCTCGCTGGCGGCCAGGCGCACGGCGCCGCTCATCTCCTCCGCGGCGCCCTTGGCGGTCCGGATCAGGGTCTCGGCCGCCACGGCCATGGCCTTGGCGTGGGGGCCCAGCGCCTGGGCCGCGCGCGTCGGGCGCAGGCCGCCGGGCGAGCGGGTGAACAGCGCCTCGCCGCCCAGCGCGCTTTCCAGGGTCTCGATATGGCGGCCCACCGTCGGCTGGGCGATGCCCAGCGCGCGGGCGGCGCCGGAGAGGCTGCCCGTCTCCATCACCGCCAGGAACGAGCGGTAGAGATCCCAGTCCGGTTCGCTGGCCATGCGATTATGTATATCGATCGTACGAACTTAGACAATTCCGAATAGGCGGACGTCGGCCCATCTTGCCGTCATCCCAACCGGAGTTCCTCCCATGACCGACACGTCTCCCAGAACCGCCCTCGTCATCGGCGCCACCGGCTCGTTCGGCGGCCACGCCGCCGCCGCCCTCATCAAGCATGGCTGGGTCGTTCGCGCCCTGGCCCGCGATCCGATCGCCGCCCAGGCCAAGGCCGGCCCGCGCATGCCCATAGAATGGGTCAAGGGCGACGCCCTGAACGCGCCGGATGTGCTGGCCGCCGCTCGCGGCGCCGATGTCATCGTCCACGCCGCCAACCCGCCCGCCTACAGGAACTGGCCGGGCCTGGTGATCCCGATGTTCAAGAGCACCCTGGCGGCGGCCAAGGCCGTGGGCGCGCGGGTGGTGCTGCCCGGCAATGTCTATAACTACGCCCCCGATAGCGGCGCCCGCATCGCCGAGAATGCTCCCGAGGCGCCGGCGTCCCGCAAGGGCAAGATCCGCGTGGCGATGGAGGCCATGCTCCGGGAGGCCGCCGGCGATGGCGTCAAGGGCCTCATTCTGCGCGCCGGCGATTTCTTCGGCCCCGCGGCGCCCAACAGCGCGCTCGGCTGGCTGACCCTCCGCTCGGGCGGCCAGGTGCGGTGCGTCTTTTCGCCAGGGCCGCTCGGCGTCGGCCACGCCTTCGCCTATCTGCCCGACATGGCCGAGACCATGGCCCGCCTTTTGGACCGCGAAGCCGATCTGGCCGATTTCGAAAGCTTCCACTTCGCCGGCCACTGGCTGGCGCGGGGGGATGATATGGTAAGCGCCATCCGGCGGGCCAGCGGCGGGGCGCGCATTCCGCTCCTGCCCTTCCCCTATCCCGTGGTCATCGCCCTCTCGCCGTTCAACGAAACCATGCGCGAGCTTCTGGAGATGCGCTACCTGTGGCGTCGCCCCATCGGCCTCGACGACGCCAAGCTCCGCGCCTTCCTAGGCGACGTCCCCTCAACCCCCCTCGACGCCGCCATCCGCGCCACCCTGGCCGACCTGGGCTGCCTGCCGGAGGCCCGCGCGCCGCTAGGGGAACTGGCCCTGACCTGAAAACCCCTCTCCTCCCCTTGGCGTGGGTGAGGGGGCTCCAGCCAGGCTGAAAGGTTAGCGTCAAGCTGAAGCCCCCTTCCCGGCCTTCGGCCGTACTTCCCCCAGCGGGGGAAGAGAGAACAAACGCTCTCCTCCCCCTCTGGGGGAGGGGGACCGCGAAGCGGTGGAGGGGGCTCCAGCTGGACTGAAACGCCTGCGCCAAGCTGGCCCACGCCTCCCCCAGAGGGGAAGAGAGACCTAGGCGCTCGGCTCCCCACCCCCTACATAGCCGCCATGGCCGGCAAGACCCTCTACGACAAGATCTGGGACGCTCACGTCGTCTCCACCAACGCCAATGGCGAGGCGGTGATCTATATCGATCTGCACCTCATCCATGAGGTGACCACGCCCCAGGCCTTCGCCGGCCTGCGCGCCGCCGGCCGCAAGGTGCGCCGGCCCGATCGCACCCTGGCGGTGGCCGATCACAACACCCCCACCGAGGGCCAGGCCCTGGGCGTCGCCGCCGTGGCCGACGAGGAGGCCCGGCTCCAGCTCCAGACCCTGGAGCGCAATGTCGCCGAGCACGGCATCGAGTTCCTGCCCATGGGCGATCCGCGCAACGGCATCGTCCATGTGATCGGCCCCGAGCAGGGCCGCACCCATCCGGGGATGACCATCGTCTGCGGCGATTCCCACACCTCCACCCACGGCGCCTTCGGGGCCTTCGCCCAGGGCATCGGCACCTCGGAGGTGGAGCACGTGCTGGCGACGCAAACCCTGCGCCAGATGAAGTCGAAGAACATGCGGGTGATCTTCGAGGGCGAGGCGGCGCCGGGCGTCGGGGCCAAGGATTTCGCCCTGGCCCTGATCGGCAGGATCGGCACGGGCGGCGGCACCGGCCACGTGCTCGAATACACCGGCGCCCCGATCGAGGCCCTCTCCATGGAAGGGCGCATGACTCTCTGCAACATGTCCATCGAGGCGGGGGCTCGCGCTGGCCTCATCGCGCCGGATGAAAAGACCTTCGCCCATATCCGGGGCCGCCCCTCCGCCCCCAAGGGCGCGGCCTGGGAGATGGCCGTGGCCCACTGGCGGGAGTTCTTCTCCGATCCGGACGCCCGCTTCGACGCCGAGGTGCGCATCGACGTTTCGGCCATCGTCCCCACCGTCACCTGGGGCACCAGCCCGGAGGATGTGGTGGCGGTCGACGGCGCCGTGCCCGATCCCGCTCAGTTCGAGCCGGCCAAGGCCGCCCAGATCGCCCGCGCCCTCGACTACATGGGCCTTGAGCCCGGCCAGCCGATCGCCGACGCCCGCATCGACCGCGTGTTCATCGGTTCGTGCACCAACAGCCGCATCGAGGATCTGCGCGCCGCCGCCGCCATCGCCAAGGGCCGCAAGGTCGCCGGCCATGTCAGCGCCATGGTGGTGCCGGGCTCGGGCCTGGTGCGCGACCAGGCCGAGCAGGAGGGTCTGGACGCCATCTTCCGCGAGGCCGGCTTCGACTGGCGCGAGCCCGGCTGCTCCATGTGCCTGGGCATGAACCCCGATCGCCTGGCCCCGGGCGAGCGCTGCGCCTCCACCTCCAACCGCAATTTCGAGGGCCGCCAGGGCCGGGGCGGACGCACCCATCTGATGAGCCCGGCCATGGCCGCCGCCGCCGCCATCGCCGGCCATATCGCCGACGTACGGGACTATCTTTGATCGTCGGCCTCGATCACGTCTCCGTGGCGACAGCCGATCTGGATACGGCGGCGAAGGCCTACGCCAAGCTGCTGGGCGTCGCCCCCCAGCGGGGTGAGGCCGACGGGATCGGGCGTTACGCCCGGTTCGAGCTCGCCAACATGGCGCTGGTGCTGTTCCAGCACGATGGCGCGGATGACGGGCTCTGGTCGCTCGCCCTCAGGGCCGACGATGAGGCCGAGACCCGGCGCGTACTCGAGCGTCGCGGACTGGGCGCCGGGTCGGGGCCATTCCTGGATACCGCCGCCACGGCGGGCTTGCGGATCGCCATTGTCGAGCATTCCGCGACCCCCGTAGATCCTCCCACGCCTGACGCGGTGGAGGCTCTCGACCATGTCGTCGTCCGCACCGCCAATCCCGATCGCGCCGTCGCTCTCTGGGGCGCTCGCCTCGGCCTCGACTTCCGCCTCGATCGCTCCAATCCCGTCTGGGGCTCGCGCCTTCTCTTCTTCCGCTGCGGGGGCGCCGTGATCGAGGTCGGCGCGGCGCTGGAGGCGCTGGTCACCGACGCCCCGGACACGCTCTCCGGCCTCGCCTGGCGGGTGCGTGATCCGGCCGCCGCCCACGCCCGCATCGCCGCCGCCGGCTTCGATGTCTCGGAGGTGCGAAAGGGACGAAAGCCCGGCACGGCGGTCTTCACCCTCCGCTCGGGCCTTCCCGCCGCCCCGGCCCTGGTGATCGGGGGGAGTTGATGGCCGGAGAGGTGGAGCTTGTCGCTTTGCGCCCCCTCCGCCGGCTTCGCCGCCACCTCCCCCGTCAAGAAGGACAGGGGAGGACAGGGCGTCTTCTCCTCCCCCGCCTCTACGCGGGGGAGGTGGCGCGGCGCGTCTTCGCGCTGTGACGGAGGGGGCGCAAGGAGGCGGGCCGATAGGTGCGGCGTCGATCACCTGCGTCATCCCCGCCTTCGAGAACCCGGCCCTCTTCGGTCCCTGCCTCGCCTCGGTGATCGCCCAGCGGGGCGTGGCCCTGGAGATCATCGTCACCGACGACTCGGCCAGCGGCGCGGTGCGCGAGATCGCCGCCGCCCATCCCCAGGTCCGCTATGTCGCCGGCCCGCGTAGCGGCAATCCGGTCGAGAACTGGAACCATGGCCTCGCCCTGGCCGGCGGCGAGGTCTGCGTCCTCGTCCACCACGACGACACCCTGGCCGATCCCGACTATCTCGCCAGAGCCGCCGCCGCCCTGACCGATCCCGGCGTCGCCGCGGCCATTGGCCCCGTGGCCGTCACCGGCGTCCGCCGGCCCTCGCGGCATCGCCACGCCGTGCGGCTGGCGCGAGGGCTTGGATATCCGCTCTGGCTGCTGCCGGCGATGAACTGGATCGGACCCACCGCCTCGTTCGTCTTCCGCCGAGGGCCGCTGTTCGACGCGCGGCTCAAGCAGCTGGTCGATGTCGAGTTCTATCGCCGCGTGGCCAAGGGCGGCCGGCTGGCGATCCTGGAGGGCGTCTGCGTAGCCTCCCTCGGCCACCACGACGCCCAGATCAGCGCCACGATCGATCCGCGCGCCGAGGCCCTGCGCGATGTGGCGACCCTGGCCAAGGGCGGGGCGCGGTGAGGGGCGGGGACTTCACCTGCCTTCTGCCGGTCTGGGCCGGCGATCGGGCGGATTGGTTCGCGGACGCGATCGACAGCATCGGCGCCAACGGCTTGGCGCCGGCGGCCATCTTCATCTGTCAGGACGGACCCCTCCCCGCCGATCTGGAGGCGGCGGTGGCCGCGGGCCAGCGGCGCTGGGGCGCGCGCCGCCTCGTCAATCCCGGCCCACGCGGCCTGCACCACAACCTGAACCACGCGCTGGCCGAGGTGCGGACGCCGCTCGCCTGCCGCGCCGACGCCGACGACATCAATCTCCCTGGCCGCTTCGAGGCCCAGGCCCGGTTCCTGGCCGCCCACCCGGATGTCGCCGTGGTCGGCGCCGCGATCGAGGAGCTGGCGCCGGGCGGCGCGCGCCGGCGCAAGGCGCTGCCCTTGACCCATGACCAGATCGTCCGCTTCGCCGCCTGGCGAAATCCGATCAATCACATGACCGCCTTCTTCCGCGCCGACGCCGTTCGCGCCGTCGGCGGCTATCCGCCGATCCCCCTGAAGGAGGACTACGCCCTGTGGCTGCGCATGATCGCCCACGGCCTGCGCCTGGCCAATCTGCCGCGGGTTCTGGTCCAGGCGCGGCTGGGCGAAGGCTTCCATCGACGGCGGGCGGGCCTGGGCCATCTCGCCGCCGAGCGCGCCCTGCACCAGGTGCGCCGCGAAGTGCGCCAGATCGGTCCGGTCAGGGCCAGCGCCGCCATGGCGCTGCGCGCCGCGGCGCTCACCCTGGAGACACCCGCGCGCCTGATCTACGCCGCCGCCCTTCGCCGATGAGGATGGGGCCGATGAAGACGGTGAAGATCCAGGGCGGGATTGGCAACCAGCTCTTCGGCCTCGCCTTCGCCCATTCCCTGGCCGCGCTCAGCGGCGACCTCGTCGCGCTCGACATCGCCGGCTATGGCGCCGATCCCTATGGCCGCCGATTCCTCCTCGCCGATCTCGCGCGGCGCCTGGGCCTGGAGATCACGCGCCGGCCTCTCCTGGCGAACCGCCTCGTCGGCGCCGTCATGCGCCGCCTCCCCATCCCCGGCCACCACGCCGAAGGCGGCGCAAGCCTCGCCGCCCTGGCCCGCCGCCAGGGTTATTTCGATGGCTATTGGCAGGACGCCGTCTGGATCGCGCGGCCTGACGAGGTCCGCGATGCTGTCCGCCGGTTCATCGCCGAGAAGGCCGGCGCGCGGGTCGCACCGCCAGCGGAAATCGTCCTGCACTTTCGCACCTACAAGGAGGAGACCCGCCCCGATCGCCGGGCCGGCCCTGACGCCGCCTGGGTTCGGCGCGCGCTGGAATTCGTCGATGGAGGCCTTGGCCCCGGCGCCCCGGCGACACTCGTCTCCGACGATCCGGCCCTCGCCCTCGCCCGGCTCGGCGACCTGGGCCGCCCGGTCTTAATGCATAAGGGGACCGATCCCTGGACCGACCTGGCGACTCTGATGGAGGCCAAGGCCCTCATCCTCACCAATTCCTCCTTCTCCTGGTGGGGCGGCTTCTGTAGCGAGGCGCGGGCCATCGCCTATCCGGCCCGGCGCGGCTTCCACCACTATCCGGGGCCGCATCCGAGGTTCACGGTTCTCTAGCCAGGAGTGTCCGCTCTGTTCGCGTCCGACAGCCCACGCGTCCTGGTCGCCGACATCGGCGGCACCAACGCCCGCTTCGCCCTGGCCGGGCGGGACGCGCACGGCGCGATCGTCATCGCCGGGCGCCACGACCTGCGGGCCGACGACTACGTCGGCCTGGGCGATTGCCTGGAGGCCTATCTCGCCACTCTGGCGGCGGACGATCGCCCTCACGCGGCGGCCTTCGGCGTCGCCTCGCCGGTGGCGGGCGACCGGATCACCCTCACCAACCGGGCGTGGTCATTCGGCGTCGCCGAGTTCAGGGCCCGGTTCGGCTGGGACAGGTTCGAGGTCGTCAACGACTTCGCCGCCCTGGGCCACGCGGCGCCGGCGTTGAAGCCCGGAGACTGGCGGAGCCTGGTCGGTCCGCCGTGGCCGGAGCAGCTGCCGCGGGTGGTCTCGCTGGTGGGGCCCGGCACGGGCTTTGGCGTCGGCGCCGTGGCGCGCGGCGATGGCGGCTACCTGGTGGTTCCCAGCGAAGGCGGACACGCCAGCTTCGCGCCTTTCGACGCCCTGGAAGCCGAAATCCTGAAGGTCATGCTGAGGCGCTTCCCTCGGGTCTCCAACGAGCGGGTCCTCTCAGGGCCAGGGCTGGAAAACCTCCATGCCGCCCTGGCGGAGATTCGCGGCGCGCCGGCGAGCGGCCTCGCCGCCCCGGCCATTCTGGAAGCCGCGCTTGGCGGCGCCGATCCCCTCGCCGCCGAGACCGTCGAGCGCTTCTGCCTCATGCTCGGCGGCGTCATGGGCGATATCGCCCTGGTTCAGGGCGCCGGGGCCGTGGCCCTGGCCGGCGGCATCGCGCCGCGCCTGGTCGAGGTCCTGGATACGCCCGCCGTGCGCGAGCGGTTCGAGGCCAAGGGCCGGGCCCGCGACGTCATGGCGGCCATCCCCATCGCCCTGATCGTCCATCCCGAGCCGGCCCTTCTGGGCGCGGCCCGTCTGATTTTCACGCACTGACGCCGCCCGCCGGAAGGTCGCGCCAGCAGGCCGTGGCCGTTCCTGGCCACGGCGTGGCCTCATAGACCCCCCTGGCCACCGCCCGCGCCAGGGTGTCGGCGGCCAAGGCGCCAAGCCGGGTAAGCGTGAAAGCTGTCGGCTCGATCAGCGGCCGGCGGCCGGTCGAGAGCACGAACACCACATCGCCGTCGAAGGGCGCATGCACGGGCCGGATCGCCCGGGCGAGGCCATCCTGGGCCATCACCGCCACGCGCCTGGCCTGGGCCGGCGTCAGCATCGCATCGACCGCGACCACCGCCAGGGTTGTGTGGGTCCGGGCCGCGCCGTCGCGCTTGGCCAGACCCCAGTCGTCCGGTCCGACGTGGGCGGCCCTAAGCGGTACGCCGCCGAATTCCTTGCCGATTTCATAGGGCGCGGCCCAGAAGGCCCGGCCTCCCGGCGCGACCACCGAGCCGAAGCTGTTCACCGCCGCCAGGGCGCCCACGGCGTAGCCATCCGCCGTGATCACCGACGCCGAGCCGACGCCGCCCTTGAGGCCCCCGGCCATCGCCCCGGCGCCCGCGCCGGCGGTGCCGAGTTCCACCTCGAGGCTCGCGCCGCGCACCGCCTCCAGTCCCAGCGCCCAATAGGGCGGCTGGAGCCCCCAGTCCTTTCCGCCGCCATTGGCGAGGTCATAGAGGATCGCCGCCGGTACGATCGGAGCGACCGGGACGCCGGCCGTTCTCACCATGCCGTAACCTCGGCCCCGGTCGCCCAGCCAGGCGGTCACCGCGTCCGCCGCCGCCAAGCCATAGACCGAGCCGCCGGAGAGGACGACGGCGTCCACCGCCTCCACCAGGGTGTCGGCGGCCAGGGCGTCGGTCTCCCGCGTGCCGGGGCCGCCGCCCCGCGCATCGACGGCGCAGACCGCGCGCTCGTCAGGCAGGATCACGGTCACGCCGCTGCGCGGCGCCGCATCCATCGCCTGGCCCACGGCGATCCCGGGAACATCGGTGATCAAATTGCGGGCGCCCGGCGCGGCCTTGGTCATGGCGTCCGACCTCGCATGGGCGATAGGCGATTGTCCATGCGGCGCGGCTGGCGGAACGCTACAAGAGCCGAGGTGCCCGACCGGCCGGGCCAGGAGCCTTCATGCGATCGATCCTCGCCCTCGCCCTGAGCTTGATCTGCGTAGCGTCGGCCAGCGCCGAGACCCGGCCCAGCGCCATGGTCGCCGCCGCCAATCCGGCGGCCGTGGAGGCCGGGCTCAACATCCTCCGCGCCGGTGGCACGGCGATGGATGCGGCGGTGGCCGTCCAGGCGGCGCTGGGCCTCGTCGAGCCGCAGAGCTCCGGCCTCGGGGGCGGATCGTTCCTCGTCTACTATGACGCCAAGACCAGGCGGGTCAGCGCCTACGACGGCCGCGAGACCGCTCCGGCCGCCGCCACGCCCGAGCTGTTTCTTGGGCCTGACGGCAAGCCGATGGTCTTTTCCGAGGCGGTGCTGTCAGGCCGCTCGGCCGGCGTGCCAGGCGCCGTGGCCATGCTCGCCCTGGCCCACAAGGCTCATGGGAAACTGCCCTGGTCGTCCCTGTTCGGCGACGCCGAGACCCTTGCCGACTCCGGCTTCCTCGTCGGGCCGAGGCTGGCGGGCCTCATCGCCGGCAATGCGCCCCAGGCCAAGGCGCCCGACGTCATCGCCTATTTCAGCCATCCGGACGGTACGCGAATCGTCGCCGGCGACCGGCTGAAGAACCCCGCCTACGCCGCGACCCTGCGCAAGATCGCCAACGAAGGCCCCGCCGCCATCCTCACAGGTCCGATCGCCGCCGATATCGTCGCCCGGCTGGGGAAGGCGCCCCTGCCGGGGTCCATGACCCTGGCGGACATGGCCGCCTACGCGCCCCATTCGGCCGAGGCCCTGTGCCGGCCCTATCGCCAATGGACCATCTGCGCCCCCAACGCCCCCTCCGGCGGTCCGGCGACCCTGGAAGGCCTGGGCATATTGGCCCGCACCGACATCGCCGCCCACGGCCCCGGCGAGGCCCAGGGCTGGTACCTGCTCTCCCAGGCCGAGCGGCTGATGTACGCCGACGATCTGCGCTGGATCGGCGATCCCGCCTTTGTCGACGCCCCCGTTCAGGGCCTGTTGGCGGCCGATTATCTCGACGCCCGCGCCAGGCTGATCGGCGAGACCGCCGGCCCGGCGCCGGAGCCCGGCCATCCCGCCGGCGCGCCGGCGGTCGGCCCCGACGCCACCCATGAGCCTGGCGGCACCTCCTCGTTCGCCATCGTCGACAAATGGGGCAATGTGGTGTGCATGACCACCACCGTGGAAAGCGTCTTTGGCGATGGCCGGATGGTCGATGGTTTCTTCCTCAACAACCAGCTCACCGACTTCTCCTTCTCGCCCCGCAACAAGGATGGGACCCTGGCGGCCAATTCGGTCGGCCCCGGAAAGCGCCCGCGCTCGTCCATGGCCCCGGTCATCGTGCTCGATCGCCAAGGCAAGTTCGTCGCCGCGGTGGGCTCTCCGGGAGGCCTGGCGATCCCGGCCTATGTTCTGAAGGCTTTGGTGGGCGTGCTGGACTGGAATCTTTCCATGCAGGACGCCGTCGCCCTGCCCAATCTCATCGCCCTGGGCGATATCTACGCCTCCGAGCCGGACAAGCTCGGCCCCACCGTGGTCGATGGCCTGGCGGCCAAGGGCGTGAGGGTCCATGGCGGCTTCGGCGTGGAGGCCTCGGGCCTGCACGGCATCATCGACCGCGGCGGCGTCCTCGAAGGCGGCGCCGATCCCAGGCGCGAAGGGATCGTCAAGGGCTGCTGCTAGCCTCGGCCGCCTTGGGCAGCCGCAGTTCGAAGGTCGCCCCTTCCGGGCCGCTATCCACCAGAACCAGATCGCCGCCGTGCCCTTGGGCCAGTTCGCGGGCGATGGCGAGGCCCAGGCCCGTGCCGCCCTGGCGCGCGGCCCCAGCGAACGGCTGGAAAATATTAGCCTTGGCTCGCTCGGGAAGGCCGGGCCCGTCGTCGGCCAGGCGCACGACGCTCATCTCGCCGTCCTCGCTGAATTCGGCCACGACCTTGCCCACACCGCCCCGCCCCTCGACGCCATCGATCGCCTGGCGCGCGTTGCGCAGCAGATTGACCAGCATCCGGTGGAGCTGTTCGGGATCGGCCTCGACCTTGGCCGCCTTGCCGAACTTCACCTCCAGGGCGACGCCGGCGGGGCCAAGGCCGGCGTCCTCGGCCGCCGCCTCCAGCGCCGCCCGCAGGGCGATGGGATGTTTCTCCGGCGCCGGCTCGTCGCTCTTGCCGAAGGCCAGAACATTGGAGGCCAGGGTGACGGCCCGGTCCAGCGCCCGCTCCAGCCTTGGCAGAGCCTGCGCCACCTGCGGATCGCCGGAGGCCGCCATCCGGGCCGAAGCGAGTTGGGCGCTGGTGAGCATGTTGCGAAGGTCGTGGTTGATCTTGGCCACCGCCTCGCCGAGCGCGGCCAGGCGCGCCCGCGAACTCAGCGCCGCGCGCAGATCGGCCTGCATGCGGTCCAGCTCGCGCTCGGCGCGGCCAACCTCGTCGCGGCGCCCGGAGGGTTCGAGATGGGACCTGGGATCGGCCGGGTCGGCGCGGAACCGCTCCATCGACCTTGTGATCCGCTGCATGGGCCGCACCAGCAGGAAGGTCAGCGACAGATAGACCACCGCGCCGGCCATGATCGAGGTGAAGAGGGCGATGCCGATCAGGCGCTCGAGCTGCGCCAGCAGCTCCCGTTTCAGCGGCGCGTCCGGCGCGACGATCTCGACGAAATCGCCGGGCAGGAAGCGCGGCTTGGCCATCACCCGCACCATCCTGCCCTCGCCGCCGAACAGGGTCTCGAAGGGGGCCGTCCACGAGAGGGGACTGTCGCCGCGCAGGTCGACCAGATAGGGCGCGCGGCTGACCCTGGGCATCTGCAGAATGAGGTGCCGCTCGTTATCGATACCCACCGACACCTGAACCACCTCGGCGCTGGCCAGCAGCTCCCGTGAGACGTCCGCGGTCACCTGGCCGTTGGGGGCGGATTGCTTGACCAGGGTGGCGACCTCGGCGGCCCGCAGGCGGTCGATCAGCCGCTGCTCCTCGAAGGCGGCGAGGTTGGGCGGCAGGATCAGCAGATTGGCGGCCACGACGATCAGCACGGTGACCATCAGAAGCCGCGCCGAAAGGCCGCCGGGCCAGAAGAAGCGGCGTGGGTTTTTCGCTGGGTCCTTTGGGGGGGCGGCGTCCGCCATGGCCAAAAGCGTTACTTCACCGCGCGCGCCTGGGCAATGAAACGCACGCTCCGATCCCTTGGCGGCGGGGCGCTCACGACGCGCCGACCGCCTCGGCGAGACCGCGAAAGCCATCGGCCCGCAGGCGCGCGGCGAGGTCCCGGCGGATGCGCGGGACGAGACCCGGGCCGTCCAGCACCATCGCCGAATAGAGCTGCACGGCGCTCGCGCCGGCCCTGATCTTGGCGTAGGCGTCCGCGCCCGAGCGGATGCCGCCGACCCCCACCAGCGCCAGGCGCCCGCCGACGGCCTGGTGGAAAAGCCGCAGCAGCGCCGTCGACCTTTCCATGAGCGGCGCGCCCGAGAGGCCGCCAGTCTCTCCCCGATGCGCCGAGACCAGGGTCTTGGGCCGGCTCACGGTGGTGTTGGAGACGATCAGGCCCTGCAGGCCGAAGTCCACCGCCGCCTCGACGATGCCGCCCACCTCCGCATCGTCCAGATCGGGCGCCACCTTGAGGAAGATCGGCGCGGCGCCCAGCAGCGGCAGCCCGCGCCGGGCCTGGGCCAAGGCGCCCAGCAGATCCGCCAGCGCGCCCTTCTCCTGAAGCGCCCGCAGGCCCGGTGTGTTGGGCGAGGAGATGTTTATGGTCACGTAGTCGGCAACGCCCCAGACCGCCGAAAGTCCGCGAACATAGTCGCCGATACGGTCGGCCGAATCCTTGTTGGCGCCGATGTTGGCCCCCACCACGCCTCCGCGCGGACGGCGCGCCAGATTGGCCGTGAAGGCCTCCAAGCCATCGTTGTTGAACCCCATTCTGTTGATCACCGCCCGATCCTCGGTCAATCGGAACAGGCGCGGCCGGGGGTTGCCCGCCTGCGGCATTGGGGTCGCGGTGCCGCATTCGACGAAACCGAAGCCGGCGCGCAGCATCGCCCCCGCCACCTCGCCGTTCTTGTCGAAGCCGGCGGCCAGGCCCACCGGGTTAATCAGGTCGAGGCCGGCCAACCGCGTCGCGAGGATGGGATCGGCGGCCATGCGGTCGCGAGGGCCCAGACCGGCTTTCAGTCCCGTGATCGTCAGACGGTGGGCCGTCTCGGGGTCCAGCCGCCGCAGCGCCCAGGCCGCCGCGTCGTGGAAGCCACTCATGCGAGGAGGGCGCCCAGATCCGGCACGCCATCGTCGCCCAGAGGCGCCGTACGCGCTTCGCAAACCAAGGCGCAGGGCAGAGGGCCGTAGAGATGGGGAAAGAGCGCGCCGCCCCGCGAGGCCTCCCATTTCAGCGCCGCGCCCAGAGCCTCGGCTTCGACGACCAGGATCATCAGGTCATCCTGGCCCCGGAAATACTTCCGGGCCGTCTCGGCCGCCTGATCGGCCGCCGAGAAATGGATGAAGCCATCCCGCCGATCGATCGCCGAGCCCTCAAAGGCCCCGGCCGCCAGGGCCGCCTCCCATTCGGCGCGTCTCAGGATCTTGTATATCCGGGTCACCGGACGCCGGCCGCGAGGAGGGTTCCTCTCACCCTTCGCCCTCCTGGCTCCGATAGTCGCGGGCGTGAAACAGGCCCTCCAGGGCGGCGCGGCCCATGGAATCGATGGCGAAGACCGCGGCCGTGGCGGTCGGAAAGCCGGCCGACACCTTCTCCACGTCCGAGGGCGGAGCCCCGCCGTCGATCAGGAGGTTGATCGCCAGTTCCTGAAGGCTGGGGTTGTGGCCCACGACCATCACCACGCCAGCCGAGTGATCGGCGTCGCCGAGCTCGGCTTCAACCTCCTCGGGCGTGGCGTTGTAGAGTCCTTCGCGCGTTTCGACGACGGCGTGCGGGAAGGCGTTTTTGGCGTATTCCCAGGTCTCCCGAGCCCGGGCGGCCGATGAGACCAACACCAGATCCGGCTCGAAGCCGGCTTGCGCCAGAACTTGGCCCATGAGCGCCGCTTCGTTGCGGCCACGCTCGACCAGCACGCGGTCGATATCCTCGCGCCCGGCCGGCCGCGCTTCGGTCTTGGCGTGGCGAAAAAGAATCAATCGATGCATGAACAGCGCTTTCCCCACCGCCTCTTAGCGCGTCCCCGCCATGTCCGGAACCGTGTCCTGCTATCGCCCTTTCGCGCCCGGGCGCCGCGCTTGGCGAGTTGACAGCGGCGGCCATAGACGATCCTAGGCCGCATGGACGCGCGGGAAACGGCGGAACTGAGCGGCGGGGGCCTGTTCGCCTTCTCGGCCGAACAACCCCTTGAACTGGATTCCGGCGGCCGGATCGAGGGCCTTGAGATCGCCTATCGCACCTGGGGCGCGCTGAACGCCGAGCGCTCGAACGCCATCCTCGTCTGCCACGCCCTGACCCTGGATCAACACGTCACCGGCCGCCACCCTCTCACCGGCAAGCCGGGTTGGTGGTCGCGGCTGGTGGGTCCGGGCCTGCCGCTCGATCCCGCGCGCCATTTCATCATCTGCGCCAATGTCGTCGGCGGCTGCATGGGTTCGACCGGGCCGTCCTCGATCAATCCGGCGACCGGCAAGCCCTGGGGCCTGGCCTTTCCCATGATCACCATCGCCGACATGGTGCGGGCCCAGGCGATGCTGGTCGAGGCGCTCGGCATCGATCGCCTGTTCGCCGTGGTCGGCGGCTCCATGGGCGGCATGCAGGTTCTGCAGTGGGCGGCGGACTACCCCGAGCGCCTGTTCGCGGCCGTGTGCATCGCCGCCGCCGCGCGCCATTCGGCCCAGAATATCGCTTTCCATGAGGTCGGGCGCCAGGCGATCATGGCCGACCCTGACTGGCGGGGCGGCGACTATGCGTCCCTCGGCGTGCGTCCGGAAAAGGGCCTGGCCGTGGCCCGGATGGCTGCCCACATCACCTACCTCTCCGAACCGGCCCTCCAGCGAAAGTTCGGCCGCGAATTGCAACGTGACGGTCTTTCCTGGGGCTTCGACGCCGATTTCCAGGTGGAAAGCTACCTGCGCCACCAGGGCGAGACCTTCGTCGATCGGTTCGACGCCAACGCCTATCTCTACATCACCCGGGCGATGGACTACTTCGATCTGGCCGCCGCCCATGGCGGCAGTCTCGCCGCCGCCTTCCAGCGCGCCCGGGACGTCAGGTTCTGTGTCGTCTCCTTCACCTCGGACTGGCTCTATCCCACCGTGGAGAGCCGCTCCATCGTTCGGGCGCTGAACGCCGCCGGCGCGCGGGCCAGCTTCGTGGAGATCGAGAGCGACCGCGGCCACGACGCCTTTCTGCTCGACGAGCCGGTGCTCCGCGAAGCCCTGGCCGGGTTTCTCGGCTCGGCCGCCCTGGCGTGGAACGCTTCATGAGCGCGCCCGCGCCGCGCGAGGATTTCAAAGAGATCGCCCGTCTGGTGCGGCCGGGCGCGCGCGTGCTGGACGTCGGCTGCGGCGAGGGGACGCTGCTGGAGCTTCTCGCCAGAGAGAAACAGGTCGATGGGCGGGGAATCGAGATCAGTCCCGACGGGGTGTCCGCCTGCCTGACCCGCGGGCTCGCGGTCATGCAGGGCGACGCCGATCGTGACCTGGATTTCTTTCCGGCGGGCGCCTTTGACTACGTCATTCTCTCCCAGACGCTGCAGGCGGTGCTTCGACCGCGCCACGTGCTGGGCGAACTCCTGAGGATCGGCGGTCAGGCCATCGTCTCACTGCCCAACTTCGGCCACTGGCGGGCGCGGCTGGATTTGCTCTTTAAGGGCCGCATGCCGGTGACCGGGGCGCTGCCGGAGGCCTGGTGGGAGACGCCGAACATCCATCTGTGCACCGTGGCCGACTTCACCGCCCTGTGCGACGAAATGGGCTTGCGGATCGACGCCTGCGCGGCGCTGTCCGAAGGCAAGCCCGCGAGGCCCGCGAAGGCGGGCGGCGCGATCGAGAATTGGCGGGCGGAAGCCGCGCTCTTTCTTCTCAGCCGCCGGGACCGGTAAAAACGATCAGCCGCTGATGGCGGCGAGATCCATTTCGCCGGTGCGGATCCGCAAGGCCGCCTCGAGATCGATGACGAAGATCTTGCCATCGCCGATCTTGCCGGTGTTGGCCGCGGCCGCCAGGGCCTCGCGGACGGTGTCGAGCATGTCTTCGGCCACGGCGATTTCCAGCCGCACCTTGGGCAGCAGCTTCACCTCGTATTCCGTGCCGCGATAGACCTCGGTCTTGCCCTTCTGGCGGCCGTAGCCCCGGACTTCGGTGACCGTCAGCCCCGTGGCGCCGGCCTGGGTGACCGCGTCGAGCACCGCGTCGAGACGGCTGGGTTTGATGACCGCGATGATCATCTTCATGCTGCAGACTCCTTAAGGCGGGACCGCCAAAAAACTGGATCGGTTCCTAGAGCAAGTCGGAGGGCGGTGGAAACGTCACGCGCTCGATTTTGGAAATTGTCGCCTTGGCCGGAACCGGCGACGGCTGGAGCAGAGGCCGCGCCGGCGCCCTGACCCGCGCGCGCGATCCCTTGGGCCGCACGGCGTAGGTTTGCTTCATCGCCTCCATCAATATGATGCCGGCGAAGGGCGGCCAGAGCCGCGCCCCCACCTGTTCGAATCCCTCGGCCCAGGCGGAGGCCCAGGCGAGCGGCGGGGCGTAGAGCGCGCGCGTCCAGCCTACCGGCTCCAGGTCAGCCTCGCGCACCAGCCGCTCAAGCTGGCGGCGGCTGAAGGGACGGCCGTGGCCGAAGGGTGTCGCCTCGGCGTTGGCCCACAGGCCGTGCCGCGCGGTGACGGCCAACATCACCCGTCCGTTGGGCGCCAGCACGCGCCAGACCTCTCGCAGAACGGCGGAAGGGTTATCGCTTTCTTCCAAGGCGTGAAGCGCCAGGATCCGGTCGAAGAAGGCGTTGGGGAAGGGCAGAGCATCCTCTTCGGCCAGGCAGGCGCGATTGGCTTCGCCCGCGGGCCAGACCTCCACGCCCTGGGCCGCCGGCATGGCGGCGATCATCCTTCGGGGCGCCGAGCCCAGGCTTTCGAGATACGGCGTGGCGTAGCCCAGAGCCAGGAGGTCGAGGCCGCCGGCGTCGGCCCACGCCTCGGCGATCTTGCGCTCGATCATCCCCCGTGCGGCTTGGCCCAGCGGCGAGGCGTAAAACTCGCGAAGCTCAAATATCCCCTGGCGCATTCGCGCTCCCGTTTGGTCCGACCGCCATGATAGGATAGGTGGCGCATCCTCCAGCGCTACCGGAAACCTCCATGCCTCTGACCGTACGCCAGTTCCCGTGCCTCTCCGACAACTATGGCTTTTTGATCCGCGACGAGGCGAGCGGCAAAACCGCTTGTATCGACACGCCTGACGCCGAGGCGATCCTCGCCCAGCTGCGCGAAGCCGGCTGGGGCCTGGATTTTATCCTCAACACCCACTGGCATCCCGACCATGCCGGCGGCAACGCCGAGATCAAAGCCGCCACGGGCGCCACGGTGATCGGTCCGGCCGAGGTGACCAGGATCGCCAGCCTCGATCGCACCGTGGCGGGCGGCGATTTGGTTGAGCTTGGCGAGACACGCTTCCAGGTGATCGACAGCGGCGGTCACACACTGGGCCACATCGCCTATTTCGATCCGGCCGACCGCATCGCCTTCGTCGGCGACACCCTGTTCGCCCTGGGCTGCGGCCGTCTCTTCGAGGGAACGGCCGAGCAGATGTGGGCCAGCCTCTCGCGGCTGGCGGCCTTGCCGGAAGACACCACCGTCTATTGCGCCCACGAATACACCGCCTCCAACGCCCGTTTCGCGCTCAGCGTCGACAAGGACCCGGCGCTTGCCGCCAGGGCGGATCGGATCTTCGCCGCCCGCGAGCGTGGCGAGCCGACGGTGCCCACCACCATCGCCTTGGAAAAGGCCACCAATCCCTTCCTGCGCGCGCCCCAGCTCGCCGCCGCGATGGGCAAGGCCGGCGTTCGGGATTTCGAAGCCTTCGGCGCCGTCCGGGCGGCCAAGGACGACTTCAAAGGCTGACGCCTTGAGCCTGATCCCTTCACACGGAACAGATGTGAAGGGTGATTCAGGCTCTACGCCTTTGCATCTAGGGCGGTCCGATCGCCAGGAGGATGCGCGCCGAGGAGGGCCTGCCCGCGAACCCCTGAGACGGGACGACGTCGATCGACAAGATCCCGTGCTGCAGGTCGACGTTGGGCGCGCGAGCCACGTTGAACATGACCATGCCGATGCGGCCGAGGGCCAGGCGGCCGCCGGGATGGTAGGGAAGGGTGGTGAGGGCTTCGACCACATTGGTGGTGGCGTCGGCGATGATGGCCTCGGCCTTGGCGTCCCTCATCTCCTTATCGGAGGTGGCCATCCCCACGGTATGGCGCGCGGCATGGCTGCATCGGGCGGCGGCGATGACCAGGCGTTCGTCAAACGCGGCCGGCGGTGAGAGCTTGGGCCGAAAGGCCGGCGCGGGGCCAACGACGGCCGCGGCGGCGCCCTCGGGCCTGTCGGTGGTGTAGACCGTCATCCCCCCCAATTTGGTCGATCGAACCATCAGTTCGCCGATGTCGTTGATATAGAGGAGGTCGCCCCTGGGGCCATGGCTGGCTTTCAGGGCCCAGATCTCCGGGCTGTTGTCGAACTTGAGAAGCGGCGGACGGTCGGCAAGGTCGAGAACGAACCCTTCTCCCTGCTCGATTTGATATCTGGCGACCGCCGGCGGCGGCGTGGTGCGTCCGTCATCGCCGTGGCCGCCGGAGAGGACGTTCTTCAGCCATGCCGGCGCGGCGTTCGCGGGCGCGGCGAATCCCGCGGCGACCGCCGCGAGGAGCGCGGCGGCGGTCGCGATTCCACCGAAAGAGGCTCTGCGCGCCGAAACCATGGCCGCCTCTTGCGGGGTGATAGCGGCGCTTTTGGGACTAGCCGCTGATGTACTGGCCGCCGTTGACGCTGAGCGTCGCGCCGGTGATGAAGCCCGCATCCTCGGCCGCCAGGAAGGCGACACAGCGGGCGATCTCGTCGGCCATGCCGAGGCGTCCGACGGGAATGCCGGCCACGATCTGGTCGAGCACCGCCTTGGGCACGGCCATCACCATCTCGGTATCGATATAGCCCGGCGCGATGGTGTTGACCGTGATCCCCCTTTTGGCGTTCTCCTGCGCCAGAGCCTTGGAAAATCCGATCATGCCGGCCTTGGCGGCCGAATAGTTGGTCTGGCCCATCTGGCCCTTCTGGCCGTTGATCGAGCTGATGTTGATGATCCGGCCATAGCCGCGCTCGCGCATGCCCTCGATGACATTGCGGGTCATGTTGAAGATCGAGGCGAGGTTGACGTGGATGACATCGTTCCACTGCTCCTCGGTCATCTTGTGCAGCACGGCGTCGCGGGTGATGCCGGCGTTGTTGACCAGGACGTCGATCGGTCCGAACTCGGCCTCGACGGTCTTCACCGCCGTGGCGCAGTCGGCGAAAGAAGAGACATTGCCCTTCACCACCAGCACTCCCAACTCGCTGGCGCAGGCCTGGGCGGCCACTTCGTTGCCGGCGTATCCGGCGGCGACCTTGTAGCCGGCCGCCTTGAGCCGCGCCGAAATGGCGCGGCCGATCCCCCGGGTCCCGCCCGTCACGAAAGCCACCCTGCTCATCGTTTCCTCTCCCGCATCTTTGTTTCAAGACGCGCCATTGGCGGCGCGTCAGGTCGTCCTATTGATCACATGGCCTCGACGCACATCGCCACGCCCATCCCACCGCCGACACAGAGCGTCGCCAGGCCCTTCTTGGCCCCGGACCGCTTCATCTCGTGCAGCAAGGTCGTCAATATGCGGGCGCCCGAGGCGCCGATCGGGTGTCCGATGGCGATCGCCCCGCCGTTGACGTTGACCTTGGCGGGATCGAGCCCGAGCTCGCGCACCACAGATAGCGACTGGGCGGCGAAGGCTTCGTTGGATTCGATCAGGTCGAGATCGGAGATTTTCCAGCCGGCCTTCTCCAGCGCCTTGCGGGTGGCCGGAATAGGACCTGTCCCCATGATCTCGGGCTCGACGCCGGCGTGGGCCCAGGAGGCGATTCGCGCGAGCGGTTCAAGCCCGCGCTTCTTGGCCTCATCGGCGGTCATCAGCACGAGCGCCGCGGCGCCGTCGTTGAGGCCGGAGGCGTTGGCGGCGGTGACCGACCCCTCCTTGTTGAAGGCCGGACGGAGTCCCGAAATGCCTTCGTAGGTGACGCCATGGCGAATGAACTCGTCCTGGTCGACCACGGTGTCGCCCTTGCGGCCCTTTACCGTCACCGGGGCGATCTCGCCGGCGAAGCGGCCCGATGTCTGAGCCTTTTCGGCCTTGTTCTGCGAGGCCACGGCGAAGCGGTCCTGATCCTCGCGGGTAATCTGCCAGCGGGCGGCGATGTTCTCGGCGGTTTGGCCCATGTGGTAGCCGTGGAAGGCGTCCCACAGGCCGTCCTTGATCATGGTGTCCACGAGCCCTAGGTCGCCCATCTTCTGGCCATTGCGCAGATTGGCCGCATGGGGCGACTGACTCATGCTTTCCTGGCCGCCCGCCACCACGATGGCGGCGTCTCCGGCCGCGATCTGCTGAGCGCCCAGCGCCACGGCGCGAAGTCCGGAGCCGCACAGCTGGTTGACGCTCCACGCCGGGCTTTCCACGGGCACGCCGGCCTTGACCGAGGCTTGGCGCGCCGGGCCCTGGCCAGCGCCCGCCTGCAGGACCTGGCCCATGATCACTTCCTCGACATCGGCCGATGTGATGCCGGCGCGATCGACCGCGGCCTTGATGGCGATGGCGCCCAGTTCGTGGGCTGGCAGGCCGGCGAGGGCGCCGTTGAAGGACCCGACTGGGGTGCGAGCGGCGGAAACGATGACGACGTCGGTCATGGCGGTGATCTCCCTGATATCCGGCTTGGCGCGCCTTAAAATTCACCATGCCCAATCGCGAGGCCCGCGTCACGCATCGCTTTGTGATGATCTGGCGCCCGGGGCTCAAATAGGTGATACTGCGGTGCAAACAATTCGCGTGCGCGCCCGCCAAGGATGGAAATGCCGAAAGAGAACGGATCCGCTCAGCCTCATCCCACCGGCGAGCGCGTGGTCATCCAGAAATACGCCAACCGCCGCCTCTACAACAAGGCGACCAGCAGCTACATAACGCTCGATGATCTTTCTGTGATGGTTAAGGATGGCGTGGACTTCGTGGTCCATGACGCCAAGAGCGGCGAGGACATCACCCGCAAGGTCCTCACCCAGATCATCTTCGAAGAAGAAGGCCGGGGCCAGAATCTGCTGCCGATCCAGTTCCTTCGCCAACTCATCGGCTTCTATGGCGACCGCATGCAGGCCTTCCTGCCCAGCTTTCTCGAACTTTCCCTCGACAGCTTCATTCAGCAGCAGGAGCGCCTGAGAGGACAGTGGACTTCGGTCAGTCCGCCGGGCCTCGGCGCCTTCGATGAACAGATCCGCCAGAACATGGCCCTATTTGATCGGGCGATGAAAATGTTCACCCCCTTCGCCTATCGCGGCGATGAGGTTGGCCTTGGCGCCGGGGCGCCAGCGCCGAAGGCGGCGGAAGACGACACCCTGTCCGAGCTCAAGAGCCAGATGGCCGCGATGCAGGCGCAGCTCGAGGCGCTTTCGACCAAGAAATAGGGTGTTTCAGGCCGGCCTGACGCGCAGGCGCGCGCCGCCAACCACGGCGACTACCTCGACCTTGGCCCCCGGAGCGAGCGCGTCGGCGCCTTCCAGTACCGCCGACCACTCCTTGCCATCCACGAACACGCGGCCGGCGCCGTCCACAAAGGCGCCAGTGGTATCGCCCTTATGGCCGATCAGGCGCCTCATGGGGTCATTCACATCGGGCGCCGAGGCCGGCGTCGGGCGCAGGTACCGCCGGCCGATATAGGTCGTTATGATGGTGACGACCGCGAACACGGCCACCTGAGCCGGTTCGGCGATGGGCAGGAAGATCATGGCGATGGCGACCGCCGCGGCGGACCCCGCCGGCCAGAGCAGCCAGCCCGAGCCGGTCATGAGTTCGATGGCCAGGAAGATCGCCCCGACCGCCATCCACACCCAGAACGGGTGAGAGAGCAAAAGGCTGAAGACCGTGTCCATGGTTGTCAGCTCGCCGTTGGAGGAACCGCCGGCCGGGGTGGCGCGGGCGGAGGCGTCGGCCCGCGGGGGCCGCCGTCATGTCGGGCGGCGTTGACCAGTTCGGTGATGCCGGCGATCGAGCCGGCGATGGCGGCCATGTCAGTGGGCACGATCACGGTGCGCTGTTGCGGCGAGTCCGCCAGCTTGGCGAAGGCCTCGACATATTTCTGGGCGACAAAGTAGTTCAGCGCGTTGACGCTGCCCGCCTCGATGGCGTCCGACACCGCCTTGGTGGCCGCCGCCTCGGCCTGGGCCGAGCGTTCGCGGGCCTCGGCGTCGCGGAAGGCCGCCTCCCGCCGTCCCTCGGCCTGAAGGATCGCCGCCTGCTTCGCGCCTTCGGCCCGGGTGACGGCGGCTTGCCGCTCACCCTCCGCCTCGGTGATCACCGCCCGTTTTTCCCGCTCGGCCTTCATCTGGCGAGCCATGGCGTTGGTGATGTCCGGCGGCGGCTGCAGATCCTTGATCTCGATGCGCGCCACCTTGACGCCCCAGGGCCCGGTGGCCTCGTCGATCACCGTGAGCAGGCGGGTGTTGATCTGGTCGCGCTGGGAGAGCACCTCGTCCAGCTCCATGGAGCCGACCACGGTGCGCAGATTGGTCATGGTTAGCTGGCCGATGGCGTAGTTCAGATTGGCCACGCGGTAGGCGGCGGCGGAGGCGTCCATCACCTGGATGAAAACGATCGCATCGACCTGAACGGTGACGTTGTCCTTGGTGATCACCTCCTGGCGCGGCACGTCCAGCACCTGCTCCATGACGCTCACCTTGCGCCGCACGCTCTCCACAAAGGGCGTGAGGATGGTGATGCCGGGCTTGAGGGTGCGGGTGTAGCGGCCGAAGCGCTCGACTGTGTATTCATAGCCCTGCGGCACGATCTTGATGGCCGACAGGGCGAGGAAGATCGCCAGGACCAGGACGGCCGCGGAAAAGATGGAAAACACCATGGCGCCGCCCTCCCTGGTTCGGCGAGGGCAGACTACATCGCCACGCTAGGCCGCGCCATGCCGTGGGCCGGCGGATCAGAAGATCGAATAGCCGCCGTCGATCACGAAGCAGTCGCCAGTATGGTATTTCGAGGCGTCAGAGGCGAGATAGACCGCGACCCCGCCGAAATCTTCGGGCTCCCCCCACCGCCGGGCCGGAACCCGGGGAATGACCTTTTCGGCGAAGGCCGGGGCGCTCTGGGCGTCGGCGGTCATGTCGGTGGCGATCCAGCCGGGCAGGATGGCGTTGGCGCGCACCCCATACCGGGCGTGTTCCACCGCGATGGCCTTCATCATCGAGATCACCCCGCCCTTGGTGGCCGCATAGGCCTCATTGCGCGCCGCGCCCTCGATGGCGGCCAGCGAGGCGGTGACGGCGATCGAGCCGCCCGGATCGCCGGCCTGGGCCCGGGCGGCCATGTGCTTGCAGGCTTCGCGGCAGGTGAAGAAGACGCCGTCGAGGTTCACCGACAGCACCCGGCGCCAAATGTCGGCGCTCATTTCGGAGAAGGATCGGGCGCCGCCGCCGATGCCGGCGTTGGCGATCACGGTGTCGATCCGGCCCATGGCCGCGACCGCCTCGGCCATGGCCGACACGACCGCGGCCTCGTCGGCCACATCGACCTGCTGGGCCAGGACCCGCACGCCGAGCTTATCCAGCTCGCCCTGGGCCGTGGTGTTGTGGCCGGCGTTGCTGCCCCAGATAACGATGTCGGCGCCCGACTGAGCCAGGGCCTTGGCCATGCCGAGGCCGATGCCGCGATTGCCGCCGGTGATCAGGGCCACCTTGCCCGCCAGGTTGAAAGGCTCATAGGCCATGTGCGTCACGCTCCCGTTCGATGGTGTCTTGTTGGCCTCAAAAGCCGCCTTACGTCGCGAGCGTCAAGCGACACACGTTGGTTCGCCTTGACCAACTTGGTCAGAAACATCATCTTGCCAGTGTGAAACAGGTCAATCTCTATGAGGCGAAGACTTCGCTCTCGGCCCTGGTTGAAGCGGCGGCCGGCGGTGAGGAGATCATCATCGCCAAGAATGGCAAGGCCCGGGCCCGCCTGACCGCGTTGCCGTCCGAGCCCAGGCGGGCGCGGCGGTACGGGGTGTTGGCTCACACGGGGTGGAAGCTTCCCGAAAATTTCAATGACCCCGATCCCGAGATCGAGGCGCTGTTCTACGGCGAAGGCAAGCCCAACGGCGAGCTGTGACAGCCTATCTGCTGGATACCAGCGCGCTCCTGCTCGCCAGCCTGGATGACAGCCGGTTCAACGCTGGCGTGAGAGAGAAGATCTCGACCGAGGATGTCGTCGTCAGCCAGGTTTGCGCCATTGAGATCGCGATCAAACAGAGCATCGGCCGGCTCGATTTGCCCAATCCGTTCGGCGGCGATTTCAGCGAGGTTTTCCACGCCATGATCGATGCGATGGCGGCAACCGTGCTCGACATCGACATGGATGACATTGACCGACTAAGTCGGCTGCCACTTCATCATCGCGATCCCTTCGATCGCCTGATTATCGCCCAGGGGCTAAGAACCGGAATGACCGTCATTACCTCCGACCGGGCCTTTTCGGCCTATTCGGGCCTCAGCGTCCTGGAAATCTAAAGCGATGCAGCCTTTCGTCAGCCTCACCGCCCCGGCCGCGCCGCTCGACATGGCCAACATCGACACCGACCAGATCATCCCCAAGCAGTTCCTCAAGACCGTCGATCGCGAAGGTCTGGGCAGGGGCCTGTTCCACGATCTGCGCTTCGATCATCAAGGCGCCGAAAAGCCGGGCTTTGTGCTCAACGACCCGCGCTTCGCCGGGGCCGGGATGCTGATCGCCGGCGATAATTTCGGCTGTGGATCCAGTCGCGAGCACGCCGCCTGGGCGCTGCTGGACTTCGGCATCCGCTGCGTGATCGCGCCGAGCTTCGCCGACATCTTCTACAACAACTGCTTCCAGAACGGGGTTCTACCGATCGCTTTGCCCGAGGCGGCGGTGCAGGCTCTGATGGACGAGGCCAAGGGCGGCAACCATGTCTTCGCCGTGGATCTGGAGAGCCAGACCGTCACCGCGCCCTCCGGCGTCCGCTTCGAATTCGACATCGATCCAGGCCGCAAGGAAAAACTGCTCAAGGGCCTGGACGCCATTGGGGAGACTCTGCAGAGCGCCGACGCCATCGATCGACACGAGAGCGGCCAGGCGCTCACCCGGCCCTGGCTGGAGGCGTCGTGAGCCTGATCATCGCCGGTACGGTTCGCGTTCCGCCGGAGACTCTCGACGGTCTTCGGCCGCACATGCAGGCGATGGTCGAGGCCTCGCGGGCGGAAGACGGCTGCGCGGCCTATGCCTATGGCCAAGATGTGCTGGAGCCGGGGCTGATCCACGTCTTCGAGGTCTGGCGAGACCAGGTGGCGCTCGATGCCCATTTCAAGAGCGCGCACATGGCGCGCTGGCGCGAGGCGTGGCCGAGCTTTGGGGTATCGGATCGGCGGCTGATCGCCTACGAGATCGCCGATCAACGCCCTCTCTGACGAGACTTCAAAACCCATGCCAAGACTGCTGCTACTCCCGGGCGATGGCGTCGGACCGGAGGTGACCGCCCAGGCGCGCCGGGTCGCCGAGCGGATCGCGCCGGATGTCGCGGTCGAGGAACGCCTGTTTGGCGGCGCGGCTTATGAGGTCGAGGGCGCGCCGCTCAGCGATGAGACCCTGGCGGTGGCCAAGGCCTCCGACGCGGTCCTGATGGGCGCCGTGGGCGGGCCGCAATGGGCCGGCGCGCCCCGCCACCTTCGTCCCGAAGCCGGGTTGCTGGGCCTGCGCACCGGCATGGCGGTGTACGCCAACCTTCGTCCGGCCCTCTGCTTCGAAGCCCTCGCCGACGCCTCGACCTTGAAGCGCGACGTGGTTCAGGGTCTGGACATCATGATCGTGCGCGAGCTTACCGGCGGGGTCTATTTCGGCCAGCCCCGGGGGATAGAGGTGCTAGCCGACGGGCAGAAGCGCGGCGTTGACACCCAGGTCTACACCACCGGCGAGATCGAGCGGGTCTCGCGCGTGGCGTTCGAACTGGCCAGGGGCCGGCGCGGCAAGGTCACCTCGTGCGAGAAATCCAATGTCATGGAGACCGGCCTGTTATGGCGCGAGGTCGTGACCGCCTTGCACGCACGCGACTACGGCGATGTGACCCTGGAGCATATGCTGGCCGACAACGCGGCCATGCAGCTGGTCAAGAATCCCCGCCAATTCGACGTGATCCTGACCGACAATCTTTTCGGCGATATCCTCTCGGACGAGGCGGCCCAGCTCACCGGATCGCTAGGCATGCTGCCATCGGCCGCCATCGGCGAGCCGGGCAGGCCTGGGCTCTACGAGCCTATCCACGGCTCGGCGCCGGACATCGCCGGCCAGGGGCTGGCCAATCCGCTCGCCTCGATCCTGTCGCTGCAAATGGCTCTGCGCTGGTCGCTGGATCGGCCGGAGGCGGCGGATCGGCTGGGCGCGGCGGTCAGCGCCGCCCTCAACAGCGGTGCGCGCACCCGTGACATCGGCGGTACGCTCTCCACGCGCGAGATGGGAGACGCGGTGCTGGCCGCGCTCTAGGCCGGCGCGAGCCGCCGGCCTTCCAGGCGTTCTAAGATTCGAAGCGGCGAGGCCTCCGGCGCGGCCATGGCGCTCAGCGGCAGATAGAAGGTCTGCTCCAGGGCGTGGCGCCCGGCGATGGCCGCATGGACGACGCTATCGGTGAACGCCAGCCACGTGGCGCCGGGCCCAAAGGCGATCTCCCGCGCCGGAGCGCTCTGCTGGTAGCCAGCGTCGAGCTTGGCGCGGTCGTGCAGGGCCAGCATGAGGAAATCGTAAGGCTCACGCCGCGCCTTGGTGATTCCAAGCCCATGAAGCGTCGAGGCTTCACCGGGCCATGGCCGCCGAGCATGGCCGATCCAGCGCCGCGCGTACGCCTCGAAGGGTTCGCCCACCCGCCACACGCGCGCCTCGCCGAACGGATTGATGTTGGTGAAAACACGCAGAATGCGCTTGCCGCCGGTAGGCTGGGAGGCGAAGGCGTCGACATGGAGGCGCCGATCATCCTTTCGCGGGCTTAGGGGAGCCTCGTCGATCGGGCGCGGCCGATAGCTCGCGCGGCCTCGTTCCAGGTGTGGGCCATAGCGCGGCGCCAGTTCATTGATGAGCGCCCGCGACCAGCCGGCATATCGTTCCAGCAAGGCGGTGAGGCTGGTCGCGTGTGCGTCGGTGGCCGAGGTTCCGCGCAGTGCGCCATCGGGACCGAGACTGATGTTTTTGGCCCGATCGTCCGACATGTCGGAGGTCAGCAAGGCTCTCTCGTCTTCGGTGAGCGAGAAGACGGCGTTCGGCGCGATCGCCAATCCGTCCGTCTCCAGCTTGACGGCGAAGGCGTCCGCTTCGACGATGGGTCCAGGATCCATGCCGGTCATGATAACGCGCCCGGCTACGCTCCCAAAGCGCGACCTATTTCGCGGCGCCGGTGATCTCCTTGATCAGGCCTTGCACCAGGGGCTTGGCGCCGGCCGCCCAGACGACCTTCAAGTGTTCCAGCGTGCGCGCGGCGGGCCCTTCAAAGCGCCAGTCGCACTGGTCGAAGCGGCAGTCGGTGAAGCTGGGCGGCTCGCCGCCGGCATAGACAAGCCGGCACTTGCGGAACTCGCAATCGGAGAACGCCTCGCCGTCCAGGGCGACGGTTTCGTGGTTGAAATTGGTCGCGCTCACCATGGCGAGCATTCCTACCGGTCCTCTTCCGAAGGCTCGGGTTCGCCCGCCGCCGCCCTGGCCTCGCGCTCCTTCTGCTCGCGCTTGAGCGCGGCCTTTTCGGCGGCCTTGGCGGCCTTGACGCGCTCGCGGTCAAGGCGCTCGAACTGATAGTTGGGCTTGCGCGGCATGGCGGCGGGTTCCTTTCGTCTCGCAAGGCGGAGGGCGTCCATGACCGATCCGCGCCGATTTTGCGAGCCTTTTTGCCTCAACGCCCCTATCAGCGCCCGCGTCGGAGAAGGAATCGATGGCCAAGACCAGCAACCACACCAGCGTCGAAAAGCTCAATCAGGCGAACGAAGGCAAGCTGCCCGGCCACCTCGGCCTGACGGTGACCGAGGTCGCTGAAGGCAGGGTGGTGGGGCGCTGGACCATTCGCCCCGACCTTGTGGCCCATACCGGCTATCTGCTGGCCGGAGTGGTGCTGTCGGTGGCCGACATCCTCTGCGCCTATGGCGTTTCCACCGCCTGGCCGGAGGGCGCCAACGGCTTCACCACCGTGGAGGTGAAATGCAATTTCATGGGGACGCTGCGGGAAGGCGCGGCGGTCTGCGTGGCCGAGCTTCTGCACGGCGGGCGAACGACCCAGGTCTGGGACGCGAGGGTGACCGATGAGGCGACCGGCCGACTGATCGCGGCGTTTCGCTGCACCCAGATCATCCTTTATCCCAAGGCGTAAGGATGACGATCCGATCAGACGCGAGGGCCGCGCAATGAGCGACGGCGAGGTTCACGATCACCTGGTTCACGACGCCGTCGGGCCGCCGATCACCGGGCTCGAGGCTGGAGCGACGGTCGGCGTCGGCATCAACTCCCTGTTGGTGCTCGGGGTTGTGCCGATCCTGCTGGGCGCCCTGGTGGATGAACACCGCCTGACCGCGCCGGGCATCGGCATAGCGGCGATGATCGAGCTTCTGACCATGGGGCTGATGACGGCCGCCGCCGGCGCCCTGATCAAGCCGCGCGCCATGCGGGCCATCGGCCTCATCGCCTCCGTGGCCCTGGCGGTTGCCGATCTGGCGACCATGCGGCTCGCCGGCGACGCGATCTACCTGATCCGGGGTGTGGCCGGAGCGATCGAGGGGATTCTATTATGGATCACCGTCGGCATGATCGCCCGCACGACGACGCCGGAGCGCTGGGCCGGGGTCTTCTTCACCGCCCAGACCCTTTCGCAGCTCATCCTGGCCGTGATCCTGGCGATTTGGGTCATGCCGAGATACGGCGCCAACGGCGGGTTCGCCGCCCTGGCGGTGGCCAGCATTCTGGGCATGGCCCCGGCGTTGTTCTCGCCCGATCGCTACGCGCCCTTGCCGCTGGCGCCCGGTGAAGGCGGCGGACCGCCGCCGCGCGGCTGGATGGCCCTCATCGCCACGGTGATCTTCGTCGCCGCCGGCGGCGCGGTCGGCGTCTATCTCGAACCCCTCGCCCACCAGGCGGGCCTCGGCGCGGGCGTGGCCCGCACCGCCAACTGGACATCCCTGGCGGCGCAGGTCGTAGGCGGAGGCTTGGCGACCGCCATGGCCGGACGGGTCCGCTATTTCTCGGTCTTCATCTTCAGCTCGGCGAGCTATCTGGCGGTCTGGTATATACTGACCCTGAAATCGCCGGGGTGGGTGTTCGTCGGCGCCAACGCCTTCGCCGGACTGACCGGCCTCTTCCTCGCGCCTTTCCTCGTCCCGTTCACCATCGAGGCCGACCCCAGCCGGCGCACGGCCCTGCAGAGCGGCGCGGCTCAGCTTCTGGGTGGGGCGCTCGGACCCCTGCTGGCGGCCCTGGTGGTGGACGATCGCGACGTCCATGGCGTGGTGTGGCTGGGCATGGCGCTCCTTTTGGTCGGGCTGGCCGGCGTGGCCGCCTTGCGGTTCACTCGTCTTGCGCCGACCCCGGCCGAGGCGTAGGAAGCGCGCTCACTTTTCCAGGGAGATCGACGATGGGTTACCGGGTCGCCGTCGTCGGCGCCACGGGCGCCGTGGGCCGTGAGATGCTGAATATCCTCGAGGAAGTTAACTTCCCCGTCGATAAGATCCACGCCATCGCCTCGCGCAAATCCATCGGCGTCGAGGTCGGCTGGAAGGCCGGCGTCATCAAATGCCAGGACGTCGCCCAGTTCGACTTCTCCACCGTCGATGTCGTCTTGATGTCGGTGAGCGGCGAGTTCTCGCGCGAGTGGGCCCCGCGCATCGGGGCCGCCGGCCCGATCGTGATCGACAACTCCTCGGCCTGGCGGATGGATCCCGACGTGCCGTTGATCGTGCCGGAGGTGAACCCGGACGCCGTCGACGACGCCCGGCGCAAGAACATCATCGCCAATCCCAACTGCTCCACGGCTCAGCTGGTGGTGGCGCTCAAGCCTTTGCACGACGCGGCCCGGATCAAGCGCGTGGTGGTGGCCACCTATCAATCGGTGTCCGGCGCCGGCAAGGAGGGCATGGATGAGCTTTGGGATCAGACCAAGGGCGTCTTCGTGCTGGGCCCCTCCGAACCCCATGTCTTTCCCAAGCAGATCGCCTTCAATGTCATCCCCTTCATCGGCGCCTTCGGCGATGATGGCTACACGGATGAAGAAGCCAAGATGTGGAGGGAGACCCACAAGATCCTCGATCCGGCCATCGCGCTGACGGTCACCTGCGTTCGGGTGCCGGTGATGGTCGGTCACTCCGAGGCGGTGAACATCGAATTCCATGAGGCCCTCGACGAGGACGACGCCCGCGACATCCTGCGCGAAGCGCCGGGGATCATGGTGATCGATAAGCGCGATTCCACCGGCTACATCACGCCCAAGGAAATCCAGGGCGAGTTTCCGGTCTATGTTTCGCGCATCCGCCGCGACCCGACGGTGAAGCACGGCCTTTCGATGTGGGTCGTCGCCGACAACCTGCGCAAGGGCGCGGCGCTCAACGCGGTGCAGATCGCCGAGCTTCTTCATGAGCGTGGCCTGATCGGACTCAAGGCCCTGGTGTGAGCCTGGAGGCGGCGGCGCCGGAGGGCTCGTCCCGCCAGGCGCTGATCGCCGGGGTCGTCTGCTATCTCCTCTGGGGGGCCACGCCCGCCCTCTTCATCGCCATGGGGAAGGCCGGCGCCAGTCCGCTGGAGATTCTGGCGCAGCGGGCGATGTGGTCAGCGCCCTGGGCCTTTTTCTTGGTGCTGATCACGGGCCAGGGCGCGCAGGCGCTGGCGGTGTTCCGGCGGCCAAAACTTCTGGCCATGCTGGCGCTTTCGGCCCTGATGATCGGCTCGGGGTGGGCCGTCTATGTCTGGGCGGTCAACAACGGCCGCAATCTCGAATCGAGCGTCGGCTATTACATCACGCCCCTGCTGAACATGGCCGTGGGGGCCCTGATCTTCCGTGAGCGGATCGGACGGATCGGCGTCCTGGCGATCGGCCTGGCGAGCGTCGGCGTTCTCCTGCAGGCCCTGGCGCTCGGCCACTTTCCGGCCATCGCGCTGTTTCTCGCCGGCACATTCTGGGGATATGGGCTGATCCGCCGGCACGTCGACGCCGAGGCCCAGACCGGGCTTTTCATCGAGTGCCTGCTGATGGCGGGCCCCGGGCTCGCCTATGTGATCTGGCTGTATCACTCGGGCGGCGGGGTGTTCGGCCACGGCCTCGGCCGATCCCTGCTGATGATGGCCGCTGGGCCGGCCACCGTGGCGCCGCTCGCCGTCTTCGCCTGGACCACGAGGCGCCTGCCTTTCTCGACCTTCGGCTTTCTGCAGTTCCTGTCCCCGACCATCGGCTTCCTCGTGGGTCTGGCCAATGGCGAGCGGCTGACCACGACAGGCATGGTGTCGTTCCTGTTCATCTGGGGCGGCGCCGCGACCTTCGTCTTCGGCGCCTGGCGCGCCTCGCGACGACTTCAGAGCGCCGAATAGACCGCCTCGATCAGACGCCGGGCCCTGGCGTCGGCGATCAACTCGGCCGACTGGCGGTTCATCACATAGGCGCCGCCGATCCGTCTATCCGGATCGGCGAAGGCGCAGCTGCCGCCCCAGCCGGAGTGGCCGAAGGTTTCGCGTCCTGGGCCATAGATCGCGAGGCCGTCATTGCGGATGAAGCCGGCGCCCCAGGCCATGTCATAGGGCAGCACGAGATCGCGGCCGCGCACGCGTTCGAGGGCCGCGTCCCGCACCGTTTCAGCGGAAAGCCAACGCCTTCCATCCAGTTCTCCGGCGCAGGCCATGATCGCCATCAGGCGGGCGAGCGCCGGGGCGGTGGCGTGGCCGGTGACCGAGGGTATCTCCGCGCGGCGCCACTCGGCGAGGCTGACGCCGCCGGGGGATGCCCATTTGGTCAGGAACGCCACGCGCTTGGCCTCATTGATCTCGCCCAGATCCGGCAAGGCGGGCGGGCGCTGGACATCGGCGCAGCGGTGATGCTCGGCGTCCGGCAGGCCGATCCACAGGTCGAGACCGAGGGGCTGGGCGAGGTCCTCGCGCAGGGCCGTTCCCAGGCTGCGCCCGTCTACCCGCCGGAAGATTTCGCCGGCCAGGTAACCGAAGGTGACCGGATGATAGCCGCTGGCGCCGGGCGCCCACATCGGGGCCAAGGCTTCGAGGCGCTCCAGGATCGCGACGCGGTCGAACCAAAGCGAGGGTTCCATCGGCTCGGCGAAACCCGGCAGGCCGCCCTGGTGCGACATCATCTGCTCGACGGTGAGCCGCGACTTGCTGGCGCCGCCGAAGGCCGGCCAGAGGTCGGCGACAGGCTGGGTCCAACTCAAGCGACCCTGATCGACCAGCCGGGCGATCATCAGCGAGGCCATGGCCTTGGTCGTGGAGAACACCGAGGTCAGGGTGTCTTCGGCGAAGGGCCGCGTGCGCGCCCGATCGGCCCACCCGCCCATCAGATCGATGACGATCTTACCGTCCATGGCGATCGCGAAGCGGGCGCCGAGCTCTCGGCCCTCGGCGAAGTTGGCGGCGAAAGCTTCGCGCACGGCGGCGAACCGAGGCGGACAGAGGCCGCGAACCTCGCTCATCGCAGCCGCTCCAGCCTCACGGGCATCGCCTCGCCGGCCACGACCTCGGCCACGGCGGCCACGGCGGTTTCGAGCGCCGCCGGCGCCGAGGCGCCCTCCAGGACGGCCGCCACGAAGAGCGCGGTGAGCAAATCGCCCGTCCCCTTGGGGGCCAACGCCGATCGTGGGTGGCTGGCCAGCCACGCCTGGCTATCATCGGTGTAGAGCACGCCGATGTCGGCGCCGGCGTCCAGCGATGAAACCAGCGTCGGACGCCCGAGATTCGCGGCGGCCGCCATCGCCGAGGCTGGGCCGGCGACGGCCAGGCCGCTGAGCCGTTCCAGCTCCCAGGCGTTGGGGGCGATCAGGGCGGCGCGGGGGACGAGGTCTTGGGCCAGGGCGCTGGCCACCGCCTCGTCCACATAGAGCCCGCTCTCGGTATCGCCCATGATCGGATCGACGACGGTCCAGGCTCGCCGGTTGAGGGCGCGGATGCGGTCGAGGGTCTTGACGGCGGCATCGACCTGCTCGGGCGTCGCGAAATAGCCGGTGATGACCGCGCCGATGGTCTCGAACGCCCCGGCAGCCTCCACGCCGGCGAGGACGCCCTCGAACATATCCTGGGGAACCCGGCCGCCGCCGGGCGCGCCAAGACCGGGGTGGCGGCCGAAGAGGACGGTCGGCGCCAGGATCGTCTCGAGGCCGAGCCCCGCCAGGGCCGCCACCTGGGCGCCGCCGCCCACCCGGCTGGCGGCGACGTGGCTAGATATGATCAGCACCGGCGACATGGCCGGAGACTTAGACCGGGCCGCCGCTCGGGGCGAGATCGCTTGTCTAGTACCGGTAGTGATCGGGCTTGAACGGCCCGTGCTCGGGCACGCCGATGTAATCGGCTTGCGCCTTGGAAAGCGTGGTGAGGGTGGCGCCGAGCTTGGCCAGGTGCAGCATGGCGACCTTCTCGTCGAGATGCTTGGGCAGGGTGTAGACCTTGGTCTCATAGGCCTTGGCGTTGGTCCAAAGTTCGATCTGGGCGAGGGTCTGGTTGGTGAAGCTGGCGCTCATCACGAAGCTCGGGTGACCGGTGGCGTTGCCGAGGTTTACCAGCCGCCCTTCGGAAAGGACGATGATCTTCTTGCCGTCCGGAAACTCCACATGGTGGACCTGCGGCTTGATCTCATCCCACTTGTAGTTGCGCAGGCCGGAGATCTGGATCTCGGAATCGAAGTGGCCGATGTTGCAGACGATGGCGTTGTTCTTCATGCCGCGCATGTGGTCGACGGTGATCACATCCTTGTTGCCGGTGGCCGTCACATAGATGTCGGCTTGGCCCAGGCTGTCGTCGATGGTGCGCACCTCATAGCCTTCCATCGCCGCCTGCAGGGCGCAGATCGGATCGATCTCGGTGACGATCACCCGCGCGCCGCCTTGGCGCAGGGAGGCGGCCGATCCCTTGCCCACGTCGCCGTAGCCGCAGACCACCGCGACCTTGCCGGCCAGCATCACATCGGTGCCGCGGCGAATGGCGTCGACCAGGCTCTCGCGGCAGCCATACAGATTGTCGAACTTCGACTTGGTGACGCTGTCGTTGACGTTGATGGCCGGGAACGGCAACTCGCCGCGCTCGGCCATCTGATAGAGGCGATGGACGCCGGTGGTGGTCTCCTCGGAGACGCCCTTGATGGCGGCGCGGATGGCTGAGTAGAAGCCCGGCTTCTCGGCCAGGGTGCGCTTCATCACCGCATAGAGCGCTTCCTCTTCTTCGTTGTGGGGATGGTTGAGGATCGAGGGATCCGTCTCCGCCTTGGGGCCGAGCACGCATAGCAGGGTGGCGTCGCCGCCGTCATCGAGGATCAGGTTGGGATAGCCTCCGTCGCTCCATTCGAAGATCTTGTGGGCGTATTCCCAATATTCGATCAGGGTCTCGCCCTTGATGGCGAACACCGGCGTGCCGGTGACGGCGATGGCGGCGGCGGCGTGATCCTGGGTCGAAAAGATATTGCAGGAAGCCCACCGCACCTCGGCGCCCAGCGCCTGCAGGGTCTCGATCAGCACGGCGGTCTGGATGGTCATGTGCAGGGAGCCGGCGATCCGCGCACCCTTCAGCGGCTGGGCCGCGCCGAATTCGGCCCGCACCGCCATCAGCCCGGGCATTTCGGTTTCGGCGATCTCGATTTCCTTGCGGCCCCACGGCGCGAGGGCGATGTCCTTGACGATGTAGTCGGCCACTTTGGATTCCTTATGCGACGGCGCCCGCTCTATAGAGCCAGGGCGCGACCCTCGCAACACGCATATAAGGATTCCTTTATATGGACGCCATCGACCTCAGCCGATAGCCTGCTGGTTAGCGGTCTTCCTCGAATTTCGAGGTCACCAGGGCCGTTAGCGCGTCCACCGCGGCATGGGCCTCCCGGCCTTCGGCGACGATGTCGATGGTCGAGCCCGGACCGGCGGCCAGCATCATCAGGCCCATGATCGAGAGGGCGTCAACGGTCTGGTCATCCTTGGTCACCTTGACCTCGGCGTCGAAGGCGGCGGCCAGCTTGACGAACTTGGCCGAGGCGCGCGCGTGCAGGCCGCGTTCGTTGACGATTTCGACCGTGGCCGAGGCCGTCACTTCTCGCCGGCCAACACATAGGACGCGACGGAGATATATTTGCGGCCCGCCTCCTGGGCGTAGGCGACGCAGACGCTCAACGGTTCGCGGGCGCGCACGCTGGCCAGCTTGATCAGCATCGGCAGGTTGAGCCCGGCGATTACCTCGGCCTTGGTCTGCTCCATGACCGAGATCGCCAGGTTCGACGGCGTGCCGCCGAACATGTCGGTGAGCAGGATGACGCCCGCGCCCAGATTGACCTGCTCGCAGGCCTTGAGGATATCGCGCCGGCGGCGCTCCATATCGTCCTCGGGGCCGATGCATATGGCGGCGACAGCCTGTTGTGGGCCGACGACATGCTCCAAGGCGTAGACGAATTCCTCGGCCAGCCGCCCGTGCGTGACAATCACGAGCCCGATCATGCGAGATGACTCACGGTCGTCCCTTCAACCCCCGACGCGGCCGCCGGGCGGCGCGAAGCGATTTTGATACCCCGCTTGGCGGCCCGGTCCAAGATGTTCAAGCGCCATACTTAATTTCGCCGGGGCGGAGAGCCCAAACGGCCACAGATCGAAGCAAGGAAGGGTCACCCCGAGGATAGCTTCATGGCTGCCGTCGGGCATTCGCTCGATCTGATCGGGCTTTTCCACGCAGCGGGCGAGGACGGCCACCTCCGCGAACGGAATCTCCGCGCATCCGACAACGCCCACGCCGCGCGCTTCCATCAGGCCCCTCAGCGGCGGCGGGCTCCGTCCGAATAGCCGGCCGCGCGAGGTGAAGACGATGATCCGGTCGTCGGACACCAGTCGAAATCCGCTTTGCAGCGCTCGAAGAACCAGATCGCTCTTGCCGACGCCGGAGGGTCCCTCGATGAGGATTCCGCGCCAGTTCCCCTCCACCCGCCTGGCGATCAGCGAGGCGTGACGAATCATGCCTTGGGCAGAGCTACGCAAAAGCGGGCGCCGGCGACCGCTCCGTCTCGTTCGCGATTCTCGGCCCAGATCCGGCCGCCGTGAGCGTCGATGATCTGGCGAGCGATGGCCAGACCAAGGCCCGAGTTGCCGCCGAAGGCCGCGCCCTTGGGCCTCGATGTATAGAAGCGCTGGAACACCTTCTCCAGGCTTTCAAGGGGCATGCCCGGGCCGTCGTCATCGACGAAAGCGGTGATCTCGTCGCGGCCCGATTGCAGACCGACCCGGACTTCGCCGCCCGGAGGGCTGAACGACCTGGCGTTGTCGATCAGGTTGCGGAACACTTGGCTGATGGGGCCCTCGCGCCCGGAGATGAGGCGAGGCTCGGGGCCGCTTGAATCGATGAAGCGGACGGGAATTTCATCGGGCTTGCGCGTTGCTTCATAGAAGCCGCAGATGTCGGAGAGCAGCCGGGTGAGATCGAGCGGCGTCGGCGTCTCGCGGGCCAGTTCGGCGTCGACGCGCGAGGCGTTGGAGATGTCGGTAATCAGGCGATCCATGCGATCGACGTCCTGTTGCAAGACGCCCAGCAGCCGTGCGCGCGGCCCTGGCGCCTTGACCAGTTCCAGCGTCTCCACCGCGGATCTTATGGACGTCATGGGATTTCGCAATTCGTGCGCGACATCGGCGGCGAACCGCTCGATGGCCTGCATTCGCTCGGAAAGCGCCTCGGTCATGTCTTCGAGCGAGCGGGTGAGGTCTCCCAACTCGTCGTCGCGGCCGGCGAGGTCCGGCAGAGCGATGGCGCGAGCGCGTTGAAGGCGCACTCGGTCGGCCGCTCGGGCCAGCCGGAGCACCGGCTCCGCGATCCGCTGGATCAGCAGCAGAGAGGAGAGCAGGGTTACGCCAACCGCGACCAGGATGAAGGGGATGAGCGCCCGGCGCTCGGCGCCGATGATCTGGTCGACATCATCGGCCTGGAGGGTCAGCACTCCCAACACCGCGCGCACATGCTGCAGGGGGATCGACACCGACACCACCCGCCGGCCGTCTTCGGCCACCCGAGTGGTCTTGATCACCTCGCCTTCGCGAAGGGCCCGGCTCACTTCGCGGCCGAGCGCCTCCTGGGCGGCGGCGGCGCGTCTTTCGGCGGCGGCCTGGGTGAACCCGAACGAGAGGGATGTCTCACCCGGCTTGTGGGCCGGCGGCAGAGGCGCGCTCTCCACCCGGTCCGCGACCTGAGCGGTGTCTGCCAAAAGGCGACCGGCGGCGTCGAACAGGCGCGCGCGCTGCGGCTTGGGAATATCGAGGGTTTGAAGCACGTTGTTCGCGGTGTCGGCCTCCAGCGCCGGCTCGGGATCGCCGACGGTGGCGTACTGGTCGATCACATTGGCCAGCACAGCGCCTTCCACCGCCAGGCTTTCCTGCCTGGCGCTCACCAGACCTTGCCGCAACTCGTTGAGGATCAGCGCGCCGGCGATCAGGATCGCCAGGCCCAGCAGGTTCAGAACGATGATCAACCGGCCAAGGCGAGAGCCCAGCGGCCAGGAACCGTGTCGTGACGGTGGACGGCGCGCGCGAAGGGGCCGTCTCGGCGCGGCGTCGTCGCTCGGTTCAGGACTCGCGGTAACGGTAACCGACGCCATAGAGGGTTTCGATCGAGTCGAACGCCGGATCGACATCCCGGAACTTCTTGCGCATGCGCTTGATGTGGCTGTCGATGGTGCGGTCATCGACATAGACCTGATCCTCATAGGCCGCGTCCATCAGGTTGTCGCGGCTTTTGACGAACCCGGGGCGCTGGGCCAGAGCCTGGAGCAGGAGGAATTCGGTGACTGTCAGCCGCACCGGCTTTCCGTCCCACAGGCAATCGTGACGGGCTGGATCAAGGGTCAGGCGCCCGCGCTTGATCGCCCGCGAAGCCGCCGCGGCGCCGGCCGGCGCGCCGGCTTCCTCATCCTCGGGGCTAGCGCGGCGCAGCACGGCCTTGACCCGCTCGATCAGCAGCCTCTGGCTGAATGGCTTGTGGATATAGTCGTCGGCGCCGAGGTTGAAGCCGAGGATCTCGTCGATCTCTTCGTCCTTGGAGGTGAGGATGATGACGGGCACATTCGAGGTCTGACGCAGGCGTCGTAGCACCTCCATCCCATCCATCCGCGGCATCTTCACATCCAGGATGGCGAGATCCGGCGGTTCGCTTTCCAACGCCGCGAGGCCGGCAGCGCCGTCATAGTAGGCGCTCACCGTATGGCCGTGGTTTTCAAGGGCCAGGGAGACGGAGACCACGATGTTCTCGTCGTCGTCGATGAGGGTGATATTGGCCATGAATGTCTGAGACGTCCTTTCAGCGCGCCCGCGTTCCAGTCCTTAAGGTCCGAAACGCGTTTCTTCAATGAACTCGGCCGCCCCAGGGCCCGCGCCTTTCGCCCGATTGCGTGGCGTCATTGCGGCGATGGTGAAGATTGGTCGGCGCCGACGGCTCCTCGCCATCTCAAACGGCGGCGGCCTCGTCCATGAATTTGGCCAGGCGCACATCCAGTTCGGTGACGCCGTCGGCGTCGTGAGTGGCGAGAACCACATCGACCCGGTTATAGACGTTGAACCACTCGGGATGGTGGTCAAGGACGTCGGCCTTGAGGGCTACGCGCGTCATCCAGCCAAAGGCGGCGTTGAAATCCTTGAACCTGAACGTCCGGACGATGGCGTCGCGGCCTTCGGCGGCCGACCATCCGGGAAGCTGAGCGAGCGCCGCCGCCGCGCCGATACGCGCTGGCCGGCTCACGCGGCAGCCTGTGTAAACACCAGGCCGGTGGCGCGTTCGAGATCCGCCAAGGCCTGAGCCTCGCTCACCACCTTTATGGCCGTCATGCCAAGCGCCGCGGCCGGCTTGCAGTTGATTCCCAGGTCATCGAGATAGATGCAATCACGCGCCTCCACGTCCAGGGCCTCGCACATCATCAGATAGATGGCCGGGTCCGGCTTGCGCACCCCGGCCTTGGAGCTTTCGATCACCTTGTCGAAAAGGGCCATGATGTCGGCGGCGCGTGTCGCCCCTTCCGCGCTGGCGGCCATGCCGGGGCCATGGCCTTGAGCCATGTTGTTGGTGATGCACCCGACCTTGAAGCGTTGCTTGCAGGCCTTCAGGGCCTCGACCATCCGCGGCCGAACCTCACCGGATAGAAGCGGCAAAATCTCGGCGCCTGGAATGGGATGGCCGAGGGCCGTCGACTCCTCCAGGAACAGGCGGTCGAACCCGGCCGCGTCGATCTCGGCCCGCTCGAAGAGCGCCCAGGCGTTGTCGTGAGGATTGGTGGCGTTGATCCCTCGGATGAAATCTTTAGGCAAGCTCCGTCGCGCCTCGTAGCGATTGAAAGCCTCGAACGGCGAGGAGGTGAACACGCCGCCGAAATCCCAGACCACCGCCTCGACGGCCATGCCACTCCGCTCCTGGTTCGACGGGAACGCTAATGGGACCGAGTGTGGCGCACAAGGCCGCGCCGGTCAGTATGGCATGTACTTGGTCGGGATCGCCTTGACCTCCTCGGGCGTCAGCCTGACCAGGGTTTTGGGGATCAGGTGTTCGGATATGCCGCTGAAATTGGTCGCCTGAAGATCAAGGTCTATTGGCAGGCAGATGCTGGAGGTGCGCGTTACCGTGGTCAGGCGCGTGTTCGGATACTGCAAGATCGCCGAAGGTTGCGAGAGATCGACACGATAGACGTCGTTAACCCTGACCGCAAGGTAGAGAACGCTGGGCGATGGGGCCTTCCACCCATGCCATTCCCAACTGAAGAAACATGTGGAGGGTTTAGCCTGGGCCGGATCGGCGAGGGCCGCGGTCGCTGTCAGGGACAAGGCGACCGAGGCGACAGTGAAAAACGCTCGAGAAAACACACTGGGCCTCCTCATTCATCGTCCCTCGGACGATGGTGCGCTGTCCATGGGCGAATAGTCAATGGCGCGGCCTCGTCGGCCCTCAGTTCGGCCGATATCGCTTGGGTATCGCCGCGACCTCCTCGGGGGAGAGTTTCGTCAAAGAATTGGCGATGAGGGGCACGTAGAGCCCCTTGCCATCGGAAAGCGCCAGGTTGATCTGCACCGGCTGGCAGATGCTGCCGGTCGGTCGGTCGCGCCAGACGAGATAATAGCTTGAGTTTTGCAGGAGTGGCGTGCCCTTGGCGAGGCCGACGCGGAACACGCCCCGGCCATTCATGCCCAAATAGAGCACGTCGCTCGCCGGCGCTTTCCAACCCTGCCATTGGCTGATGAAAAAGCAAGCCGGCTGTCCGGGGGTCGCCTCTGGCTCGGCGACGGCTGCGTTTGCGATACCCGCTCCTGCGACAATCCCGGCGGCGATCAGGGCGCGGCTGATGGTTTTCGACCTGGCGAACATGGCGGCCTCCTTGAGCGTCCCTCATCGCGAATTGAGCACAAGCGCGGCGCTTGTCAAATGGGCGGGCGCCTAAAGCGCCACCTCGATCAACCTCGGACCTGCTTGCCGCATCGCATCGGCGAACTGGGCCTCGAAGGCCTCGAGGGTTTCGGCCCGGCTCGACTCGACGCCGAGGCCCCGGCCAAGTTCAACGAAATCGAGAGAGGGCCCGCGCAGATCCAGCATGGAGAGCGCCTTGGGCCCGGCGTTGAGGGCGCCGACGCGATGCAGCTCGACGTTCAGAATCGCGTAGGAATGGTTGGCGAAGATCACGGTGGTGACGTCGAGCTTTTCGCGTGCCTGAGTCCATAGGGCCTGGAGGGTGTACATGGCGCCGCCATCGCCCTGAATGCACACGACCTTGCGGCCGGGCGCCGCCACGGCCGCGCCAGTGGCGAGGGGTACGCCTTGGCCGATCGAGCCACCGGTGAGGGTCAGATTGTCGTGGGGCGCCGCGGTGGCCGTGGCGAGCTGGGTCCCGCCGCTGTTGGTGGCGCCTTCATCGGAGAGGATCGCGCCTTCGGGCAGATGGCGGGCGATGACCTGGCCAATGGTGTATTGGTTGAAAGCGGTGGCCGCACCCTCGGTGAGGGCGTGGGCGGCTAAGCCGCCCGGCGCCTTGGGCGCGTTCAGCGCCGTCGCGAGATCCTCCAGGGCGCTAACGCCGTCCTCGTGCGAATGGGCTAGGTAGAGCACCTTGGCGCCCTCCGGCAGACACCAGCTCGGCTTGCCTGGATAGGCGAAGAACGACACCGGCGGCTTGGCGCCGACCAGGATCAGCTGCTCCACATCCTTGAGAAAATCGACGATCTGTTCGGCGAAATAGGGGATGCGCTCAAGCGCAACGCGTCCGGCGCCGCGTTCGAGGCGGGGAGCGAAGGTGTCGCACATAATCCGCGCGCCGGTCGCTGCGGCGATCCGGCCGGCGGCGATGAGGCCGTCGCCGCGCAGGCCCGCTCCACGGATCAGGATCGCCGAGCGCTTGCCGGTCTTCAGCGCCGCGGCGACCCGGTCGACGACCGCCCCGGCGACCAGCGCGGGCGCCTGAACGGCCAGCGGCGCGGCGGCGCCCTCGGCCGGATCCCAGGCGGTGTCGGCCGGCAGGATCAGGGTGGCGATCTGGCCAGGAGGCTGGAGCGCGGCGGCCACGGCCCGCGCTCCGTCGGCGGCCACGGTGAGAGCGCTGGCGGAAGAATGAACCCAGCCGGATACCGGCCTGGCGAACCCCGCCACGTCCGAGGTCAGGGGCGCGTCATACTGGGCGTGATAGGTGGCGTGGTCGCCGACGATATTGACGATCGGCGTCGCGGCGCGCCTGGCGTTGTGCAGATTGGCCAGACCATTGGCGAGGCCCGGTCCCAGGTGCAGCAGGGTCGCGGCCGGCTTTAGGGCCATTCGCCCATAGCCATCGGCCATGCCGGTGACCGCGCCTTCGAAGAGGCCGAGGATCGGCCGCATGCCGGCGACGCTGTCCAGAGCGGCGACGAAATGCATCTCCGATGTGCCGGGATTGGCGAAACAGACGTCGACGCCAGCGCCGACCAGGGTGCGGACGAGCGACTCGGCTCCGTTCATCGGCGCGTCTTCCATCCCTCGGCTTCCCCTGATCGCCGACGCCTGGCGCGTCGTGGAGGGGGTCATAGCAGGCCGGGAAACTGGCCACCATCGAGGAGGATGTTCTGGCCGGTGATGAAGCCGGCGTGGGCCGAACAGAGGAAAGCGCACATGGCCCCGAACTCGGCGGGATCGCCGAATCGGCCGACGGGAATGTTTCGCCGCGCCCCGTCCTGGATGGCGGCCAGGTCCCGTCCCGCGCTGTCGGCGAAACGCTGGTGGTTGGAGCGCAGCCGGTCGGTGTCGAACTGGCCAGGCAGCACATTGTTGATGGTGACGCCATGGGGGGCGACCTCCCGCGCCAGGCCGCCCATGAAGCCGGTCAGGCCGGCTCGCGCGCCGTTGGAAAGGCCGAGGATCGCCGCGGGCTGTTTCACCATATGGCTTGTAATGTTGACGATCCGGCCGAACCGCCGACTGATCATGCCGTTGATCACCGCCTTGGTAAGGAAGATGGCCGAGAGCATATTGGCGTCGATGGCCTTGATCCAATCGGCTCGCGACCAGTCGCGAAAATCGCCGGGCGGCGGGCCGCCGGCGTTGTTGATCAGAATATCGGGGTCGGGACAGGCGGCCAGGGCCGCGGCCTGTCCCGCCTCCGTGGTGACGTCGGCCACCACGAAATCCACCTGGCCGCCCGTCTGAGCGGCGATTTCGGCGGCGGCCTTTTCGAGGCGCTCAACCGAGCGCGCCGCGATCACCACGTGGACGCCATCCGCGGCAAGTGCGGTCGCCGTTCCGCGCCCCAGGCCGGCGCTGCCGCCGCAGACCAGCGCGCGGCGCCCGGCGATCCCGAGATCCACGGCTAGCCGCCGGCCTTTTCGAAGGCGGCGCTGATCGTCAAATCCACATCGTCGCCGACCATCGGCACATACATCGAGACACCGAAGTCGCTACGCTTAACCACGCCACTGACCTGGAAGCCGGTGGTGTAGGCCTTGGTGAGGGGGTTGGGGCCGGCGCTGTTGAACTTGACTTTCAGGGTGACCGGCTTGGTGACGCCGTGCAGGGTCAGCTCGCCGGCGACATCGGCGGTGGTCGCTCCGGTGGGAGTGACCGCGGTGGAGTGGAAGGTCATCGCCGGATATTTGGCCGCGTCGAGCCACTGCGGACCCTTGAGTTCCTCGTTGAGTTTGTCGCTGGGAGTCCAGACGCTGGCCGTTGGCACCGAGACGTCGAGCTTACTGGCGGCCGGGTTGGCGCTGTCGAGCGTGAGGCTGCCAGAGGCGCCGGAGAACACGCCGTAGTAGGTGGTGAAGCCCAGGTGCGAGACCCCGAACAGGACCTGGGTGTGCGCCGGCTCGACCTTATAGGTTCCCGATTGCACCTGCGTCTGAGCCAAGGCCGGAACGGCGGCGGTGAGCGTCAAGGCGGCGATGGCCAGAGTGGCGGATTTCATGATCGGTTTTGTCCTTGTGGATCGAGGGGTTGGCTCAGCGGAAGCGTTAGAGATAGGTCGCCAAGAGCGCCGGCCAAGGTCCAGGCCTTTTTTCATGGCTGTTAGGGCGCAAGCGGACGTTGGCTTGGGGCGTGTGGGTTTCGAACGAGTTCGTCGGAGGCCCGGGCCGAGATGGACGTCGCCTCAAGGGAGGGCACGCCCAGACCCCTGAGCAGGAGCGCGCAGAGCTGCTGGGCGAGGCCGGTCGCCGCGGCCGGCGAAGGCTCGCGGGCGATGCGGCCGAGGCCGGCTAGCGCGACACCCATGACGAACAGGGCCCCGGCTTCCGTTCCGGCGATCTCGAAGCGGCCGCTGGAGAGGCCGGCGGCGATATCATCCATCAAGCCCTGATTCAGAGGCGAGGCCATGGGAATGTGCGCATCGTGGAGGCGCAGCATCACGCCGGCGCGCTCGGGCTCATCAAGGGCGTAGCGCAGATAGACACACACGGCGCGGGCCACACGGCGAGCGGGATCGTCCTCACCGCTGTTGGCCGACCTCACAACGCTTTCGACGCCGGCGCGGATCTCCCCGGCGATGGCGCCGACCAGGGCGTCCTTATCGTCGAAGTGGTTGTAAAAGGCGCCTTTGGAGACGCCCGCCTCGCGGACGATCTCGTCGATAGCCACGGCGTCCACCGCCCGGGCGGCAAAGAGAGTGCGACCGGCGCCGACGATCGCTTGGCGCGTTCGCGCGCCTCGCGTGGCCTTGGGCGCGAGGGCTTGCGCCTCGCTCACGGCGTGGGGCCAATGGCCGATGCGTAAGCGCACGCGAGAACCGCCGGCGCGCCAACACCGAAGATATAGCGGTCGGGGCGCAGAAGAACCGCTTGGGCGTTGTGGCCCGCGAGCCATTTGGCGATTGGTTCGCGAAACGGGGCCACCCGATCGTCTTCGAGGCCGATCGCGCTCAGGCCCAGAGCCTTCGGCGTCTCGGCGCCGGTGTGAAGGAGAACGGCGCCCCCGCCTAAGACATCGTCCAACCCGATCCGTCGACCGCCGATCTCGGCCCATGGCTGGGGGAACTGGCGCCCCGCGAGCGGGTCGCCGGCGAGCGAACAGCCGGGGCCCAACGAGGGCGGCGGCGGCAAGGGCGGCGGCGCGGCGTCAACCCGCCGCTGGGCCAGCATCTGGGAGTCCCGAGCATCGGCCACGGCCGGATCGAGGGCGCAGACCGTGCGGCCCATGCCGATGGCCAGCTCGATATAGCCGCGCACATGCGGTTCGCGCTCGGTCTGATAGGTGTCGAGCAGGGCCTCGCACGCCTCGCCTCTGATGACGGCGGCCAGTTTCCAGGCGAGATTGGCGGCGTCGCGCAGGCCCGAACACATGCCTTGGCCGGCGAAAGGCGGCATCTGATGGCAGGCGTCGCCGGCCAGCAGAACGCGGCGGTCGCGCCAGGTCTTGGCCACGAGGCCGTGAAAGCGATAGACCGCCTTGCGCTCGATTTTGATAGCGTCGGCGCCGTCCCATTTGGCGATCAGAGGACGAATGAAATCATCCTCGATCACCTGTTCGGGCGTTTCGCCGGGCAGGAGCATGAACTCCCAGCGGTGGCGCCCCGGGCCCGAGAGAACGCAGGTGGTCGGTCTGGCCGGATCGCAGATCTGCAGATTGATGTCGGGCAGACCGCCGCTGTCCGGCGCGAGGGCGTCCACCACCAGCCAGGGTTCGTCGAAGGCGTAGTCGTCGAGCTCACAACCCATCGCCTCGCGCACGCGGCTGGAGGCGCCGTCGCAGCCGACAAGATAGCGGGCCTTGATGGTCGAGGGACCGTCTGGACCCACGATCACCGCGCCGACATGATCTTTATGCTGAGCAAGGCTCTCGAAGCGGCGGGCGAGGCGAACCTCCGCCTTGGCGCTCGCCGCCAGCTTGGCGCGCAGGGCGTTTTCCAGGCCCGGCTGGTGGAACATATAGCTCGACGACCAGCCTGAGGGACCGGGTTTGGCCAGGCCGCCGAAGCCCATCAGCACTTGGCCGTTCCGGTCGCGGAACTCATAGGCTTCGGTGATGCGTGTGTGGGCGAGCACCGCCTCGGCGATCCCCATCTGCTGAAAAAGGCGCATGATCTCCTGATCGAAATGCACGGCCCTGGGCAACGGATAGACCTCGACATCCTTGTCGATGGCGATGGCGCCGATCCCCGCGTCGGCCAGCAGGCCGGCAAGCGTGGCGCCCACCGGCCCAAGGCCGACGACCAGGACATCGCAGTCCAGGGTTGCGCCAGTCATGGTCAGGCTTCGTCGGCGCAGGGGTTTTCGATGGCGCCGAGGCCCTCGATCTCCACTCTCACCACATCGCCGGCCTTGAGGAACCGCATCGGCTTCATGGCGGCGCCGACGCCGCCAGGCGTCCCGGTATAGATCAGATCGCCGGGCTCCAGTGTCATCGCCTCGGAAAGGTGGGCGATCTGATCGAAGACGTTGAACACCAAGTGACGGGTGTTGGAATCCTGGCGCACCTCGCCATTCACCAGGCCGCGGATGGCGAGGGCGTGCGGATCGGCGACCTCGTCGGCGGTGGTGATCCACGGGCCGAAGGGGGCGTGGCTGTCGAAGGACTTACCGAGGACCCACTGAGTCGTACGATGCTGCCAGGCCCGTTCAGTGGCGTCGTTGCCCACGCAATAGCCGAAAACCGCCTTGGCGGCGTTAGCCCTGGCGATGTGCCGACCGCCGGCGCCGATCACCGCGACCATCTCCGCCTCATAGTCGACCGCCTGCGAGACCTTGGGAATCTGGATGGGATCAAACGGCCCGTTGACGGCGGTGGTCGCCTTGCTGAACCAGATCTGGTCCTTGGGCTCGCCCAGGCCGCTCTCGGCGATGTGATCGGCGTAGTTGAGACCGATGGCCATGATCTTGCCGGGCCGGCGGACCGGCGCGAGCAGGCGGACCGTGGCGAGCGGCACGGCGCCGGCGGACGCCTCGGCGAGGCCGCGCGCCTCGCGCTCGACTTCGCTCCAGCGTCCGATCAGGTCCATCATATCGACCGCCAGAGAGGGGCGTGCGCGAGAGATGGAGACGACGGTCTCGCCTTGGACAATGCCGATTTCCGGGGCGCCGCCGGCGCTGAAGGTGGCGAGTTTCATGGGCTTGCTCTTGATGCTTTTTTTGAGTTCAGGCCATGGTCGGCGGGGCGGACGGGCCCCACTGGACGGCCATCAGATCCCGTAGGGTCGCGACGTTCGAGTCATCGGCGGCGGTGAACAGATCGCCGTCGGTCCAGTGCTCCAGGGTGTGGCCCCACGGGTCGCGCCAATAGTCGAAAACCTGGCTGCCCAGCAGGTGGCGGCCCACACCCCATTCGGCCGTTCGCCCGGCCGCCTTTAGGCGGCTGTGGCCGGCCATCAGATCGTCGATATCGGCGACCTCGAAGGCGGCGTGGTTGAAGCCGGGGCCCTTGGGGCTCTGGATCAGGAACAGGGTGTGGTGATCGGTGGGCGTGTCGCCTCGGTCGCAGCGCAGGAAGGCGCCGATGGAAAGCTCCGGCGAGACGGCGATCTCGTCGGAAGTGATGAAGCCGAAGCGTTCCTTGTACCAGCGTTCGGAGACCCGAAAGTCCGAGACATTGAGGACGCCGTGGCCGAGCCGAACCACATGGGCGCCGGGGTCGGTTCGCTTCACCTGGCGTTGGCGGTCGTGGCGACGGGCGCTGTTCCAAGGCTTGGGTTCGGGCAGGGGGAGGGGTTTGACGGAGCTCTGGCCGGCGATCACCTCCACCGCGCGGCCGTCGGGATCCGTCAGCACGATCATCTCGCCGCCGCCAGGCGCATCCAGCGGCTGGATCGGCGCACCTTCGCTTGCGGCGAGGGCGCGGAGGTCAGTGAGGGTTTCCGCGCGGAGGCCGATCGCCAAGAAGGCCGGCTCACCGAGCTCGGTGACATGGAGGAAGGGCGCGGGCCCTGTTCCGCGAGCGAACAATCGGCCGCCGTGGGGGGCGACGGAGAAGCCGAAGTCTTCCAGGAAGGCCTGCATCGCCGTCAAGTCAGGCGCGCGGAACCTGACATAGGCGATATCCTCGATCTTGATCCCGGCCATTTCCACCCTCATTATGACTATTTAGTCACTTTATCCGTCAAATTGGCCTCAAGGTCAATGACGAGAATATGACCATATAGTCATATCAAGCGCGTGCGGTCGTCCTCATTGAGCCGACGCCGGCGGTTCGCATTCCGGCCCGGAGGATTTCAGCCCACGCACGAGTTCGGCCTTTAGGGCGGCGATGCGCGAGGCGTAGAGCGCCTGCAGACAGATCAAATCGCGGCCGCACGCCGCGCGCGACCTGAGGAAGGCCTGTTGCTCATCGCGCCGCTGGCCGTTCGCGCCCATGAGAAACGGCAGGCGGCTGTAGCTGAACCAGAGGGCGCTCATCTCGACGTCGCGTTCGGAAAGCGAGCGGCTGGCGCAGATCGCCCGTTCATCCGGGGTTCTCGACTTGGCGCAGTCAAAGCTCGCCGCGCTGGCTGAACCGACGGCCGCCAGGATCAGGATCGCGCCGATTGCCGCCGGCGCCAAGCCAGTCAATCCGGCTTGTGTCGGGCCGCGATCGGCTGGGTGAATTGAAGCTCCACATCCCATGGGAAATAGATCCAGGTGTCCTGGCTGACCTCGGTGACGAAGGTGTCGACCATGGGCCGGCCGAGCGGCTTTGCATAGACGGTGGCGAAATGGGCCTTTGGGATGAGGCGACGTAGCACCTCGGCGGTGCGGCCGGTGTCCACCAGATCATCGATCACCAGCCAGCCTTCGCCGTCCCCGACATTGGCCGGATATTTGACGATCCTCGCCTCCTCGGCTTGTCCTGGATCGCTGTCATCGCCGCGATAGCTGACGATCGAGACGGTTTCGACGACGCGGATATCAAGTTCGCGGGCGACGATGGCGGCCGGCGCCAGCCCACCTCGGGTGACGCCGATGAGACCCTTCCAGGGGCCGAGATCCACCAGCCGCCAGGCGAGGGCCCTGGCGTTGCGATGGAGCTCCTCCCAGCTCACCGGGAAATACTTCGAGCTTGTGGCGAGGTTCACCGGCGCTCTCCTCGTTGGGGCTTTTGTTATGGGCGCGGCGAATGGCTCTGTCACTTCGCCACACCCTCGCCGGGCGTCACATCGCGTGTATGGACCCAGTCGTCGGTCAGGAAGCGCGCGATGGGCGAGGCCACCGCGTAGAGCGAGCTCAGCGCCTCGGCTTCGGCGGGAAAGCCATCGCGCGTTTCGCGGGCGAGGAACTGCGCCGCCGTTACGCCGGGCGGCCCAACGGTGTAGTCGCTCGCCGCGCGCAGGATGAGCACCCGGTCGAGCCGCGCGCGGCCGTCATTGGCCAACAAGGTCAGCGCCTGCATTACGCCGGTGTCTTCTTCGGCCGACATGGCGAAGAGGCCGGCGCCGCCGGTCCAGTAGGACACCCACGCCCGCGCCCAGATGTTCAACCTCTCCCCATACCAGGTGCGCGCCGACATGAGGCCATCGCCTTCGAGCACGAAGGGCGGCCGCGCGGCCTCGCCCGAATAGGGCGCGCGCAGCTGGGCGAGGGTCGTATCATCTGGCAACGCGATGTCCTTCGTACGAATGAAGGCCCAGTCCTCCAGGCGCGGGTTTAGCGCGTACGCGACATTGGCCGAGGGGCTGTGCATGGGCGGCGGTGGGGTCTCGTAGGGTCGGCTACGGTCGTACGGCACAATGCCGATCGGCCAATCAGGAGGCATGTCGCGGGCGTCCAACTCCTGCGCCAGATCGCCGTCCACCACGAATCGCGCCCAGGCCGCCGAGCCGGCCGAAGCGACCTTGGGATCGACCCCGGCGGTGCCGGCGACGATCCAATAGGCGTGACTGAGGTCAAAACGCGGATCGAGGCCGAGCGCCATGATCGAGGCCGCCGCCTTGGCTGTCGCCATGCCGGTGAGGACGGCTAACACATGGGTCTTGGGATCGTAGGCCAACGAGCGAACACCGGCCGGAAAGGGGAGGGCGATGGGTAGCGGCCAGCGGGTGAGCCATGCGTGGAGCTCGCCGGCCTTGTCCCGGCCGTTCTGCTCTTCCTCCCAAGTGGTGACGATCACCACACGGACCTCGATCGGCGCGGCGGCGGCCGAGGCAGGCGCCTCGGTGACGACGAAAAGAGTCGCGGCCAAGCCGAGGGCGAGGCAGGCTCGGCTAGCCATGGGCCAGATAGATGAAACGGGCGACGAAGAGAACGGCGAGGACATACATGAGCCAATCCTTCGGCCGCGCTTTGCCCGTAGCCAGCGTCAGGACAGCGTAGCTGGTGATGCCGAACGCAAGGCCGTTGGCGATGGAATAGGTGAGCGGAATAACGATCACGGTGAGGAAGGCCGGGACGCCGACAATCGGATCGGTCCAGTCCACCTCGGCCACCGCCCCGATCATCAGCGCGCCCACCAGAATCAGCGCCGGCGCCGTGGCCGCCGTCGGGATCGACTGAACCAGTGGGGCGAAAAAGAGGGTGAGAAGAAAGAGGACACCGACGACGACGCTGGTCAAGCCCGTGCGTCCGCCGACCGCCACGCCCGAGGCGCTCTCGATATAGCTCGTGACGGTGCTCGTCCCGGCCAGGGCGCCGACCATGGAAGCGATGGAGTCCGCTAGGAGCACCCGGTTGAGGCGGGGGATCGAACCTTCGGCGTCAACCAGACCCGCCTTCTTGGTGACCGCCACCAAGGTGCCCACATTGTCGAAAAGATCTACGAAAAGAAAGACGAAGACGATCTCGACGAGGGAGACGCCAAGTCCGCCGCGCAAGTTGAGCGCGCCTGGTATGTCCAGGCGGAAGGCGGTGGCTGAGAGCTCTCTGAGACTGTATGCGGCCGGCGCCGCGTGGGCGAGACCGAGCGCCCAGCCGGCGGCGGCGGTAAGGAGGATGCCGATTAGGATCGCCCCTTTTACCCTCCAGGCCTGAAGGCCGGCGATCAGCGCAAGCCCCGCGAGCGCTAGGGCGGCGGTGGGTTTGGTGAGATCGCCAAGGGTCACCGAAGTGGCCGGATCGGCGACGATGATGCCGGCGTTCTTCAGCCCGATAAAGGCGATGAAGAGGCCGATGCCGCCGGCCACGGCCGCATAGAGCGAACGGGGAATGGCCGCGATGATCATCTGCCGGACGCCCGCCAGGGTCAGCACCAGAAAGGCCGCGCCGGATAGGAAGACGCAGCCAAGGGCCGTCTCCCACGGCACGCCCAAGCCCTTGACCACCGTGTAGGTGAAATAGGCGTTGAGTCCCATGCCAGGCGCGAGGGCAAGGGGGTAGTTGGACATCAGGCCCATGAGAATGGAGCCGAAGCCGGCGGCGACGCAGGTGGCCACGGCCACGGCCGCCACCGGCATCCCCGCATCGCCCATGATCGCCGGATTGACGACCACGATATAGACCATGGTCAGAAAGGTGGTGAAGCCGGCGAACACCTCGGTCCGAACGGTGGTGTCGTGCGCCTTCAGGGCAAAGACTCGGTCCAGCATGATGTCATGCTTAGCCGTGCGCGGCTTGGGCGCCAGATGAAATAGCGGTCGCCTGCATCACGGACGCGCGCCGGCGCGCGCCAGCCCCCGTCACGCCCACTAATCAGGCGCCGGCCGTCACAGCCGCGTGCTAGCCTCGCCATCCGGGCGATGCGAGGTCTGGACAATCGGATGGATAAAGACGGCTTTATCGAGGGCCTACCCAAGGCCGAGCTGCATATGCACGTCGAGGGCAGTCTCGAGCCGGAGCTGATGTTCGCCCTGGCGAAGCGAAACCGGATGTCGGTCCCCTTCGCAGACGTCGCCGCCGTGCGCGCTGCCTATGATTTCTCCAGCCTGCAGGATTTCCTCGATATCTACTACGCGGGCGCCGCGGTGTTGAAGACGGTTGAGGACTTCCACGATCTGACGGTCGCCTATTTCGACCGAGCGGCGACCGACAACGTGGTCCACGCCGAAATCTTCTTCGATCCACAGACCCACACCGCGCGGGGCATACCCTTCGGCATCGTCGCCGAAGGACTGTTGAGCGGCATGGAAGAAGGACGCCGGCGCCATGGAATTTCGTCCCGCCTGATCCTCTGCTTCTTGCGACATCTTTCGGAGGAAGAGGCTTTAGAGACTCTGCGCGCCGCCGATCCCTGGCTGGACAAGATCACGGGCGTGGGCCTGGATTCTTCGGAACAGGGGCATCCACCGGCGAAATTCGCCAGGGCGTTCACGGCGGCGGCGGAGCGAGGCCTGAGGCTGGTGGCGCATGCGGGAGAAGAAGGACCGCCGGCCTATGTGAGTGAGGCGCTGGACATGCTGCGGGTCGATCGCACCGACCACGGCAATCGCGCCTTGGAGGATCCCGAGCTTACCGCCCGGCTGGCCCGTGATGCGATCCCGCTCACCGTTTGTCCGCTGTCGAACCTAAAGCTGGGCGTGATCCCGTCGTTGGCGGAACACCCCATAGCGCGTATGCTGCGCCTTGGGCTTCGGGCGACGATCAACTCCGACGATCCGGCCTATTTCGGCGGCTATGTGAACGACAACTTCCGCGCCGTCGGGGCCCTGCTGGATCGCGCCGACCTGATCACCCTGGCCCGCAACAGCTTCATGGGATCTTTCCTGAACGATGTCGATATCGCCAGCCATCTGGCGGCCCTGGCGGCTTATGCCTTGCGATATCCGGTGCTCGATCTGGAAACCTCGGCCGCGCGGGAGCAAAATAGGGAATGAATCCCGAGCAGCGCGCGGCCGCCATCGTCGAGAGTCTGGAGGCGGAATATCAGCGCTCCGTGGGCGCCCTGCGCGACGATCTCAACCTCTTCCTCGCCACCGGCCAGCCTCCCGATCCGGAACGCCGCGCTGCGGGTGTCTATGTCTACCCGATACTGCGCCTGACCTATGCCGCTAGGGGACCGGCGCCGCGGTTGCCCCGAGCCTTTGCTCGCTTCAGCCAGAGTGGAACCTACGCCAGCACCATCACCCGGCCCGACCTCTTTCGTGACTATCTGACTGAACAGCTCTCGCTTTTGCTCACCGACTTCGAGGTGGATGTTGAGGTGGCTCGTTCCAATCAGGAAATTCCCTTCCCCTATATTCTGGACGGCGCCGTCGATTTCTCCGCCGGCCAAGTCACGGCCGCGCAGATCGCCCAGCATTTTCCCTCCACCGAACTGGCGGTGATCGGCGATGAAATAGCCGATGGCCTGTGGTCGCCCGAGGTTAGCGCCACCCGACCACTAACCCTCTTCGACGGCCCGCGCACCGATTTCTCCCTGGCGCGGCTGGCCCACTACACCGGTAGTCCCGCCGACAGCGTCCAGGCCTACGTCCTCTTTACCAACTATCACCGTTATGTGGATGAGTTCGTGCGCTGGGCCATGGCGCAGCTCGCGGACCCGACGACGCGGTTCGAGGCCCTGGTCTGTCCGGGCGGAATAACCATCGATAAGACGACCAGCGATCCGGAGCGGGTGGCGGCCGGGAGCGCCTGGCGGCGCCACCAGATGCCCGCCTACCATCTCCTGGCGCCCGATCGGCGGGGTCTTAGCCTCATCAACATCGGCGTCGGGCCGTCCAACGCCAAAACCATCACCGATCATCTGGCCGTGCTGCGGCCCGAGGCTTGGCTCATGATCGGCCACTGCGGCGGCCTGCGCTCGACCCAGACCGTCGGCGACTATGTGCTGGCCCACGCCTACTTGCGCGACGACAATGTGCTCGATGCGGTGTTGCCGCCGGAGATCCCTATCCCCTCGATCGCCGAGGTCCAGGTGGCGCTGCAGAGCGCCGCCGAGATCGTCACTGGCGAGAGCGGCGATGAGCTGAAAAAGCGCCTACGCACGGGCACGATCGTCACCACGGACGACCGCAACTGGGAGCTGCGCTATACGCGTAGCGCCTTGCGGTTCAATCAGTCGAGAGCCGTGGCGATCGATATGGAAAGCGCCACCATCGCGGCCCAGGGTTACCGGTTCCGCACGCCCTACGGCACCTTGTTGTGCGTTTCTGACAAGCCGCTGCACGGCGACATCAAACTGGCCGGCCAGGCCAACGCCTTCTATGAGCGCGCCATCTCCCAGCATCTGCGCATCGGCATTGTCGCCATGGCCCTGCTGCGCGAAGAGGGCCCGCGCCTCCACTCGCGAAAGCTCCGCAGCTTCGATGAGCCGCCGTTTCGCTAAAATTTCGCCTGCAGCCTAAGCTCATACGTGCGCGGATCGTTCTGAACGAGGAAGTCGTTGCCGTAGAATGTCGGCGAGGGCTGCCAGTTGCGCTGGTTGGTGATGTTGTAGATCGAGAACGTGATCGTATAGCGCTGGTATTCATAGAAGACCGCGCCGTTCATCGTGTACTGCCAGGGGATCACCGGCGACTGGTAGTAACCGCCGTTGGCGACGATGCTGGCCGGGACCGGCGCGTAGTAGGATGACGCCGCGACATCAAGCTTGCCCGAAGCCGTGGTCTCGATCGGACCGGTGACCTGAACACCGCCGCGAACGCCGACGCCGATCGGAAATTTATAATTGCCCAAAAAATTGAACACATGCTCGGGCATGCCCGGATCCTGGAATTTCTGGCCTGGCAGGAAGACGGCGAAAAGACCATTGCCGTCATAGTTGACGCCTGGCTGGGCCGGATAGTTGTAGAAGCTGGGAGCGCTGTTGAGCTCTGTGTTGATGTAGGAGTAGCTGGCGGTGGCGAAGAGGTTGCGGGTGGGCTGATAGTTGGCCTCGATCTCGACGCCGCGGATATTGGCCTGGTCGGTGACCGTGCCGCCGGGCCCGGTTGGAATGCCGTGCTTTTGGTCGAAGACCGCGGAACCCACGAACAGCTTGTTGTTCAGAACATTGAGTTTAACGCCCGCTTCATAGAGGTAGCTGTTGGAGCGTAGGAACTCGAAGTCCGGGGCCTGGCCATAGGTGTTAATTCCGCCCTCGCCACCGTTGGGATTGACGCTCTGGGTCCAATCGAAGGTCAGATAGCCCGTGATCCAGGGCCGGGGCGTATAGACGAGGCTGGTGTTCACATCGCCAAGACCATAGACGCCCGTGGTGTGGTTCTGCGGCAAGGTGTTGTAGCAGCCCTCGCAAATAAGCCCACCCAGGGGGTCGGAGGTATGGTTTTGAACCGCATCGATGCGGGCGCCGAAGAGGAAGCTCCATTCCCGATCAAAGATTATCCGATCCTGGAAAAAGAGCGCCGTGTCGTAGAGGCTGGAGACGCCGGTGTTGCCGGCGTTGGTCTCGTCGCGGCCCGGTACGCCCAATTGCTGACGGCCGAACACCGAGGTGTAATAGTAGGCGTTCGCATAGGCGAGTTGATAGGCGGCGCTGAAAACCCACAGATTGGGGTTTGACGTCAGATCGTAGACTGCTGGGGTTTCAGCGTTGAAATCGCTTATGTAATTTGTGTAGGCGTAGCGGAAGCTGGCGCCGGCGACGAACTGGTTCTGAACCGGTGCGCCGGCGACCGAGAACGGCAGGTTGAACTTACCGGTGACGTCGGTGCGGTTCTCGATGGTCCACGAACCGTTTGAGGCGTCGGCGTAGTAATAGGCTTCCTGATTGTCGCTGTTCTGGAAGTTGAAGAAAGTGTTGTTCTCCAGGGTCAGGCCATTGTCGAACCTGTAGCTCTGGATAAGCTGGGCGTTGTAGAGCAGGCCGCGTGAAGAGGTGCCGGGTGTCTGGTCGATAGTGATCTTGGGATTAATCTGGGTTTGGCCGGTCAGATCGTAGACCGTGAAGATCGGCGTCACCGGAGAATAGGGATTGCCAGGCGAGCCGACCGGGATCGGCGGCAGGCCGAAGGACGAGGAATAGATCTCGCCTATGGGCGCGCCCTGCAGATAGGTCCCGTTGTCGATCAGGTTCTGATTGACCCGGTTGATTCCGACGTTCTCGGTATATTGCTCGACGTTGATCTCGGTGTTGAAATCGAGCTTGTATTTGTCGTTTGGCGTCCAGCGCAGAGCGCCATAGACAGCGTTCTTGCACATGAAGTGATCATAGAAGTAGCTGCCGCTGTCCTCGCCCGAATAGCTGATCAGAAACCCCAGATCGCCCTTGATGATCGGACCGCCGACATCCACCATCCAGCGCCGATTGGAGACCGAATCGATCGTGAAATCCACGACCTCGGTGAGCTTGTTCATATCTGGACGCTTGGTCAGAAGATCGACCTCGCCGCCGACGCCGGGGCCGGGGCCATCGGCTACCGTCGCCGGTCCCTTGGTGATGGCGACGTTTTGGAAGCTGTCGAAATTGATCGGCACGCCATAGCCGTTGTCGGTGAAGCTGGCGCGCATGCCGTTGTAGAAGACATCGGCGTATTGCCCACGAATTCGGGGGATATTGGGCGTGCCGAAGGCCGAGTCCGTATAGCTGCTGGATGTGAGATAGGAGAAGGCGCGCGGATCATCGATATTGAGGGTCTCGATCTGGGTGGCCGAGATCAGAGTGGTGTTGCGTGGCGTATCCATCACGTTGAGGTTGAGGCCATAGGTCGAACTGGTGCTCAGACGCGTGGGCAGCACCGTCTCGCGATAGGGAATGCCGTTGATCACCACTTCGGAGAGATCGGTGGCCGGCTTGGCGGCGTTCGGTTTCGGGGGCGCTGGCGGCGGCGTGGCTTGAGCGAGTTCGATTTCAGGCGCGTTGGAGGCGATAGGCGCGTCGGCGGCGAGGGCGTGGCCGGTCATGGCCGCGGCCATAGCTGCGTTCGCAACGCTGAGAGCCAGCGCTCGCCAGCTATGGCGCACACACGATAAGCCATCCGCGGAAGCGCTCGGTATCCGCTCCATCTAAACCCCCGTCGCCCGGCCGGCGTTTGAACCCCGCGCCCATCGCCGACTCACCGGACGATGGCGCAACCGAGGCGTTCGGTCCTTATCCCCGGGCCAGTTCGCGGAAAAATCGCCGCGCGTGCCGCCGACTTAGGCAGTTATCATCCGAATGCCGCGAAAAGCGGGCGAGACCTCTGGCTGTTCCACTCGAATACAGTCGGGCGACCAAATGGCCCCCGTTTCCAGGATCGATATGGGCGCGACAATGGTGCGCGAAGGTTCGTGCCGTCCGCCACCCCTGTCGGCAACTCATCGCCCCTCGGATCACGCGGCGATATTTCCGCGATGCGCCCTTCGACCTCGGCCGCCAGCCTACCTGCTCGTTTCGCCTGCCTCACAAGTTCGGATTGAACAACCGGTTTTCAATCGACGTCGAACCCCAGGTGGTATGCGACCTCTCCCGTGGGTGGCTCGCCAGTGAACACCAGCCTATGGAAATAGCCGTCCGGCGCGCCGGGGTAGCGGAGGCGGGGATCGGCGACAAAGCCGAAGCGGCCGTAGTAGGCCGGATCGCCGAAGACAACACAGCCCTGCGCGCCCATCATTTCCAGCCGATCGAGGCCATCGCGAACGATCGCCGAACCGACACCTTGGCTCTGCCGGTCGGGTCTGACCGAGACGGGGCCGAGGCCAAACCAACCGCGCTCCTGGCGATTGATGCGGACCGGCGAGAAGGCGGCATGGCCGATGATATCGCCGCCATTCTCGGCGACGAGAGAGAGCGTCAGGACGCCGGCGTTCCGCAAGGCGTCGACGATCCGCGCCTCGGTCTGATCGCTGTAAGGCGCGTCTCTGAAGGCCGCTTTTGTGACCGCGCGGATCGCCGAAGCGTCCCCGGATTTTTCCAGCCGGATTTTCATCTAGCGAGCATCCTGCGTCTCGTTGCCAGCCGACCCCGCAGCGACCCACGGGCAACCCTGGCCGCCTAGTTCAGCGGTTGTCCATCGGCGTAGGCGCCGACCGCATGATAGGGCGTAGGTAGGAGTGAGGGGATCATCTCGGTGGGCTGGTTCCAGCGGGCAATCAGATCGGTGCTGGCCACCGCGCTGTCGGGAAAGGCGCGGGCGCTGCGGGGGGTCAAAAGGAAAGGAAAGACCGCGCCGTCGTCCTGGGCGAAATCAAGCGGGTTGGCGGCGAGAGGCGGGGTCAAAAGCGTGGGGTTGCAGGCCAGCCCAATTCCCTGGAGCTGGCTCAGCATCCATTTGAGCGCGCCATCGGAAAGGCCACGATTGGGAAAACCGCCGCCGACATCGGAATGGCAGCCCGGGAACACCTGCTGGACGACGCCGTCGCGTGTCGCCCAGAATGTCGGGCTGAAGAGATCCCTGCTCTCATCGGCGGCCAGGGCGTGGAAGCCGTTCTGGATGAGCGGATTCAAGTTGGTGTCCATGATGGAAAAGTCGAATTCCGGACGCCCGCTCGAATTGATCAGGGGCAAGCCCAGAGAGCTGACGGTGTCGAAGACCGCCACGGCGCGAACGACGGGCGGCGACGTGTAGTCGGCGGGATTAAGTTTCGGGACCGGTTGACCGAGTGTCCCGCCAATCAAAGCCAGTCGCGCCTGATCGGCGAGGCCCGGATTGGGCGCGCGATAGGCGTACCAGGCCGCTACCGCTCGCAGATATGCGCTGGTCTTGTCCGCCGCGTCATAGTGCGTCTTTTCCAGCAGGCCCCGGTTCACGATCAGGCCGGCCAGGGCTCGGGCGGCGGTGGCGCCCCGGCTGAAGCCGGTGATGATGATCTCATCGCCCGCGCCATAGTTGCGGGAAAGAAAAGTGTAGCCGCGAACGATAGGCTCGGCGATGCCGTTGCCGAAGGCGTTTCCCAACACCTTGAGCACCGGATCGCCCTGGGTGCCGACGCCGGCTAGGTACTTGCCGGTCAAGGCCGGAGGCCCCGCCACGCTCGTCTCGTACGATCCGTTGCCGGCGTCGCTGGCGGCGCCCCCCAGCGTGTCGAATATCCGCGCGATATTGGTCGGTTGCGCCTGAAGCTTGGTCTGGTTGGTTCCGTCCAGGCAGACGATGTGCGTGACCATGTTCACCCCATGCTTACTTTACGCGCCGTTGACCGAACTGGTGGCCAAGCCATGCTACCCCTGGACCTTCAGGCTCGCTAGTCGACCGCCGGCTGGCAACGCGAAGGCCGGCGCCGGCGTTGGCGTCCTTCGCCGATCAGCGCAGATCCGCGGGAAGGATGGCGGGGTCAAACCGCCCCCGTCCGGTGTCGATGAGCCGCCGTTCGATACCGCGGTTTTCGTCGGCCCAGCACCGCTGGCCTTCATAGGCCACGCCCTCGACGAAGGTGAGTTCACGACGACGGCCATGCTCATCGAACGCCGCTTCGATGCCTGAATAACCGAGCTTCGCCGGCGCCGCGCATGCGCCGCTAAGCGGCTTGAGCTGGGAAATGGCGACGCCTATCCCCTCGGCTTCCGCCGGCGCCAGCGTCCAACTCGGGTTCGGTCGGCCCGAATAGACGAGCACGGTTACGATCATGGTCGTGATCAGGATATGGTCGCTTTCGAGTTCGTCACCATGAAAGTGCAGAAGGTGGTGTAGGGTCCCCGGTCGGCCTGCGACGGGTCGGAAATCGTCGCGCCGCTGTTGTCGACATTACGCGCTGGGGTTTGTCCTGGCTTATGGGACCAGCATCCGTTCGAATCCTGTCGGTACCAATGATAGTCCTGACCCGGCCAGATCACGAGGGCGACGTACCAGCCGGCTTGAGAGCCTTGAAAACCGGAGACCGTCGTCAGCCCGTCGCGTTCGGCTGCCGGGCGCACGTCGTCGCAGGCCAGGGAGGCGAACTTTTGGCCCGAGCCACGGCCTGGTTGTGGGAAGGTGTTGGTTTGCTGGTCATTGGCGTAGGCATAGCAGTTGTTGCTGCGCTGCACGGCCGGGTCATTATTCCAGCGGCCCGGGTTATAGGCCGGCGCATCGGCGCCGCCGCAGGGAGGGCAGCTCCCCCCGCCGCCGGAAAGACTCGACGACGACGTTGAGCCGATCAAGCCGCCCACATAACCCGCCAGATCGCCGCCGATGGCGCCGGCGTCCACACCCGATTGAAGAAGGGCCTTTTCTGTGTCGGAGGCGCCGGCGATGACCCCCGTGATGGTGAAGCTTCCGATCTGGTCTTCGGTCGTCGCGGCGCCGCTCGCGCTGGGGCCGGCGCCCAAGGGCGTCGCTCCCGAGGCGCCGGACGACGCGTCCGGCGCATCAAGGACTTGAAATCCTCGATAGCCTAATCCTTGCGGGGCCTGATCGGCTGTCACCGCCTGCTGACCATATTGTGTCGCGAGATCGTCACTGATCGGCCAAACCGGATTCGGGAACCCCGAAAACACATCCAACTTCAAATATTTGGCCAAAGCTTACTCCTACTGTGTGACGCCCGTGACCGTGAAGCGCCGCGCTCAACAATGTACGATGGCTCCATCACCAAAACCCTCGCGTCAAGGTGAGATCACGGAAAAATGAACGAGATTCCAGTCGTGACGCCTTCCACACGAAACGAGCGCGTGCACAGATGGAATACAATGGGTTTGGGTCGGAACGTGTTTGTGGTTACGCTTGTTTTCATCGCTGTATAGCGTTCGGACCCGGTCCCAAAAACGGTTTTGGTTCGTCTAATTTGTGCAAGTATAGCTTTGTTTAAGGTCCAGTTCGCATGGCTTCGATACCAGAACTCGTTATCATCGACCTGCTGAATTCATTGGTCGATCGAATAAAGCAGTCACGCCCCACCAACACCAGCGGCAAGCCCTCGGGCGGGGATATCGTCTATTCGCAACTGCTTCTGGGAATGCCTATCGATCCACAGGATTACGCCAATCCGTGGTCGCCGATCGGCGGGTCGGCGATGGCCCAGGGGGCGACAACGGCCCAGACCCAAGGGGTTCCCACGATCACCGGCCAGCCTAGTCCGACATTGCTGGTCGCTCTCGAGGCTGCGTTCCACACCTCCCAGCTTTGCAATATCATGCTACAGGTGACCAACGATGGTACGTACCAGGAGTATCCTGTCGGACGCCATCTGGCGTTTCAGTACACTGGTATTGTCAACTCAATGACCCCTCAGCCGACCCCGCCTTTGCCGGCCAACGAGCAGGCTGCGCTGAATTCGGCCATGGCGGTTCTCTATCAACTGGACAACACCGATCCGAACAATCCGGTGATCCTGGGCAAGACGCAGCTCTACGAAACCTACGAGTCAAACGCGCGTAAATATGCCCAGGCCAAGGCCAACTACGCCGTCCAGCAGGCCATGACACTGGCGAATCCCGCCCAGGCGAACCTATGGCCGCAGATCTCCTCCACCTACCAACAGGCGGTGGACGACGCATGGGACGACTGGAAAACCGAAGGCGCTGACAAGATTGAAGCCGCGCTGGCCACCTACGAGAGCCAGGGCGTGAATATGCAGGCCGCGCAGATCGCCCAGGCGAAGAAACAGCTCGATGTCTGGAGCCTAGGGCTGGCCGGCGTGCCGGTGAACATTCCTTACAGCTATGTCGACCCCAGCGCCTGGTGCGACCCCGATAACGACGACATCGGGTTCGAGCAGTTGCAGATCAAGCGTACGTCGGAGGATCACGTCACCTCATCCGTGACCGACGCCAACAGCAACATGTGGTGGAACAACGGCACCAGCTCCCTTTCTCAAAGCGGCAGCGCGGGCTTTCTCGGTATCGGCAGCGGCTCGGAAAATGTCAGCCACGCCGATCAGCATACGGCGAACGCCAATGCGTCCGCCTATACATTTAATTCGATGAAAATGGACCACTTCACGGATTTCGAAGTAGATCTGGAGTGGGGTTTAGTGACGATCTACCGGCCCTGGCTGGTTAGTGATCTATTCTATATGAACAATTGGTACATTCCAAACCAACGCGCCAACTGCGTGAGCGATGGACAGATCCAGACTCAGGTGAAGGCCAGCGCGCCCATGTTGCCGATGATTCCTCAACAGATGCTGGTGATCCGGAACGTCAGCGTGAAAAGCAGCACCTGGGGCGACACGGCCAATACGCTTAATACGCTCTATGGGGGCGGTCAGGGCTCGACCGACGCGACCCAGGACAGCCAGGGCGGGTCGGTGGGCGTTTCCCTGGGTGTGATAAATTTTGGCGGCTCGGCCCAGCACGCGTCAACCACGAACACCGGCCAGGGTTCAAACTACAACAACGCCTCGGCCTTCTCGCGCAATTCGGCGACTTTCGACGGCACCACTCTCACGATCAACGGCGCCCAGGTGATCGCATTCGTCAGCGATATTGTCCCGCCGTCGCCGACAATGGACGATCCATCCCTGAAGAAGCAGACCACCTCGGCGACCATCGCCGGGCCCGCGACCGCGACGCCTGCCCCAGCCGCCGGCGGCTGATCGATGGCCACCGCGCTCGACTTGATGTCGGACGTCTACGCGAATTTCCTGAACGCCTACGGCGGCCAGACGGGGAGCGTGACGTTGGCGTTCGAACCGCTTGGGTTGATGCCGGGCATAGATCCGGCTTCGCCCGGCGCGGCGGACGCGGCTCTCGAACTGGTGTCGACCAACGCCGATGCGCTGCCGGACCTTTCGGGGGGCGCTTATGTCGCCACGGGCCGCACCCTGTCTGGCACCTACGCGATCATTCTAAACGGGGCGCAGGCGGCGCCCGGCGTCGATACCGATGGGTTCAATCGCCTGAAAGCCCAGGCGCTGGAAGCGCTCAACAATGGCCAACTGGGTTCGCTGCAGGGCCCGTTCCGCTACTATCCGTCCTACGCTTCGCCGGCCAATTGGTACGACCCGGCAGCCACGGCGAACTGGTCTTCCTACAGCTATTCAACGCCGCCATCGGCCACAAGCTCATCAACCTCGCCGCCGCCGCCGGTGTTTCATCCGGCCGTCTTCAGGATGCAACCTTGGCAGTTGCGGGCGGTCACTATTCAGTCGCCAGCGGTCGCCCCAGTCGCTCAAACGGCGGCGCCGGCTGTTCATGCGGTCCCTTCGGCAGTCCAGCCCCACCCGATAGGGTCAATGTTCGCGACCCATCTACAAACGGCGCAGTTCGCGCCCGTGGCCGCGCCGCCGACGCCCGTCCCCGCCGCGCCACCGCCGGCCGACCCCCAGCTGTCGATCTCCTTCGATTATTGTGTGATCCGGTTGAACAGGCCCTGGTTTAACGGCGATTTTCTCGCCAGCGGCGGTTGGTTCCTGGCTGGCGCACACGCTGGAGACTATGCGCCCGGCGCGGTCGCGCCCGCGGCGAGTTCGGCGACTGCATCGTCATCGGAAACTCCGCCTATCCAGCCGCCGATGGCCTGGGTCCCGGTCGCGGCCATCGCCGTCAAGAACGTCGCCATCCGCTCAAACGCCGTGGCCGGACAGACCGGCGTCAGCACATTCGGTCCTTTCAGCCTGCATGCGGCAAGCCCAGGGGGCGACAGTCTCGCGAACCCGGGAATCCAGATCATCGCCTGGATCTGCGCGGCGCAGCCGCGTCTGCCGCCTATCGGCGATCCGGCGCTAACCCCCCCGACGGAGGCGCAGACGGTGGCCGGCATCGCGGGCGTGGCCGTCGACCTGCTAGGCGGCCTGCTTGGCCAAGGCGGCGGACCGGCGGCGAGCTCGGGAACGTCGGGCGGGGGCGGAGCGGCGTCCAACGGCGCCGGAGCGTCTGCGGCGGATCAGAACGCCGACCCGTCTCAGCCCGCATCGGTCAAGTCGTAGGGAGACGAAGTGGATCCGGTGATCGACATATCGCACTGGAGCGGCAATGCGCTGAATTTTGGCGCGGCGGCTGGCGCCGGGGTTCAGGCGATCGTTCACAAGGCCACTCAGGGTAACGCCGGCGTCGATCCGATGTGGGCGGTGAATCGGCCCAAAATTCTCGCCGCCAATCTGAAATTCGGCTCCTACCACTTCGGCAATGGATCGGATGGCGGCTCCCAAGCCCAGTTCTTTCTATCCACCGTAGGGCCAAACCCAGGGGAGCTTCTGGCGCTCGACCTGGAGTCGAACCCGGCAGGGCCCTCGATGGGCCTGGAGGAAGCCCGCGCGTTCGTGACGACGATTTTCAACGCCGTCGGCAAATGGCCGGTGCTCTATGCCGGGCATTCGTTCAAGGACATGCTGAACGGGTCGGCGGACGCCGTGCTCGGCAATTGTCCGCTGTGGCTCGCGCAATACGGACCAACCGCCGTCCTCCCGCCGGGCTGGACCGCCTGGAGCCTGTGGCAATACACCGATGGCGCCTACGGCGCGCCTCCGGCCGTTCCGGGCATCGGCCATTGCGATCGGGAAAAATTCAACACGGCCGCGGGCGCTTTGGCAGATTTTTGGGCGAGCGTCTCGCTCTAGAGCAGGATGGCTTTAGACGGAATCGTCCAAAGTCTGAATCCTGCTCTAGATTCAAAAGTGTAGAGCCTGATTCACCCTTTACATCTGTCCCGTGTAAAGGGATCAGGCTCTAGAGTATCGGCCAAGGGATTCAGGCGGCGGAAGGGGCGTGGCCGATCAGCCGCTCGAGGTTGGACTGGCAAGTCTCGTAACACTCGCACACCCGCGCCTCCATACGCGCGCGATCGAGGATTTCCACGTGGCCGCGTCCGGTTCGGATCAGTCCCTCCGCCGCCAGTTCGCCCAGCGCTTCGGTGATGGTGGTGCGTTGAACCCCCACCATGGTGGCGAGATACTGCTGGGTCAGGCGCACCACATCGCTGGCGGTTCGATCCTGCGACATGAGCAGCCATCGGATCAGCCGCTCGGTAACGCCGTGCAGGGCGTTGCAGGCCACCGATTGATGGGCTTGGGCAAGGTTGGCCAGGGAATGGCGGACCAGAACCTGACGAAGATGGGCGCTGGCCTCGGCGCGGCTTCGCAGTCGGGCGGCCGAAAGACGGACCGCGTCTCCGGCGATCTGGGTGAAGGTGCGGCTGGTGGCCGGAGAGCGGCCGAGCGCGGCCAAAAGGCCAACCGCGCTCTCGCGGCCTACGGTGTCGCTTTCCACGGCGCGGCCATCGGCCATGACGGTCACCACCGAGAGGACCGCCGTGGTGGGAAAATAGACCCAATCGATCGGGTAATCCGGCTCATAGAGCACATCGCCGGACTTCAGCGAAACCGGCCTGAGATCAGCGGCGAGCAGCGCTCGGTCCGCGTCGCCAAGCGCCCTTAGGATGTAGTTCCGGATCGGTGGTTCCGGCGTGATCTCAACCGGCGCGCGCGCGAGAAGCTGCATGTGGAAACCTCGATTGTCGCCTTGCCGACAAACATGAACGCGTGGCTTGGCTATGGGCTCCCTTCGACGGGCAAGCTGTGAAGGGAGAGACCGTGAAAACCTATCTGCTCTACATCTACGACCGTCGAAGCACCGCGCCAAAACTGGAGGTCGTCACCGTCTTGGACGATTCGCGGGCGCGCGAACTCGCCGCCGAGCGTCTGGCGGTTCGCAATGACTACTACGGGGCCGAGGTCTGGGAAGACGACCGGCTGGTCTGCAAGCTCGGCGATTGATTAAGCCGACCCGGCATAGATATCCATCGCCGTGTGCAGAAGGCGCAGAGCCCGGTCTTTTGGCCTTTGAAATGAATTGCGGCCGATGATCGAGCCAAAGCCGCCGCCGGCGTGGATGGCCCTGATTTCGTCCAGAAACGCCTCGTCGTTCGGCTCCTCCGCGCCGCCGGAAAAGATCACGATGCGGCGGCCGGCGAAAGCGCAGTCGATAATATGGCGCACCCGCTCCGCGGCGGTGGCGATCGGTATCTTTTGAGCCTCATAGACCGCCTTGGCGGCTGGCTGCTCGATATGGTCGGTCGGCAGCTTCACCTTGATGATGTGAGCGCCGAGTTGGGCGGCGATCTGGGCGGCGTAACCGACCACGTCGATCGCCGTCTCGCCGGCTTTGGAGAGACCAGAGCCGCGGGGATACGACCAAACCACCACCGCCAACCCCGCCGCCTTGGCCTCTTCGGCGTGGGCGCGCAGCTGGGCGTACATCTCCGCCTCGTGCGACGAGCCGGGATAGATTGTAAAGCCGATGGCGACCGCGCCTAGCGTCAGTGCGTCGGCGACGCTCGCGGTGGGCGCCTGCAGCGGATCCTTGTCCTCACGCAGGCTGTCCGCGTCGTTGAGCTTGAGGATCAGGGGTATTTGTCCGGCATAGCGCCGCGCGCCGGCCTCGATAAAACCCAGCGGGGCGGCGTAGGCGTTGCAGCCGGCCTCAATCGCCAGCTCGAAGTGATAAAGCGGATCGTAGGCTGGTGGATTGACCGCGAAAGATCGCGCCGGACCGTGCTCGAAGCCCTGGTCCACCGGCAGGATCACCAGCTTGCCGGTACCGCCTAGCCGGCCATGCCCCAGGATCGTCGCCAGACTGGCCAGCACGCCGGGATTTTCGGCGCCATAGTTATCGAGGATGTCTTGAACCCGGGGGGTCATGCTCGATCTCCTTTCCTGGCGCGCGGCAGAATGAACCGCTCAACCGCCTTGGCGAAGCCTTCATCGTCATTGGCGTCGGTCACCTCGTTGGCGTGGGCTTTCACCTGATCGGAAGCATTGCCCATCGCGATGGAAAACCCGCCCTTGGCGAACATCAGCACATCGTTGGGCATGTCGCCCATGGTGGCGATGGCGCTCGCCGGAATATCCAGCATCCGCGCCAGGCTGGCGACGACCACCCCCTTGTTGGCCTCCGGACTGGTCACGTCCAGATAGTAGGGTTGTGACCGGGCGGCGCTGGCCTTATCGCCCAGGGCCTCTTGGACCGCAGCCTCGCAGCGTTCGACCAAGCCCAGATCGTCCGACACGCCCACGATCTTCACGGCGTCAGCGAGGTCGTCATCGGTGAATTCGCTCTTCACTTCCGCTTCGAACTTCACGGTCCAGGCTTCGCGGGCCACGTGAGCGGCCTTCGGATCACGGATCAGCCAGGCGTCGGGCGTATAGAGCCATGCGTCCATGCCCTGTTTCAGAATGATGTCCAGCGCCTGCCGCGCCGCCTTCGCCTCCAGACCGTGCGTTTCGATCACGCGGAGGTCGGGCTTGACGAACACCCCCCCATTGAACCCGGCGATTGGCGTCGTCAGCTCCATCGGCTCAATTAGCATGGTCATGCCGCGCGGCGGCCGACCGCTGGTGATCGCCAAGGCTACACCGGCCTTTTTCAGAGCGCGCGCCGCCGCCAGGGTCCGCTCCGTAAGCACTTTCTCCTGGGTGACAAGGGTGCCGTCGACGTCGGCCAGGAGCAGCCGGATGGCGGTTTCGCTCACGCGGCCTTTGCGGACGACTTTGTCGGCTCCGGATAGCGCCACGCGCTTCCCTCCCCCTTCGCCGCCGCGAACTGCGAGGCCGCGAACGCCCAGTTGGGCAGAGCGTCGAACCAAGCTTCAAGGTAGCCTTTGCGGTTGTTCTGGTAGTCCAGATAATAGGCGTGTTCCCAAAGATCGCACACCAACAACGGCGTTACGCCGACCTCCACCGCCATGCCGTGGGCGTCGTGTGTCGAGCGGATCTCCAATGCGCCGTCGGCCTTGGCCGACAGCCAAACCCAGCCCGAGCCGAAATGGCCGGCGCCCTCGGTTACGAAGGCTTCCTTCAGCTTGCCGAAATCCCCGAACGTTTTCTTGATTGCCGCCTCCAACCCGGCCTCTGGCGCCGATTTCTCATCGGTCATGGCGTTCCAGAAGAAGCCGTGGTTCCAGGCCTGGGCGGCGTTGTTGAAGAGTTTGGCCTCACCGCTATCCGCCGCCGCGGCGATCACCTCTTCCAGCGAGGGCGGCGATTTCCCAGCCTTGTCCAGAAGCTCGTTGAGTGTCTTCACGTAGGTGGCGTGGTGCTTGTCGTGGTGAAAATGCAACGTCTCGGCGGACATCGCCGGTTGCAGCGCCTCATAGGGGTAGGGCAGGTCGGGCAGGCTGAACATGGGAACTCCTCTTCACCGCTACAAAAACCCCCTTGGAGACTTTTGGTTCACGGCTTTGGCCGTGCCGATCAGCTCCAACCTAACTGCGATGCGCGTCTGGTGGGAACTCTAGATCGCCGCCGGTCGTTGACGGTTCGCGAAGGGCCGCACAAGAAGGAATAGCGGTGTCGGTATTCGACGAACGCTAGACAATCTTGCCTCCGGCGGGCCGTAATCCGCGCTTGATCGCCTCGGCGATCCCCCGTTCCCCACGGTCATAGCCCTCCCAAGCCGAAAGCTTGGCTACCAGCGCCGGCGTGGTCTTCACCGTATATTTCGCCGGATCCAGACCCTTTTTCACCTGAGCCCAGGTCAGCGGCATCGAGACCGGCGCGCCGGGGCGGCCGCGTGGTGAAAGCGGCGCAACAGCAGTCGCCATGCGATCGTTGCGCAGATAGTCGAGGAATATACGGCCTTCCCGGGCCTTCTTGGCCATGTTGACGAGATAGAGCGAGGGCGAGTCGCCGGCCATCGCCTCACAGATCCCCTTGGCGAAGGCCTTGGCCGCTGACCAGTCCGCCCCCTCGGCCCTGATCGGTGTAACCACATGCAGTCCCTTGCCGCCGGTCGTCTTGCAGAAGGCGACCAGGCCCACCGCCTCCAGCCGTTCCTTCACCTCCCGCGCGGCGGCGACCACGGCATCGAAGGTCACGTCGGGCGCCGGGTCAAGATCGAACACCAGCCTTCCAGGCTCCTCGGGCTTGAACGGCGCGCAGTTCCACGGGTGCAACTCCACCGCACCGATCTGGGCGGCGGCGATCAGGGCCTCTGGCCGGTCGATCTGCAGATAGGGCTTCTTGTCGCCGAACACGGTTGTTTCGGTGAGTAGCGACGACGAGCCGCGCGAGGCATGGCGCTGGAAGAAGCGCTCGCCGTCGATGCCATCGGGCATACGGATGATCGAGCAGGGTCGGCCCTTGATATGAGCCATCAGCCAAGAGCTGACCGCTTCGTAATAGAGCGCGAGATCGAGCTTGGTGACCGGCGCGCCGTCGCCGCCATCCGGCCACAGGGCCTTATCCGCATGCGAGATCGTGACGCCCATAACCACGGCCGAACTTTTAGCACGCACAGACACGGTCGGCTTCGGTTCCTTCAGCCGAGCCGCCTCGGCGGCCACGGGCGCCTCGGCCTCGACCTCCTTGGCCGGCTTGTCCTCCCGCAACCCCTTGAATGAGGCCTGGCGGATCGCGCCGTCGCCGGTGAAGCCGGCATATTCGATCTCGGCCACCAGCTCGGGTTTCACCCAATGGATCGAAGCGCCGCCCTTGGGGGCGCCGTCGCCCGAGAATGGGTTTGTCTTGGTCTCCAAGGCCTGGAGCCTTGGCAGCAATCTAGCGACCACGCCCCGGCCAAAGCCTGTGCCGATGCGCCCTACGTGGGCAAGAGCGCCGTCGCGATAAACGCCGGCGATCAGGGAGCGAAACGCATCGCCGGTGGTGGTCCAACCGCCGATCACCACCTCGTGGCCCTGGCGGCATTTCGACTTAGACCAACTCGACCCGCGCCCTGATTGGTACGGCGCGTCCAGCCGCTTGGAGACGATCCCCTCCAGATCCATGCGGCAGGCGGATTGCAGCACGGCGTCGCCAGCGCTGACGAAATGATCGACATAGCGGATAGTGGCCGACCTATCCGCCAGCAACGCCTTGAGCCGCGCCTTGCGCTCGCTCAGCGGCTGGGACCGGATATCCTCGCCCCCGGCAAACATCAGGTCGAAAGCGAAATAGATCAGGTCGTCTGTCTTCTCCTCGGAGATCGCCGCCTGCAGGGCCGCGAAATCGGGGGCGCCGCTGGCGTCGAGGGCCACCACCTCGCCATCCAGGATGACATCGCTTAGCGCCTTGCCGGCCCGTACAATCGTCGGAAACCTGTCCGACCAGTCCAGGCCCTTGCGCGTGAGCAGCGTGGCCTTGCCATCGGCGACCCGAAGCTGCATCCGATAGCCGTCGAACTTGATCTCGTGCCCCCATCCTTCGCCGCGCGGCGGCGCCGATAACGATTGGCAGAGCTGAGGTTCGACAAAGGCGGGGAGGGCGCCGGCGATCTTGGCGGCCCCTTTCTGATTCGCCGTCTTCTTTGCCGAGGACGGCGCCGACGCGGCTGTGGAGTGGCTGTTGGCGTGAGTGCGCCACACCGCATCCGGCGCGCTCGTCTTGGCGGTCATGAATGGCGTCGGCGCCTTGCCACCGCCCTCGCCGATCTGAGCGAGGCTTCTCCCGGAGGCGACGGAGCTATCCTCCGCGGCCAGACCAGCCCCACCGCCGTCCTTGGCCGCCTCATCGCGATGTTTGATCAGCAGCCAGTTGTTCCGCTTGGATTTCCCGTCTGGTTTGAGGCGCACGATCACCCAGCCGCCGTGCATGCGCTCGCCTTCCATGACGAACTTCAGCTCCCCTTTGGCTAGGGCTTTGTCGACATCCTCGAAACCCGGCTCCGGCGCCCAATAGCCGCGGTCCCAGAGCTGAACCACGCCGCCGCCATACTCACCCTTTGGGATGACGCCTTCGAAATCGCCATAGTCGAGGGGGTGGTCCTCGACCTCCACAGCCAAGCGGCGATCGTGGGGATCGAGCGAAGGCCCGCGGGTCACCGCCCAGGATTTGAAGGTCCCGCCGTATTCCAGGCGCAAATCGAAATGGAGTCTGGTGGCGGCGTGTTTCTGGATGACGAAGCGGAGCTGATCCGAGGGAAGGGCCTTGGCGTCTTCGCCAGACGGCTCGGCCGTGCGACCGAAATCCCGCATCCGCCGATAACGGGCAAGCTTCGCCTCAGCCATGGTCCGCGCCTCCAACTCGCCCATTGAGAACGAGCGGTGGCGGAAGTCGATCCGAAACGACTGATATCACCGCGCCGGGACGGCGACGGGGGATGCTCAACGCCCCGCGATCGAGCGCATCCTCAAGCAACGGCTCGGAGCCGTCCGGTTATTGGGGCGCGGGTGTCGTCGTCGCATCGCCGCTGGGCGGTACGACCACGGTTGTACCGGGGGCCGGTTGGACGACCACCGTCTTTTCCTCGGTGGTGCCGCAGGCGACCAGCGCCAGCAAGGAGAGTGGGAAGAGAATGTGAGCAACGCGCATGGGGAAACCTCCAACTATTGCGCGGTAACGGCTTCTGCTGGCCAGGGTTCCCGTGGAACGATCACCGCGAGAGATCGTCATTGGGGCAATACGCCGACCATCTGCCGAAAATCCTATGTGCATCCTGAAATTATCGCCGCCTAAGTGGAGGGCGGTGGGATCGTGGACGTGGGCGCTCGGCTCAAGGATCAATCCAGCGACGCCGAGCGACTGCGGCTGGAAGAAGCGGCCGTGCGGGCGCTCCTGAAAGCGAAACTGCCCGCCTCGACCACCTCGCGCTCGCGTCAACCAGCGGCCGCTTGAGCCGCAGAGCGGAAACTTTGCCGCCGCCGTGGAACCTGGATTTCGGGCGCCGCGTTTGTCCCCCGAAGTTGGTGATCGGCATTTTCGGATCACCGCCACCGTGGAGAATTCATCATGCTCGGTTGGGCCATTGTTTTCGCCGTTCTGGCTATCGTCGCCGGCGCCCTGGGCTTCTTCGTCCTCGCCGGCGCGGCCGCCACCATCGCCAAGTTCCTTTTGCTCGCGTTCGTCGTTCTGTTTGTGATCAGCTTTTTGGCCCGCGCGCTTCGCGGCGGATTCGTAGTTCAGCCGCTTTCGCGCTGACGCTCGCGTGCTCCTAACCGAAGGCCAGACTTGTTGGAGGCGCGCGCGGGCGCCCCGGGCCGCGGTCCTAATCGATATGGAGGCCTATTTCATCGCCGCGGCCGAGGCGATGGAGGAGGCGCGGCGGTCCATCCATTTTCTCAATTGGGCGTTCGAGCCGGAGACGGTGCTGCATCCACAACCGGGTGGCGGCGGCGATGATGGCGACCGCATCGCGAACTTTCTCAAGCGATTGGCTAGCACTAGGCCCGAGCTCGATATTCGTATCCTGTGCTGGAAGTCGGCGTTGCCGGTGGCGGCGACCCAGCATTTCTTTCCTCTTGCGGACAGAGGCGCCTTCGACGCCAGCCCGGTGAAGTTCCGCCTGGATGGAAAGCTGCCGTTGGGCGCCTGCCATCACCAGAAAATGCTGATCATCGACGATGCGGTGGCCTTTTGCGGGGGTGGTGACATCGGACCGGACCGGTGGGATACGCCCGCCCATCTCGACAATGATCCACGCCGGGAAAAGACACGATATGACAACAAGGCCTTCGATAGCCGCCATGAGGTGATGAGCATCGTCGATGGCCCGCCCGCCGCGGCGCTGGGCGAGCTCTTTCGGCGGCGATGGCGGCGTTGCACGGGAGAGGCGCTTCCGGCGCCGACCATCACGCCGCCCACCGCTTGGCCCCAATGCGTCCCACCGATGTTCACCGATATCGCGGTTGGCCTCTCGCGAACAGAGGGGGCTTGGAAGGGCCATCGCCAGGTCAACGAGTGCGAAGCTCTGCATTTGGCCTCCATCTCCGCCGCCCGCCGTCTCATCTATATGGAGAGCCAGTATTTCACCTCGCCGCTATTGGCGGCGGCCATAACGGAGCGCTTGGCCGAGCCCGAGGGGCCCGAGGTCGTGCTCATTTCGACGGAGCACTCACCGAGCTATTTTGACCAGGCGACCATGGATCGCACCCGCTGGCGTTTTATTGCGGCGCTGCAAGCGGCCGACAAATTCGGTCGGTTCCAGATCTATAGTCCCGTGACGACCCTTGGCCGCACGATCATCGTCCACGCCAAGCTCGCCATCATTGACGATGATTTGCTGAGAATTGGATCAGCCAATATCAACAATCGCTCGCTAGGCTTTGACACCGAGTGCGATGTTTCGTTCGAGGCGGATGGCGACGCGCGTGGGGAGATCGCGCGTCTGCGCACCGGTCTCGTTGCTCATTGGATAGGTTGCGCGGGATCGGTGGTCGAGGAGGCCGTGCAGCTACATGGCGGGTTGTGCGGCGCCATCGAAGCTCTTCGCAAGGCCGGCTATAGCCGCCTAAGGCCGATCACGCCGGGGCGGTTGGGGCCGATCGGGGGCCTCATCGCCAACTTGCACCTCGGCGATCCCGTGGAACCGGAAGACGCCTGGAAGCCATGGAAGCGACGGTGCGCCATCGAAGCTAAGGTTCGCTCTTTTAACCTGAGACGGTCCGGGGCGCGGCCAGCGGCCAACGAAGCGGAGGAGGAGACCGGGCGCGTCGTTCTTGCTGGCGTGGCGCCGAACGCCGTTTGACGGCGGGACCCTAGGCCGAAAGTCTGGTCAGTTCACGCCACAGGTCATTGTCAGCGAACGGCTTCCGGAGGAAAGCGGCGGTGTCGGGAAGCTGGTCGAGCGTGACGTGCAATCGACCGGAGACCACCAGGATTTTCACCGGCGGCCATCGGTTGTGCACGTGGTGCGCCAGACGGACGCCATCCATGGATCCAGGCATTTCCACGTCCGTAACTAGAAACTCGATCTCCGGATGCCCGTCCAGCAACGCGATCGCTTCATCCGCGCTTCCCGCCTCGAGCACCGCGACACCGCGGCTAAGAAGAAAACCGGCGAGAACCATCCTGACGAGAACGTCGTCGTCAACGACGAGGACCACCTTCGTGGTGAGAGGCGCATCCGAGGTCATGATTGATCCATCTCCCAAGCGCTCCGAGGCCTTATGCGGATTTGCAGGCGAATGACCGACAGCGGATTTTCTCTCGCGGGCGTCGCCAGGCAGATCCGCCTCGCCGGAACGGGGCCTGTGACCGCCCCCAAAATCGCCCATGGTCCTGATCTTCCATAATGTTTTTCTTTCCTGCCGCTCCTAATGACTGAAAGAAGAGGTCGTTCCTGGCGTCAGCATTCGCCGGTCTTGAGCGCTCATATAAGCGCTATTTTGGCAACGCTCCGCATCGCCTTTCGAAAGGCAGGGAACTAAGGCGGCATTTCGGTGTTTGCCAATTGTCTTGACAATAAGGATGGGTGGCCTCGCTGCCTAATATTCAACAATGAGGTTTGCGATGAATAAAACGCGTCTATTCTGCGCCGCCGCGGCGATAGTCTTTAGCGCCGCCGGCGCCCAGGCTCAAATGGTGTTTGGCGGCGAGGCTCCTTACTCGGCGACGACGCCGGGTTTCTACATCGCGGCGGATGGCGGGGTTCACAGTGTCAACCATCTGCCCCTGGCCTTCTCCGGCACTGACGACGGGGCCAATGTTCGCACCAGCAGCTACGACTGGGATGTGTTCGGCAGGGTGGGTTACCGCTTCACCCCCTATGTGCGCCTGGAATTGGAGGGCGCCTATCGCGCCGCCGGCATCAACTCGATCAAGGGGTTCGTGAAGCCGAGCAACTATTTCTATTGCACGAGCGCCTCGACTACGCTTGGCGGCTGCAACCAGGTCGGGGGGTCACTCAATACTTGGAGCGGCATGGCCAATGTGCTGTTCGACCTGCTTCCCCATTCGCGCATAAGCCCGTTCATCGGCGGCGGCCTGGGCGTCATCCATGTGAAGCTCCAAACCAATGGCGTCGTCGATGGGCCGGCCGTCGGTTACGACCCTGTGGCGGTCAACATCGACAATTCCAGCACCGAGTTCGGATACCAGGGGATCGGCGGTGTCACCTTCGCGGCGACCGACCGGCTTAATATCGATCTAACCTATCACTATACGACCGGCTCGGACGTCAAGTTCTCCAACGCCTCCTATTCGGGCCTCAACGGTCACGGACGCTATGCCGATAGCTCTCTGAGCCTCGGACTGCGATACAGTTTCGCGCCCCCGCCCCCGCCCCCGCCGCCGCCGCC
>Ga0181519_10000091_pt1 | contig 77065 bp, 61 predicted proteins | sample PEATcosm2014_Bin_26_FD_121102 | JGI IMG/M metagenome (GOLD analysis project Ga0181519, IMG submission 121102) | Peatland microbial communities from MTU Mesocosm Facility, Houghton, MI, USA - PEATcosm2014_Bin02_10_metaG | ecosystem: Environmental > Terrestrial > Soil > Wetlands > Peat | place...
CCTTGTGGCCGGGCAACTGGCCGCCTTCGCCGGGCTTGGCGCCCTGCGCCATCTTGATCTGCAGATCGTCGGCATTGACTAGATATTCGGCGGTGACGCCGAACCGGCCGGACGCCACCTGCTTGATCGCCGAACGCATGGAATCGCCGTTCGGCAGCAAGGTGTAGCGCGCGCGATCCTCGCCGCCTTCGCCGGTATTCGATTTGCCGCCGAGACGGTTGAGCGCCACCGCCAAGGTCGTGTGCGCTTCCCAGGAGATCGAGCCGAAGGACATGGCGCCGGTCGCGAAGCGGCGGACGATCGAGGTTGCCGGTTCGACCTCGTCAAGCGGCAGCGGCGTTGCGGCGAACTCGAAATCGAGCAGGCCGCGCAAGGAGATCAGCCCGTCATCCTGTTCGCCGACCTTGCGGCTGTACGCCTTGAAACGCTTGTAATCATTGCTGCGCACGGCGTGCTGCAGCAACGACACGGTGTCGGAATTCCAGACATGGCGCTCGCCATGGATGCGCTGGGCAATCTCGCCGCCGACATCGAGCGCGTTGCGGTAGTTGAGCGAGGTGCCGAAGGCCGCGCGATGGCGCGCGACCGTTTCCTCGGCGATTTCGGCGAGGCCGATGCCGCCGATCGGCGAGGCGGTGCCGGTGAAGTAGCGGTCGAGGAAACCGGCATCGAGACCGACCGCATCGAAGATCTGGGCGCCGCAATAGGATTGGAAGGTGCAGATGCCCATCTTCGACATCACCTTCATCATGCCCTTGACCAGCGCTTTGATGTAATGCGCGTGGAGTTCGGCTTCCGTCTGTCCGGAGCGCAGGTCGCGGCGCAGCACCGACAGCGTGTCGAGCGCCACGTAGGGGTTGATCGCCTCGGCGCCGAACCCGGCAAGCAGGCAGAAATCATGGAGCCGCCGCGCCTCGCCGGTCTCCGCCACGAGCCCGACTTCGGTGCGCAAGCCTTCGCGGATCAGGTGATGATGCGTCGCCGCGACGGCCAGGAGCGAGGGCACGGCGATATGTTCGGCATCGAGCGCCCGATCCGAGAGCACGATGATGTTGGACCCGCTGCGCACCGCATGCTCGGCCGCGCGGCAGATCATGTCCAGCGCGCCCGCCATGCCGGCGGCGCCGCCGCGCGCCGGGTAGCAGGTCGACAGCGTGTATGTCCGGAATGCGCGATTGCTGTTGTCTTCGATCCGGCGGATCTTCTCCAGATCGCTGTTGGTCAGGATCGGGTATTTGAGCTCCAGCCTGATGTGCTTCCCGGCGGTGTCGAGGTTCAGGAGGTTCGGCCGCGGCCCGACCAGCGAGACCATCGACATCACCAATTCCTCGCGGATCGGATCGATCGGCGGGTTGGTGACTTGGGCAAAGCGCTGCTGGAAATAGTCGAACAGCATTTTCGGGCGATCCGACAGCACGGCCATCGGCGTGTCGCGGCCCATCGCCCCGACCGTGTCCTCGCCCGTCTCGGCCATCGGCTTCAGGAAGAATTTCAGATCTTCCTGCGTGTAGCCGAAGGCTTGCTGGGCATCGAGCAGGACGTCGCGCGGCGGCGCCATGCGGGCGATTTCCTCAGGCAGGCTTTCCAGCCGCATCTGCGTCGCATCGAGCCAGGTCTGGTACGGCTTGGCCTGGGCCAAGCTCGATTTCAGCTCCGCATCATCGATGATTCGCCCGGCTTCGAGATCGGCCAGCAGCATCTTGCCGGGTTCGAGGCGCCATTTGCGCAGGATCTTCTCCTCCGGCACGTCGAGCACGCCGGCCTCCGATGCCATCACCAGCCGGTCGTCGTCGGTCACGAAGAAGCGCGCCGGGCGCAAGCCGTTGCGGTCGAGCGTGGCGCCGATCCGCCGACCGTCGGTGAAAGCCACGGCCGCCGGCCCATCCCAGGGCTCCATCAACGCCGCGTGGTATTCGTAGAAGGCCCGGCGCTCCGGCGCCATCAGTGCATTGCCGGCCCAGGCCTCCGGGATCATCAGCATCAACGCATGCGGCAGCGAGTAGCCGCCGGCGATCAGCAACTCCAGGCAATTGTCGAGCGTCGCCGAATCCGAATTACCATCGCCGATCAGCGGCCAAAGCTTGGCCAGATCGGCGCCCAGCACGTCCGAGGTCATCGAATGCCGGCGCGCCATCATCCAGTTGATGTTGCCGCGGAGCGTATTGATCTCGCCGTTATGGGCCAGATAACGGAACGGATGGGCCAGTTCCCAGGACGGGAAGGTATTGGTCGAGAAACGCGAATGCACCAGCGCCAGCGCCGATTCCGTGCGTTCGTCTTCGAGGTCGCGATAGTAGCTGCCGAGCCGTTCGCACAGCATCAGGCCCTTGTAGATGATCGTCCGGGCGGACAGGCTGGCGATGTAGAAGAGCCGGCCCTCCGGCAGATCCCGGGCACGGATGTCCTTATGGCATTGCTTGCGGATGACGAACAGCTTGCGCTCGAACGCATCGCCGTCGGCGCAGGTCTCGCCTCGGCCGATGAAGACCTGGCGGATCACCGGCTCGCTCGGCCGGATGCTCAGTCCGAGCTGGTCGGGGTCGACGGGGACATCGCGCCAGCCCAGCAGGCGCTGGCCCTCTTCGCGCACATAATGTTCGATAACCGCGATAGCGGCATCGCGGGTCGGCGCGTGGCGCGGCAGAAACACCATGCCGGCGGCATAATCGCCGGCGTCCGGCAGGGCGATGCCGAGATGAGCGGCTTCCTCGCGCAGCAACCGGTCGGGCAGCTGCAACAGCATGCCGGCGCCGTCGCCGGCCAGCGGATCGGCGCCGACCGCGCCGCGATGCGCCAGGTTCGACAGGATGCGCAAGCCATCGGCAACGATCGCGTGGCTCTTCAGGTTCTTGATCTGCGCCACGAATCCGACGCCGCAGGCGTCGTGCTCGCGGTGTGGATCGTATAAACCCTGCATCCCGGACCTCATGGCATAACCCGCCTCTTCTCGCCGTCAATGGTGTCTGGTCGTCTTATGATATTTTGGGAAGTTGGGATCGTCCCACGTTCGGGCGATCCTCGATAGGGTATAAATAATGCGCGAACCACCCGCAACCCTGCTGCTTGTTTACCAAAATGTGCGCTGGGCGCAACATTCTTGCCGGCGCTTTGCCGGACGGCGGCCGACGGCAGCTGAGGTGGTGACATGCGGCCGTCGCAAAGCCTTGCTAAAAGCGGCATCTGCCGCCAGCTTGGCGGGGTTTCCATAAGCGACGCTTCTGTCGACCGCTGCCCCTCGTCCCTAGTTCGGAGCGATTTCATGCCGCTGTGGAACCTGCCGGTACGCCTTGCTCTGCCGGCGCTCATCCTTGGCCTCGGCGTCGCTGGAAACGCCGCCGCCCAGGAGGAGCAGTCGCCGGAACAGCCCGAATGGTACAGCCTGCACGGACAGATCACGGAGGTCACGCAATACCATCCCGCCTTTTCCTCGCCGTTTCGCGGCGCGAACAGTCTCGATCCGGGCAATCGAGGCGATGAGACGGTCGCGGTCACGCTCGATGCCGGTTTGCGACTTGCCGACAATCTGGCCATTTATGTCGACCCGGAAATCGACCAGGGGTTCGGACTCAGCGACACGCTCGGCGTTGCCGATTTCACCAGCGGCCAAGCCTACAAGGTCGGATCCGCCACGCCCTATCCGCGGATTCCCAGCGCCTATGCGCGCTACACTGTTGATCTCGGCGGCGAGACGGTACCCGACAATCCGGGCGCCAACCAATTGGGCGGCAGCCATTCGGCCGATAATCTGACGTTCACCCTCGGCAAGTTCTCGGTCGTCTACATATTCGACACCAATATGTATGCGCATGACTCGACAGGCGATTTTCTCAACTGGGCGATCATCGACGCGGGCGCTTTCGACTATGCCGCCGACGCCTGGGGCTACACCTACGGCGCCGCCGGCGAATGGACGCAATCCTGGTGGACCTTGCGGGCCGGAATCTTCGACCTCTCGCGCATCCCCAATAGCAAGGACCTGGAACGCGGATTCGGCGAGTTCTCGACCATCGCCGAATTCGAAGTGCGGCAAAACTGGTTCGGCCCGCAAGGCAAGGTCAAATTTCTCGCCTTCGAGGACACGGGCAACATCGCCAATTACAATGATGCGGTGCGCGCCGCGGCCGGTACCGGCCAGGCGCCGAATGTCGCTGATGTCCGCAAATATTCGACCAAGCCGGGCGCGGTGATCAATATCGAGCAGGAGATCCGGCCGGATCTCGGCGCATTCCTGCGCGCCAGCCTTAATGACGGGCACAAGGAAGCCTATGAGTTCTCGGACATCAATCAATCGCTTTCAGGCGGCTTGTCGCTGTCCGGAAACGTCTGGCATCGTCCGAACGATACGGTGGGCCTTGCCGGTGTGATCAGCGGCATTTCGGCGGATGCCCGCAACTACTTCGCGGCCGGCGGCCTCGGGATTCTTGTCGGGGACGGCAGGCTGACGCAATACGACCCGGAGAAAGCGCTCGAACTATACTACAATATATCGATCACCGACGGGATAGCCTTCGGCCTCGACTATCAGCACGTCGAAAACCCCGGCTATGACCCGTTGCGCGGTCCGGCCGATGTGCTGGGCTTTCGGTTTCACGGCGAGTTCTGACGGCGTCCGGCCCCGTTGTCGGGAGGCTTGCCGCCCGCGGGGCGCGGGTGCGATATCGGATACGAAGCGCTGCACTCGTTGGGATACGGGATCACTCAGGATCCGATGCTATTCGTCGAGGTCGCCGCGGTCGGCTTCGCTAGCGCGCAATAATTGCAGCATGCTGCGCAACAGCTTCGGCGAATTGGCGCAGGTCAACGCCTGGGCGACCTGGAGGCGCAACTGCCGGTGCTCGAGCCGTTCGGGCGAGGGCGCAGCATCGCGCCCCGTTGTGGCGAGCGCCGCCTCTTCGATGCCGTCGAGCAGCACTTCGATATCGACCCCGAAATAGCAGGCGGCCAGCCATAGCCGCTCCAAATTCATGCCGTTGACGCCCTTTTCGTATTTCTGCACCTGCTGATTCGTCAGGCCGAGCGCTTCCCCTAAAGCGAATTGCGTCTCGCGTCGGTCGCTCCGCAGCGCACGGAGGCGACTGCCGACACGCAGGTTGATCGCCTCGCGGGCGGCGCGCCGCGCGGCGGTGTCGAGCTGCTTCGGCCTTTCGCCGGCGCCCATGTCGCGGGCGGCGGCGCGGCGGGCCGGTTCGAGCGACAAGGGGTCGGTCATGAGGTTCGGCTCGGAAAGAAAGTAGATGAGGTGGGCAGTCGGGCAAGTTTGTGCGGTGAAAGGTAACCATCTTGCACGCGCGACGATGGCGTGCTCTCCCGGGTGGTGTGGAGGGGTAGCGCGGGAATTCATGTGGTTTGGAAAATTTCAAAACTCTTCAGTTTTCTTTGATAAAATTTCGCCATTGGCGGGATCGAAAAGCGTGGCGCCGACCGCTGTCTCCAGCGGTCAGGGTCGGCAATTGCAAAAACGGACCGTGTCGGCGATCGCCAGCGTGCGATGAGCCGGCCTCGGTCAGACTTGAAGCCTTCCTTCAGGTTGCTAAAGCTCCTCTCAAGGACTAGTCATTTGCCTTTACCTTAATGATTTATGAAGGGGCTATTTGTTTCTCGCGGCATGACGTCCGGATCGCCTCCGAGGCGCATGTTGCGACGCTCGACCGTTGGCAGAGTTGGATCGGGAAAGCGATATGCGGGAACATCCCATCGTTACAGAGCCGGAGGCGCGGGCGATATCTTCCGAGCGGATAGGCGCATTCATCGACGGGTCGAATCTGACTTCTGCGACGGGTGCACTCGGCTTTTCAGTCGATTACCGGAAGCTGCTCGATCATTTCCACGCGTCGGGCCGCTTGGTCCAGGCATTCTACTACACTACGATCGGCGCGGCGGATTGCCTGGCATTGCGCAAGTTGGCGGAACTGCACGGCGAACGCGGCTATGCCTTGGTAGAAAGGCCGGCGAAAGACGAAGCGAGCGCGCATGAATGGCTCAAATGCGCGCTTGCGGTTGAGCTGGCGCTCGATTTGATCGCCATGCTGCCGCATCTCGACCACGCTATCCTGATGTCCGGTGACGGCGAATTCTGCCGGCTGATCGAGACGGCCCAGCAGCGCGGCGTTCGCGTGACGGTCGTCTCGACCGTCCGGTCGACACCGCCGATGATCAACGAGGCGCTGCGGCGGCAAGCCGACCGGTTCATCGATCTCGAGGATCTGGCCCCGGTGATCGGCGGCCAGCCCGCGCAGACCAGCTGGAGCGAGTGTTCGTGACCCAGGACATGATGGAGGCTGTGCCCAAGCCGGATGTGCCGGTGCTGGCCGGCGGCGATACCGTTGCCGCTGCTGTCCACAGCCATGTTGCGGGACAGCTGAAGAAGCTCCGCCTCGCCGCTGGCATTACCCAGACCGAAATGGGCGAGATCCTGCAGCTGTCCTATCTGCAGGTGCACAAATACGAGCGCGGTGTCAGCCGGGTGCCGCTTGAGCGGATTTGGCTCGCCGCCGAACATTTCGGGCTGGAAATAAATTATTTTTTCGACGGGCTGGAATCCGCGACGCGGCCGCGCATCGCACGCAGCGACGACGACGACAATTGCCAACTGCGGCTCGCGCTGTCACAGGCGATGCAATTGATCAGCTCGCCCAAGACGTTGCGCAGCCTGCTGCACCTGACCCACGCCTTGACGCTGGTGGGCGGAGCCGCCCCGCGCGACTGACCCGCATCCGGGCGCCCGCCACCTCACGGTCGCGGCAAACTTGGTAAACCTCTCGTTATCGCCGATTTGGTGCACGACCTTAGCTTGTGACGGTGCTATGCCATGCGACGGCGGACGAGTGTTCTTCGTTCGCAGTTGCAAGCGGCGAGTACGTCCGGCGAGAGGAGCCGAACGAAGGTGGATGAGGCGACCAAGATCGTTTATCGGTTCGGCCGGTTCCGGCTGTTTCCGCAATTGCGGCTGCTGCTCGACGGCGATGCCCCAACGCGTATGCGGCCGCACGACATGGCAGTGCTCAGTTTCCTGGTCGAGCATCGAGATCGCGCCGTCAGCAAGGACGAGATCCTCGATGCGGTATGGGCCGACGACAGCTTCGTCGAGCCGAACAATGTCGAGGTGCGGATTTCCGCACTGCGCAAGCTCCTGGGGCGCGCGACGATCGCCACTATTCCCGGCCGCGGCTATCAATTCGTGGCCGCCCTGCAGCGTCCTGATGGCGCTCCGCCGGACGTCGAGCGCGTGGAGGCCGAGCCGCGGCCCGATCTGCCGCAGCGGGTGACCGGGCTGATCGGCCGCGACGTCGAACGCGCCGAGGTGCTTGACCTCATCCGCCGCCATCGGCTGGTCACGTTGACCGGGCCGGGCGGCATCGGGAAGACGCGGCTGGCACTCGATGTCGGGCAGCAGGCCGGCGCCTTCTTTCCCGATGGCGTCCGGCTGATCGATCTGGCGCCTGTTGCGACGCCGTCCCTCGTGCCGGTAACTGTCGCGACCGCGCTCGGCGCGTCTGTCGACAATGCCGAATTGGCGGTCGATGCCATCGCCGCCAAGGTTGGCCGCCGGCGCATGCTGCTGATCTTCGACACTTGCGACTATATGGTCGGCACGGCCGCCAAACTGATCCCGGCGCTGCTCGAACAGGCGCCGGGCCTGTCGGTGCTGGTTACCAGCCAGGAAATCTTTGATATTCCCGCGGAAGTCGTTTACCGCCTCGAACCGCTGGCGACGCCGCCGGGCGAACCGGCCGCCGATTTCGCCTCCGGCCCCGGCGCCGCCGACCGGGTGGCGCGGTTCGGCGCGGTCGAACTCTTCGTCGAGCGCGCGCGGGCGGCGGATCGGCGGTTCCGCCTCGACGATGACAACGCCGCCGCGGTCGCGGAGATCTGTCGGCGGCTCGACGGCATCCCTCTTGTCCTCGAAATGGCGGCGCCCTGGCTGCCCCTGCTCGGCCTCGAGGGCTTGCGCAGCCGGCTCGACAAGCGGCTCGATATGATGAAGATCGGTCAGCACACGGCCGAAACGCGCCATCAGACCTTGCGGCTCACGCTGGAATGGAGTTCCGGTCTGCTCGCGCCCGCCGACCAGCGTATTTTTCGTTGCCTCGGAGTTTTCGCCGGCAGCTTCGCGCTCGAAGCGGCGATTGCCGTCGCAGGAAACGGCGGGGATGACGATGCCGATCCGGCCGATCCGCTCGCGGTCATGGAAGCGTTCGGCCGCCTGGTCGACAAATCGCTGCTCACCGTCGAGGGCGGCGAAGAACCGCGTTACCGCCTCATTGAAACCCAGCGGCTGTTCGCAGCCGAGCAACTGGCCGCCAGCGGCGAGCGCGACGCGATTGCGGAACGCCATGTCCGGTTCTACATCGCCCAATTCGAGCGGGCGTTCGAAGCCTGGGAAACGACGGCGGATGCGGTCTGGCTCGGCCTCTACCGGCCGGACCTCGATAACGTCCGCGCGGCGCTGGACTGGACATTGGCGGCGCCGGCCAGAGCGACGATGGCGGTGGCCCTGGCCGGCGCCGCTGCCCGGCTCTGGGAAAAGCTGGGCCTCATCGCCGAGATTCGGCGTTACCTTGACCGCGTCGTGGATCTGGTCGATGCCGAGACGCTGCCGGCTGCGGCGGCGCGCGTCCTGCGCTATGCCGGAGTCTTTTGGCGAACGTCGGACCGCTTGCGCGCCTTGACCTTGCTGGAGCGTTCGGCCGCACTCTATCGGCAGTACGGCGAGAAGCTCGACCTGGCGCCCGTGCTCGGCGCGATCGGCTGGGTGCAAGCCTCGCTCGGCCATTATGGCGAAGCCCGGGCATCCCTGGCCGAGGCGATCGAGATCCTGGCGGCGAGCGACCGCCGAAAGTCGCTGTGCAATGCGGTCAATAATCTGGGTTCGCTGTCCCTGCTGACCAACGACATCGCCGAGGCGCGCATCTGTTTCACACGGGCGCTCGATCTGGCGCGGGCGCTGAAAGATCCCGTCTGGGAGTATAATATCCAGGCCAACCTGGCCGAGGCGGATTTCGCCGGCGGCGATGTCGACCGCGCAGTCGAGCGGGCGCGGGAAGCGGCGGACTGGCTGCGCAACGCGGATCGACGCTCCTATCTCGAATGGATCCTGCTCAATCTTGCCGCGTTCCTGACCGCGCGCGGCGACCTTGCCGAGGCCAGGGACGTGGCGGAGGAAGCCTTGTCGCTGGCGTGCCGGGAAGGCGGCTATGTCGTCCGCGTCGCCGTTCAGGTCTGGGCCTTGCTCGCAGCGCTCGACGGAAAGATCCATGAAGCGGTTCAGCTCATCGGCTTCGTCGATGCCGCTGTCGCGGCGTCGGGCGAAACGCGTCAGCCGGTCGAGCAGCAGGGCCATGACCGGCTGATGCAGCTGCTTGAAGCGGCGCTGCCGAAAGCGCACCGGAGTCAGGCCGCGGCCGAAGGCGCCGGCTGGAGCGAGGCGCAGGCCGTGGAATTCGTGCGCGAGGCGGTAATCGCTAAGCCGCGGATCGGCGTGGGCCGGCCAGAACCGTGAAACCGGCGCGGTAGACCAGCATCATCACGACCATGCCCCAGACCATGCCGCCGGCCATGATCGCGATCATCGCGTCCGGATCCCAGCGAGCAGCGAAGGCGGACAGGCTGGCGGGTCCAAGCGCCGCGCCGATCACCATGCCGGCCAGCATCGCCGAATTGCACATGAGGTTGAAACCTGCGCGGGCGCAGACGGCGCGCCGGCACGGCGGACCGGCATGGCGGCGGGCGCGCCATTCGACATAGGGCACGGTCCCAATTCCGCCCAGCAGCATCAGCCCATGCATCGCCGGCAAGGCATCGAGATGGCGGCGCGCGACATCGAGGAAGCCGCCCCCCGCCATGCACAGCGCTGCCAGCCCGCCGGGCGGCAGCGACAGCCGGTCGATCGCCAAGCCCAGCACCATGCCGGCGGAGCAGAAGGCCAGCATCAGGAAAGGCGCGGTCAGCATGCGGCCGCGCGTCCGGCGGATGACCAACAAGCCGCTGAGCACCAGCGCCGCGCCGATCAGCGACCAGCCCCAGGACAGGCTGCCGACCAGCGCATCGGCGGCGCTCGGCAAGCCGGCCAGCGCGATCATATACGCAGTCTGGGCATGACGCCCGGCGGGCGCGTGCGGGACCGCGCCGGAGATCGCGGCGGTCATGAGCCGACGCCTTCGAGGCGAGCCAATATCGCCGTGTAGTCCGCCGGCGTGTCGCAATCGACCGTATAGGCATCGCTGGCGAATTCGACACGGGCGACACGATCGCCATTGGCCTCGATCAGATGCCGGCAGCCGATGTTGAGCCCGCCGCCGACGACTTCCGGCACGTGGTGCGCGGCGAACAGGATCGGGTTGCCGCGATTGCCGCGATGAAACGGCACCACGATCGACCGGCCGCCGGGCGCCGTCCGGAACGCCTCGATCAGATCCAGAAGGTGGGCCGGCGTCAGCAGGGGTTGGTCGCCGGGCACGACCATGACGGCATGGCAGAATCGCTCCAGCGCCCGTACGCCGGCAGCGACCGAACTCGGCTGGCCCTCCTCATGCGCCCGATTATGAGCGAAACGGACCGGCAGGCCGGCAAGCGCCGCCTCGATGGATGGCGCGTCGAACCCAGTCACCACGATCGTCTCGGCCGGATCAATGCCGAGCACGGTGCGCACATTCCGGCGGATCATTTTCTCGCCGCCGATATCGAGCGTCAGCTTGTGCTGTCCCGCCATGCGCCGGGAGCTGCCGGCCGCCAGCACGATCGCGGAAACCAGAAGCTTCGGCATCACAGCGCGTCCATCAGGCCGGTCAGCGCCGTGCCGAGGCTCGCAAGGTCATGGCCGGCGGCGAAAAGATCGATCGACGGCAGGGCTTCCTGCATGCCGCGCGCGAGCGGCGCGTAACCCGGCACCGCTTTCATCGGGTTCAGCCAGACGATCCTCCGCGCCCGCCCGGCGAGTTCGGCCAGTTCCCGGCCGAGCAGGCCTGATTCCCCGGTATCATAGCCGTCGCTCGCCAGGATCACGGCGGTGCGGGCATGCACCAGCCGTCCGGCGAAGCGACGATTGAAGTCGGCGAGGCATTCGCCGATGCGGGTGCCGCCGGCCCAGCCGGCCGACAGGATCTGCAGCCTTTCCTGTGCCCGCCAGGGGTCGGGATCGGACAAGGCGTCGGAGACATGGGTCAGCCGGGTGTGGAACAGGAAGACGTGAATGTCCGGCAGCTCCGCCTGCAGCGCCCGGGCGACGCGCAGATAGAAGAAACTGTAGAGCGACATCGACCGGCTGACATCGAGCAGCAGGAGCAGGCGCGGCTGAATGCGGCGCGGTGCGCGATAGCTGAGCCGCGCCGGCACGCCGCCGGCGGCGATGCCGCGCCGCAACGTCCGGCGCAGATCGAGGCGCGCCCCGGCTTTCGCCGCCTGTTCGCGCCGGGTCTTCAAATGTTTGAGGCGCCGGGCGAAGCGGCGGATCAGGGTTTCGATCGCGCGGGTCTGTTCCGGGTCGGTGAGCGTGCGGAAATCGGCGGTTTCGAGCGAAGAAGCGGCGCTGGCGCCGCCTTTGGACGCGTCGCCCTCGGAAATGCCGGCGGCATCGCCGTCGGCGCTCTGGATCGCCGGTCCGGCCTTGCCGCCGGCGGCTGCGCTGCTTTCGTCGAGGGCGAGCTGCTTGCCGCCGCCGGTGCGCGATTCGACCAGCTTGGTCTTGTTCGGCGGCCGCCAATACGAATCGAACAGCTCGTCGAAGCGGTGCCATTCATCGGCGCGGCCGCACAGCAGCCCGCGCCAGGCCCAGCGCAACGGCTCGCGGGCCAGCACGCCGGTATATTCGGCGGCGCGCAACGTATCTTCCGCCTCGTCGAGCCCGACGGCGAAGCCATTGGCGCGCATGGTGGCGACGAAGCCAGTGATCCGTGCGGCGAGGGCGCTTTCCATCGCCGCTATCCTGCCATCGCGACCAGACGCGAAATCGCCGTCCGGTCCAGCGCCAGCACGTCTTCGCGCGTCTTCAGCAGAGCCGAGAGCGAATCGCGGATTTGCTCCGGTTCGGCCGCATCGAGCGAGGCGAGGCCGAAGCCCAAGAGGGCCGACGCCCAGTCCAGCGTTTCGGCGATGCCGGGCTTCTTTTTCAGATCCAGCCGACGCAGGCCGTGGGCGAATTCGACGATCTGCGCGGCGAGCCTGGCGGGCAGGCCGGGCAGGCGCGCCGTGACGATCGTCAGTTCTTTCTCGAAGCTGGGGTAATCCAGAAAATGATAAAGGCAGCGGCGGCGCAGCGCGTCGGACAAATCGCGTGTGCCGTTCGAGGTCAGGATGACGAGCGGTATCGACACCGCCGCAACCGTGCCCATCTCGGGAATGCTGACCTGGTAATCCGAGAGGAGTTCGAGCAGGAATGCCTCGAAGGCGGCATCGGCCCGGTCGATCTCATCGATCAGCAGGACCGGCGGTACCGCTTGCGTCAGCGCTTCGAGCAGCGGGCGCTTCAGCAGATAGGTCTCGGAAAACAGCGCGTCATCGTCGAGCACGACGGCGCCGGACTCCGCGCGCTTGATGGCCAGCAACTGACGTTGGTAGTTCCACTCATAGAGCGCGTTATAGGTGTCGAGTCCTTCGTAGCATTGCAGGCGGATCAGCCGCGTGCCGCGGACCCGCGCCAGCGCCTTCGCGATTTCGGTCTTGCCGACGCCAGGATCGCCCTCGATCAGCAGCGGCCGGCCGAGATCCGCCATCAGCAGCAAAGTCGCCGCCAAGCCGCGATCGGCGACATAGCCGGTACCTGCCAACCGGGACTGCAGATCGATGATCGCGCCCATCCGGTCCATGGTCGCCGCTCAGGTCGCCTTGGGCCGGCCGAACAGGCCGCGGATGAAGTCCTTGAAGACTGCCCAAAGGAACGGCAAAGCGTTGAACTTAGCCTCGACCGGCGGTGCTGCCGGTGTCGATGCGGCGGCCGGTGTCGCCGGAGCCGGGATTGGCGCGGCCTCCGCCGGCGGTGCCGTGGCGGTTTCCGCGAGGATCGGTTCGGCCGCCGTGTCGGCCGCCGGTGCCGTCTCGGCCGCGGGAGCCTGCGCCGCCGCCTCGGCCTTGGCGGCTTCGGCGCGACGCCCGAGCTCAGCGAAGAAGATCCTCACCAACTGGTCCGACACCGCGCCCATGAGGCGGGCGCCGAAGGCGGCGACTTTGCCGGTGACCGTGACCGCGGATTTCCCGGCCAAGGTGCAGCTCTCCGGGCCGGTCTCGGTCACCGTCGCGGTCAGGTCGAGCGAGGCGCCCGACGCGCCGCTGGTGTCCGAGCCTTTGCCGACCACGCGGATCCGGCGCGCCGCCGGATCGAGTTCGGTGACCTCGATCTCGCCTTTGAACGAGACCGTGGCGGGGCCGAGCTTGACCGTGATGGTGCCCTTGTATCGTGTGTCGCTCAGCCGCTCGGTGATCTTGGCGCCCGGCACGCAGGACGCGATGCCCTCGATATTCTCGACCAGGCCCCAGCCCAGCGCAGCCGAGACCGGCAGGTCGAGGCTCTTTTCCAGTTCGATATTCATTTACGCGTCGAGCCCCAGAGCATGGGCCTGCCGCCAGACCCGAAAGGCGTTGTAGGGCATGTCGATATGGGTGATGCCGAGATGCGCGAAGGCGTCGACCACGGCATTGCTGAAGCAGGGGATCGAGCCGACATGCGGCGATTCCGCGACGCCTTTGGCGCCGATTGGATGGTGCGGTGACGGCGTGACCGTGAAATCCGTCTCCCAATGCGGCGTCTCGACCGCGGTCGGCAGGAAGTAGTCCATGAGCGTGCCGCCCTGCACGTTGCCCTGCTCGTCATAGGGCAGTTCCTGGCCCATCGCGACGGCGAAGCCTTCGGTCAGCCCGCCATGGATCTGGCCTTCGATGATCATCGGGTTGATCCGGGTGCCGCAATCGTCGAGCGCATAGAAGCGCCGGACCTTGGTTTCGCCGGTCTTCTTGACGATATCGAGCACGCAGAGATAGGCACCGAACGGGAAGGTGAAGTTCGGCGGATCGTAATAGTCGACCGCCTCCAACCCCATTTCCATGCCTTCCGGCACGTTGTTGTACGCGGCCCAGCAGATTTCCTTCATGGTCTTGCCGGCGGTCGGGTTGCCCTTGACCTTGAACCCGTCGAGGTCGAATTCGAGATCATCGGGCGAGACTTCGAGCAGATGCGCGGCGATCTTGCGCGCCTTCTCGCGGATCTTGCGGCTGGCGCGCGCGACCGCAGCGCCGGCGACCGGAGTCGAGCGCGAGCCATAGGTGCCGAGCCCGTAGGGCGCGGTCGACGTATCACCTTCCTCAACCGCGACCTTCGACGCCGGGATCCCGGCTTCCGAGGCGATGATCTGGGCATAGGTGGTCTGGTGCCCCTGGCCCTGGCTGATCGACCCCATGCGCGCGATCGCCGAGCCATCGGGATGGACCCGGATCTCGCAACTGTCGAACATGCCGATGCCGAGAATGTCGCACATCTTCGACGGGCCGGCGCCGACGATCTCGGTGAAGGTCGTAATGCCGATACCCATCAAGGTCGGGCAGTTCGGGTCAGCGCGCTTGGCCGCCTGTTCCGCGCGCAGCGCCTGGTAGTCGACCGCCGCCAGCACCTTGTCAAGCGCCGGCCCGTAATTGCCGGAGTCGAATTCGAGGCCGAGCGCCGAGGCGTAGGGGAATTGCTCCTGGCGAATGAAGTTCCGCTGCCGGATCAGGGCCTTGTCGATGCCCAGCTTCTGCGCCAGCACGTCGATCATGCGCTCGATCAGATAGACCGCCTCGGTCACCCGGAACGAGCAGCGATAGGCGACGCCGCCCGGGAATTTGTTGGTATAGACGCCGTCGACCGAAAGATGCGCATTGGCGATGTCGTAGGAGCCGGTGCAGACATGGAACATGCCGGCCGGCCATTTGGTCGGGTCGGCGCAGGCGTCGAAGGCGCCGTGATCGGCCGTCACATTGACGCGCAGCGCCTTGATCTTGCCGGTCTTGTCGGCAGCCAGTTCGCCGGTCATCCAGTAATCGCGGGCGAAGGCGGTGGTGGTGAGGTTTTCCGAGCGCGACTCGATCCATTTTACCGGCCGGCCGAGCACGATCGAGGCGACGATCGCCGTGACATAGCCCGGATAGACGCCGACCTTGTTGCCGAAGCCGCCGCCGATATCGGGCGAGATGATGCGGATCTTCGATTCCGGAATCGTCGACAGCAGGCCGACCACGGTACGGACGACATGCGGCGCCTGAGAGGTGATCCACACCGTCAGATCGCCGCGGATCGCGTCGTAGCTGGCGACGCAACCGCAGGTCTCCAGCGGGCAAGGATGCACCCGCGGATAATACATGTCCTGGCTGACCGTGACTTCGGCCGCGTCGAAGGCGCGGTCGGTCTTGTCCTTGTCGCCGATCTGCCAGTTGAAGATGTGGTTGTGATGGCGCCGCTTGCCGTGGGCGCCGACGCTCTTGCCGTCGAGATCGGGCCGGATCACCGGGGCGTCGGGTTCGAGCGCCTTGAACGGATCGACGACGGCCGGCAATTCGTCGTATTCGACCTCGATCAGCTCGGCCGCGTCGGCCGCGACATAGCGGTCGTCGGCGACGACGAAGGCGATCTCCTGGTTCTGGAAACTCACCTTGCCGTCGGCCAGCACGGCTTGGACGTCGCCGGCCAGGGTCGGCATCCAGTGCAGCTTCAGCGGTTTCAGATCTTCCGCGGTCAGCACGGCATGGACGCCGGGATGGGCCTTGGCCTTCGAGGTGTCGATCGACACGATGCGGGCATGGGCGTAAGGGCTGCGCACCATCACGCCGAAGAGGGTGCCCGGCAATTTTATGTCGTCGACGTAATTGCCCTTGCCCTGGATGAAGCGCGGGTCTTCCGCGCGCTTGCGCCGGCAGCCGATGCCTTCGAGGCTGCCGATGCGATCGAGATCCTTGCTACCGTCCATCGCCAGTCTCCTTCAGGCGCCGATATCGGCCATGAGCGGATGGGACGTCGCGACCGTCTCGCCGCGCAGCTTGGCGGCGGCGTATTGGATGGCCTTGACGATGTTCTGATAGCCGGTACAGCGGCAGAGATTGCCCGACATGCCGAACCGGATTTCCTCTTCCGTCGGGCTCGGATTCTCCTGCAGCAGCCGGTAGGCGCGGGTAATCATGCCCGGCGTACAGAAGCCGCATTGCAGCCCGTGCTCCTGCGTGAAACCCTCCTGCAGCGCATGCAGCACGCCGCCCTTGGCGAAGCCTTCGATGGTCAGGATTTCGGCACCCTCGCACTGCACGGTCAGATGCGTACAGGATTTGACCGAGGTGCCGTCGAGATCGACCGTGCAGGCGCCGCAATGCGAGGTGTCGCAGCCGATATGCGGTCCGGTCGTCGCCAGCCTTTCGCGCAAGGTGTGGATCAGAAGCTCGCGCGGATCGACGAGGACATCGGCCGCCGCACCGTTCAGCGTGAAGCTGACATGGGTTTTCTTGGTCATGATTGCTCCTCAGGCACAGCGCGCGAGCGCGGTGCGCAATGCGCGTTCGACCATCTGGCCGGCCATGGCGGTCTTGTATTCTTCGTCGCCGCGCAGATCCGCCGCCGGCTCGCAGATCGCCATGGCAAGGCGCGCGGCCTCGCGGATCGCTGTGTCGTCCGGGACCCGGCCGATCAACGAGGAAGCAGCGTCGCCGGCGAGCAGCGCCGTCGGGCCGACATTGGTGAGGGCGATCGCCGCCGCCGCGACCTTGCCGTGCTCCAGCCGGACCAGCACCGCCGCCGCCGCCGTGGCGAAATCGCCGGTCTTGCGCTTCAGCTTGGCGTAGCATGAGCCGGTGCCGGGTGGCGGTACCGGAATTCGGATCTGGGTCATGACGTCGCCGGGTTCGAGCGCCGTGTCGTAGAGGCCGCGGTAGAATTCCCGCGCCGGCACCAGCCTGTCGCCGCCGGACGAGGTCAGGACGAAGGTCGCATCGAGCGCCTGCATCACCGCCGGATGGTCGTTGCCCGGATCGCCATGCGCGATGTCGCCGCCGATCGTGCCGCGATAGCGCACCTGCGGGTCCGCGATCTGCCGCGCCGTCTCGACCAGCAGCGGCACCGCCTCGGCCAAGAGAGTCGAGCGGATCAGCTCGTGCTCGCTCGTCATCGCGCCGATGCGGACTTCGCTGCCGACCCGGTCGATGCCCTTGAGGCCGCTCACCTTGTTGAGGTCGATCAGATGGCCGGGACCGGCGAAGCGCAGCTTCATCATCGGCAGCAGACTGTGCCCGCCGGCGAGGAGCTTGGCGTCGTCGCCGAACTGGCCGAGCAGCGCCAGCACGTCCGGCATGGTCCTCGGCGCATGATATTCGAAATGACGCGGGATCATTTGTGCCTCCTCCGGAACCGCTCCGGCCTCCCCTTGGCGGTGCGTCGCGAATCGACGTCTTGCGGGCGCGGCCAAACCATCGGCGGTCGTACGCGCCTAGCGTAAACCCTAATGGTGCGTGCGCTGCAGCGGCAATCGGAATTGCACGAACCGCCGCGATCCACTCGCGAATTGCCGCGGTCGGCGCATGAGCGCCACCGGACGGACCGGAGTATGGCGCCGCCTTGCCGTTCGAGCGTCCTATGCACCGCAGCGATTAGGCACTAGTGTGAGCAGCAATCAGCTTTGATAGACCGGGGAGCGAGAAGCGGGATGGCGAAGGCGTCCAGGCAGGGCCGCAGCGCCACCGGCCGCATGGCGCGGACGCCGGAACGCGATCTGGTCCGGGACGCCGCCTTTCAGCACAAGCTCGAACAATTCGATCCGGGCATCGTCTGGCTCGATCGGGACCAGCAGATCGTGGCGCTCAACGACGTGGCCCTGCAGATTCTCGGGCCTTCGGCCCAGGCGTCGATGGGCGTGGCGCCGGGATCGCTCATCGGCTCGAATGTGCTGGCGATCCATCCGCCGCGCAGCCGCGAGAAGATCGAGTTCCTGCTGCGCTCCCACGATGCCGGCGGCCATGCCGTCGGGTCGCCGCCGCCGCTCGCCATGATGATCACGATCCCCGACCGGCTGCTGATGATCAAGGTCTCGCAGATGTCGGGCGCCGGCGGCGTCGCCGGCACCTGCATGGTGTTCTACGATCTCACCGATGTCGCGACCGCACCCGCCGCCATGCCGGCGCTGCCCGAAGCGCCGTCGCCGCCGCGCCTCCTGTCGCGCATCCCGGTCTACCGGCGCGACCGCATCGTGCTGATCGACGTCAAGGAGATCGGGCGGTTCGAAGGCGAAGGCCACTACACCACGATCGTCACCGCCACCGACCGCTATCTCTGCAACCTCTCGATGGCGGTGCTGGAACAGCGGCTCGACCCCCATCATTTTCTGCGTGTGCATCGCAGCCATATCATCAATCTCGACTACGCCGCCGAGCTGATCCGGGCCGATGACGGCATGCTGGTGGCCATGCCCGAGGGCATGGGCGATCCGGTCCCGGTCAGCAAGGTCAAGCTGCCCAAGTTGAAGGAGTATTTCGGGTTGAGCTGACGAATTGCAGGAGGGGCTTACGCCACGCCGTTTCTCAGCGCGCTTTCGGCTTGCCCTCGGCGAGGATCTCGCCGGCGAGCCGGAACGCGCTGTTGGCGGCGGGCACGCCGCAATAGATCGCGCTTTGCAGGATGACTTCCTTGATCAGATCCGGCGCCATGCCGTGTTCCAGCGCGGCGCGGACATGCATCTTGAACTCGTCCTCGCGGTTGAGCGCGATCAGCATGGCCATGGTCAGCAGCCGCCGCGTCGGGTGGTCGATTCCGGGCCGTGTCCAGATCTCGCCCCAGGCCAGCCGCGTGATGAGATCCTGGAATTCGGCGGTGAACGGCGTCGTTCCCGCCAGCGCCCGATCGACATGCGCATCGCCCAGCACCGCGCGGCGCGTCGCCAGCCCCAGATCACGGCGTTCGGTCTCGTCCATCAGTTGATCTCCGGCAGAGGTCTCGTCCGTCGGCGTGTCACAGGCGGCCGGCCCGACGGTACTGGTCCAGGGCTTGGCGCGCGAGCCTCACCGCTTCGCCGGGATCGGCGGCGATCCCGGTGCGATCGAGATTGGCCTGCATGCGCTCGATGTCGAGCTCCAGCCCTGCGGCGACGCTGGCCAGCGCCGCCAGCGCGCCATGGGTCAGGCAGAACAAATCGGCGAGCACCGGCGCTTCGGCCTGCCAGCCGCCGAGGCCGCGTTCATGCTCCTGCGGCAACCCGGCGAGCAGGGTCGCGGCCAGGCCCGGCGTGCGCAGCGCCGCGGACAGCACGATTTGGCAGCCGGTCGGATTGCGCTTATGCGCCATGGCGGATGATCCGCCGCGCCCGGCGATCCGCGGTTCGAAGGCTTCGGCCACCTCGGTTTGCGCAAGGAGGGCGATGTCGCGCGCGATCTTGCCGGCCGCACCGCACAAGATGGCGAGCGCCGCGCCGAGGCCGGCGATGCCGTTCCGCCGCGCATGCCAGGGCAGCGGCGGCAGGCCCAAGCCGAGGGCGCGGGCCAGCCGGGCGGCGACCTCGACGCCCTTGCCGCCGAGCCCGGCCAGGGTTCCGGCCGCGCCGCCGAATTGCAGCATCAGCGCGCCGTCACGTTCTACTCGGAACCGGCGCCGTGCCTCGTCGAGGCCGAGCAGCCAATTCGTCGCCTTCAGCCCGAAAGTCACCGGCAGGGCGGCCTGCAGCAAGGTGCGCCCGAGCATCGGCGTGGCCAGATGCGTCTCGGCCAGCGCGGCCAGCGCGTCGGCGATCCGCGCCGCCTCGGTTTCGATCAACGCGGCGGCCTGCTTCGCCTGCAGCATCAGTGCGGTGTCGGCCAGATCCTGGCTGGTGGCGCCGCGATGCAGCTCAGCCGCCGCTTCCGGGTCTTCGGCCGCGATCGCCGCCCGAAGTTCCGCGACGAGCGGGATCGCCAGCGTACCGGCATGGGATGCGGAGGCGGCCAAAGCCGCGACATCGATCGCCGGTGCCGCGCAGGCGGCGGCGATGCGCCGGGCGTGCGCTTCCGGAATCAGCCCTTCGGCTGCGCGCGCCGCAGCCAGTGCCGTCTCGAAGCCGAGCGCCGCATGCAGCAGCGCGGCATCGCCGAAGATCGCCAGCATGTCGGGCGCGGCGGCCGCGCGGTCGCGGATCGTCGACGTCACGATCGGCGGCGTCAGAAGTCGAAGAACACAGTCTCGGCCCGTCCCTGGAGCACGATGTCGAAGCGCCAGACGCCGTTGTCCTCGACGGCGAGCAAGGTCGCCCGGCGCGCTTCCGGCACCAGCGCCAGGATCGGGTCCTCGTCATTGCCATCGGCGCCGGCGAAATAGAGCCGCGTGACGACTCGATTCAAAAGGCCGCGCCCGAGGATGCCGATGGCGATATGCGGCGCCTGCAAGCTGTTGCCCGGGCCGGGCACGCGTCCGGGGCGGATCGTGCGGAAGCAGTAGCTGCCGTCCTCGGCGGTGGCCGCCCGGCCGAAGCCGATGAAATTCGGGTCGAGCGGCACGGCGTCTCGTGCATCTGCCGCGCTCGCATAGCGGCCGGCAGCATTGGCCTGCCAGATTTCGATCAGTGCATCGGGCACCGGTGCGCCGTCGCCATCGAAGAGCCGGCCGGCGATTTCGATGATCTCTCCCGTCACGGGACCGCGCGGCGCGTTCACGGTCAGCCGGTCGTGAGCGGGCGGGAACAGCTCCGGCCGGGCGCCAAGACCGGATTGACCCACGAGATCGGCGCCGCCTTTCCAGGGCAGGCTGTAGTGGAAGAACGGCCCGACCGTCTGCGACGGCGTCTGGCCGAACAATTCGGGGCTGAGATTATCCGGCATGGCTACGGCACCGTCGGGGTCGCGCCGCGGCCGCGCAGCACGACGTCGAAGCGATAGCCCAAGGCCCGATGCGGCTCCGTGGTTGCCATGTCGAAGCGGCAGATCAGGCGCTGGCGATAGGGCAGAGGAATGGCGTTTGCGATCGGGTCGAGCTCGATCAGCGGGTCGTCGGGGAAATAGAACTGCGTCACCAGCCGGGTCGCGAAGGCCGGGCCGAGCAGCGACAGATGGATATGCGCCGGGCGCCAGGCATTGTGGTGATTGCCCCACGGATAGGCTCCGGGCCGCACCGTCACGAAGCGATACCGCCCTTCCGTGTCGGTGATCGCGCGTCCGGTGCCGGTGAAGTTGGGATCGATCGGGGCGTCCCAATTGTCCTTGGCATGAATATACCGCCCGGCCGCGTTCGCCTGCCAGATCTCGATCACGGTATTCGGCACCGGGCGTCGGTCTTCATCGAGCACGCGGCCGCTGACGACGATGCGCTGGCCTTGCGGCGCTGCGGCGTGCTGGGTCGTCAGGTCGGCCTGGGCGCCGCCCATCAGCGCGTCCCAACACCCGGCCGGGCCGGTGATCTCGGTCAATGTTTGCGGGATCTTGATCGGCGGCAGGGACGGCGATCGCTTCATCGTCGAGCCATAGGCGGGCGACAGGGGCGCCGGTTGCGCCGCCGGGTCCGCCGGTCGAAAGAATATCGGCTCGTTCATCGACAGCTCCCTCGTTTCTCCGATGCCGGCCGCGCCGATCCTGCGCCGGCATCCCGCCGTCGGCAAGGCGGCCGGGGGCTCGCCACCTCTGCTTCTTAGTCGATTCGCCGGATGAATTGATAGGCGGTCAGCAGATCCCGGCGGTTCGCCGATTGTGCGAGCTCGCTTTCGAGAGCAGCGTTCAGTTGCTCGAGCGACATTTGCCGTGCCGCGTCGAAGGCGGGCAGGTCGCGCGGTGCGACGATCACGGCGACCAGGTCCCAGCCGGCGGCAGTGACCGGATCGCTGCTCGACAGATCGACGAAGGAATGACTCACCCGATGATCGATCGCGGCCATGCCGGTGCCGCCGTCGATGGCGATCCGGTAGAGGTGATGATCCGCGGTCAGCGGGACCACCGCGCTGATGCCGGCGGCCTCGCCGACCCGGAACACCGCGGGCGTCCGGCTGGCCGACATGATCGGCCGATTGGCGCCGGTCGCCGCATTGACCTTGCCCAACTGGCCGAGCAGTTGCAGCACCTGGCAGGCCGGCGCCGAGACGGCGATGCGGTCGTCGACGGCGTAGCCCAGGCCCGCCGCCGCCGCCGCCGCGCGATCCGCAGCATCCCGGGCGGCGACCAGCCCGCTGATCTGGATGCGGCTCGGATCGAGCGCCGCCGGCAGCAGCGGCGCGCAGGCGCCGGGCTCGGCCGCCAAGGTGCGTTGCACCGCGTCGAACGGCGCGCGACGCGGCACGGCAGGCGGTGGGGGCCGGAGATCGACGGCTTGCGTCGTCACGGCGCCGGTTCCCGTCCCGGCCAGGTCCGGGATGGCGGCGCTCGGGCCGCCGGGGTTCGACGCGCCGGAATTCGGTGTCACGGCGTCCGGGGCGCGCGTCGCGATCGCGACCGGCGCGGGCGGCTTCCGCAGGAGCATCCAGGCCGCGCCCGCGCCGCCGCCCACGAGCACCAGAAGCAGCAGCAGCAATCCGGCCCACAGCGCCGTGCCGCCGCTGCGGACCGTGGCGGTCGGGGCCGACAATTGAGCGACCAGTTGCGCCGCCGTCGGCCGTCGCGCCGGATCGGGGTCGAGCATACGCGCCAGCATCGGCCGCAGCGGTGCCGGAACGCTCGTCAGGTCGGGGACGCGCAATCGCGCCGTGGCTCCGGACAGCTCGTCGCGCCCCATGTCCAGCGGTGCACCCGCCGCTGCTGCCGCGATCACCAGCCCCAGTGAATAAATGTCGGACCTTTGGTCGATCGGCGCCTGCGCACTGAAGTGTTCCGGCGACGCATACCGGTACTTTCCGACGAAGCTGGTTCTGAAAGTCGTGAAATCGCCGGTCGAAGCTACTTTCGCGATACCGAAATCAATGATTTTTGCCTGCTTCAAGTCGGAATTGCCCAAGAGCACGTTGTCCGGCGAGATGTCTCGATGGACGATCCCGCAATGATGGGCGTCTTCCAGGCCGAGAGCGAGGTGGCGGCACAGCTCGCGCGCGGCATCCGGCGACACGGCGCCATGCTCGCGGACGAATTCGCCGAGGGTCGGACCGTTGACATACTCCATTTGGATATAGAAGCGCCCGGAGGTCGGCTCGCGTCGCACGCCGTAATAGCGCACCACCGCAGGGTTGTTGAGTTGCCGTAGCGCTTCATCTTCTTGTATAAATTTATTAACCAGTTCCGGATCGTGCGACAGGTCGCTCCGGATCATCTTGATCGCGCATTCGGTATTGTTGATAATGTTTGTCGCTTTATACACCTCGCCCATGCCGCCGCGTTTTGCAATGCTCTCCGATATTCGAAAATCCCCGTGAAATATACTGCCGGGCGCCAGCGTCGTATCTTGTTGATCCGCGTGCGGAGTTGCCGCCTCGGAACGCGTCTGCATTCTATCAATATTCGGAGATATTGCCGTCTCGTCAGAGTCGGGCGGGGCCTTATCTCTGTTTGCGTCGGGCGACGAGATGCTCATGGTTCATTCACCGGGGCGGCCCAGGCGCGACTAGCGCGGACCAACTTAACGCAGTGGACGGCGCTTGACAATTTCACAACCTGAGAGTTAAAAAACTGCGGCGGCTTGCGATGGTCGGCCGACCGGCCGCTTCTACCTTGAATCGGTAAGCGTGAGAAGGTACGGACTTTAATGGTGCTCCGAAAAGCCGAACTTTGCATAGCGCCTTCCAGAAGCTCGTTTTCACCAGCGTCGCGGCCCCGCCGCAGCGTCGGCCAAGTTGGTTTATTTTTCGTTGTTTCGTTTATGGAGGCGAGCCCGGTCTGGGCCGATCCGCCGCTTGCAGACCGGCACATCCGGGCGGTCGCGACCCGAACGATGCCGATCCGCAGGCCGCGACTCGACCGATATTCCATCGCCGGCCGGCGGCGCCGAGATCGCCGCCGTGAAGGTCGAAATGCATGAGCGGCTTCGGCCGGACCGAGCTTCGTGCCGAACGCCGAGTGTGTGTCCGCGCAGCCGGGCACTGCCCAGTGTCACTGCCGACTTGCAACCTGAAGGACACGAAATGTCGATCCGTCATAGTCTTTCGAACCTTCACGGCATTTTTCTGCTGGGGGGCGCGCTCCTGGCGCTCTCCGGCTGCCAGCCGCCGCGGACGGGCCCCGAGTTCCGGGCGCTGCCCGGCGGCACCTTCGACAATGTCGGGGCGGTGATCGAGGAGCCGGGCGGATTCAGGATCGTCGGCGGCCAGAGCTTCACAACGCCCTTCGCGATCGACTGCACGAGGCTCGACGCCACCAGCGATGGCTGGCGGGCGGCGCTGGCGGCCGGCGCACAACGCGTCGCCATCTACCTGCCGGGCCAGCCGCGCTTCTATGGCGGCGTGCTCGCGCTTTGCACGGTTCACAAAACGGCGTACGGCCCGGCCTCGCTGTCCTATCAGCTCGTCATCCCGGCGGACCGGATCGGCGACGCGCAGGACGGGCTGGTCGCCAGCCTCGCCCAGCAGGTCGCCGTGAACCGGGTGGTGCCGCTCAATCTACAGGATGTGTCGCAGATCCTGCTGTCGCCGCCCGGCACCGTGCCGACGCAACCACAGGTCATCACGGCGGATTTCGCCTGGATGCTGTGGTTCACCGACCGTCCGGAATTTATGGGGGTGAACTTCCAGCCGACCGGCGTCGCCGTGCCGCCGCCGCCGTCGCGGGGGGCCGAGATCAAGCGGGTCGCCCCGCCCCTGACCGCGGGCGGCAGTTACACCGTCGGAGTCGCGCTCAACCTGCGGGCCGGGCCGGGCGCCAGTTCGGCGATCGTCGCGCATTTGAGCCAGGGCGACGCGGTCATCGCCTCCGGCGAGCAGAAGAACGGGTACTGGGCTGTGACAACGGCCGGCGGACAGTCCGGATGGGTTGCCGCGCGGAATTTGAAAGCTAATTGAATGGGCGAGGCTGCCGGATGGTCCGCATTCGGTGGTATGATCGTCGGGCAGGAATGGCGGGCCCCGGGTCGGTCGCCGGCAACGGCGGCGGCCAGTTCGGCCGAAATTCCGGGGCGTGGTTGATGGGGATGATGATGGGCCGGCTGCCGATTTGTGGTGTCGTGGCGTGCGTGGCGGTGATCGCGTTCGGACCGGTTGGGGCGGTCGCCGGAAATACGAAACCGGCGCCGGCGCCGAAGGCAGCTCCGGCGCCGCGCGCCGCGCCCGGCGCCGTTGCGCCGGGTGCCCGCGGCGGTCCGATGGGGGCCGGGATGATGCCCGGCCGCGGCGGAGCCTTTGCCGGCGCGCGTCCGGGCGCGCCCGGACAGGGCGTCCGACCGCTCGGCAGTCCCCCGCCGGGCCCCGGCGGCCGGCCTTTCGCCGGAGCTGCCCCGGGGCGTCCCGGCGCAGCTCCGCAGATGCGTCCGGGTCCCGCAGCAGCACCGCATCAGGGCGCAGTCCCGGCGGCCGCGCCGCGCCCCGGCCGCGTTCCCGCGGCGTCGCCGCATCCGAGCGCCGTGCCGGCGGCCGCGCCGCATCCGGGCGCCGGACCCTTCGTCGCGCCCCATTCCGGGTTGACGCCGGCTGTGGCGCGCCCGGGCGGGGCGTCGCCGCGAAATTTCGCGCCGCCGGCTCATATCGTCGCCCCCGCCGGCAGCCATGCCATGGCGCCGCGGGAATTCGCCGAGCACCGGCGCGACGTCGAGCGGCGTTTCGGGCCCGGGCATGACGCGGTTCGGGACCGGGAATTCGTGCGCGCCCATGAGCATGATTTCCACACCCGCGACGTCCGCGAATTCGACGACGTCGAACGGGCGCGGTGGTCGGCCGGAGTCTGGCATGATGACTGGCACTATGGTCGCTGGGGCTGGTGGTACGATGTCGACGGCGTCTGGTATCCCTACGCCACGCCGATCTACCCGTATCCCGTGACGGTCGCCGAAATCGTGGTGCCCGACACGGTCGTGATCGAATCCCGGCCTGATCTGGTGCCCGTCCCCGGTGCGCTCGTCGTCCCAGGTGCGCCGGTGCCCGTCGCGGCGCCGCTTGCCGTCATGACCACGACGCCGGCCGGCGAAGAGATGGTTGTCCGCCCCCTGCCGATGGCACCGGTCGTGACCTACAACTGCGCCGCGGTCGGCAATGTCTATCCGGCGGTGCGACTCTGCCCGGTCACCTGGGCGGTGGTCGCCCAATGACCGCATTCGGTCGCGCTGTGTCGGCAAACCCGTCTCGTTCGTGGATGCCGTCGTCCGGTGCCGCGGGGAGTTTGCCAAGCCGCGGCTGACGCCTTCGATCAAACCGATGCATGAGCACAGGACCATTCGTACGGTTGGGGAAATGAGCAGCAAAACAATCATCATCGCCGCGGCCGCGGTCGCGGCGGTCGTGCTGATCGGCGGCGGCGTCGCCGCTTATCTCGTCCTCGCACCCGGCGGAACGCCGGCGAAGATCGTCGAATTCATCGGCCAGAAGCGCCGGCTGGTGGCCGATGGCGATGCGGTGGCGGCACCGCAGGACGGGGCCGAGCGCGTCGCACGCCTGCCGAAAGACATGGCAATCGACGCGGTCGGGGTCGTGGAAGGCGAAAGATGGGTGCAGGTCACCCTGCCCGACAATCGCGTCGCCTATGTCGCCGCGTCCCTGCTGGCGGCCAAGGCGCCGGACGCACCGGTGCCGGCATCGCCCGCGACACTGCCTGTTGCAGCGCCTTCGGCGCCGCCGGTCACACCGACATCGGCCGAGACGCCGGTGCTCCCCGCCACGCCGACCGTGCCGCGGGAATTGGAAGAGACCGGCTCGGTCGAGTTCGACGCGATCGCCAGCGTCTACACCGCCGCCAAGACCGTTCCGGTCTATATCGAACCCAATGTCAGGGCACCGCAGAAATACCAGATCGAACCCGGAACCGCCGTGCCGGCGATCCAGCGCTCGAAAGACGGCGTCTGGGTGATGGCGTCGACCGAAGACGGCGACCCGGCCTATCTGCTGGTTGCGGATCTCGGTCCCGAGCAGCCGGGCAAGCCGACCGCGGCGCCCGGCTCTGCCGCCGACCAGCCGGATACGGTGGACGGGCCGGCGACGGTGATCACGACTTCGACTCTCGATGTCGGCGGCCAGCCCGTGACCCTGGCGGGCATCAGCGGCGAAAGCGGCGCCTATGCCGAGCAGCTGCAGAATGTCATCGCCGGCCAGGGCGGCACGCTCCATTGCGTGCGGCAGGACACCGGCTATCTGTGCAAGCTGGCGAATGGGCTCGATGTCGCGCTGTCGGCCTTGTTCAATGGCGGAGCGCGCCCGACCCCGGACGCGCCGCCGGCGTATCAGAACCAGGCCAGTGCCGCGCAGTCGGCGAAGCGCGGCATCTGGCAGCATTGAGTTCTGGTCAGAGCTCGTTGGGCGTCGCTGCCCCGCGCCGAAACCGGCGCGGGGTTTTGATCGTGTCGGCAGTTCAAGAGCTGGCGTTCGATCCCAACTCGATGGTCGCGCGGCGATTCTGGGCTTCGCGCACCCCATCCGCAGTCGGCACCAGCAGCCCGGTCTTGCCGACGCCCAGCGTCGTGATCTCGGCGTCGGGCACGCCATCGGCCACGAGTTCGTTCTTGACCGAGTCGGCGCGCCGCTCCGACAGGCCCTGATTGTACCGGGCCGAGCCGACCGTATCGGTATGGCCCGTCACGACCAGATGCACGAAATGCCCGGATTGGGCCGCATCGGCCGCCGCCTTGATGACCTGGCGGGCCGCTCCGGTCAGATCCGATTTGTTGAAGTCGAAGAACACCTGGAAGGCGCGCTGGGCTTCCGGAACCGGCGCCGGCGGCGGCGGGGCCGGACGGACCGGCGGTGGCGGTGCGACCGGTTGCGGCGCCGGCGGCGGTTCGCCGAATTCGTATTTCACGCCCAGGAGCACGGCCTGATCCTGGATCGAGGTCGAGGCGCGGCTCGCTCCGCCCGCACCCGGCGAAACGGTGAATTCGCCGTTTTCGGTCGCGAGGTATTTGTAATCGAGGCTGAACTTGATCTGCGGCGCGACCTTGTAGTCGACGCCGGCTATGCCTTGATAGGCGAAGAGATTGTCGTGTCCGCTGAGCTGGTTGCCGTTGAACGGCCCGGCATGGTCGAAGCGCGGATCGGCCCAGCCGACGCCCAGTCCGAGATGCGGCACGAGGCCATAAGACTGAACGCCGAAGCGGCCCGGATCGAAATCGTAGAGGCCGTTGACCATGACCGTATACATGCCGAGCGCGCCGGAACGCTCGCCGGGTCCGGCATCGCGCACGCCGTCGATGTCGCCGCGGCGATAGCCGCCTTCGACTTCGGCCCGCAGGCCGTCGCCGAAATTCCAGCCGATCGTGCCGAGGCCGACATAGCTGCCGTCGAACTGGCTCTTGACGTCGGTGCCGGCGCCGTGCGGGCTCACATTGTTGAGGAAGCTGCCGCCGCCCGCGGCGCCGATATAGGGACCGACGGGGTCGAAATTCGTATCGGCGAGATAGGGCGAAGTGAAGGCGTTCGGATCGCTCGTCTGTGCCTGCGCCACGCCGGCCGCACCGAGCGCGACAGCGGCAGCACACAAAGCTCGAAGGTTGCAGCGCATATTCTACTCCAGAATTCGCAAACCAAAGCGTCTGCCCGCCATCAACAGATGGACGAACGAAAAGGTTCGAGCGACCTATGGACGCGCAGATATGTCGTGGTATTTGCGCAACATGAGTGAAAATGTCGCGGGATGGAACGGTGTCTATGAAGTTTCAGGCGAATGCTGGAACTGCCGAGCCCGATTATGGGCTTTAATTCACACAACCGTTCGGCACTCTTCGTGTTCTTCGACAAGCAGTGGGGCGATTTGGCTCCGCGTCATCACCCCGAGACACAGCGCCTACGGTCACAGAATGACCTGCAGCCCGAGATAGAACGAGAAGGCGTTGAAGCGCGACGGGTCTTCGAGGCCGCGGCCGGCCGAAAACAGGATATGGTGGTCGTCGTCGATATCGTATTCGCCGCCGAGGTTGAAGGCGGCGCCGGTGGCGATCTCCTCGCCGTTCGGCGATTGCCAGAACAGCTCGCCCCCGAGATTCCATTGCTCGTCGAAGCGCCGCAGCAAGGCCCAGCCGGCGAACCAGTAGTCCTTCTCCGAAGTCGAGCCGTTCGGCGGATTGATCCAATAGCCGCCGCCGCCGAAGCTGGTCCACGGCCCGATACTCTTCTGCAGCCAGATCGGCAGGAGCAGCCGTGGCTCGCCGGTGCCGATCTGCTTGGTGGCGCTGCCGGTCGGTACCTCGAGTATGGGATAGGCCGCGATCTGAGGGCGCCAGCCGTCTTCGTCTTCGTCGACGAAGCGGTATTTTACGCCGAGTTCCGTGTCACCGAACCCGTCGCGCGTTTTCTGGCCGCTTTGTCCGGCGTAGGCGTTCTGGAGGCCGAGGTGGAGCTGGATATTTTCGTCTGCGCCGTAATTGATGTCGATATCGGGCAGCGAGCCCTGGCGCCCGCTGTGGTCGAAGCTGCCGATCGCGGCGATATTGATCTCGAAATGACCGAGTTCCGGCGGCTCCGGATCGTCGGTCGCGAAGGGCGGGCCGGCATCGGCCCGATGCGCCGCAAGGCAGGCCGCTGCCGCAGCCAGCAAGGCTCGAAGCGGCCGCAGAGGCAGCCGTCGTACTGTCCTCGTCATGATCGGTTGCTTGCCGCCCGTTCTTTCGCCTCGCCGCAAACCGACCTTATCGGAGATTCGCCGCGGACCGTCCACCTGGATTGCACGGCGGACGATCGCACGCCAAATCACCGCACTGCCTGATCGGCGGGCAGCACGCGACGCCGTTTCGGCCGCGATGCCGGCGCTGGCGCTGGCCCGGCTTTTGCGATATAGGCTGACCATGGGTGTCTAGGGTTCCGACCTGCGAGGGTGGCTGGTCCGAGAGACGCCATCCGCCGGACTTGCCGCCGGCGGACACACGGCGGGACAAAAGCCCGGGAGATCGACGATCGAGGCGCTGTGCGGCGGCCTCGGGGAGGATCTTCCGCTCCGCGCGATCGCCATCCCCGACCCCGACGGCTCCGCGACAGGTGATTCTGGCGTTTGCAGGAGGGGCACCCTGGCCATGACAAGCGGACTCAAGGCAGATCGGCGCCGAGCGAAGGCGAGACCGCGCCGCACGGGAGCATCGATCGATGGCTGACCCGGCACCGCTCTACGAGACCGTGCTGGAAGGCGGCAAGCACTGGTCCTTCACCGCCCGCCGCGGCACGCTGCTCCGGCTGACCGACCCGCATGGCGGCGCCAATGTCGGCATGTTGTTCTACAACCCGCAGAATCTGCTGGAGCGCTACAACGCGCCCGACACGCTGAAATGCCAGCATACGTTCAAGCTGACCCGCGGCCACTGCCTCTATTCCGATATGGGCCGGATCTTCTGCTCGATCGTGGAGGACGGCGTGGGCTGGCACGACACGGTCGCCGGGAATGCCGACAAGGCGCTGGTCGCGCAGCGCTGGGGTACGCTGCGATATCAAGAGCACCACAATGGCTGGACCCAGAACGGCCATGACTCATTCCTGGTCGAGGCCGCCAAATACGGGCTCGGGCGCCGCGACCTGGCCGCCAATGTCAACTGGTTCAGCAAGGTGGCGGTCGACGAGACCGGCGCCATGTATTTCGAGACCGAGAATTCGCCGCCCGGATCCGCGGTCGCTCTGCGCTTCGAAATGGACACGCTGGTGCTCATGCACACCTGTCCGCATCCGATGAACCCGGCGCCGGAATATCCGCGCCGGCCGGTGGAAGTGGCGTTTCGCCAGACCGATCCGGTCGCGCCGGATGATTTCTGCCGAAATTTTCGCCCGGAGAACGGCCGCGGCTTCCAGAACAACGAGATCTTCCACCTGTGCGGTGCTGCGGCGGGGAGCGGGCCATGCTGAAGGAAAGCACATTGGTACCGGAGACTGCCGCCTATCGGCATGTCATCCCGGCCGGCGATTATTGGCTTCGGCGCGTCGAAGCGGGCCAGATCTTCCGGATCGTCGACCTCGAAGGCAACCAGGCGGCCGACACGCTGTTCTTCAGCGCCGCCGATCCGGCCGAGCGCTACAGCGCCGTCGACACCTTGCGTGCGCAGGGCAATGTCTATCTGGGCCTGGGATCGAAGCTGCTCTCGACCGAAGGCAACGTCATGCTGGAGATTACCGCGGACCTCGTCGGGCGCCACGACACGCTGGGCGGCGCCTGCGCCACCGAGTCCAATACCGTCCGCTATGCGCTGGAAAAGCGGACCATGCATGCCTGCCGCGATTCCTGGATGCTGGCCGTCACCGAGCATGAGGAGTTCGGCCTGACCAAGCGGGACATCACCCACAACATTAATTTCTTCATGAACGTGCCGGTGACGCCCGAGGGCGGTCTCAGCTTTGCCGACGGCGTCAGCGGACCCGGCAAATATGTCGAGATGCGCGCCGAGATGGCCGTGATCGCGCTGATCTCGAACTGCCCGCAGCTCAACAACCCCTGCAACGGCTACGACCCGACCCCGATCGAGGTCCTGATCTGGGATCCGGCATAAAGCGCGCAGCCATGTTCAAGAAGGTTCTGGTCGCCAATCGCGGCGAAATCGCCTGCCGGATCATTCGCACGCTGGATCGCCTCGGCATCGCCTCCGTCGCGGTCTTCGCCGAAGCCGACCGCTATGCGCGGCATGTGACAATGGCCGGCGAAGCGATCGGCATCGGTCCGGCGCCGGTCGCCGAAAGCTATCTGCGCGCCGACCGGGTGCTGGAGGCGGCGCATGCCAGCGGCGCGGACGCGATCCATCCGGGCTATGGCTTCCTGTCCGAGAATGCCGGCTTCGCCGAGGCTTGCGCCGCGTCCGGTATCGTCTTCATCGGGCCGACGCCGGACCAGATCCGCCGCTTCGGGCTGAAGCATGCGGCGCGTGAGCTGGCGCGCACGGCGGGCGTGCCGCTGGCGCCGGGCAGCGGCCTGCTCGCCGATGCCGAAGACGCCAGGCGCGCGGCGGCCGGGATCGGCTATCCGGTCATGATCAAGAGCACCGCGGGCGGCGGCGGCATCGGGTTGCAGCTCTGCCGGCACGAGGCGGAGATGGACGAACTCTTCGGCCGGGTCGCCCGGCTGTCGCGCAGCCATTTCGACCAGGCCGGCATCTTCCTCGAAAAATACATCGAGCCGGGCCGGCACATCGAGGTCCAGATCTTCGGCGACGGGCGCGGCCATGTCGTGGCGCTGGGTGAACGCGACTGCTCGGCGCAGCGGCGGAACCAGAAGATCATCGAGGAAACGCCGGCGCCCGGCCTGTCCGCCTTTCTGCGCCGGCATCTGCATGAGACGGCGGTCCGGCTCGGCAAATCGGTCGCCTATGCCAGCGCCGGCACGGTCGAATTCATCTACGACACGGCGACCGGCGCCTATTACTTCCTCGAAGTCAACACCCGGCTGCAGGTCGAGCACGGCGTCACCGAAGAGGTGACCGGCATCGACCTCGTCGAATGGATGATCCGCCAGGCCGCCGGCGAGGTCTTGCCGCTCGACGTGCCGGCGCCGAAGGGCGCCTCGATCCAGGTCCGGCTCTATGCCGAGGATCCGGCCCGCGATTTCCGGCCGTCGGCCGGGCTGCTGACCCGCGTGCGGTTTCCGGAAGCGGCGCGGGTCGAGACCTGGGTCGAGGACGGCACCGAGGTCACGCCCTATTACGATCCGCTGCTCGCCAAGATCATCGTCACCGGCGCCGATCGGCCGGCGGCATTGGCCAAGCTGAAGGATGCGCTCGACCGCACCGTGCTTGCCGGCATCGAGACCAATCTGGCCTATCTGCGCCAGCTCGCCGCGGCGCCGGTCCTGGTCGACGGGCGCATGACCACGCGCAGCCTCGAAAGCTTCGCCTATGCGCCGCTCAGCATCGAGGTGCTGCTGCCCGGCACGCAGACGACGATCCAGGACCATCCCGGACGGCAGGGTTACTGGCATGTCGGCGTGCCGCCCTCGGGGCCGATGGATGCGCTGTCGTTCCAGCTCGCCAATCTCGCGGTCGGCAACCCGCCGGGAATGGCGGCGCTTGAGCTGACCGTCTCCGGTCCCGCGCTCAAATTCCATTGTGCGGCGTTGATCTGCCTGAGCGGGGCGGCGATGCCGGTCGATATGGAGGGCACCGCGGTGCCGTTCAATCGGCCGTTCTACGTGCCGATCGGCGCGGTGCTGCGCATCGGCGCCGCCGAATCCGCCGGCTGCCGCGCCTATCTCGCCGTCTGCGGCGGCTTCGACGTGCCGGATTATCTCGGCAGCAAGGCGACCTTCACCCTCGGCCGGTTCGGCGGTCATGGCGGGCGGGCGCTCGTCACCGGCGATGTGCTGCATCTGGGCGTGCCGAAGCCGGCTTCGGCGCCGCGCCACCTGCCGGCTTCGGCGTTGCCGATGCTGACGAGGGACTGGGAGCTGGGCGTGCTCTACGGCCCGCATGGCGCGCCGGATTTCTTCACGGCGGAGGATATCGAGACCTTCTTTGCCGCGCGCTGGGAAGTGCATTACAATTCCAGCCGCACCGGCATCCGGCTGATCGGGCCGAAGCCGAAATGGGCGCGCGAAGACGGCGGCGAGGCCGGGCTGCACCCCTCCAACATCCACGACAATGCCTATGCGATCGGTGCGGTCGATTTCACCGGTGACATGCCGGTGATCCTGGGGCCGGACGGGCCGTCGCTGGGCGGCTTCGTCTGCCCGGTCACGATCGTCGCCGCCGAGCTGTGGAAGATCGGCCAATTGCGGCCGAACGATCGCGTCCGCTTCCGCCGCTTGACGCCGGCGCAGGCGACCGAGGCGGAAGCGGCGCAAGACGCGCTCCTCGCAGCCTTGGCGGATCGGCCTGCGCCAAGCCACGCCGGCCGGGCGCGCGCCGTGCCGGATGCGCCGGTCCTGGCCGCCATGGCGGCGACGGCGGCGCGGCCGGCAATCGTCTATCGGCGCGCCGGCGACAAATACCTGCTCATCGAATACGGGCCGCCGGTGCTCGATTTCGAACTCCGGCTGCGCGCGCATGCCTTGATGCTGCGGCTGCAGGATCTGGCGCCGGCCGGGATCATCGATCTGACCCCCGGCATCCGGTCGCTGCAGATTCATTTCGACAGCCGGATCCTGCCGCTCGACGCGCTGCTGGCGCTGGTCCAGGCGGAGGAGGCGGCGCTGCCGCCGGCCGAGGACATGGTCGTGCCGACGCGCATCGTGCGCCTGCCGCTGTCCTGGGACGACGATGCGACGCAACTGGCCATCGCCAAATATATGCAATCGGTCCGGGCGGATGCGCCGTGGTGTCCGAGCAACATAGAATTCATACGTCGGATCAACGGGCTGGACTCGATCGACGAGGTCAGGAAGATCGTCTTCGAGGCGAGTTATCTGGTACTGGGCCTGGGCGATGTCTATCTCGGCGCCCCGGTCGCGACGCCGATCGATCCGCGCCATCGGCTGGTGACGACCAAATACAATCCGGCCCGGACCTGGACGCCGGAAAACGCCGTCGGCATCGGCGGCGCCTATCTCTGCGTCTATGGCATGGAAGGGCCGGGCGGCTATCAATTCGTCGGCCGCACCTGCCAGATGTGGAACACCTACCGCGTAACGGCCGAGTTCGGCGCCGACCGGCCGTGGCTGCTGCGTTTCTTCGATCAGATCCGGTTCTACCTGGTGAGCGGGGCGGAGCTGCTACAATTCCGGGCGGATTTCCTGCACGGTCGAGTGCGGCTCGACATCGTCGAGGACCGCTTCAGCCTCAAGGAGTATCGCCGGTTTCTGACCGGGAACGCGGCGGATATCGCGGCGGCGCGGGCGCGTCAGCAGGCGGGATTCGCCGCCGAACGCGCGCATTGGGCGGCGAGCGGCCAGATCAGCTATGCGGCGGAACTGCCGGAGGCGCAGCCGGACCATGGCGCGGATGATCTGCCGCCGGGCTGCCTGGCCGTGCCGAGCCCGGTTTCCGGCAGCATCTGGCGCGTCTCAGTGGCGGCGGGGCAAAGGGTCAGCGACGGTGAGCTGCTGATCGTCGTCGAATCGATGAAGATGGAACTACCGGTGGCGGCACCGGCCGACGGCATGGTGATCGAACTGCGCTGCGCCGAGGGGCGTGCGGTCGCGACCGGTCAGACTCTCTTGGTGTTTCGGCCTGCAGTAGGGGAACCGGCATGAGTTATTCGCTCGACATCGCCCATCTCGAAGCGGCCTATGCCGCCGGCACGCTCACGCCGGCCGATGTCGTGGACGAGGTCTTCGCCCGGATCGGCCGACGCGGCAGCCGCCCGGTCTGGATCACCCTGGTGCCGCGTGACCGGGTCGACGCCAGGCTCGCCGAGATCGAGCGCCGCCGCGCCGCTGCTGAGACGATGCCGCTCTACGGCATTCCGTTCGGCGTGAAGGACAGTATCGACGTGGCCGGGCTGCCGACCACGGTGGCGTGCCCGGATTTCGCCTATGTGCCGAAGCATTCGGCAGCGGCGATCGAGAAACTCGAAGCGGCCGGCGCCGTGCTGATCGGCAAGACCAATCTCGACCAGTTCGCAACCGGGCTGGTCGGCACCCGGTCGCCCTACGGCATTTGCAGCAGCGTCTTCGATCCGGCCTATATTTCCGGCGGGTCGAGTTCCGGTTCGGCCGTCGCGGTCGCGGCGGGGCAGGTGAGTTTCACGCTCGGCACCGATACGGCAGGGTCCGGCCGCGTGCCGGCGAGCTTCAACAACATCGTCGGCATGAAGCCGACCAAAGGGCTGATCAGCGCGCGCGGCGTGGTGCCGGCCTGCCAGAGCCAGGATTGCGTAACCCTCTTCGCCGGCACGGTGGACCAATGCCGGAAGGTCCTGGGCGTCGTGCAGGGTTTCGATGCCGAGGATCCCTATTCCCGCCACTCGCCGGCCCTTGAGGCGCAAACGCCGAAGGCATTCCGCTTCGGCGTGCCGGACCAAGGTCTCGAATTCTTCGGCGACACGGCGGCGGCCGAACTCTACGCGGCGGCAATCGCGCGGCTGGAAGCGCTCGGCGGCGAGCGCGTCGCGATCGATTTCGCGCCGTTCCAGGCGGCCGGAAGGCTGCTCTATCAGGGACCTTGGGTCGCCGAGCGGCTCGCCATGCTGCGCTCCTATGAATTCGAGCGGCCGGACGTGATTCATCCGGTGGTCTGGAGCATCATCGGCGGTGCCGCGGGGATCTCGGCGGCCGACGGTTTCGACGGGTTTCATCGCCTCGCGGCCGCGACCCGCGCGGCCGAGCCGCAATGGCGGCGGATGGATGTGCTGCTGCTGCCCACGGCGCCCACGATCTATACGATCGACGCCGTCCTGGCCGATCCGATCGCGCTCAATGGCAATCTCGGCCTCTATACCACTTTCGGCAACCTCATGGATCTGACGGCGATTGCGGTGCCGGCCGGGTTCCGGGCGAACGGCTTGCCTTTCGGCGTCAGCGTGATCGGGCCGGCCTTCACCGACCGCCGCGCGGCCGCCATCGCCGATCTCCTGCATCGGTCGCTCGCCGGTGCCGAAATCGGCGCCACCGGCGTCAAGCTACCGCCGCCGCTGACCGAACCGCCGGTCGCTGCCGGCATCCGCCTTGCCGTCGTCGGCGCCCATCTGTCCGGACAGCCCTTGAATTTCCAATTGACCGAACGCGGCGCGCGGCTGGTCGGGCCGGCGCGCACGGCGCCCGGCTACAGCCTCTATGCGCTCGCCGGGACCAAGCCGGCCAAGCCCGGTCTCGTCAGGGATGGGGCCGGGGCCGGGCGCATCGAGGTCGAGATCTGGGAGCTGGACGCCGCCGGCTTCGGCAGCTTCGTCGCCGAAATCCCGCCGCCCCTCGGCATCGGCACGATCGCGCTCGATGATGGCAGCCAGGTCAAAGGGTTCCTGTGCGAGACGCATGCGGTGGCCGGTGCCGCCGACATCACCGGCTTCGGCGGCTGGCGCTACTGGCTGGCGCAAACCGCCAGCCGCCTTGCCTAAAACCGCGCCACCGGGGCTGAGCATATGCAAGCCGGATCGGCGCGAAGCGAAGTCGCCGATTGCGGAGGCGGCGGCAGGGTCGAGGCATCCGAACGCCTCCCCCCTCGCGACCGCATTGGGGCGGAGACGGCCGGGGCTGCGGCGAGGAGCGCCAGAAAACGGTTTGATTTCAAAATCCTATTCTGAAGCGACGTCCGCCGCATCGCAAATCCTTCGGCCCCCGGAAGGGCAGATAAGGAATTTCTTCTTACCTGGTTACCCATTCCACCGACGCTCAAGCCCGGCGCCGCGTCGTTGCGGGACGGGCTGCATTGGCTTCCGCCCCTGGCATAGGCCTTGCGTTGTTTCGTCTTGCAATGGGCGTCTAGGGTTCCGGTCCGCAAGGGCGTCAGGTCCGAGAGACGCCATCCGCCGACGCTATCGGCGGACACACGGCGGGATAAAAGCCCGGGAGATCCAATGTCGGGGAGGCCTTCGCACCCCGGGATGGTCGCCCGTTCGGGTTGCGTCCTAGCGGCGAAAACCTCCTCAAAGATGCGGCCGCCCAGCGCCGACAGGAGGCTTCGAATCATGAGAGCTCGCGGAAAATCGCCGTGTTTCGTCAGCACCTTCGCTTTGTTGGTTGCGATGGCGGGCGGTGCGGCTGAGGCCCAGCAGGTGTCGACGGGCCCGGAAACGGCGGCGGCGCCCAACCCGGCGCAAGTCGAAGATATCGTCGTGACCGCCGAGAAGCGGACGGAAAAGCTGAAGGATGTTCCGATCAGCATCTCCGCCATCAGCGGCAACGATCTGCAGGAACGGCAGATCCAGGATTACGAGGACATCTCCCGCGTCGTGCCCGGCGTGTCGTTCAACTCGCTGGCCGGCAGTCCGGGGCTCGACAATATCGTCATCCGCGGCGTCAGCTCGACCTCGGGCTCGGCGACGGTCGGCCTCTATATCGACGACGTGTCGATCACGGTCAAAAACTTCTTCGACGGCTCGCCGCAGCCGCAGCTCTTCGATCTCGACCGCGTCGAAGTGCTGCGCGGCCCGCAAGGCACGCTGTTCGGCGCGAGCTCCGAGGGCGGCACCATCCGTTTCGTGACCAAGGCGCCGGATCTCGACGATTTCAGCGCCGAAATCGGCAGCGAATTGGGCGGCACCGTGCATGGCGGGCTGAATTACAAAGACACCGGCATCGTCAACGAGCCGATCGTGCCCGGCCAATCGGCAATCCGCGCCAGCATCAGCTATACCGACGACAGCGGCTTTATCGACCACTTCAACGCCGCCGGCATCAACGACAGCAACGGCATCAATCAGAATCGCGACTTGAGCTTCCGCATGACCGGCAAGTTCCTGCTCGGCGCCAATACGGTGATTACGCCGGGAATTTTCTATCAGCGTAATGATGCCGATGACAATGGCGTGTTCCGCCCGGATATCGGCCTGTTCGACACCAACAAGCCGGTCGACGAATTCGGCCACGACACGCTGTTCCTGCCCAGCCTGACGATCAACCACGATCTGGGCTTTGCCGACCTGACTTCGGTCACCGGCTATTTCTACCGCTATTTCCTACGGCAGCAGGACGGCACGTTCTTCAACAGCACGGTCTTTGGCGAAGATTTCCTCGATCCGCTCTTCCCGCAAGCCCAGCAACTGAACCCCGCCCTCACCCAACAGCAATTCCAGAATCAGAACGACAACATCATCGCCAATCTGCGCTCACCGGTTCGCCTGTCCAACCGCTACGACCAAATCTCGCAGGAATTCCGCCTCGCGTCCAAGCCGCCGGGCGAGGGCGACCTGCCGCTCAAATGGGTGGCCGGCGTCTATTACTCCGACCAGCACATCTCGGAAACCGATTTCCAGCAGATTCCCGGCATCAACAATGTGTTCCAGCAGCTTAACGGCTTCCCGCTCAACGATCTGGCGCCGCCGCTTGTCGGCCTACCGGCCGGCACCCAGCTATTTCCAGACGATATCGACGAGTTCGACGAGAAGAAATACGACGAGCGGCAGGGCTCGGTCTTCGGGCAGCTCGATTACGACATTCTGCCCAATCTGCATGCCGGGTTCGGCGCGCGCTATCTCGAGGCGCGCGACGTCCTGAATTTCTCGAGCATCGGCTTCTTCCAGATCGGCAATATCAGCCCGGACAATGCGCTGGTGCATTCCTACGCCTTCACGCCGAAATTCACCTTGAGCTACGACATCGACCCCCAATCGACCGTCTACACCTCGGCGGCCAAAGGCTTCCGGCTCGGTGGACCGCAGCCGGCGCCGGCGCCATTCGGCCCGCAGACCGCCTGCGCCGGCGATTTCGCCAATATCGGCGTTACCAGCAACCCGACCAAATTCGCCTCGGACAAGCTCTGGACCTATGAGGTCGGCTCGAAGAACCGGCTCGACGACAACCAGATCTCGCTCGACGTCTCGGGTTATTACAGCCAGTACGACAATATTCAGCAGCAGATCTTCCTGCCGACCTGCGGCTTTTTCTTCACCGACAATGTCGGCAATGGCGCCATCTATGGCGGCGAGGCGGAGGCGAGCTACCGGCCGCGCTGGGTACCCGGTCTCACGCTCGGACTGAACGCCAGCTATACCCATGCCGCTGTCACCCAGAGCAGCGACCTGCTGACGGTGCAGCCGGGCGAACGGCTGCTCGACGTGCCCTACGATACGCTGTCGGCCCTGGTGCAGTACAACACGCCGATCACAGCCGACTTGAACCTGACGGCGCATCTCGACTACGACTTCACCGGCCCGTCGAACGGTTCGTTCCTGCGCTCCCAGTCGAGCTTCTACAATCCGGCCTACGGCGTGGTGAATTTCAGCCTCGGCATCGTCGCCGATCGCTACGAAGTGACGCTCTTCGCCAAGAACCTGCTGAACAATGACCAGATCATCCAGCGGCCGGAGATCAATACCATCATCGAAGCGTATACCTTGCGGCCGCTGACGGTCGGGCTTGGCGCGAAATACCGGTTCGGCTCGTGATGGCGATGGCTCGGGAGTTCTGCCAGATGCGCGTAAATGTTCGGTTCCGGCTGGTCGCCGCCCTGGTTCTCGGCTGCCTGGCCGTTCTGCCGCCGCCGGCCGCGGCGGCGCCGAAGACTGCGTTCCGCGTTGCCTGGTCGATTTATGTCGGCTGGATGCCGTGGCCCTACGCTGCGGAATCCGGCATCCTCAAGAAATGGGCGGACAAATACGGCATCCAGATCGATCTGGTCGAGGTCAACGACTATGTCGAATCGATCAACCAATACACGGCCGGCAGTTTCGACGGCGTCGTCCTGACCAATATGGATGCGCTGACGATTCCGGCCGCCGGCGGCGTCGATACGACGGCGATCATTCTGGGCGATTATTCGAACGGCAATGACGCGGTCATCCTCAAGCGCGCCGCCGCCGCGGATCATCCGAAACTCGCCGATATCGCCAAGCGCAAGGTCAATCTGGTCGAATTGTCGGTCTCGCAATATCTGCTGGCGCGCGCCCTCGACACGGTAAAGCTCAGCGAACGCGACATGACCTTGGTCAATACCTCGGACGCGGATATCGTCGCCGCCTTCGGCACCGGCGATGTCGGCGCGGTCGTCACCTGGAACCCGCAGGTCGGCGAGATCCTGAAGAATCCGCTGGCCGAGAAGGTTTTCGATTCCTCGCAGATCCCGGGCGAGATCATCGACATGATGGCGCTGAAGACCGAGACCTTGAAGGAGAACCCGAAGCTCGCGATGGCGCTGACCGGCGCCTGGTACGAGGTGCTCGGCCTGATGGCGGCAAGCGGGCCGGCGAGCCAAGCCGCGCATGAGCAGATGGCCAAGGATTCCGGGACCGATCTGGCGGGCTTCGATCATCAACTGCTGACCACCAAGATGTTCTATGACCCGGCCGAGGCCGTCGCCTTTGCCGACGGCGCCGCCTTGCCGAAGACGATGGCGCTGGTGCGGAAATTCTCGTTCGATCACGGCTTGCTGGGGCCGAACGCGCCGTCGGCCGATGTCGTCGGGCTGCAATTTCCCGGCGGCCAGACCGCGGGCGATGCCGGCAATGTCAAGCTGCGCTTCGACGATCACTTCATGAAGCTGGCGGCGGCGCATCAATTGTAATACGCCGATCCGGACGCAGGCTGCCGCCGAGGCTCGGAGTATTGATGCGAAGGCAATTATCCCGCGCGCTGGCGACCGCCTGATGCCCAGCCGCATCATCAACCGGCGGCCCGGCCGCGCCGGGCTCGTTCTGGCCGGCGCGTTGCCCTTCGTGCTCGCGATCATCTGCTATTTCGTCTTCTCGGCCTTGCGCCAGGCGGACAATCCCAACGACAAGCTACTGCCGGGCGTGACCGCGCTGGGCCGTGCGATCTACGCCGCGGCGATCGTGCCCGATGTGCGGACGGGACAGATCCAGCTTTGGGCCGACACGCTGTCGAGTTTGCGCCGGCTCGGCCTCGGCCTCGCGGCGGCGACGCTGCTCGGGCTGGTCTTCGGCGTCGCGACCGGCGTCGTGCCCTATCTGCGCGCCGGGCTTTCGCCCTTCATCGCCGTGCTCTCGATGATTCCGCCGATGGCGGTGCTGCCGATCCTGTTCATTGTCTTCGGCCTCGACGAGCTGTCGAAAATCGTGTTGATCGCGGTCGGCGTGACGCCGTTCCTGATCCGAGACCTGGCGCTCAAGGTGGGCGACCTGCCGAACGAGCTGCTGATCAAGGCGCAGACGCTCGGCGCCTCGACCTGGCAGATCATCCTGCGCGTGGTGCTGCCGCAGATCGCCCCGCGGCTCATCGACGGGGTGCGCCTGTCTTTGGGGCCGGCCTGGCTGTTTCTGATCTCGGCCGAGGCGATCGCCGCGTCGGACGGTCTGGGATACCGGATCTTCCTGATGCGCCGGTATCTGGCGATGGAAATCATCCTGCCCTATGTCGCCTGGATGACCCTGCTCGCTTTCCTCATGGATTGGGTCCTGCGCCGGATCAGCCGCCGGCTTTTCCCATGGCTGAACGCGCCGGAAACATGAGCCGGGTCTCGGTGCGCAATCTGTGGATGGAGTATCCGGGCCAGGTCGTCCTGGAGCGGGTCAATCTCGACATCGCCTCCGGCGAGTTCGTCGTGCTGCTCGGGCCGTCCGGCTGCGGCAAGACCACTTTTCTGCGGCTGCTGCTGTCGATGGAGCGGCCGACGCGCGGCCAGATCCTGCTCGACGGCGAGGCCCTGCCGGGCGAACCCGGGCCGGATCGCGGCGTCGTCTTCCAGCGCTATTCGGTGTTCCCGCATCTGACGGTCGTCGAGAACGTCATTCTGCGGCTCGAATTCGCCTCGTCGCCGCTCTTCGGCAAATTGTTCGGCGCCGCCCGCCGGCGCGCGATCGCCGAGGCCGACCGGGTGGTCGCGGCGGTCGGGCTCGACGCAGCCCGCGATAAATACCCGGCGCAACTCTCCGGCGGCATGCAGCAGCGCCTCGCGATCGCGCAGAGCCTGATCGGCAAGCCGAAGCTGCTGATGCTCGACGAGCCCTTCGGCGCACTCGATCCGGGCACCAAGCTGCAGATGTACGAGCTGATCACGCGGCTCTGGCGTGACGAGAAAATGACCATCTTCATGGTGACCCATGATTTGAAAGAGGGCTTCACCCTGGCCACCAGGGTGTTGACCTTCGACAAGGTCCGGATCGATCCGCAGGCACAAGGCGCCTATGGCGCGACCATCACCTACAATCTGCCGTTGACGCCGCGCCGCCCAAGCCCGGCTCCGCCGGGAGCAGCGTCGTAGATTTCGGAATATTCGGTTTGTCCTTGGCTTCACCCGGGCCGAAACGTCCGGCGCCCAGCGCCGGGAAACGGCATGTTCGGGCCGGATTTATGCGGGCCGATTTTACTTGATTCCGCGTCCGCCTCGCCCAATGTCGCCGCTAGGTGGTCGCGGGGAACGGAGCTGGCAGCATGGACACGGCACCTGTCGAGACGGCGGAATTGGGGGCGGTTGCCGCGGATGCCAGAATTCTCCTGATCGAGGACGACCGCGAAACCGCGGAGGAAATCGTCCAGGATCTGACCGATCGCGGCTATGTCATGGTGCATGTCGACAATGGCGCGCGCGGCCTGGAGGTGGCGCATCGCGAGGCGTTCAACCTGTTGATCATCGACCGCATGCTGCCGGAACGCGACGGGCTGTCGATCATTGCGGCTCTGCGCGCGGAGAACGTCCGGACGCCGGTCCTCGTGCTCAGTGCGCTCGGCGAAGTCGATGAGCGGGTGCGCGGCCTCAAGGCGGGCGGCGACGATTACCTGACCAAGCCCTTCGCCCTCACCGAATTGGCGGCGCGGGTCGCGGCCTTGCTGCGGCGGCCCGTCGACACGCGCGAAACCGTGCTGCGCGTCGGGCCGCTCGAACCCGACCTGATCGACCGGCTCGCCCATCGCAAGGGCCGCACGATCGAGCTGCTGCCGCGGGAATTCAAGTTGCTCGAATATCTGATGCGCTGTCCGGGGCGGGTCGTGACGCGCGACATGCTGCTGGAGGATGTCTGGCACTATCGGTTTCCGCCGCAGACCAATCTGGTCGACGTCCATATCGGCAAGCTCCGGCGCAAGATCGACGCCGATGGCGAGATTCCGCTGCTCTACAATGTCCGCGGCGTCGGGTTTGTCCTGCGCGTGCCCAGTTGAACCATACCGGCCCATCACAATAAACATAATTTTATAGTATGAACGGCATCGAATATTCTAAATTAAAATCTATTATGCTTTATCGCGCGCCCGATGCTACCTATCTGTCGCACTGGAGATCGGGTCCGGATCGATCAACTATTTGAACGATCGGCGCGATCTCGGGAATCCGGACGGTAGGTCACATGAATCTCGTCGGTTTCGTCTTGCGGCGCCCGTACACGGTCGTGGCGATGCTGATCCTGATCTGCATCCTCGGGACCGGGGCGGCACTGCGCATGCCGGTGGACATTTTCCCGGAAATCGACATTCCGGTGGTCAGCGTGGTGTGGACCTATAACGGCATCAGCGCGCAGGACATGCAGAACCGCATCCTGTCGCTGCATGAGCGGCAGATGGCCTCGCTGGTCGACGATATTTCGCGGATCGAAGCGACCAGCTATCAAGGCGTCGGCGTCGAAAAAGTCTATCTGCACGAGGGAGCGGATGTCAGCCGCGCCGTCTCGCAGGTCGCGAGTTCCTCGCTGGTCGTGCTGAAATACATGCCGCCGGGCATCACGCCGCCGCTGGTCCTGCGCTACGGCGCTACCGATGTGCCGATCATCCAGCTCAGCCTGTCGAGCAGCACGCTGCCCGACACCAAGCTGAACGATCTCGGCCAGAACATCATCCGTCCTGCTCTGGCCGTCGTGCATGGCGCCGAGGTGCCGCAGCCCTATGGCGGCAAGCCGCGCGTCATCATGGCGGATCTCGACCAGCAGGCGCTTGAAGCGCGCGGCCTGTCGCCTGTGGATATCAGCGCCGCCCTGCAGAGCCAGAACGTCATCCTGCCCTCCGGCGATGTGAAGATCGGCCAGAAGGATTATGCGCTGTCGATGAACAACAGCCCGGACGTGATCGCGAAGATCAACGACTTTCCGATCAAGCCGGTCGCCGGCAAGATGATCTTCATGCGCGACATCGCGCATGTCCATGACGGCTATCAGGTGCAGACCAATTCCGTGTCGGTGGACGGGACGCCGGGCGCGCTGATCACGATCCGCAAGACCGGCGGCGTTTCGACGCTCGCGGTCATCGACGGCGTGCGCTCGGTGCTGCCGGACATCGCCAAGATCATCCCCAAATCCGTTTCGGTGAAGGCGCTGTTCGACCAGTCGGTTTTCGTCCAGGCCGCGCTCGACAGCGTCAAGACCGGCGGGTTGCTGGCTGCCGGCCTCACCGCGCTGATGATCCTGCTGTTCCTCGGGAACTGGCGGCTGACGCTGATCATCCTGGCGTCGATCCCGCTGTCCATCGTCACGGCGGTCCTCATCATGTATGTCGGCGGCCAGACGCTCAACACCCTGACCTTGGGTGGTTTCGCTCTCGCCGTCGGCATTCTGGTCGACAACGGCACGGTGGTGATCGAAAACATCGAACGCCATGTCGGCCTGGGCACGCCGCTTGAGAAGGCGATCCTCGAAGGGGCCGGAGAAGTCGGCGTGCCGACTTCGCTGGCGACGTTGTGCATCTGCATTGTGTTCGTGCCGGTCTTTCTGCTGCAGGGCACGGCCAAATACCTGTTCTCGCCGCTTTCGCTTTCCGTCTGCATGTCGCTGATCGCCAGCCTCGCGCTGTCCTTCACCCTGGTGCCGGTGCTCTTCAAGTATCTGATGCGCTCATCGGTGGCTGCGCATGGCGGCGGGCACGAACCGTCCTCGCCGCGCCGCCGCAACCCTTTCAGCGTGATTCATCACAGCTTCAATCAGGGCTTCGAAGCGTTCCGGGAACACTACCGCGCCAGTGTCTCCTGGGCATTGTCGCGGCCCTTGCCGACTGTCGGATTCTTTCTGCTGTTGATGGTGGTATCGCTGCTGCTGTTCCCCTCGCTCGGCGAAGATTTCTTCCCGCAGGTCGATGCCGGCCAGATGCGGCTGCATGTGCGGGCGCCGCCCGGCACGCGGATCGAAAGGACCCAGGCCTATTTCGGGCAAGTCGAATCGGCGATCCGGCAATTGGTCGGCACCGGGCAGATCGATACGATGCTCGACAATATCGGCCTGCCCTATAGCGGCCTGAACATCGCGCTCAGCGACTCCGCGACCGTGGGGCCGATGGATGGCGAAATCCTGATCGCCTTGAAGCCGAACCACACGCCCACGGCCGCGCTGACGGCGCGTCTGCGCCGCGAATTGCCGAAGCGGTTCGCCGAGTTGCAGTTCTTCTTTCAGCCGGCGGATATCGTCGATCAGGTGCTGAATTTCGGCCAGCCCGCACCGATCGACATCAGGGTGTCCGGTCCCAACAATGTTGAGGACTTCAAGCTCGCCGAGCGGCTGGCGCGCGACTTGCGGCGGATTCCGGGCATCGTCGACTCGCATGTCTTCCAGGTCCCGGATGCGCCGACGATCAATCTCGATGTCGACCGGGCGATGGCGAGCGAGTTCGGTCTCGACCAGTCGCAGACCGCGAACAATGTGCTGGTGACGGCGAATGGCAGCGCCCAGACCGCGCCCAATTTCTGGGTCGATCCGAACAATGGCGTCAGCTATCCGCTGGTCGTCCAGGTGCCCACATACCAGATCACCTCGCTCAACGATCTGGGCCAGATGCCGGTGACGGCGAGGGACGGCAAGGCGCCGCCCGAATTGCTGATGAATATGAGCAAGCTCGACCGCGGGACGATCCCGCTGGTCACGTCGCAGCTCAATATCCGGCCGGTCTTCGATGTCGATGCCGATGTCCAGGGCCGCGACCTCGCCTCGGCGGCGACCGATATCGACAAGCTGATCGCCCAGGATCGGCCGGACGCCGCCTCGGCCATCACCGTGACCTTGAGCGGCCAGGTCGAGACCATGCGCGAGAGCTATACCGGCCTGTTCTCCGGCATGGCGCTGGCGGTCATCCTCGTCTACCTGTTCCTGGTCATCAATTTCCAGAGCTGGCTCGATCCGCTGATCGTGCTGATGGCCGTGCCCTTCGCCCTGAGCGGCGTGATGTGGATGCTCTATGTGACCGAGACGCATCTCAGCGTTCCGGCCCTCATGGGAACGCTGATGTGCATCGGCCTGACCACGGCGAACAGCATCCTGGTCGTCACCTTCGCCAATCAGCGCATGGAGGCCGGCGACAGCCCCTACGAGGCGGCTTTGACGGCCGGATACACGAGGCTGCGTCCGGTGTTGATGACGGCGGGCGCCATGGTGCTGGGCATGATCCCGATGGCGCTCGGCGTCGGCGAAGGCGGCGAGCAGAATGCGCCGCTGGCCCGTGCCGTGATCGGCGGGCTGATCTTCGCGACCTTCGCCACCCTCGTCTTCGTGCCCGCCATGTACCGGCTGCTCCGGCGGCTGCCGAAACATCAGACTCAAGACTTGTTGGACGGAGGCCCCGTTGCACATGCCTGACGCCGATACTGCAGAAGACCGCGAAGCGCCGGCCCCCGCGGTTGACCGGCACGGCGATGCGGCCGGTACGAAACACGGGTCGGCGCAGAGCCGGCCGGTGCAGCGGCAAGCCGGCCGCGGGACGCTGATGATGGCCGGGATCGTTTCGGCCGTGCTGCTGCTCGGCTTCATCACCGTCTACACATTGAAGTCGCGCGACGCGTCGGAGCTGGCGGCCGCTACGGCCGCCGAGGTAGCGGCGCCGCCCTCGGTCGATATCGCCATTGCCAAGCCGGCGCCCAAGACGGGCGTGCTGACCTTGCCCGGCGAGACCGCGCCCTGGTACGGCGCCACGATCTACGCCCGTGTCGACGGCTATGTCGGCAAATGGCAGGCGGATATCGGCGATCATGTCGCGGCCGGACAGGTGCTGGCCACGATCGAGACACCAGATCTGGATGCCCAGCTCGCCGCTGCCCGCGCCAAGCGCGACGCCGCTGCCGCCAATGTGAAGGTCAGCGAGGCCGAAGCCCACTTCGCCGAAAGCACGTATCAGCGCTGGAAGGGGTCGCCGAAGGGCGTCGTCTCGGAACAGGAAACGGAAGACAAGCAGGCGGCATTCGAGAGCGCCGCAGCAAAACTGACGGCGTCGCGCGCCCAGGTCGAGTTGGCCCAAGGCGATGTCGATCGCCTGCGCGCTTTCGAACAGTTCAAGCAGGTGACGGCGCCCTTCGCCGGGACGATCACCCAGCGCAAGATCGACATCGGCAATCTGGTGACCGCGGGCAGCACCGCCTCGACCACGCCGCTGTACCAGATGGTTCAGGACGACCCGATCCGCGTCTTCGTCGACGTGCCGCAGGATGCGGCCGGGTCGATGAAGATCGGCACCCCGGTCGATGTGGCGACGAGCGGCAAGCAGCACCGAACCTATGCCGGCACGATCGCCCGCACCTCGGCCTCGGTCGATCCGCTGGCGCGCACGCTCAAGGTCGAGATCGACCTGCCCAATCACGATGAGTCGCTGGTGCCGGGGCTCTATATCGATGCCGCCTTCCATCTCGAAGCCGGTGGCGTCGCCGAAGTGCCGGCCGCCGCGCTGATGTTCCGGTCGAGCGGACCGCAAGTGGCTGTCATCGACGGCGACCGGGTGAAATTTCACGACGTGACGATCGCCGAGGACAATGGCACGAGTGTCGCCCTCGCCGACGGCGTGCACGAAGGGGATAGGGTCGTCCTGAACATCAGCAGCCAGATCGCCGATGGCGAGGCCGTCCGCGTCGTCGATGCGAGCGCTCCGCCCGCCGGCGTCACCGCGGCAGCACGCTGAGGCGGCGGCCCATGCCTCGTCTGGCTTACGCGGCCGCCGGTGCCGCACTCCTCGGCCTGCTCGGCGGCTGCACCGTCGGGCCCGATTATCAAGCGCCGAAGCCGGAATTGCCGGCGGCCTTCGTGGCACAGCCTGCGGCCGATGGCGGCAAGGCGACCGGCGCGGGCAAGCCCGCCGCCGTCGACGTCGCGCGCTGGTGGGAGAGCTTTCACGATCCGGAGCTGATCTCGCTGATCGAGCGGGCGATCGCCGGCAATCTCGATTTCCAGATCGCTCTCGCCCGGCTGCAGGAGGCGGAGACATTCGAGGCGGTGGTGATCGGCACGTCGCTGCCCGAAATCGGCGCCAGCGGTGCGGCCGGCACCGGCACCGGCACGGATCTGACGCGCGGCAAGCTGGCGCCGGCGCTGGGTGCCGCCGACAATCGGAATGGCGCCCAGGTCGTCCAGGCAGTCGGTTTCGACGGCGGCTGGGAACTCGATCTGTTCGGCAAGCTGCGGCGCGAGGCCGAGGCGTCCGGATACGATGCTGAAGCCGCATCCGAGGCGCGCAACGAGACCTTGGTCACCCTCGTCGCCGATGTCGCCCGCGCCTATTTCGACGTGCGCGGGCTGCAGATGCGTCTGGCGGCGCTCGAGCGCAGCACGGCGGCGGCGGCGCAGACGGTCGACTACGTGCAGGCGCGCTTCGACCGCGGCTTGACGAACGAACTCGACCTGACCTTGGCGAAACGCGAGCAGGCGAGTTTGGCGGCCGAAATCGCGCCGCTGCGCGCGCAGGTTCGGGCCGCGACCTACAGCATTGCTGTGCTGATCGGCGCGTATCCGGAGATTGTCGACAAGGAATTGGCCAAGCCGGCCTTGCTGCCGTCGCTGCCCGCTGCGGTCGATGCCGGCCTGCCCGTCGATCTGCTGCGCCGCCGCCCCGATATCCGTCAGGCGGAGCGGGAACTCGCCGGGCAGACGGCGCGGATCGGCGTGGCCACGGCCAATCTCTTCCCGGCGGTCGGCGTCACCGGCGCGGTTGGCTGGCAGGAGCTGAGCGTCGCCAAGTCGGTCAGCCCGTTGATCTGGGCGGCCGGGCCGCAGGCGTCGTGGTCCCTGCTCGATTTCGGCACCCTCGATGCGCTGGTCGACATCGCCGATCTGCGGACCCGGGAAGCGCTCTTGAGCTATCGGCAGACCGTCTTGCGGGCGGTGCAGCAGGTCGATACGGCGGTCGACGATTACGCGGCCGAGCAGGACAGTCTGCACAATCTCGATGACGCGCTGGTCGCGAGCCAGCGCTCGGTCACCCTGGCCGCGCAGCGCTACGACCGTGGCTTGACGGATTTTCTCAACGTGCTGGACGCGCAGCGGCAGGAATATCAGCTCGAAGACCAATATGCGGCGACCGAGCAGGCGGCGGCGGATGCCCTGGTCGGGCTCTACAAGGGGCTCGGCGGCGGCTGGGAAGGCCAACAATCGACGCCGCCGATCCGGCAGCCGCAGCCGGCGGTGGTGGCGGCCTTCACGCGTCTGTTCGCGGGGGATTCAGCGGGCAAATGAGCGCGTTGCTGCATTCAGGCAACGGTCGACGTGCGCTGTCGCCGGATATGAAGCGAAATTCATGATACAAAACATATTTTAATTGCGTGTCGAATTTAATGTTACGACTATCACTGAACTCTGCCGGGAGTCGGTGCGGTCGAGTTCAGGCACCGACTATTCGTTGCGGTTGGCACCCTTTGCGAGTTGACGGCATTGGCAGCCGAAGAAGAAAGAACCGAACCGGCCCGCGCGACCGACATGCCTGCTGAAGAGGCGGATTGGGGTAGCGTCACACTCGATGCCCGCATCCTGCTGATCGAGGACGACCGGGAAACGGCCATCGAAATCATGAAGGACCTGGCCGGCTACGGCTACTCCGTCGTGCATGTCGATACCGCGAATGAAGGGCTGCGCTCGGCGCGCACCGGCAGTTTCAACCTGCTGATTGTCGACCGCATGCTGCCGGATTTCGACGGGCTGTCGCTGATCAAGATGCTGCGGGCCGAACATGTCGCCGTTCCGGTGCTGTTTCTGAGCGCGCTCGGCGGCGTCGACGAGCGGGTGCGGGGCCTGCGCGCCGGCGGCGACGACTACCTGGCCAAGCCGTTTGCGCTCACGGAATTGGCGGCGCGGGCCGAGGCGCTGCTGCGGCGACCGGCGGAGAGCCGCGAGACCGTGTTGCGCGTCGGCCCGCTCGAACTCGATCTGATCGATCGCGTCGCCCGCCGCAAGAATCGCGAAATCGAGCTGCTGCCGCGCGAATTCAAGCTGTTGGAGTATATGATGCGCCGGCCGTCGCGGGTGGTGACGCGCGACATGCTGCTCGAGCAAGTGTGGAACTACGCCAGCGCGCCGCATACTAATCTGGTCGACGTGCATATCGGCAAGCTGCGCCGCAAGATCGACATCGATGGCGAGGTTCCGCTGTTCTACAATGTCCGCGGCATAGGGTTCATCTTGCGTGTCCCCGAGTGAGCTGCTGCGCTCGACAACGTTCCGGCTGGCGTCGGCGCTGGCCGGGCTGTTCGGCGCCTCCACGCTGCTGATCTTTGCGTTTATCTATTGGCAGACGGCAGGGTCCGAAACGCGCCGGATCGAACAGCTCATCGCCTATGACGCCAAGACCGAGGCGGCCGAACCGCGCGACATGGTCGAGCGCTTCGTCACGACGAAGGTGACGCAGGACTTCCACCACCTGACCTACGCCGCCCTGTTCGACGCGAAAGGAAGGCGCATCGCCGGCGATCTCGAGGCGATGCCGGCCGATCTACCCGTCGACGGGCAGGTGCATGTCACGCGGGTCGTCCCGCCGGGCAATGGCGGTCCCGAGGTGGAAACCGTGCGCGCGGTGGCCCGGCGCCTGGACGACGGCAGTTTCCTGGTCATCGGCCGCAACAGCGAGGAGTTGGAGCGGTTGCGCGAAGAAGTGGCGCGCGCGCTCGAACTGGGCTTGGCGCCGGCGATTCTGCTGTCGCTCGCGACCGGCTTCTTGCTGACCTGGCGTGCCAGCGCGCGGCTGAAGGAAGTGAACGACGCCGCCGAGCGCATCATGCTGGGCCAGCTGCGAGAGCGGCTGCCGGTCCATGGCTCGGGCGACGATTTCGATCGCCTCTCGGTTATCGTCAACCGGATGCTCGACGAAATCGAACGCCTGCTCGACGAGATCAAGGGCACGGGCGACGAGATCGCCCATGACCTGCGGACGCCGCTGACGCGGGTCCGGGCGCGCCTCGAAAACGCCCGCCGCAAACGCGCGCCGGTCGAGGAATTGGAAGCGGCGATCGACAAGGCCATGATCGGACTCGACCAGGCGCTGGCGATCATCACCGCCTTGCTCCGGATCCGGGAAATCGAGGCCGGACGGCGGCGATCCGGGTTCAGCGAGATCGACATTGCCGAGGTCGTGGCTGGCGCCGAAGAACTCTACCAGCCGCTCGCCGAAGATCGGCACATCGGCCTGACCTTGCACCTCGATCCGGTCAAGCCGTTCTATGGCGACCGCGATCTGCTGTTCGAACTGGTCGGCAACCTGATCGACAACGCGCTCAAATTCACGCCTTCCGGCGGCGCCGTCACGGTTTCCTTGAGCGACGGGCGGGGCGGCAGGGTGCTGCGGATTGCCGATAACGGCCCCGGCATTCCGGAAGATGAGCGGGCGCGTGTGCTGGTGCGCTTCTATCGGTCGGCGCGCGACCAGCAGATCGCCGGGGTCGGGCTCGGGCTCAGCCTGGCGGCGGCGATTGCGAAGCTGCACGATGTCCGCATCGTCTTCGGCGATGCCGAGCCTGGCTGCATCGTCGAGCTGCATTTCGACAATGCGGTGCGGCGGGCCGGCGCTGCTGTGGCCGGCCGACCGGCCGGTACGGCAATCGCGCCCACGCCGGCGCAATAAAAAACCCGGCCAGGCGAGACCTGGCCGGGTGCGCAACGCCGCGACTGCGGCGTTGTTTTTGTGTCGCTTAGAACCGGAAGCGCGCGCCGACGATCGGGTCGATCGTCGAGTCATGCAGGAAGCCGTTGGCGAGACCGCCATTGACTTCCGAGTACATCGCGCCGCCATAGACGTCGAAGCGCTTGGTGAACTTGTAATCGGCCACGACGGAATAGGCTTCCTCGTCGCCGCTGCAGGCCGAGGATTGCGCCTTGGTCGAGCAGCCGGCGATCTTGCCGGTCGCGAAGCTGTTTTGCGTCTCGAAATAGGCGGCGCCGGTCAGTTCCAGCTCGGGGGTCACGTTGTACTTGACGCCCGTCCAGGTGATCTGCAGCACCTTGTTTTCGTTGAACGCCGTGTTGTTGACCGTGCTGATCGTGTAGTTGCCCAAATCCTTGAACGGCGTGGTCAACGGGTTCTGCGGATTGTCGAACTGGATGTGCTCGGTACCGGCATAGAACTTGGTCGCGTCGTCCAGATTGTACCGCGCGAGCAGCATCCAGCTGGTGTTGTCGGACACGGTGGCAGCCAGCGTGCCGGTCTGGGCCGGGGTCGGCGCGGCGATCGACGAGGCCGAGATCGCGTCATAGGTCTGGCTGTAGATGGCGTCGAAGGAGAAGCCGGCATAATCCGTGCCGATATCGGCTTCGTAAGCGCTGCGCGTGGTCGCGTTGCCGAAACCCTGTTCCTGGATCAGGGCGCCGGCGCGGATCGGGCCGAGGGCGACACGGTACTTGATCGAGGAGTCGAGACGCGCGTCCTGCGTATCGCCGATACCGGCCGTGGTGCCCGAATACCCGATCAGCGAGAAGGCGTTCGAGGCGCCTTGCGGGTCATAGGCGATGACGCCGTCCAGGGTCATGGAGTTCTGGCGGCCGACGGTGACCGTACCCCAAGTCGGCGAGCTGAGGCCGACATAGGCCGCGCCGTCGAAGAGCTGGCCGGCGCGGCTGGAATCGCCGCCCGAGATCTGCTTGTTCAGCGGCACGCCGTTCTGGTCGACCAGCGACTGCTGACCGTTCGAGATATTGCCGCCGGTCGAGGTGAAGGTGGTTTGCAGGTTGAAGAGCGCCGAGATGCCCGGGAGGATTTCTTCCGTGCCCTTCAGGCCGATATTCGAATAGCTGAGGGCGTTCGGCGCCAGCGAGACGAGCGAATGGTTCGAGTTCTTCGAGATCAGTTCTTCGATGCCCGGGCCGTAGCTGTTGTTCAGCGGCGTGCCGGCGCTCTGATAGGCGACGCCGATATCGTAGGCGCCATAGAGCGTCACGCCGTGCCAGGTCAGGCTGTCATCGCCTGGCTTCTGGGCGCTGACCGCGGTCGACGGCGGCGGGGCGGCCTGCTGTTGCGCCTGCACCGCTTCGATCTTCTGCTCACGCTGCTCGAGCTGGTTGATGCGCTGCATCAGCGTCTGGTTCTGCTGCTGCAGTTGCTGCGACTGAGTCTTCAGGTCCGACAATTCGTCGGCGTGCGCCACACCCGCGAAGCTGGTGATCACAGCTGCACAAACTAATGCTTTTCTCAATTTGCCCCCCATCTCGGCCAAGTTACCACGTGCAGGTCCTAAGCGTACCTGACACGCTATCACCATGAGTTGGCGCCATATTTTTGACGGGGGGGTTGTGTGTCAAGAAATTTGTCCTCCCTAAAACTTTGTTCAGAGTGTTCCAGACCGCGTATGATATTCGAGCCACACCAGCAATAGTGCGATGCTATGGTGTGTGACGGCTGCGTTACAGCCACGCGACAATCGATTGATGGATGGGCTCCTGCCGCCGGTCTGATCGGCGGTGACCGCATACTGCGATCGACCTCGAACCGCGAGTCGATCGGGCCCGGCACGGGCGAACGAGAGCTTTAGAGGGCAACGGCCGACAGCGTCTTGTGCATGAACACGCTCAGCGGGTCGGGCCGGTAGTCGCCGAACGGCGCGCCGGGCAGGAAGCCCGAAGCCGCATAGAGGCCGAGCGCTTCGTGGTTGGCGATGCCGGTTTCGAGCCGCAGCCAGGCGATGCCGGCCGCGCGCGCGGCGGTTTCGAGCGCCGCCAGCAGGGCCTTCGACACGCCGCGGCCGCGCGCATGCGGCGCCACCCACATCGCCTTCAGCTCCGCCCAATCGCCATTGAGCACGACCGCGCCGGTGCCGATCGCCGCCGCGCCGTCGCGCGCGACGAAGAAGCGGATATTGGCGGCCCGAAACGCGTCGGCCGGCAAATGATGGTTACTTTCCGCCGGGTAGAGCGCCGCCGAATAGGCTTCGCCAGCGCGGAGCAGCGCCGCGATCTCGGGCTGGTTCGGGTCTTCCTGGGCGATGCGCAGGCCGGCACCGGGGCAGGTGGAATCGATCATGCCGGCAGAATAGCGGGCCACGCCCGCGGCCGCCAGAACCGGTGTCGCAGCTCGCCGCGCAGGCGCGGCTTGCCGGCTGCCGCGCCGCATGCCACACCGACAACTGCATGACGATGCCGGCAGTGGGGTCCAAGGATGACGGAGCTGTTCTCGCTGAGCGGCCGGGTGGCGCTGGTGACGGGCGCCGGGCGCGGGCTCGGCCTGGAGATCGCCCGGGCTTTGGCGGCCCAAGGCGCCGCCGTGCTGCTGAACGGCAGAGCGGGCGCAGCCTTGGCGGACGCAGCCGCGGCGATCGCGGCTTCGGGCGGGATCGCGTCGGCGCTGCCCTTCGACATCGCCGATCCGGCGGCGGCCGAGCGCGGCTTCGCCGAGATCGATGCCGGGCCGGGCCGGCTCGACATCCTGGTCAACAATGCGGCGCTGCGCGACCGGCGGCCGCTCGATGCGTTCGGCCGCGATGCCATCGAAGCGCTGCTGGCGGTCGATCTGATCGCGCCCTTCGATCTGTCGCGCCGGGCGGCGCTGCGCATGCGCCGCCTGGGCTGGGGCCGCATCATCAATATCACCTCGATCGCCGGGCCGCTCGCCCGGGCCGGCGATGCGCTCTATACGACGGCGAAGGGCGGGTTGGAGGCCATGACGCGCGCGCTTGCCGCCGAACTGGGATCGTCCGGTATCACCGTCAATGCCGTGGCGCCCGGCTATTTCGCGACCGACGCCAATGCCGAGGCGGCGTCGGATCCCGAAATCGCCGCCTGGCTGGCGCAGCGCACCGCGCTCGGCCGCTGGGGCCGGCCGGCGGAGATCGCGGGCGCCGTCGCCTTTCTGGCGTCGCCGGCCGCGTCCTACGTCACCGGTCACACGCTGGTCGTCGATGGCGGCTTCGCCACCCATTTCTGAGGTGGGCGACCGGCGCCGCGCCGGCGCGGATCAGGAGGCGGGTTTCGTGCTGTTCAGCAGGATCCAGAGCTGCGCCAGATCGGCCGTGCCATCGGCGCCGTCTACCGTTTTCAGCACGTCGATCGCCTTCGGCTTCTGCCCGGCACGCAGATAGGCCAGGCCCAGATGCAGCTTGCCGTCGTCCGGGTGCTTCACGCCGCCGACATGCAGACCGCTTTCCATCAGCTTGATGCCGCGGTCGAACTGGCCGTAATTGACGAAGTCGAAGCCCAGATCGAGCATCGCCTGGCCGTCCTTGCCGGCGATGGCGGCCTGGGCCTTGCTGTCGATGGCCGCCTGGTCGTCGGCGATCGACTTTGTGACGAAGTCGCGCAGCTTGTTGTCGCGCACCGCCAATTTCTCGTCCTTGCCGACGGCGCCGCTGGCGTAGCCCTTGTCGATGACGTCTTTGGCCTCGCCCGGCACATGCTCCAGCAAGGCCGTCTGGGTCATGTCGCGGTAATCCTCGGCGCTCTTGAGCACACCGACGGCGAGGCGCAGCCGATAGACATCGAGAGACAAGCGGGTCGAGGCGAAACCCGGCTTGGTCTGAGCCCGGTGGATCAGATCGGCCCAATAATCGGGCTTCGGATAATGCAGGATCGTCCGCTGCACGACACCGATATAGCCCGCCATGTCGTTCTGCCCGAGATAGCAGTTCATCAGGAGCTGGTATTGGGCTTCGGGCGCCGCCTGGCCATTCTTTTCCGCGGTGCCGATCTCGTCGAGCAATTCCTTCTCGGCTTCGGCGAAATTCTTATTGTCGAAATAGGCCTGGATCAGCAGGTTCCGCATGGCCGGGTCGGTGCCGCCTTCCTTGCGGTAGCGTTGCAGCCAGTCAAGCGCCTTCGGAGATTTCTGCTCGCTGTACAGGACGGCCAGCGCCTGCACCATGCGCAGGCGACCGGCGCCTTCGAGCAGACCGGATGCAACGGCCGCCTCGAAGGATTTGATCGCGAGGTCAATCTTGCCGGCCCGTTGCGCGACGCTGCCGCGCAATTCCTCGATCAACAGCGTTTCGTTGGGCGTCTTGCCCGAGACGGCGTCAGCCTTGGCGATCGCTTCCAGCGCCTTGTCGTAGCTTTGCTTGCCCGCCAGCTCCTCGGCTTCCTTCAGCGGTTTGCCGACCTCGGGCCGGACCGCTTCGGCGGCATAGGCCGTGTGCGGCACGAGTGCAGCGCCGGCGAGGCTTGCAGCGCCCAGTCCGGCGGCGATGAAACCGAGAGAAAACAAGCGGGAGCGCGTCATCGATAGTGATTCCGGTGCGGTTGGGCGGAGACGAGGAGCGGCGACCGAACGGACCCCCGCCCAGAAATTTATTGGTCGACGAATTGCTCGTTGCCGATCAGGCCGATCTTGCTCACACCCAGACGCTGGGCCGAGGCCATGACTTCGGCGACGTATTTATAGGAGACGAGCTTGTTCGGCCGGATATGGACTTCCGGCTGATCGGCCTTTTCGCCGGCACCGATCGCCGCGAGCTTGGCCTCAAGTGTCGGCCGGTCGAGCGCGTCGGCAATATCGTCCCAATAGATGCCGCCGTCGCCTTCGACCACGATATTGACGACCGGCGGCGGCATCGGCGGCGGCGGCCCCGGCGGGCCGAAATCGAGCTTCACCGCATGGGTCTGGATCGGAATGGTGATGATGAACATGATCAGCAACACGAGCATCACGTCGATCAACGGCGTGGTGTTGATGTCCATCATCGGTTCGTCGGAGTCGCCGCCCGACCCCACATTCATCGCCATGGCGCGTTCCTTTCCAAGGTCCGATCAGCCGCCATGCAACGGCGGCTCGGTGATGAAGCCGATCTTCACGATACCGGCGCGCTGCAACGTGTAGACGATCCGCCCGATCGGTTCGTAGCGTGCGTCCAGATCGCCGCGGATATGGACCTCCGGCTGCGGCACCTTCACGGCCTGGACCTTGATCCGTTCGAACAGCTCGTTGGTGTCGCGCAGCTTGGTCGTATTCCAGAACATGTCGCCATCCTTGTCGACCGCCAGCACGATATTCTCGGGCTTGGTTTGAGTCGGGATGTTGGCCTCTTTTGGCAGCTCCAGCTTGATCGTTTGAGTGATGACCGGCACCGTGATCAGGAAGATGATCAGCAGCACCAGCATCACGTCGACCAGCGGCGTCGTGTTGATCGCCGAAACGACCTCCTCTTCGTCGCCGTCATCGGGAGATCCCACATTCATCGCCATGATCAGGCGACCCGTGCGGCAGGCTTGGAGGCAGCCGTATCGCCGACCCGGTTGCCGCTCAGCAGCACCGAATGCAGATCGGCGCTGAAATTACGCACCTTTTCCATCGCCGCCTTATTGCGGGTGACCAGGATGTTGTAGAGCAGCACCGCGGGCACGGCGACGAACAAACCGCCGGCAGTCATGATCAGCGCCGCGCCGACCGGACCGGCGACCTTGTCGATCGAGGCCTGGCCCGACAGCGCGATCTTGGTCAAGGCGGAGTAAATGCCGATAACCGTGCCGAACAAGCCGACGAAGGGCGAGGTCGAACCGACGGTCGCCAGCACCCAGAGGCCGCCACGCAGGCGATTATTGACTTCATCGACGGCGCGCTGAACCGACATCGTCACCCAGCTATTCAGATCGATCTGCTCGACCAGCGTGCCCTCATGATGCTCGGAGGCACTGGCGCCGGTCTCGGCGATGTAGCGGAACGGGCTGCTCGCCTTCAATGAGCCGATGCTGGCGGCCACGGAGGTCCCGGACCAGAAGGTCCGGTTGGCGGCCCGCGCCGCCGAGAGCACGCGCGACTGCTCGATCACCTTCAAAATCGTGATGAACCAGGTCGCCAGCGACATGAGCAACAGGAGAACCAGAACCGCCCGGTCGACAGGCGTGCCTTCCTTGACCAGATTTGTCAGCGAGAAGGGGTTGTCGACCTCTTCCGTCTCGGTCGGCGCCGCAGTCGCTGCCGGCGCCGGTGCCGCGGCGGGGGTTCCCGCCGCCGGTGCGGGCGCCGCCTGTTCGGTCGGCGCCGGTGCCGGGCTCGCCGGCGGAGTCTGCGCGATCGCAATGGTCGCGAAAGCGATGGTCAGAGCCGCAGCAAGCGCGGACAGGCGGGAAGTAATGAACATGGTGTCTCCGGTTTGCGAGCTCGGTTGGGACCGACTGGCCTTATGGTCCAGTTGTAACGACATCGTGTTATTCGCGTTAATTCAGTTTGAAGGTGATCACCCATTTGTGACGGACCTTCACCGCTACGCCGTGCTGAATCTCCGGCGAGTACTTGGACGCCTGGACATACGCCATCGCGGCGTCGGCAAACGCGCTGCCGCCGCTCGTGTTCACGACCGAGCAGTTGCTGGTCCTGCCGTCGGTATCGACATCGCACTCGACATCGACGCTGCCTTCGCGGCCGCTATCCTGCATCCGCTTCGGGTATTGCAGCGGCGGCCCGGCAATCGGCTTGGCGCTCACGTTCCGGTCCGGAATATCCGGCGGCGGGGGCGCCACCGGCGCCGGGCGCGTGACGGGAGCGGGTGCCGGCGGCGGCACCACGACAGCAGCCTGGACCGGCGGCGGCGGGGTCGGCGCAGTAATCACGATTTCGGGCGGTGGGATGAACACCGGCGGCGGGGCGGTGGGCGGCGGCGGAGGGGGCGGCGGCGGCAGATCCGGCGGCGGCGGCGGCTTGTCATCGAGTATCTTGGTTTCGAGCGGCTGGCGAATTTTCTCGACGATTTGCTTCCCGAGGCCGCTGACCACGAGATAGACCGCTCCGATATGGAGAAGAAGAACGAGTCCGAAACCGATCGCCAGTCGTCCCGAGTTTCTTTGTTGCGCGTAGCTCATCCCCGATCTACCTCCCTTCCCGCTGGCTGCATGCCTCGTCTACACGTGCCCGGCTGCCCATTATTGCAGCCGTTTCGCCGATATGACAAGCGACCGAGGCGCTGCGGCAAAAATGTTCCAACTGACGAAAGGCTCCAAGCCTAAAATTCCCTTACGATCGCCGATGTGATCGGCGCTTCCGGCCCGAACGGACTCTGTCATCTAACCGCTTCTGCCGGCCCTCGCGATGGGCTAACGCTCTGGCTGGCGAGCCATCCCGCACAGCGCAACGCCAGCCTTCGACCCGGCTTTAGCTGCCTATTATCCCAGGCACGACAAACTCGGACCTCTGCCCGAATTTTCATCACCCCAGGCTTCCGGCGTGTACCCGGATTCCCCACGGAGGGCAATAGTCCAATTAAAAACCTGCAAGACTCGGCCCACTTCCTGGTCTCGACAACACCGTCACCGGGCGGGCAGATATGTCCAATCCCGGAACCGGACCAGATTTGATTCATTCCAGGGAAGCATTGCCGGCAATAGAAATTATATTGCGAAATTTTGCCGACATGAGACCGAATGCTACTCGGATCGCCCCAGTATTGACGCCGTGCCTTTGGACTGCGATGTTTTGTCCAGATGTCGGCGCCACCCGATTCCGCGCCTGCGCGAGCGCAAGGGAGCAGAGCATGACCGTCACCGGGATGGACCATTTCACAATCCTGACTGCCGAACTTGACCGGACGGTCACCTTCTACCGCGAACTGCTGGGCCTCGAACCCGGCTGGCGGCCGGCCTTCCCTTTTCCCGGCGCCTGGCTTTACTGCAATGATCGTGCCGATAGCAGCGGCGGCGGTCGCAGCGATCATGCCGTACTGCATGTTGTGGCCGGGCGCGGCGTGCCGAACCCGCCGGCAGGGGTTATCGATCATATGGCGTTTTCGGCGATGGGGCTGGCGTCGACCGTGGCGCGGCTCGACGCGGCTGGAATTGCCTATGATTTGCGCCGCCTGCCCGGCGAGGGACCATGGCAATTGTTCCTTCATGATCCGAACGGTGCCAAGGTCGAACTCGACTTCGCCGCGCACGAGCCAGCACCTCGATAAACGGGCTGGGCCGCTCGCAAAAAGTCGGATTCGGCGTGGCCGCCGGCGCCTCGGGCAAGGTGTTTTCGAGTGCCCTCAGCGGTAATCGGAATCCGGCCTAAACTCAATGAAATGCAGCCCGTTCCGGGCGTTCCGGCGAAGTTATCGCGCAGGCGATGGCAGGCCGGAGCGGCTACAGATCGAGGCGGAACCCGACCTCCATCAGCTGCTTCGGCGGCAGATGGAAATAGTCGGAGGCGCGCAGTCCCAACCGGTGCATGAGGTTGAAGGCGAACCAGATCAGCTGCGGCAGGGCCGAGCCCTTGGGCCGCCGCACCAGGCTTTCATGCGCAATGAAATAGACCAGATTCTCCTTGCAGAACGTCAGGCCGAGCTTGACGCAGCCGCGCAGCGCGGTCGGGATGTCCGGCCGCTGCATGAAGCCGATCTTGATGATGACCCGGTAGAAGCCGTGCCCGACCTCGCGGATCTCCAGCCGCTCGCTGGCCGGCACGCGCGGTCGGCGCGTCGGCTGGACGGTCAGCAGAATGACATGCTCATGCAGCACCCGGTTGATCGTCACCTGATGCAGCAGCATCGGCGACGCGGTCTCGGCCAGCCGCGTCACGAAGACCCCCGTGCCGGGCAGCCGCGCCACCAGCATCTGGTCGACCTGCGCGATGAAGTCGTCGAACGGCATCGAATTCTCGGCCATCCGGTCCTGCACTTCGAGGCTGCCGTAGCGCCAGGCGATCATGGTGAAGCCGACCAGCCCGCCGATCGCCAGCGGCAGCCAGCCGCCTTCGACGATCTTCAGGCAATTGGAAGAAAAGAAGGCGGCGTCGACCGTCGCGAACAGGGTGGTCACCGGCACCGCGGCGCCGAGCGGCCATCGCCATCTGCCGCGCATCACCTGATACAGCAGCAAGGTGGTGATCAGCATGGTGCCCGAGACGGCGATGCCGTAGGCGGCTGCCAGATTGTCCGAGGTCTTGAACAGGATGACGACGGCCACGGTCGCCGCCATCAGCGCCCAATTGACCACGCCGAGATAGATCTGGCCGTAAGCGCGGCTCGAGGTCGGCACGACCAGCATGCGCGGCGACAGCCGCATCTGGATCGCCTGACGGGTCAGCGAAAACACGCCCGAGATCAGCGCCTGGCTGGCGATCACCGTGGCCGCCGCCGCGAGCGCCACCATCGGCAGCAGCAGCAGGCCGGGGGCGAGCTTGTAGAACGGGTTGTCGATCGCCGACGGATCGGCCAGCAGCAGCCCGCCCTGGCCGAAATAATTCAGCAGCAGGGCCGGGAAGACGAGGCCGAACCAGGCGCGGCGAATCGCCGGTGCGCCGACATGGCCCATATCGGCGTAGAGCGCCTCGCCGCCGGTCAGCGCCAGGAACACGGCGCCGAAGACCGCGAAGGCGGTGCCGGGATTGCCGATCAGGAAGGCGCCGGCCTGGCGCGGGTCGAGCGCCAGCAGAATGCCGGGACCGCGCGCAATGCCATAGGCGCCGAGCGCACCGATCGCGAGGAACCAAAACAGCATGATCGGGCCGAACAGCTTGCCGATTTCCGCGGTGCCGCGGCGCTGGATCAGGAACAGCCCGACCAGGATCACCAAGGTGACCGGAATCACCCAGGCCTGGAAGCTGGGCGCCGCCACTTCCAGCCCCTCCATGGCCGAGAGCACGGAAACCGCCGGCGTGATCACGCCGTCGCCATAGAGCAGCCCGGCGCCGCAAATGCCGAGCAGCACGAAAACCGGCAGCCGGCGCTTCAGCGTACCGGCGGGCGCCACGAGCGACAGCAGCGCCAGGATGCCGCCTTCGCCCTCATTGTCGGCGCTGAGCACGATCACGACGTATTTGAGGGCGACGATGATGGCGAGCGACCAGACGACGAGGCTGACGATGCCCAGCACGTCCGGCGGGGTCGGCGTGGCATGGCCGGTGGCGGCAAGCGCGACTTTCAGGGCATAGAGCGGCGACGTGCCGATATCGCCGAACACGATGCCGAGCGCGGTCAGGGCCGCGAGCGGCCAGGGCCCGTGATGCTGCCCGGCCGCGTGCTCCGCTTCGGCTCCCGCACCGGTGTCGCCGAGCGCCGGGGCGGTCGCCTGGGTACTCATCGCGGCCGCACCAGGGTCACGCCGTCGCCGATCGGCACCAGGCACCGATCGACTCGGGCATCGTCGCGGATCTTGGCGTTGAGCGCCTTCAGCGCGGCGGTCGATGGCGAGTTGTTGTCCGGATCGGCGACCGCGCCGTCCCACAGCACATTGTCGATCGCGATCAGGCCGCCCGGCCGCACCAGCCGCAGCAGGGCCTCGTAATAGGAATCGTAGTTCTCCTTGTCGGCGTCGATGAAGCCGAAATCGAATTGCCCGGCAGCACCCGCGGCTTCGAGCGCCGCGAGCGTCTCCAGCGCGGGCGCGATGCGCAGATCGATGCGCGCCGCCACCCCGGCCTCCGTCCAATAGCGCCGGCCGATCGCCGTCCATTTCTCGCTGACGTCGCAGCAGACGAGCGTGCCGCCCGGCGGCAGCGCCTGGGCGACGGCGAGGGCCGAATAGCCGGTGAAGGTGCCGATCTCGATCGCCCGCTTCGCGCCGGTCAGGCGGATGAGAAAGCCCAGGAGCTGCCCCTGATCCGGGCCGATCTGCATGCCCGATTCCGGCATCGCCGCGGTTTCTTCGCGCAGCGCCCGCATCAGCGCCGTTTCCTCGGTGCCGAATCGAACGATGTAGTCGCTGACCGTCTGGTTCCAACCGGTGATGTCGTGCCCCATGACCATGCCTCTGTGCCGTGCGTGGCCGGCACCCTAATGCAGAACCGGGCCGCGGGGAATCGCGCTGTCGGGCATTTCTGGGCGACACCGGCGTCCCGCACCGCGGCGCTACGCCTTGGGCAGGGTGAACGCGCGCGGCAGTAACTGATCCAGGCGAAACTCGCCGGCGCCGTCGACCTGGACGGACAGATCCGGCGCGCCGAACTCGGCCATGACCTGGCGGCACGCGCCGCAAGGCATGCGCTCGTCCGGCGCCGCATCCGGGCCGACGTCGATGCACGCGACCGCCAGCGCGTCGATCCGCCGGGCGCCGGCCGCGATGGCGGCGAAGATCGCGACGCGCTCGGCGCAGATGGCGAGGCCGTAGGAGGCGTTCTCGATGTTGCAGCCGGCGTAGACAATGCCGCCGGCGCGCACCGCGGCGCCCACACGGAACTTCGAATAGGGCGCATAGGCCCCGCACGCCGCTCGGCGGGCCTGGGCGAGGAGGTCTTCGTCTGGGGCTGCCACGGGCTCAGCTCCGTCCTGACCGTCGGGCTTGGCATTGGTGTTCAGTTGGACAGGAGTAACTGAACTCAGCTCTGTCAAGAGGCGGCGATGCAAACCGTCAATAACCATCAGGCCAAGACGCAACGGCCGCGGCTCGCCGACCAGGCTGCGAAAGGCGAGCTTCCGGGAGCCGGCGCGGTGCGGAAAATTTAGGCCGAACCGCGCCCGGCCGCCCTCAGCAGCACCCCTTGAACTTGCCCTTGCCGAAGCCATAGCGGCTGTCCTGCCGCTCGCGGAAGAACTGTTCATAGGTCATGACCGGCTCGTCCGGATGATGCTGCCGGCGATGGGCGACGTAATTGTCGTAATCCGGCACGCCGATCATCAGCATCGCCGTCTCGCTGAGCCGCCGGAGCAGCGGCGCCACGCGCTCACGCATGATGCGCCTCGCCAAGGCCGGGATCGGTCTCGATCGTGCTGATGCGCGGGAGCGCCAGCGCGCGCGCGACCGACACGGCGCCGGCGATCATCATCGCGATCACGACCGCGACGAAGGCCGCGGTCATCGTGGCGTCGACATAGTCGTTGACCAGCACCCGGCTCATCTCCGCCATGGTCTTGGCCGGGGCGAGCACCTTGCCGTTTGCGATCGCCGCGGAGAATTTATCGGCATGGGCGAGGAAGCCGATCGCCGGGTTGCTGTGGAACAGCTTTTCGAGACCGGCGGTCAGGGTGCAGATCAAGAGCCACGCGGTCGGCAGCAGCGGGACCCAGGCATAGGCCTGGCGCTTCATCTTGAACAGCACGACCGTGCACAGGATGAGCGCGATCGCCGCCAGCATCTGGTTGGAGATGCCGAAGAGCGGCCACAGCGTGTTGATGCCGCCCAGCGGATCGATCACGCCCTGATAGAGGAAATAACCCCAGGACGCGGCGGCGAGCCCGGTCGCGATCACATTGGCGGCCCAGGATTTCGTGTTGACGAAGCCCGGCACGGCCATGCCGACCAGATCCTGGATCATGAAACGCGCGACTCTTGTGCCGGCGTCGAGCGTGGTCAGGATGAACAGCGCCTCGAACAATATGGCGAAATGATACCAGAACGCCATCAGCGCCTTGCCGCCCAGCAGGTTCGACAGGATATGCGCCATCCCGACCGCCAGGGTCGGCGCGCCGCCGGCGCGCGAGAGGATGGTCTTCTCGCCGACATCGGCGGCGATCTGGCTCAGAGCGTCCGGCGTGATCGCGAAGCCCCAGTTCGAGACGACCTGCGCCGCCTGCTCCGGCGTCGTGCCGATGACGCCGGCCGGCGAATTCATGGCGAAATAGGCGCCGGGATCGATCACGCTGGCGGCGATCAGCGCCATCATCGCGACCATCGATTCCATCAGCATCGCGCCATAGCCGATGAAGCGCGCCTGGACCTCGTTCTCCAGCATCTTCGGCGTCGTGCCCGAGGAGACCAGCGCGTGGAAGCCCGAGACCGAGCCGCAGGCGATGGTGATGAACAGGAACGGGAAGAGCGCGCCCGGGAAGACCGGGCCGGTGCCGTCGATGAAGCGCGTCACCGCCGGCATCTTCAGTTCCGGCATGACGAACAGGATGGCGACGGCCAGCACCGCGATCGTGCCGATCTTGAGGAAGGTCGAGAGGTAATCGCGCGGCGCCAGCACCAGCCAGACCGGCAGGACGGCGGCGACGAAGCCGTAGCCGATCAGCAGCAGCGCCAGGGTCTCGCCCGACAGGCTGAAGACCGGCGCCCAATCCGGGCTTTCCGACACGGCCTGACCCGCGACCAGCGCCGCCATCAGCAGGACGAAGCCGATCGCCGACATCTCGGCGATCCGGCCGGGGCGGATGAAGCGGCCATAGACGCCCATCAGCACGGCGATCGGAATGGTCGCGGCGACCGTGAACAGGCCCCACGGGCTGCCGACCAGCGCCTTGACCACGACCAGCCCCAGCACCGCCAGCAGGATGACCATGATCATCAGCACGCCGATCATCGCGATGACACCGGCCGTATTGCCCATCTCGCTGCGAATCAACTCGCCGAGCGACCTGCCGTCGCGCCGGACCGAGATGAACAGCACCAGGAAATCCTGGACCGCCCCGGCCAGCACGACGCCGACCAGGATCCACAGCGTGCCCGGCAGATAGCCCATCTGCGCCGCCAGCACCGGCCCGACCAGCGGCCCGGCCCCGGCGATCGCCGCGAAATGATGGCCGAACAGCACATATTTGTTGGTCGGCACGTAGTCGAGCCCGTCATTATGGGCGCGCGCCGGGGTCACCCGGGCCGGATCGAGGCCGAGCACGGTCGAGGCGATGAAGGTGCTGTAGAAGCGATAGGCCAGCAGATAGGTGCAGATTGCCGCGGTCACCAGCCACAGCGCATTGACCGTCTCGCCGCGCGCGAGTGCGATGACGGCGAAGGCCGCAGCGCCGAGCAGCGCCAGCGCCAGCCAGGCGAGCTTTCCCCAACCGAGTCTTGCAGCGGCAGTGCTCACGGTATCTCCTCCGGTTCTTCTTGTTGGGCGTCCTGGCCGGCGGGCCGGACGGCTCTCACACACAAATGTACTCCGAAGCGCGCGCAATTGCGACGGAGCAAACGCGGTCGGCGCAATCCCGATCAAGCGCTGGGCCGCGCGATCCGGCAGGATCGCAGCCGGCTCGATGCGAGGCGGAAGGATGAATGGAGCGGAGCGGAACCCGGTGGCGAAAGCCCTCTGGTTCATCGAATACCGGATCGGCGACGACATATCGCTGGCGGATATCGCCGCCTTCAGCGGCGTCTCGCGCTTTCACCTGGCGCGCACCTTCGGCGCCGTGACCGGATGCTCGGTCATCGGCTATCTGCGCATCCGCCGGCTCAGCGAGGCGGCGAAACGCCTGGCGCTGGGCGCGCCCGACATCCTGGCATTGGCGCTCGACGCCGGCTACGGCTCGCACGAAGCCTTCACCCGCGCCTTCCGCGACCAGTTCGGCGTGACGCCGGACATGGTCCGCTGCCGGGCCGATCACACAAACCTCAATCTGGTGGAGCCTCTTCGCATGTCGAATCCAACACTCGCTCTCGACCCGCCGCGCTATGAGACCGGCCCGGTCCTGCTCATCGCCGGGCTGGGCGGACGGTTCACTGTCGAAACCTCCCGCACCATCCCCGACCTCTGGCAGCGTTTCTCGCCGTATATCGGGACCGTCCCGGGGCAGATCGGGTTCACTACCTACGGCGTCTGCCACAATGGCGACGGCAGCGGCAATTTCGACTATATAGCCGGCGTCGAAGTCGCGAATTTCGACGGGATCCCGGCGGAATTCAGCCGGATCCGGCTGGCCGAGCGGCGCTACGCCGTGTTCACCCATCGCGGCCATATCGTCGGCTTGCGCGCCACGGTCGATGCGGTCTGGAACAGCTGGCTGCCCGCGTCAGGCCACACCCTTGCCGACGCGCCGGATTTCGAGCGCTACGGCGAGACCTTCAGGCCGGAGACCGGCCCGGTCGAGATCTGGCTGCCGATCGAGGCGTGACGGCGGCGCAGCGGCTTCAGCGCCAGGATCGCCAGCAATCCGGTCAGCACATCCATGGCGATGACCAGCGCGAAGACCGGCAGCCAACTGCCCTCGGCCTTGTGGATCTCGGCGGCGACCGGTCCGCCCAGCACCGAGCCGACGCCTTGCGCCACATAAAGGAAGCCGTAATTGGTCGTGGCGTGGCGCGGCCCGAAACTGTCGGTCAGGGTCGAGGGGAAGAGCGAGAAGATCTCGCCCCAGCCGAAGAACACGACGCCGGACATGAGGACGAAGGCGGTCGGGTTGTCGCGCATGGAGAGCATCAGCGCGACCGCCGCGCCTTCGCCGATGAACGCGATGGCCATGGTATTCTCGCGGCCGATCCGGTCCGAGATCCAGCCGAAAACCGCCCGCGTCGCCCCGTTGGTCGCCCGGTCGATGGTCAGCGCCAGCGGGAACGCCGCGACGCCGAAGATGATGGCGTTGGTGATGCCGAACTCCTTGGCGAAGGCGCCGAATTGCGACAGCACCATGAGGCCGCCGGTCGACATCATGGTCATCATTACGAAGAGCAGCCAGAACACCGGCGAGCGCAGCATCGTGCCCGGCGAAACGCCGGTGCCGAGATCTTCGCGGCGGGAGGTCGCCGGTTCCTTCAGCCCGAGCGAGGCGGCGATGCCGATGACGCCCAGGATCAGCCCCAGCTCGATCAGCGTGCGCTGGTAGCCGATGGCCTTGACCATGATATCGATCGGAAAGGTCGTGGTGATCGCGCCGAAGCCATAGCCGGCGGCGGCCATGCCGCAGGCAAAACCGCGCAGATCCGGAAACCACCGCGCCATCAGCCCGACCACGCCGACATAGACGATGCCCGTGCCGATGCCGCCGAGCGCGCCATAGGTGAGGTAAAGCGTCAGCGCGTCCTGCGCGAACGCCGCGGCGATCCAGCTCAGCCCCGACAAGGCGCAGCCGAGAATGACCAGGCGGCGCAGGCCGAACCGCTCGATCAGGAAACCCTGGACCGGCGACAGCCCGGTCTGCAGCACGATCAGGATCGAGAAAGTCCATTGCACGGTCGTCAGCTCGACGCCGATCGAATTCTGCAACGGCCCCTGGAGCAGCGGCCAGGCATATTGCGGGCTGGAAATCGCCATCATCGCGATGACGCCCAGCGCCAACTGTATCCAGCGGCCTCCCGAGATCTTCGTTGCGCCGTCCGCCATCGCCGATATCCCTTGAAGCCGAGGTGCTTTGGCGCCGGCGCCTGCAACCGCCGTGCCGAGCACGAGTCAGGATGCCCGCCGCGGCGCCGGCGGTCCATGCTCAGGATTGCCGCATTCTTGAGCAGCGGCCCGAAAAACCGGCGGAACCCGGTTCAGACTTCGCCTTTTCCGCGGTCCGCCATCGCGTCGTGCCAGAACCGGATGATCTGGGCGAAATCCTGCCCGCCCCAGCCGGCAGCGGCCGCCGCGGCGAAGCCGGTCAGCGCCGCGCTGGCCGCGGGTGTCGGCACGCCGGCGCGCTGGGCCGCCGCGGTCATGGCCAGAAGATCCTTGCGCACCCCGGCGATGTCGAAATGGGCCGCCGCCGCCGCCGCGCCCAGAATCGACGGCAGTTTCGGGCCGAGCAGCGGCAGGGCGCCCGGCGTATCGACCAGGATGCCCAGCATTGTTTCGAGATCGAGCCCCTCCGCCCGGCCGAGCGCCAACGCTTCGGCGAGCGCCTGGAAATAGACGCCGATCGGCAGATTGGCGACGAGCTTCATGACGGCGCCGCTGCCTGCCGGCCCGACATGTTCGATGCGCCGGCAGAATTGCGCCAGCACCGGACGCGCGCGGGCGACGGCGTCATCGGCGCCGCCGACGAAGGCGAAACATTGTCCGGCGCGCAATACCGCCGGCCCGCCCGCCAGCGGCGCATCGACCAGCGCCGCCCCCAAAGCCTCGGCCTTTGCGGCGAGCGCGCGGATGGTTTCGGGCCGGATCGTGCTGGTCTCGATGAACAGCTTGCCGACGACCGGGGCGGTGAAGAGATCCGCATAGACGCTCGTCACCGCCGCGTCATGCGTCAGGCTGGTGAGCAGGATATCGGCCCGCTCGGCGAGCGCGCGCGGCGTGTCCACGGCGCGGCTGCCGGGCAGATCGTCCGCGCGTTCCGGTGTCCGGTTCCACACCAGGACGGGCCGCCCGGGACGGCCGAGGACCGCCGCGATCGCCCGCCCCATCCGCCCGAGCCCCGCTATGCCGATCTGCATCGATTGCTCCTTATCCCGGGCGCGGCCGTGTTCCTGAGTAAGCATTCGTTTAGCCCGCGGCGGCCGAATTTTCACTATATCCGCGAGTGATCGACTACTTCAGGCTAGGTGCTCCAAGGCGGCAGAGATCGACCGGAAGCACGGGCGGAGTTCGCACCAGGTGACTGCTGCTAACCCCGCCGGTGATTTGCTATACCGCTGTACAGTGATTTTGCCGGGTTGGTTGTCATTCTTCAGTGGGGCGGGCGTCTCGCCCGCCACGCCGCAGAGCGGCGTTCATGTCCGCTCCATGCCGATTGCCCAACACCAAGGATACATCGCCAGCGCAGGCCAGCGCCGAAACGGGTTGCCAAGAACGTAGTCGCGCTTTTCTTGGTATTCGACATCATTGCGAATGACGCGATCAAAGTACTCATCTTGCCAGATCGCGCCAACGTGCTGGCGATGCCCGCCAATGCGCTTGGCGGAGAACGATTTCCAGGAGTGCAGGATGGTTTCCAAACGGAAATCGGGATGCGGTCCGACAATGACGTGCACATGGTCGTTCATCACGACATAGGCGTGGAGTGCGTAACGGCGGCCATCAAAATGGCAAAGGCTTGAAGCGACGAAGCCGCGCTCCTCCTCCGAAAGATCGGCCAATCCCTTGCTGAGGCGCCAGGTCACGAAGTAAACCGCTCCGTCAACCCGGGCGTGGGGCAGCCTGTGTCGGTACAGATCGAAAGCCACAATGCCGCAATCATCGATTCGGCATCTCGGTCATGTCAACCGACGGATTTGCCACCGAATCGGCGGAAGCTGGATAGTATCGAGTTCAGAACGCCGCTCCGCGGCGTGGCGGGCGGGACGCCCGCCCCACTTGCAAGATATCTCAGCGAAACGCGTCGATGAGCGGGGCCGCGATCGGCACGGTCCGTCCGGGCTTTGCGGTCTGCGGATAACGATCCGGCAGGCGCATCCGCAAATACGTTTGACAGATTGTTCTATTTATGTTTCATTTTACCTCATGATAAATTCTCATCCACATCGCGCCGAAACCGGCCCCGCACAAGGCGATCCGCAGCCGGATCGCCGCGTCGGTTGCGCCCGTTGTCTGGGCGAGACGGATGACGAGCGGGCGGCGCGTTATGGGCGGATGCTGCGGCGGCTGGCCGAGATCGGCATGAATGCCGCCGAGGCGCTCGACCTCGCGATCGCGGCCGAGGCCGCCGAGGCCAGGCGCCGGCTGGCGGCGGCGAATCCGGAAGCGGACGAAGCCCCACCTGAAACGACGGACCCGGAACCGGCGGCAGCAAACCCGGCCGGGGCGAAGAATTTGGCCGATGCGGCGCTGACCCTGGCGCGGGTCGGCCGCTGCGTTCGTCAGACCATCATGCTCGACGACCGGCTGATCGCCGAGTTCCGGGCGCGGGCCAAGGCGGAGGCCGCCGAAGCGGTCGAACGCGCCGTCGCCGCGACCGCCGAACGGCGCAAGCGCAGCCGGATCGAAGTCGATCGCGTGGTCAAGGAGGCGATCCGCGCCGAAGCCGGCGACCGGAGCGAGTTCGACCACCTCATCCGCCTGCTCAAGACCCGGATGGGCGAGAACGACATCTATGAGGATCTCGGCCGCAAACCGATCGAAGACATCGTCGTCCGGCTCTGCCGCGATTTGCAGCTCGATCCGGATTGGGACCGGTGGCAGGGCGAGGAATGGCTGAGCGGCCGCGACCGGATCGCGCCCGAAACCCCGCTGCCGCCGCTGCGCTTCTGCCCGTCCTGTTGCCCGGTCTGCAATCCGCCCGGCCGCGACCCGGCCACGGCTGCGGCCGATGCCGGCCCCGCCGCGAGCCTGCCGGATTCGGCGCCGCCCGACCCGCCTTTGCCGCCCGACCCGCCTTCGCCGCCGGAACGCTCCCCGACCGGCGCCGATCCGCCGTAACCCGGCCGATAGTCCCCCCGACCGATCGAAATCCAGGGCGCCGGCCCGGCCCGGGCGGGAAATCCGCTTGCGCCGCCGGCGCGCATTGTGCTTTTCGACACGCTCGATCCGCCTTCGCACGCGCGACAACGCCGCCTCTCTCCCCGCCGGTGTGACCCTGCCCATGAACGAGAACGTCACGACTTATGTCCTGGTCGCCATCGGCAGCGCGCTCGGCGGCATGGCCCGGCAATGGTGCGGCGTCGCCGCGGTGCGCCTGTGGGGGGCGAGCTTTCCCTGGGGCACGATCGGCATCAATATCTTCGGCAGCCTCGTCATCGGCGCCGCCGCCGCCTTGACCGAGCCGCAGGGCAGGTTGCCGCTCAACGCCTTCATCCGGCAATTCGTCATCGTCGGCCTGTGCGGCGGCTACACCACGTTTTCGAGCTTCAGCCTGCAGACGATGGTCCTGCTGCGCGACGGCCGGTGGATCGAAGCCGTGGCCAATGTCGTGTTCTCGGTCGTGCTCTGTCTGATCGCGGTGGGGTTGGGGTATTTCCTGACGGCGCAGCTCGGCTAGATCAACCCGCCGGCGCGGTCCAGGGCGATGCTCTTGATCAGCGCATAGACGTCTTGCCCGGGCGCCAGACCCAGCGTCTCCGCCGACAGCCGGGTGACGCGCGATACCAGAAGGCTCGGTCCCAAGCTCAGGCGCAGCTCGACCGCGCCGGCATCGACCGCCGTCATCTCGGCGATCGTGACCGGCAGCGCGTTGAGAATGCTCAGGCCTTCCGGCCGGTCCCGGGCGATCGCGACATCGCGCGCCGGGATATGCAGGCGGAGCGTCTGGCCGGTCGCGAGCCCGTCGGCCGGCACGCGCATCCGGCCGCCGGGAAATACCAGCGTCGCCAGGCCGTAGCCGGCATCGATGGTCTCGACCGCGGCGGCGAGCACCGCTCCGGAATCGGCCCGGCCGGCGCCGGGTCCGAGATCGAGCCGGCTCATCACCTCGCCGATCGGCCCGGCCGCGCGCACCTTTCCGGCTTCGAGCAGCACCAGCGTATCGGCCAGGCGGATCACCTCGTCGAGCGCGTGGCTGACATAGATCATCGGGAGATTCAGCCGGTCGCGCAGGGTTTCCAGATAGGGCAGGATCTCGGCCTTGCGCGCCGCATCGAGCGAGGCCAGCGGTTCGTCGAGCACGAGCAGCGACGGGGCCGCGAGCAAGGCCCGGCCGATCGCGACGCGCTGCTTCTCGCCGCCGGAAAGATGCCGCGGATAGCGGCGAAGCAAGGCTTCGAGGCCGAGCAAGCCGACGATCTCGGCGAGCTTCTGCCGGTCGACGGCACGGTTGAACCAGGCGCCGTAAAGCAGATTGGCGCGGACATTGAGATGCGGCAAGAGGCGGCCGTCCTGGAACACCGTCGCGATGCGGCGGCGGTGCGGCGGCACGAAGATGCCGGCTTCGATGTCGACCAGGACCCGCTCGCCCAGCCTGATATGGCCGCGATCCGGCCGGATATGCCCGGCCAGCACATTGGCCAGCGTCGTCTTGCCGGTGCCCGAGCGGCCGAACAGCGCCGTCACGCCGCCGGTGCCGATGAAACGCACCTCGAGCCGGAACCCGGGCAGGGTCAGCGTGAAATCGACATCGAGGCTCATCCGGCCAGGCGCCGCTTCAGCCGGTGCGCGACGAGTTCGGCGGCCAGAACCCCGCCCAGCGAGACGGCGACCGAGAGCAGCACCAGGCGCAGCACGGCCGGATCGCTGCCCGGCACCTGCAGCAGGCTGTAGATCGCGATCGGCAAAGTCTGGGTCTCGCCCGGTATATTGGAGACGAAGGTGATGGTGGCGCCGAACTCGCCCAAGGACTTGGCGAAACCGAGGAACGCGCCGGCCAGCACGCCGGGCAGCGCCAGCGGCAAGGTCACGGTCAGGAACACGGCCCAGGGCGGGGCGCCGAGGCCGGCGGCCGCCTGTTCCAGCCCCGGCTCGATCGCTTCGAGCGAGAGCTGGATCGCCCGCACGGTCAGCGGCAGCCCCATGACCGCGGCGGCGATCGCCGCACCGGTCCAGCGGAAGGCGACCACGATGCCGAACCAGGATTCGAGCCAGGCGCCGATCGGCCCGTGCCGGCCGAACAGCAGGAGCAGGACATAGCCGGTCACGACCGGCGGCAGCACCAGCGGCAGGTTGACGAATGCCGCCAGCAACGCCTTGCCGGGGAACCGCCCGCGCGCCAGAAGATACGCCAGCGCCAGCGCCGCGGGCAGGCTGCCGGCCACGGCCCAGACGCCGATGCGCAGGCTGAGCTCGAGCGCAGTCGCTTCGACCGGGGTCAGCATGGCGGAATTCGAGCAGGCATCACGCGGTCTCTTCTGGCGGTTGCGGGCTTGACTCTATACGTTAACCGAAAGTGCCGTCGATTGGCGCCGGCAATTCAGTCTCCGGCAGGTCGCGATGAAATTTGCCCAGCCCGAAACATGGAGCATCGCCAAGCCGGCGCGGACCGAGCGCGGCGGCATCGTCGTCTCGCAGCATGTGCTGGCGTCCAAGGCCGGGGCGGCGCTGCTCGAAGCCGGCGGCAACGCCGTCGATGCGGCGGTCGCCACCGCCTTCGCGCTGGGCGTGGTCGAGCCGTGGATGAGCGGTATCGGCGGCATTGGTTACCTGGTCTTCGCCGAAGCGCGGACCGGCAAGGTCTCGGTCGTCGATTTCGGACCGCGCGCGCCGGCGCGGCTCGACCCCGGCCGCTACCGCATTCTCGACGGCGCGCCGGTCCGTCCGGGCGGCTTCGCCTGGCCGGCGACGGCCGGCGACCGGCACAATCGCGGCTATGAATCGGTGGCGATTCCGGCCTCGGTCGACGGGCTGGGCCTGGCGCTCGAACGCTTCGGCACCAAGAGCCTCGCCGCCGCCCTGGCGCCGGCGCTGGCGCTGGTCGAGCGCGGCCTGCCGCGCGACTGGCACAGCATGCTGGCGATCGGCCTGTCGGCCGCGGAACTGGCGCAAGATCCGGGCGCCGCCGCGATCTACCTGCCGGGCGGGTTGCCGCCGGTGCCGCCGGCCGACGACCGGCCGGGCTTCCTGCCCCTGCCGGCGCTGGCGGCGACTTATCGGCGCCTGGCGGCGTCGGGGCGGCGCGATTTCTACGAAGGCGAGCTCGCGCGCGACATCGCGGCCGAGCTCCAGGCCGGCGGCAGCGCCATCGATGCCGAGGATCTGGCCGGCTACGCCGCCGAGATCGTCGAGCCGCTGCGGTTCGACTATCACGGCGTGCGGCTGGATTTCGCCGGCGGCCCGACCGGCGCGCCGACGGTCATCGCGGCCCTGCAGGAGATCGGCAGGCGCTTGCCGGCCATCCCCTTCGGCCCGCCCGACGGCGAGACCTTCGCCGTCTTCGCCGAGGCGCTGCGCCGGGCGCATGACAGCAGGCTGGCGGAACTCGGCGCGGAGGCCTCGGGCGGCAATACCACGCATCTCTCGGTGGTCGACCGCGACGGCAATATGGTGGCGCTGACCAACACCTTGCTGGCGCGGTTCGGCGCCCGGGTGGTGCTGCCGCGGACCGGAATCGCGCTCAACAACGGCATCAACTGGTTCGATCCGGTGCCGGGCCGGCCGAATTCGCTGGGGCCGGGCAAGCGGCCGCTGTGCAATATGTGCCCGGTGATCGCCAGCCGCGACGGCGCGCCCTGGTTTGCGCTGGGGGCGTGCGGCGGCCGGCGCATCCTGTCGGCGGTGACGCAATTGACCGCCTTGCTGGTCGATTTCTCGATGTCGCTCGACCGCGCCTTCGCCACGCCGCGGCTCGACGCCAGCACCGGGACGATCGTCGCGGACCGGGCGCTGGCGCCCGAGGCGCTGGCCGCGCTGGCACGGGTCGGCCCGGTCGAAACCGCGCCGAACACGCTCTACCCGTCGCGCTTCGCCGTGCCCTCGGCGGTCATGCGGGCGCCCGGCGGTCTCAATTCCGGCATGGCGCATATCCTGTCGCCGGTCGCCGCCGCCATCGCCGAAGGCGAGAGCGGGTTCGGATGAATGCCGAGCCTTCGGTCGTGCTTGCCACCGTGCCGCCCGTTTAGTAGGTTCCGCACCCCCGAAGCCGCAGACGCGGTTCCGGGTCGACGCGCTTTGCGGAGGGGTGGCCGAGTGGTTGAAGGCGCACGCCTGGAAAGTGTGTATACGGGAAACCGTATCGCGGGTTCGAATCCCGCTCCCTCCGCCACGTCGGTACAAAGCTGGGCACCACCCCTGCCGAGGCTACGCCGCCTGCGGCGGCCAGCGTCCGCAGCAGATTGCTCGGCGAACCCATGATCCGAACCTCGCCTTCCGCGACCTCGACGCGCTGGGCGAGTGCGCGCAGATGGTCGCGGCGATAACCGCCATCCGGGCCACGTAGCCGCTGGCGGGCGGCGTCCGCGAAGGAATGGAGCTTGGCGGGTGTGATCTCGGCTCCTATCCCTTCCAGGGCGATCGTAGCGCGCTCTGCGTCCGCCTGGGCCTGCGCCTTGAGCGAGCGCAGCTCGGCGATGCGCTCTTTCAGCGATTCGTCGCCGAGATCGGCGACGCCAGCCTCGATGGCGTCGTAGAGCCGTTTCAGCCGCGCCTCGGCCTCGGCGGCCTTCTTGCGCAGTTCGATCGCATGTTCAGCCCGGCGCTCGGCGCGCTCCTGGCGTCGGTCGAGCACGGCCGCCAGCAACGCCTCCAGCCGTTCGGGGTCGAGCAGCCGCGTTTCGAGGTGCTGGGCGACCAGATCGTCGAGCCGCTCCATCGGGATCGACCGGCCTTTGCAACCGGTCTCGCCCTGCCGGGCGGCCGTCGAACAGGTGTAGTAGCGATAGCGCCCCGACTTGCCGGTGCGGATGGTCATGGCCCCGCCGCAATCGGCGCAAAAGCAGATGCCGGTGAGCATGGTCGGGCCGCCCACGACCTGCGGCGGTGAAACCTTCGGGTTTCGCGATTTCAGATGGGCCTGTACCGCCTCGAACGTCGCCTGGTCGATCAGCGGCGGAACCGGCACAGTGATGACCTGATCGGCCGGGTTCACGGCCTTGGCCTTGGTGCGCTTGTTGAATTCGTGGCGGCCGATATAGGTCGGCCGGGTCAGCATGCGATGGACCGCGCCGACGCCCCAGCGCCCGCCAGCGCGGGTGTAGAGCTTGCGTTCGTTGAGATGCTTGGCGATCGCCTTGACGCCCATGCAGCCGGACGCGCCGTCGCCCGCCAGCGCGAGCTTGAACGCGAGGCGCACCGTGTCGGCATGCAGCGGGTCGATCTCCAGCTTCTTCTTCACCTTGGCCCCGCGTTGCTCGGCCGCGACCACGCGGTAGCCGATCGGCGGCAGCGAGCCGTTCCAGAAGCCTTGCCGCGCATTCTCCTTCAAGGCGCGCAGCACATGCTTGGCGTTCTCCTTGGACTGATACTCGTCGAACAGCGCCATGATCTGGCGCATCATGACGTGCATCGGGTCGTCGCCCATTTCTTGGGTGATGGAGACCAGCCGAACGCCGTTCTTGGCGAGCTTGCGGACGTAGAATTCGAGCTCGAAGTGGTCGCGGAAGAAACGGCTGAAGGAATGAACGACTACCACGTCGAAAGCGACCGGCCTGGCCGTGCCCGCCTCGATCATCTTCTGGAAAGCCGGGCGGCGGTCATTGGTGGCGCTCGATCCCGGCTCCAAATAGGTCTCGACGAGCTGATAGCCGCGCGCCACGCAATACGCCTCGCCCTGTTTTCGCTGGTC
>Ga0181519_10000092_pt1 | contig 76803 bp, 58 predicted proteins | sample PEATcosm2014_Bin_26_FD_121102 | JGI IMG/M metagenome (GOLD analysis project Ga0181519, IMG submission 121102) | Peatland microbial communities from MTU Mesocosm Facility, Houghton, MI, USA - PEATcosm2014_Bin02_10_metaG | ecosystem: Environmental > Terrestrial > Soil > Wetlands > Peat | place...
GCTCAGCCAAATACTTTTTTCAGTAGGTCCGTCGAGCAGGCAGGCTGCAATTGCTCCACTGACAAAATTCACGTAGATTGTCGACTTACTGAAATCGCCATTATTGGCGTAGAGCCAAAGGCGAATCCAATTGTCCTGCTGCACTATTATGCGGGAAGTGTTACTGTCTTCGGTGATTTTCATAAACCGGGCTTTGCCGAGAACCGCAATCAAAGCGCTCCTGAGCGTCGGATTATCCCAGACGACCTTGTGCGGCGGAGCTGGCTTCCCATCCTTATCGGTCTCGGACTCGATCGGGTAGTGGCCCACCCAGGACTCCAGGAAGGCGAAGCGGGCCGTGCCTTGGTTCGAGCGTTCTGCGGTATTGGGCGCTGGTTGGGCGAAAGCGGCCGACTGCCAACCGGCCGTAGTCAGGCCGGATAACAAAAATATCACAAGCCCGGCGACCAACACGATTCGACGGATCGCCGAAAGTTGATCCGTGCCAATGGCGTCTCGCCATCCTCCCGTCATCGCTGAACCCTCCCGCCCGGACTGAGCCAAACTGCGCATGGCGCGAGCGCACACTATTTTTTTATCGCCCAGAATGCAATCCTGCGGGAGCGGCACTGGCGATCGCCCGGACTGATCCCGGAAGATTTTCGCGTCCCGTGCGCCCGTCCGGGCTATGATCGCGGCGCCGTCCTGGACGGCGCATACGCGGCCCGGTTCCGGTCCCCGAGGATTTGACGGAGGTGAGGACGGTGCTGGCGACGCGGGGCGAGACCCGGAAGCGGCAATGGCAGGCCGAAAGCAAGCTCGAAGCGCTGATCTTGCGCGCGGATCGCCGGTTCGGTCCGGTTCCTGACGGTCTCCCGCAGGGCATCGGGGCCGGCGATGCCGTCGTCACCGTCGAGCAACGGCTCGACCGGCTCCTGGACGCGCCCAGCCTCAAGGCGCCGGTCGGCGCTGCGCATTGAGGCCGAACCTGCCGCGGCGCCGTCTCAGCCGCTTGTTCTCAAACCGCCGGAGGGTCCAACGCGTGCCTCGATCGCAACTCGCCGCCGTCGCCCTGATCGCAATGTCGCTGACGGCGTCCTTCGCCTTCGCCCATGAAATCGGCGTGGTGCACACGCCGGAAGTCGATATCGGTTACGAGACTTTCGGTTCCCTTGGACCGGCCCTGCCGGTGATCGCGGTCAATGGCGGCCCCGGCTTGTCGCACGCCTATATGCTGGTCAATGATCTGTGGACGAAGATCGCCGAGCACCGGCTGGTCGTGTTCTACGACCAGCGCGGCACCGGCGCCTCGAAGCGTCTGCAGCCGGGCGCGCCCCAGACCATGGCTGCCCAGATCGCCGATCTCGACGCGGTCCGCGCCAAGCTGGGCTTGGACAAGCCGGCGCTGGTCGGCGATTCCTATGGCGGCATGCTGGCCATGGCCTATGCGGCGGCGCATCCGGAGCATGTCGGCAAGCTGATCCTGTCGGATTCGGCCGCACCCTCCTGGAACAGCATGGTGCATCTGCTGCCGCAGACCTTCCCGGATATCGAGGAACAGGACGAGGCCGAGCAGAAGCGCCTCGGCGACACGACCGAGGCTGCGGCGCGCGCCGGGCTGCTCAACCACTTCAAGATGATCTTCTACTCGCCGGCCAAGCGCGACGCCTATCTGACCAAGATGGGCGATCTGGGCTTCGAGCCCGCCATCGGCGAGGCGGTGGCCGAGGCGACCAAGGATCTGGACCTGACGCCGAGCCTGGCCGGATTCACCGGGTTTCCGACCCTGGTGCTGTCCGGCCGCTACGACATGAACGTGGCGCCGCTGACCGCGTGGCGGATCGCGCATGCAATCCCGAACGCCAAGATCGTGTTCTTCGAGGAGAGCGGCCATTTGCCGTCATACGAGGAGCCGGAGAAGTATCGGGCGGTGCTGGACGGGTTTCTGGACGGACGATGAGGGGCGCCGTGTTCATGCCACCTTTCCGCCTGCCGGAAGTTGCGGCGCCATCCCGGTTCCTGTAGCGTCCGCCGCCGCGCGATACCATCGATCCGTCACTGCGAGCTCATGGCCAGTCAAACCGGGACTAGAATCGCCTTTTACGCGAAGACCTGGTTCAGGGAGCTGGGCGGCGGCACGGTCGAAGGGCGGGTCGAGAGCCGGGCGCTGCGCCTGTTGTTCGCCGCCCTCGTGCTGGCCGGGCCGCGCCGCTGGCGCGGCGAATGGTGGCCGCATCTGCGCGACTGGCTGCGCTGGAGCTGGCTCACGATCGACCGCCCGGTCACCGGCCCGGACTGGCTTGAGCGGCGCATCCTCGGGCGCGCGGTGCGGCAGCTGGCGCAGGCGCAGGGCGAGGACCGGCTGCTGCTGTTGCAGCTGATCATGCGCTTCGCCTATGCCTGCGACAGCGGCTGGCGGCCGGATTTCGCCGATCCGGCGCTGCTCGCCAATCCTGAAATCGTTCACTACATCTTCGATTTCCCGATCTTCGTAGACCGGGTCGAGCATCACGAGAGAATCGTCGCCTTCGTCCGCCGCCTCTATGCCGATCTCGACCGGCTGCATGCGGCGCCGCTGGCGCCCGAGAGCCGTGCGCAGATCGCCGGCTATGTCGCGCACCACTATTCCTTCATGCCGGCGCTGTTCTCCGACGCCAATCTGCGGCCGATCGCGCGCGCCGCCGGGCGCTGGCAGGAGACGTATCTGCGGCTGACCGGCCATGAGCTCGACCATGAGTTCGCGCCGCGCGATCGCGCCGGTCGCTTGCGGGTCGGCGTCTATGTCCAGAACATCGAGCCGCGCAACGAGAGTTTCCTGGCCGTGCCCTTCGGCCTCGGCCTTGATCGGCATCGCTTCGAAACCGTGCTCGTCTCGGGTCGGCCACGAGTCGGCGATGGGGTCGGCGATGGGGTCGGCGATCGGTTCGGCGCCCTGGTCGACGCGGCCTTCGAGCGGGTCGAAGTGGTCGACGCCGAGTCGCTGGCGGAGCGGGTGGCGGCGGTGCGCGCGCTCGATCTCGACTTCCTGATCCTGGCGAACACGATCACCGCGCAGACCTCGCCGCTCCAGCGCCTCTACGCCCATCGCCTGGCGCGCTGCCAGATCATGCCGGTTGCGATCTCCCCGCACACGACCGGGCTGGCGCGCACCGATATCGCGCTGACGGCCGCGAACACCGAGCCGCCGGATGCGGCTCATCTGCAGTATAGCGAGACAATTCAACGGCTTGATGGCACGTTCAACTGCTTCTCCTTCGGCCCCTGCGACCCGCGCCTGGCGCCCGAGGAGACGGTGGAACTGCCGGCTTGGCCGGTTACCTTCGCCTGCGGCGGCGTCATCTACAAGCTCGGGCCGGCGCTCCGGGAAAGCTTCATCCGCCTGCTGCAGCGCGTGCCGGGCTCGGGGCTGGTGCTCTATCCGTTCAATCCCAATTGGTTGCTGAATCCGAAGGCGCTCGCGCTGCGGCATGCGCTGGAAGCCGAGTTCGCCGCCGCCGGCATCGGCACCGACCGACTCCGCATCCTGCCTGCCATGACGCCGGCGCAGATCCTCGGTCTTATGCGTCAAATGACTGTTTGTCTTGATACTTTTCCGTTCTCCGGGGGCGCTTCGGTGCTCGAGCCGATATTCGCGTCGTGCCCGGTCGTGACCTTGCGCGGCGGCACCCAGCGCGGCTTGCTGGGCGCCGGCATGCTGCGCGCGCTCGGGCTGGACGAACTGGTCGCCGACGATGTCGAGGCGTATGAGGCCAAGGCAATGTGGCTCGCCCGCTCGCCGGAATACCGTACCGCCATGGCCGAGCGCCTGACGCAGGCCGTCAAGGCGGCGCCGTTCCTCGATCCCGCGCGGTTCGGTCGGCACCTGGCCGCGGCGCTGGAGGACATCGCGCGGCGCCGGTTCTGATTTTTCGGTCGCATGCCGTGCAGCAAGTTGATAAACCGGGCCGATTTGGCATCGAGGTCGTGAAATCCGCATGTCGTTCGTGAGAAGTGTCCTGGCCCGGTTCGACCGGCGCCGATCGGGCGCGGAAATCGCCGAGGCGCTCGCCGCGCCCGGAGGCTACACGGCGCCGCCCGCGCGCATGTCGGTGGAGGGGTTGTTCCGGCATGCCAAAGGCCTCGGGCTGGTGCCCGGCTGCATCGTCGATGTCGGCGCGGCCTGGGGCGATTTCACTCGGATGGCGGCCGGGATGGCGCCCGGCACGCCTTTGCTGATGATCGAGCCGCTCGCCGAATACGAACGGCCGCTGCGCCGGATGCAGGCGGAAATTCCGAATATCCACATCGTGTTGGCGGCCGCAGCCGAACGCAGTGGACGGATCGCCATCAACGTTCACGGCGACCTCGTCGGATCGAGCCTGCTCTGTGAATGGGATGAGCCCGCCGAGGTCAATGGCGTGCCGCGTGAGGTCGCGGTTACGACGATCGACGACGAAATGGCGAAACTCGGCAATCCCGGGAATGTCTGGCTGAAGCTCGACGTCCAGGGCGCCGAGCTCAAGACGCTCGCGGGGGCCGAGCAGACTCTGCGCCGGACCGCGCTGCTCGTGGTCGAGACGACGCTGTTCAACACCTTCGCCGACGGGCCGCTCGCGGGCGACGTCATCGCCTATCTGGCGGCGCAGGGCTTCGTCCTCTACGACATCGCGGGCTTCCTTTATCGGCCGCTGGACGGCGCCCTGATGCAGCTCGACCTCGCCTTCGTGCCGAAAGACAGCGTGCTGCGCCGGCATCACGCCTTCGGCACGCCCGATCAGCGCCGCGAATTCACCGCCTATCTGGCATCGCGCAAGACCGTCTGATCCGCATGCTCCACGATTTCGCGCGTCGCATCCTCGACAGCGAGAACCCGATCGCTCTGCGGCTTGCGCGGCTCGCGATCGGCTGGCTGCTGCTCAATGCGCCGCGCTCGCGCCAGCGCAAGCTGGCCGATTGGGTCGGCGCGGCGCATATCTGGGCCAGGGTCAAGGCGACGCTGTTCGGCACCGCGCCGTCCTGGCTGGAACGGCGGCTGATCGCCAGCGCCAAGCAAAGCCAAGGCGATCCGATCGCCGCCATCGTCGCCTTGTCGCTCTTCCAATACGCCTATGAATTCCTCGACGATGGCCTCGACTGGTCGGACCGGGAGGTCGCGTGGCGCCCCTATCTGATCTATCTCGGCTTCGAATTTCCCTTGATATTCCGCAGTGTCGAAGACCACGCGAAAGCCGCCTCCCATGCGTGGCGGATGATCGACCGAGCCGTCGCCGCCTTCGAGGCGGCCGCACCCGAGCAGCGCGACACGATCGCGTTGCGTTTCGCCACCGCCTATAATTTCAACCCGGCCTTGTTCACTACCCGGAACATGAAGCCTTTCGCTGCGTCGGCCGGCCGTATCCTCGAATATCATCTGACCCGCAGCGGCCATGCGCTCGACCACTCTTTTCCGGCGCGCGAACCGGCCACGCGGCAGCGGCTCGGCGTCATCGTGCGCAATATCGAGCGGCGCACGGAAAGCTTCATAGCGCCGGCCTTCGTCGCCGGACTCGATCGGAGCCGGTTCGAGACCGTGCTGATCACCTTGGCCGCGCCGCACGACCCCGAATTTGTCGCCTTCGTCGCCGGGCATTTCGAGCGGATGGTCGTATTCGAGACCGAGAACGTCGCCGAGCAGGCCGCCGCGATCCGCGCGCTCGATCTCGATTTTCTGTTCCCGGCCAATACAATGGCACCGGTGACCTGGGTCTACAACAATCTCCTGGCGCATCGTCTGGCGCGGGTGCAGCTCTGCGCCACCATCGTCTCGCCGCTGACCACCGGGCTCAGCCGGACCGATTTCGTGCTGACCGCGCCCGGTACCGAACCGCCGGACTTTGCCGGGCAATACAGCGAAACCGTGCTGGCGATGGAGGGGATGTTCAACTGCTTCATCCTGGGCGATCAGGATCCGCGCCGGCCGCGGCCGCGCGATCCGGCCGCCGCAGCGCTGTCGCAAGTGACGATCCGCTTCGCCTCGGGCGGATCGCTCTACAAGCTGACGCCGGCGCTGCGCCGGGCCTGGATCCGGATCCTCGGCGCCGTGCCGGGCAGCGAGCTGGCGCTCTATCCGTTCAACCCCGGATGGGGGTTGCCGCGCACTTCCGCGGCGATCCGCCAGGTCTTCGTCGACGAATTCGCCGCGGCCGGCATCGCCGAACACCGCTTGCGCATCCTGCCGAACCAGACGCCGTTCCAGATCGTCGATCTGCTGCGCGATACGGATGTCTATCTGGACACGTTTCCCTATTCCGGCGCCGCCTCGTTCATGGAGCCGATCGCGGCGCTCTGCCCGATGGTCGGATTGCGCGGGGTGACGCAGCGCGGGCTGCAGGGCGCCGCCATGCTGACGGCGTTGGGCCTCGGCGACATGATCGCCGAGGATGTCGATGCCTATGTCGCGCTCGCGGTCGAATTGGCGCGCTCGCCCCACTTCCGCGCCGCGCTGAAGGACCGGATCAGGGCGCGGATCGACGATCTGCCCTTCCTCGATCCGGCCGATTTCGGGCGCCGGCTCACGGCGGCGCTCGATCGGGTGCAGCCGGCCGGATAGCTGCGGCTCGGAGCCTGTGAAACAATCGAACTTGTGAACGAACGCCCATTGGAAACATCGGGTTATTACTGTCGGCTTCGATGCAGAGCGGCATTCATTCACAAACTCTCAGTCGTCCTCCTCGTCGAAGGTGCCGAAATCGGTCAGCCCTTCGATCCGCGTCGCACCGTCCTGCTTGAAGACGCGAACGAAAATTCTCGGCCCGAAACGCGCGGGCAGGCAGGGTCATCGTGCGGCGGCCCGGAATAGTGGGTCGCGCCACTATAGCCGGGCCGCGGCGCCGTTCCAAGGCGAGGTCTAGTTGGTCTCGACGGCGACGCTGGTCGATCCGTGCGACGCGCCGGTCGTGTCGAGGAAGCGCAGGAACACGCGGGCCGTCGCCGGAGCCAGCGCGATCGGCGCGCTCGCCGTGAGGAAGACCGAATAGGTCTGGCTGGTATTCGGCTGGTAGCTGTGTGTCAGACTGGGCGTGGGCGCCGCCAGGCAGGCGCCGGTGGTCGGGTTGGTCGCACAGACATTCACCGTAAGCGGCAGGGTGACCGAGCCGGTATCGACGCCGACGGTGACCGTACCGGCCGCGCCGGCATTGATGGAAGCGACGGCGAAGGCGGCCGAGCCGCCGGTCGGCACGGCGACGATGCCGTTGTCGGTCGGTGTCGCGGCCAGCGCGATGATGTCGGCGATCGGCGTGGCCGAGAACAGCAGATCGACGGTGTTGACGCCCGGCGTGCTCGGCGCGGCCTGGCTGCCGGTGCAGCCGAAGACCAGCGGTATTTTGGGCACCGCGAAGGCGGAAGCGGAGGTGAAGCTCAGCAGGAAGTTCTGGGAGCCATTGCCGGCGATCGTCGCCGGCGTGTTGGGCGTGCCGGTCGGCAGATTGGCCGGGCTGGTCGTCTGAAAGGCCAGTTTGAGGCCTGCCGGCGCGGTGCTGGGCAGGCTGATCGTGCAATTGCTGAGCGGCGGCGCCGCGGTGTTCAGCATCACGCCGAACACCGTCGCCGTCGCGCCGATTTCGACCGAACGGGAACCGGGCAGCACGGCGGAGGCCAGCGATTCCGGGATGACGGGTTGGGTGAACACCTGGACCCGCTGATTGACCGCGTCGACGATGAAGATATCGCCGCTCGCCGGGTCGACCGCGGCCGAGGTCGGGCCGTTCAGGCTGGCGTCGCCGGTGCCGGGTGCCGAGGTCTGGCCGATCGTGCCGAGGACGGCGAAACTGGCGGCGTCGAGGATCTGCACCCGATCATTGTTGAAATCGGCAACCAGGATGTGATGGTTCGCCTGGTCGAAGGCGACGCCGTTCGGCTGGTTGAACTGCGTGCCGGCGGTGCCGGGATTGCCGTTCGCGTCGCCGAGGGCGGTGACGAAGCCGAAACTCCCGGCCGTCAGGATCTGGACCTGGTTGTTGCCTTGATCGGCGACCAGGATGTGGTTGTTCACGGTGTCGATGTCGATGCCGGCCGGGAAGGCGAACAGCCCCGGCCCGAGAGCCGCATTGCCGGTCTGGCCGATGGTCGCGACATAGGCGAAGCTGGTGCCGTTGAAGACCTGGACCCGGTCGTTGTTCTGGTCGACGACCAGGATCTCGTCATGCGCCGGGTCGTAGGCGACGTCGGTCGGCAGATCGAAGCCGGTGTTGTCCGCCTTCTGCGTACCGGTCACGCCGAGCGTGGTGACATAGGCGAGCGTCGCGGCATTGAAGATCTGCACCCGCTCGTTCTCGCCATCGGCCACGAGGATGCGGTCATGGGTCGCGTCGAAGGCCACGCCCTGGGGCAGGAAGAAATGCGCATTGTCGCTGCCGATGACGCCGGTCGCGCCCAATGTCGCGACGAAGGCGCGGGTCTGCAGATTGAAGATCTGGATGCGTTCGTTGGTCTGGTCGACGACCAGGATATGACCGTTCGTGGTATCGACCGCGACGCTGGCCGGATTGTTGAAATGCGCATTGTCGGTGCCGGGAACGGCGTCCGTCCCGATCGTGGCGAGAAAGCTCGGCGTGACGGTTTGGCCGATGGCGGGCGCTGCGGCCGTCGCGACGGCGCAGGCGAGCGCGCCGATCCAAAAACTGGAACGGATGGAGGTCATGACCCGACGATCCCGATGCTGTGATGGCCGGAGACGTAGCGCAACGATCGCCGGAACGCCATACGAAATAGGTTTCGCCATTGTTTCGACACCGGCCCGGCGATTGCCTCCGGCCGGAAACGGGGCTAGAAATCTGGCCGCCCGCGCTGCCTCGCGGCCGCGCCGAAGACTCGAAGAGGAGCCGACATGCAGATCTTCAGGATGCGCGCCGTGCGGCGGCACGCCTGGCTGAGCGCTTGCGTTTGCCTGGCCGCGCTTTCGACACCGGCGACCGCCGAACAGCGCGATTTCCACGGCAATACGATCATCGGCCCGGTGCTGCGCGAGGAACTGCTGACGTTCCGAATCTACCTGCCGCCGCGTGACCCCGACGGGCTGGCCTCGTTCGTGCAGCATGTCTCGACACCGTCGGATCCGCTGTTTCATCACTTCCTCTCGGCGCCCGAAGAGGCCGCTCGGTTCGGGCCAACTCCGGCCGATCTGGCCACGCTGAAAGCAGCAGTGGCGAGGGCCGGGCTCAGCGTTACCGGCAGCGATTCCCGCAGCGTCGGCGTCCTCGGGCGGAGCGACCTGGTCGAGTCCTTCATCGGTACGACGCTGTCCCGCGTCGTGACGCCCGCCGGCAAGCCGCTGCTGGCGGCCGCCGCGCCGATCAAGCTGCCGGACGACATCTCCGCCCTCGGCGCCAAGATCTTCGCATTTCGCGGCAAGATCTCGATGCACAGCATGCTGAAGCTGGTTGAGCCCCAGGAAGCCGGCAATACCGGCACCGGGCCGTTCCTGACCTCCGACCTGAAGCAGGCCTATGACGCGCCGTCGTCGGTGTCGGTGGACGGCAAGGGGGCCACGATCGGCATCCTGATCGATGGTGCGATCGCCCAGTCGGATCTCGATTCGTATTTCAGCATGGTCGGGCTGACCACCCGGCCGAGCTTCACCGTCGAACCCGTCGACGGCGGCGGGACGGCGGCCTCGGTCGAGGGCACTTTGGATGTGAGCCAGGCCGGCGGCTTCGCGCCCGGTGCGGCCATCATCCAGTATCAGCTGCCCGATCTGACGGACCAGTCGATCATCGATGGGCTCAATCAGATCATCACCGACAACACCGTCGATGTGGTGAGCATGTCGTTCAGCGCATGCGAGCTGGATTTCCTGGCGTTCTGGGACGGTCCGTTCAGCACCGTCGATACGCTGCTGGCCGAAGACAGCATGTTCCAGGAAGGCTCGGCCCAGGGCATCACCTTCGTCGCCGCGTCCGGCGACAATGGCGCGCTCGCCTGCGCGCCGGCCGGCTACGGCAATGCGCCGGCCAACCTGCCCGTGTCCGGCAGCTTCGTGGCCGGCGTCGGCAACCCGGCCTCGTCGCCGAATGTCACCGCGGTCGGCGGCACGAATCTGACCGTGACTTCGGGCGGTGCGGCCTCGGCCTATGTCGCCGAGAACGCCGATTTCGATCCGATCCAGCCCGAGCCCGGCGATGACGGGTTGGCCAATCTCGACGGCGGCGTCTGGGGCTCGGGCGGCGGCGCCAGCGTGCTGTTTCCGCAGCCGAGCTATCAGACCTTGGTGACGACCGGCGTCCCGGTGCGCGCCGTGCCGGATCTGGCGCTGCATATGGGCGGCTGCCCGGCCAATATCGCCGGCACCTGCCCGGCTGCTCGCAGCTTCGATCAGCTGGTGTTCCAGGGCCAGACGCAAGGGGTGATCGGCACGAGCGCCGCAACCCCCGACTTTGCCGGCGTGGTCGCGCTGATGGTGCAGAATAGCGGCCAGCGCCAGGGCCTGATCAACCCGTACATCTATACGCGGGCACAGGCGCAGAACAAGGGTGGGGCGGCGTCGTTCCACCGGGCCATTCCAGGCAATAACGGCGTGTTCGCCAGCAGCGCCAATGGCAGCCCGACCTATAATCTGGTTATCGGCAACGGCTCGCTCGACATTCGCCAGTTCATGCAAGCGACGAACCTGCCGGCCGCCGGGGCGCCCGGCAGCGCCAGCAACCCCTAAGCAGGCTTTCTCTAGCCTGCTTACATATCAACAGTCTTAGCAGCTTGAATTTGCTCGTTTACGAGCAAATTCAACGTGGCTTTAGCCACGCAAGGCTGCTTAGATCCCGGTCACGCGACCACGACCCCGGCGCCCAGGGGCGCCGGAGTCTTGGCGAGCCGCTCGGCGCTGATACGGTCGAGGGCCGCGCCGAAGCCGGTGCCGAACGCGGCCGGCGAGAGGAAGCGCGCGGCGGCGGCGCCGATGCGGATCCGCTCGGCGAGGGCGGCGCGGCGGGCCGGATCGGTCGCAATGCCGGCGGCGAGATCGATGTAATCTTCCTGCGATGCGGCGATCAGTTCGGGCAGGCCCAGTTCCGACAGCATGGCGGCGCCCTGCAGCCCGCGCTGCGTGCGGCCGGCCAGGGTGACGGCCGGGCAGAGCGCCGTGATCGGCTCGATGAACGAGGCCGCGCCGGAATAGGGAAAGGTGTCGAGGTAGACGGTCGTCCGCCGCAGGATCTCGACGATCTGATCCGGCGTCAGATTCATGTGCAGCTCGATCCGGTCCTTGTCGATGCCGTGCGCGGCGAAGCCGGCCTTGATCGTGTCGACCAGATAGGCATGCCCGGCCTCCGCGCCCCAATTCTGATTGAACGGGTAGAGGACCAGGCGGCTGCCCGGCACGCGCTTCAGGAGGCTCGCCCAGCAGCGGCGCAGTTCCGGGGTCAGCTTGTAGATGGCGCCGCCCGAGGTGAACACGACCGGCTGTTCGGGCGGCGGCGGCGGCGGCGGCGCCAGCCGCGGATCGCGGTCGCCGAGCACGAAGCAATTGAACGGTCCGTCCATGAGCACGACCGCTTCGCTGTATTGCGCCTGCACTGCGGCGCCGGGTTCGGTCGTCGATGCGGTGAAGACGTAGTCGACCCGGCTGAGCCCGGTCGTGACGGGCGCGATGGCGCTCGGCAATATCTGCACCCGCGCCAGCCGATGGGCGGCCAGCGCCAGGAAATCCGAAGCCTGCGCGGCCAGCGTGTTGCCGAGCACCAGGAAGTCGAGATCGAGCGCCCGGATCGCCGCGACTTGGGCCGTCACGACATGGCCGATAACGGCCAAACGCTCGAAATGCTGGGTGACGTACGCCGAAAACGGCGTATCTGCCGGCGCCGACGCGGTGATCAGCACGATTTCGAAACGCTTGTGGTCGAGTCCGGCACCGAACCCCATCGCCAGATAGGTCTCCGTCCGCGGCACGATATCGCGCACCAAGATGCCGACGCGCTGCCGCTCGGCGGCGGCGCGCGGCGGCGGATCGAAATCCAGCGCATGGCCCGTTTCGGCCAGATGGTATTCGACCCAGCGACCGGCGCAGGCGGCGAGCGGCCGCAAATTCTCGGCGCTGAACAGCACCGGCACGAAAGTGAATTCCTGCGCCACGATAGCCGCGAGGCGGCGGCGCAGCGTGTCGGCGAGCGGCCGGTGCCAGAGCTCATCCAGATCGGCGAACAAACGCTTCAAGAATACCATCGCCGCTTGGAACTGCTGCTCGCTGCAGAACACGACCGGCGTCGACAGCAGGAGTTTGCGAAAGCGCGGCGAGGTCAGAAAACGTTCCGAAGTCAACGGGACGTGGTCGAGGATCTCGAACGGGTATTGATAGGCCGCGGCGGCGACGATCGCGGATTCGAGGTGCGGCCCGGTCGCTTGCCGGTGTGCGCGGTCGCGCAGATGCCGTTCGACCGCGCCCGGCGGATAATCCTGCAGCAGGTTGCGCGGCACCTGCCACAGCTCGCGTTGCGACAGGAGCTGCGCCCAGCGGCGGCGCAGCGGCGCCGGCCCGTAAAGCAGCGCCGCCGACACGGCTATCCGGTAGGCCCGGACCCAAATCGGATTGCGGTAGGCGATTCTAAGGGCGACGGCCCGGGCCCGCTTGAAGAGCTGTGTTTGCATCCCGGCGCCGCGCGATGTCAGCGCGCGGCGACGCGAGTCTGGAAACGGTCGCTCAGCCCGGAATAGATGTCGTCCATGATCGCCCGTATATCGTATTTGTACGACCATTCGGGATAAAGCGCCTGAAACTTCCGGACGTCGCTGATCCACCACATGTGGTCGCCGATCCGGTTGGTTTGATCATAAGTGTAATTCATCGGCCGGCCGGTCAATTCCTCGGCGATGGCGATGGCCTCCATCATCGAGCAATTGGCGTGCCGGCTGCCGCCGATATTGAATACTTCACCGGACGCCGGACGCTGGAAGAAACACCAAAATGCTTCGACCAGATCGCGCGAATGGATGTTGTCGCGCACCTGCTTGCCCTTGTAACCGAACACGGTGTAGGGCGCATCGGTCATTGCGCATTTGACCAGATATGCCAGAAATCCGTGCAATTGCGTGGGCGAGTGGCCGGAACCGGTCAGGCAGCCGCCGCGAAAACACGCCGTCTTCATGCCGAAATACCGGCCATATTCCTGAGTGAGGATATCGGCCGCGACCTTCGAGGCGCCGAACAGGCTGTGCAGCGTGCCGTCGATCGACATGGTCTCGTCGAAGCCATGCGCCGCCCAGGGATGCTCCGGCGCCAATTCGTAGCGCGTCGCACACTCGATCAGCGGCAGATGGTTGGGCCGATCGCCATACACCTTGTTGGTGCTGACGAAAATGAACACGGCATCGGGGCAATGCTTGCGCGCCGCTTCGAGCAGCACCAGCGTGCCGTTGGCGTTCACCGTGAAATCGATGAACGGCGCTTTCGCGGCCCAGTCGTGCGAAGGTTGTGCGGCGCAGTGGATAATGACGGCGATGTCTTTGCTGTGGCGAGTGAAGATCTTGTCGATCGCCATTTGATCGCGAATGTCGGCGTCGCAATGGGTGAAGCCGCGAACTGAATTCTGCAGAACGCCGCTCTGCCAGCGGGTGCTCGCCTCCGCGCCGAAAAACTGGCTGCGCATGTCATTATCGATGCCGACGACTTCGAGGCCGCGCTCGGCAAACAGCTTTACGGTCTCAGCACCGATCAAGCCGCCGGAACCGGTCACGATCGCCACGCTCATTATCTACCCTCGACAGATACCAGATGCGAAACTGTCTAAACTATTACTGCCCCTGCCGACACCATGACGCAGCGATTCCACCGTATCGGGCGCCGCCGCAGCCGGATCGGCCCGCTCCAGCGTCGAAACCCTCTACATCAAACCTTCCCGCGCTGCAAAGCCCGATATGCACCGCGTGCGTTCGTGCCCGCAGCGATGGACACGATAAGCGCCGTGATGATAGCCCTTCTTCGCCGATCGGCAACGCACTATGGTGGCGGCATCCGGCAGCCGGGGCGGCAGGACGGATGCCTGGAACCGAAACGCGGTAGCGCCACCGCCTGTCCGAGCCGATGACTCAACTACCATGAACAACGCATCCGACCCGCCCGAGGCGACAGGGCGGCCGCGTCTTACTGTTGTCATGCCGGCACTCAACGCCGCGGCGACGATCGGCGCGGCGCTGGACAGCGTCGCCGGCCTGGCCGGAACGATCGAGGCGATCGTCGCCGATGGCGGGTCGGCCGACGGCACGGCCGCGGTGGCCGGGCGCTATCCATTCGTACGCGTGCTGACCGCGCCCGGGAGTTCGATCTACGAGGCGCTGAATCTGGCGCTGGCCGAAGCGCGGGCGCCGGTCATCGCCTGGCTGAACGCCGACGATCTGTTCCTGCCGGGCGCCCTCGACGCGGCGCTGGAAGCGTTCGCCGCGGCACCGGACGCCGATATCCTGCGCGGGCTGCCGCACTTCGTGCGCAGCGACGCCGCCGGCTGGCAGCAGCACGAGACGCGGATCGAAGCCCGCGCGGCCGGCACCATGACTTTGGCGCTGATCACGCGCGGGCCGCTGTCGATCAACAGCATGTTGTTCCGGCGCGAGGCGCTGAGCCGGGTCGGGCCGTTCGACACGTCGTATCGACTGTCGGCTGATCGGGAATGGATGCTGCGCGCCTGGCGGGCCGGCCTGCGGATCGTTGAGCTCGGTCGCCCGCTCTATTGCTATCGCGTGCATAGCGGGTCGAGCACGCTGGATCCCGGACGGCGCAACCATCTGCGCGCGCGGGCCGAGCATGAGCAAATCCTGCGCACCGTGCTGCCGCCGGCGCTGGCGCTCGACCGGCGCGATCCGGTGAGGGTCGAACTGCGGCGCTGGCATGCGGTGGAAGCCGGGCTGCGGCTGCAGGCGGCGGTTGCGGCACGCAGTTGGTCTGCGGCGGTGCGGATCGCCGTCGAAGCCGGCCGGACCGACCCGGTCTGGCCGCTGATCCTGGTCGGCCAAGCCGTGGCGCGGCTGCGCGACCGTTCCGCGGCGGCGCCCGGCGATCTTCAGTAGGCATGCTCCCGCGATCTGCGGTATGGTGCGGCGATAGTCCCGGTCTTGCTGCGGCGGTTGCGCTGGCGTATGAACGAATGGCGGGTCGCGTGCCGCCGCAACGAATCGGCCGGGCGGGGGTGGGTTGCCGGCAGCGAAAACGCCGCCGCGGGAGTTCCGGATGCAGCCGGTCAGCGTCATCATACCTGTCTACAACCGTCCGGCAGAATTGCGGCGGGCGGTGCGCAGTGTGCTCGGCCAGACGCATGCCGATCTGGAACTGCTCGTCGTCGACGACGCGTCGACAGAAGATATCGCGCGGGCTCTCGAGGATATTGCCGATCCGCGGCTGCGCCTGATCCGCAAGCCGGTCAACGAAGGCGCCGCGGCGGCGCGCAATACCGGCATCCTGGCCGCGACCGGCAAATGGGTGGCGTTTCTCGACAGTGACGACGAGTGGCTGCCGAACAAGCTGGAGCGCCAGTTGCGGCGGCTGGCCGAGCGGCCGAACGGCGCCCGGATCTGCTGCTCCGGCTATGTCATCCTGCACGCCCAGGAAAGCCGCCGGGCGCGCGAGTTCCGGCCGGCCGACTGGCACGGCACGGCGCGGCAACTGGTCTGGGGCTGCAATCTCAGCCCGGGCAGCACGCTCGTCGCCGAACGCGCCTGCTTCGAGGAGATCGGCCTGTTCGATGTCGCCTTGCGCCGGTTCGAGGATTGGGACTGGCTGCTGCGCTATCTGCAGCATCACCCGATCGCGATCGAGCCGGAGGTGCTGGCGCGCATCAACAAGGACAGCATGCCGCCCGCAAGCGCCGTGCTGGGATCGCTGGATCTGCTGCGCGCCAAGCATCAGGCGGCGCTGTCGGCGCAATCCTGGCGCCTCGGGCGGAAATTCCGGTCGAGCCTGCTGGTCGAGGAGGCGGCGGCGGCGTTCTACGCGCGCCGCTACCTGCACACGAGCGCGCTGCTCGGCCGCGCCTTCGCCGCCTACCCGTTCCGCAACAGTGCCTTCTTCACCATGCTGGCGCGGCGGCTGGCCAGCCTGGTCTTTCGGACGCGGCCGACGCGGCTTGTAGCATCCGGCCGGTTCGGCAAAGTGACCGAGCGGGCCGAGCAATAGGCCGCCGGCTACGCCGCGGCCACCCGGCGGCGCGGCCGCAGCCGGTGCAACAGCAGGAAGGCGCCGATCGCCGCGACGATCAGCAACCCGCCGATGACCGGCCGGTGCGCGATCCAGGCGATCGCGATGATCAGGCAGGTCAGCGGGATCGCCAGAATCAAGGCGATCAGGAACGCGCCGGCTTCCGCGATGCCCTCGACGAAGGGCAGGATCGCCAAAACCATCGAGACCGGCCGCGCGACCAGCAGGAAGCCGATCAGCATCGCGACGAAGCCGGCGCCGCGCAGGATCCAGGTCCAGGTGTTCTCCTCGGCGACTTTCGCCTTGAACTGCTGCGCCGCCGAGACGACGCCGGGCGCGGCGAGCGCGATGGTGACGTCGCGGGCGCCTCGATATTCCGCGAGCGCGCCGCCGGCCAGCGCCGCCACCACCGAATAGGTCTGCGCCGGCACGGCCTCGAAGCGGATCCGCAGGTCGCCGACCGCAGGATTGGCCGGGTCGTTGCCGCGATAGAGCGCATCGCCGTCGCGGCGATAGCCGTCGGGGATCGCCGCACCCGGATCCTGCGCGGTAAAGGCCGAAATCTGCGACAGCAGCGCCGGGCTCAGCCGGTAGGCGCCGAGCCTGGTTTCAGACGCATCGAAGGTCTGGGAATTCACCGTCATGGCCGGGTTGGCGTGGCCTTCGGGGTGGTGGAACCCGGATGAGACGAGCGGCGTCGCCGACCAGTCGCGGCGATAGGTATAGGTCGTCTCGGTGGTCTTCGAGCCGCCGACATTCTCATGCGTCTCGCTATGCGTCTCTTCGCGCCATTGATACATTTCGACATTGCGCCGCAGGCGGACGAGCCCGGCGCCGGTGACGCCGAAGACCGGGTCTCTGGCCGGGTTCGGCGCCGCGAGTTCGCCGGTCATATGCACGAGCTTGCCGTCGGCGGCCGGGTCGGGGCTACCGGCGCTGACCTCGATCACCTGCTTGGCGCCAAGGTCGAGCGCCACCAGCGCATCGACGGCGCGGCCCTCGTTCCAGTAGAGCAGGATGACGGCGGCCGGCACCAGCAGCAGGCCGATCAGCACGCCGATCAGGCTGCCGCCGAGCCGCGAGAAATACCCTTGAGTCGTCACCTCGGTGTATTGGTCGGACATGATGTCGCGCGCCCCCGCGTTTGTCGTGTCAAAGTTCGTATCGCCTACCTTAGCATGAAAATCCGAAATCGTGATCGTTGAGATTGAGCGATGCGGCGCGGACCGGTCCCGCAACCGGCATCCGCAGCGCCTGTTCGACCTATAGGCGCTGGCGTGCAAGGGGCGCTCTGTGCTTCCTTAGGCGCGACTTCAATGAGGAGGAAGCCCATGACATTGTTCGATCTGACCGGCAAGGTCGCGATCGTCACCGGTTCGACGCGCGGGATCGGCGAAGCCATCGTGCACCGCATGGCCGAGCACGGCGCCAAGGTCGTCGTGTCGAGCCGCAAGGCCGATGTCTGCGATGCCGTCGCCGCCGCCATCAACGCCAAACATCCGGGCCAGGCGCTGGCGCTGCCATGCAATATTTCGGACAAGGCGGGGTTGCAGGCGCTGGTCGACCGGACCCGGTCGGAGTGGGGCCGGATCGACGTGCTGGTGTGCAATGCCGCGATCAACCCGTATTTCGGCCCGTCCAAGGACCTGCCGGACGCGATGCTCGACAAGGTCATGGCGTCGAACGTCAAGAGCAATCACTGGCTGGCGCATATGGTGCTGCCGGAGATGGTCGAGCGGCGCGACGGCTCGATCATCATCGTGTCGTCGATCGGCGGCTTGCGCGGCTCGGCCGTGATCGGCGCCTATTGCCTGTCGAAGGCCGCGGATTTCCAGCTCGCCCGCAACCTTGCCGTCGAATACGGGCCGCATAATATCCGCGTCAATTGTATCGCGCCCGGCCTGGTGCGGACCGATTTTGCGCGGGCATTGTGGGAGGATCCGGCCATCCTCGAACGCTCGACCGCGCATACGCCGCTCCGCCGCATCGGCGAACCCGACGAGATCGCCGGCGCCGCGGTGTTCCTCGCGAGCAAGGCCGGCGCCTTCATGACCGGCCACCAGATCGTCATCGATGGCGGGACGACGATCGCCTGAGACGGCATCGGACGGCGGTTTCGGCCCGTGATAGTACGATTATCCTCGAATAGTCATTGACAGGGTAGCGTCTCATACTCATTATTTCGATAATCATTGGATTATCGGAGATAGGGCATGGAGGCGGGGCGGGTCGTCGAGGCGCTGGCGGCTCTCGCGCATGAGCACCGGCTCGCAATCTTCCGAATGCTGGTCGAGGCCGGGCCGGCCGGCTTGTCCGCCGGCGCGATCGCCGAGCGGCTCGGCGTGCCGCCGTCGTCGCTGACTTTCCACACTCAGGCGCTGGCGCGCGCCGGGCTGGCGACACAGCGCCGTGCCAGCCGCCAGCTCATCTACGCGGCCGACTTCGCCGCGATGAACGGCCTGGTCCGCTATCTCACGGAGAATTGCTGCGGCGGCGAGGCCGTCTGCGTGCCCGTCTGCAATCCGGCACAAGCGCCGGATGCGGCCTGCGCGCCTGCCCGATCCGGGACGAGCTCATCGTGAACCGCACGGCCGCCGCGGTGTCGGCGCTGCGCTCAGATCCACCTATCGGCGAGGTTCGAAGAGGCATGACGCGTATCGGAATCAATGGCTTCGGCCGGATGGGGCGGCTCGCGTTGCGCGCCGCCTTCGGCCGCACGGATCTGTCGATCGTCCATGTCAACGAGATCAAGGGCGGGCCGGCGACGGCCGCGCATCTGCTCGAATTCGACAGCGTGCATGGCCGCTGGCACCAGCCGATCTCGGCCGGGCCGAACGGCTTCAGCGTCGCCGGCCGCGAGATCGGCTTCAGCGATGTCGCCGCACCCGGCGAGATCCCCTGGCGCGATCGGGGCGTCGAGATCGTGCTGGAATGCACCGGCAAGCTGCTGACGGCGGAGAGTCTGCAGCCGCATCTCGACGGCGGGGCGCGCAAGGTGATCGTCGCCGCGCCGGTGAAGCAGGGCGCGCTCAACGTCGTAATGGGCGTGAACCATCGGCTCTACGACCCGGCGCAGCACGACATCGTCACGGCGGCCTCGTGCACGACCAATTGCCTGGCGCCGGTCGTCAAGGTGATCCAGGAAGGCTTGGGCATCCGGCACGGCGTGATCACGACGGTCCATGACGTCACCAACACCCAGACGATCGTCGACCTGGCCCACAAGGATCTGCGGCGCGCCCGGTCCAGCCTGCTGTCGCTGATCCCGACCTCGACCGGCTCGGCCACGGCGATCGGCCTGATCTATCCGGAGCTCAAGGGCAAGCTGAACGGCCTGGCCGTGCGCGTGCCGCTGCTCAACGCATCGCTGACCGATTGCGTCTTCGAAGTGGCCCGGCCGACCAGTGCGGAGGAGGTCAATGCGCTGCTGCAGGCGGCCGCCGAATCCGTCCTCGCCGGCATCCTCGGATATGAGGAACGGCCGCTGGTTTCGGTCGATTTCCTGAACGATCCGCGCTCCGCCGTCATCGATGCGCTGTCGACCATGGTCGTCGATGGGACGCAGGTGAAGATCCTGGCCTGGTACGACAATGAGTGGGGCTATGTGAACCGGATGGTCGAGCTTGCGGCGCTGGTCGCCGCCCGTCTGGCGCCGATGGCGACGCGGTGATGACCGGGCTGCGCAGCTACGCGCTCGTCACCTTCGCCTATTGGGGTTTCACGCTGACCGACGGCGCGCTGCGCATGCTGGTCGTGCTGCATTTCTATACCTTGGGTTACGACGACATCACGATCGCCTTCCTGTTTCTGTTCTATGAGTTCTTCGGCATCGTCACCAATCTGCTGGGCGGCTGGATCGCGTCGCGTTCCGGCTTGAAAATTACGCTCTATGGCGGCCTGGCGCTGCAGATCGCAGCACTGCTGATGCTGGCCGGGCTGCAGCAGGATTGGGGCGAGGCCCGCTCCGTGGCCTATGTCATGACCGCTCAGGCGCTGTCCGGCATCGCCAAGGATCTGACCAAGATGAGCGCCAAGAGCGCGATCAAGATCGTCGTGCCGGCAAATGCCGACGGCGCGCTGTTCAAATGGGTGGCGCGCCTGACCGGTTCGAAGAACGCGCTCAAAGGCGCGGGGTTCTTCCTGGGCAGCGTGCTGCTCGCAGGTCTGGGATTCGCGGGCGCGCTCCTCGCGATGGCGGCGGCGCTGGCGCTGGTTCTGCTCGGCACGGTGACGGCGTTGCCGGGCGAACTCGGACGCTCGAAGAAGAAAGTCAAATTCACCGCACTCTTCTCCAAGAGCGCGGCGATCAACTGGCTGTCGGCGGCCCGGCTCTTCCTGTTCGGCGCCCGCGACATCTGGTTCGTCGTCGGCCTCCCGGTGTTCCTGTCGGAGCTCGGCTGGTCCTTCTCTGCGATCGGCGGGTTCCTGGCGCTCTGGGTGATTTTCTACGGCTTCATCCAGGCCTTCGTGCCGGAGATCCTGCGGCAATTCGGCGGCGGCGCCGTGGATGGCGGCGCGGCGCGGCTGTGGGCGTTCGTCCTGCCGGTCGTGCCGTTCGGCCTGCTCGGCGCCTTGCGCCTGGGCGCCGATCCGGGCGTTGCGCTCGTGATCGGCCTCGCCGTCTTCGCCCTGCTGTTCGCCGTGAATTCGGCCGTCCATTCCTATCTGGTGCTGGCCTACAGCGAAGAGGACAGCGTCGCCCTCAATGTCGGCTTCTACTACATGGCCAATGCCGGCGGCCGCCTGCTCGGCACGCTGCTGTCAGGTGTCGTATTCGAATATCGCGGCTTCGAGGGCTGCCTCGCGGGTTCGGCGGCCCTGGTACTGGTCGCCGCACTCCTCTCGCTCAACCTGCCGCGCGGCCGCGCAATCCCGCTCGGCGCCGCCGTGGCCGGCGACGAATGAGCGGGATCGAGCCGGCCGGTCAGGCGAAGGTCGAGCGCCCGGCGCGCGACCAGTCGCGCGTGGTGCCGGGCGTCCGGTCGGCGCCCTGATTGGTGAACATCCAGCCGGGATAGAGCGGCGTCGGCGCGCTGACCGCGTCGATCTCGGCCAGATCCTCCGCCGTCAGCCTGATGCCGACGGCGCCCAGATTGTCGTTCAATTGGTCGAGAGTCTTGGCGCCGATGATGACCGTCGTCACGACAGCCGAATATAGGCTTAATTCCGCAAAGCGGCTTCTTGCGCATGCAATGCTTCGATTTGCGCGCGCAGTGTCGCCGCTTGGGTACGCTGCGCCGGTGTCAGCAGCGCAAGAGCCTTGACCGCTAAGTCCAAGCCCACGGCATCATGCTCTATCCGCAGCGCCGAAATTCGCTGTTGCAGCGGCTCAAGCTGTTCAAATGTCACCGTCCCTGCGCTATTGAGCAGGCTGTCGAGTTGCAGATAATTCGCGTCAGATTCCTGCCAGATCGGAACCAGCTTGGCCTTGGCAGCAGCTTTCAGGGATTCCAGTTGGACCATTTGCGCATCGCTCAACCGCTGGTCTCGTGTAAGCCCCAGATCGTCGGCAAATATTGCATACGAGCCCGCTGGTGACGTTGGATCCTCGTTCGCATGGCTACGCGTAGTTGGTTGAAATCGCGCGGCAATCGCGGAAAGCTGCGCTTGTGTCAGAAGCGCGCGGATCTGAAGGAGATAGATCAAGTTTTCGTCTGCCACTCGGGCGTATATCGGAGCAAGCTGGTCCAGTAACTGTGTCAGCTCTGTACCGTCTACCGGCCCGGCCCCACCGAGCCTGTCGGTGATCTGCTGGTTAAGCACATTCACTTGTGGCATTACGTCAGTAACTGTTTTTAATAACGTTGCCCTTGTTAGGGAAGATAACTGTTGTGCCTGTGCGGGCGAAAGGTCATTGATCTGAGGGTGCGATCCGCCAAGGTCACGTACATTGGAGATCTCCGCGCGGCCGGCTCCGCCAACCGCCAAATAGAGACCTAAAGCGAGTGCTAATAGCCGACGAATTTTCACGGCATTCTCCCAAGAAAGGTTAAAAAGCATGTCACTTCATGCTAGCGCTTGTCCACGTCGTTAGAGCCGCGTTGCACATTACCGAGAATGACACATTGTAATGAGCTGGCGTGTAGTCGCACAAAGCACCGCCCGTAACCAGACCGCAGTCGCCAGCGAGGAGCCCTGATGGCGGCGTCACTGGCGTGCCGAAGGACGCCGGGGAATTCGGATCAGCTGGAACTGGCGGCGGCGGAGATCCAGGCGGCGGCGGATTAGCGGGTGGCGGGTCGGGCGTGGGATCGGACCCGCTGCCGCCGCTACCGTCACTTCCCCCGCTACCGTCACTGCCCCCGCTGCCATCACCGCCGCTATCGGCATTGATGCCGCAATCGTCGCAGTCATCCAGAGGCCGCGCTACGGTTGTACAGCCTTGGTGGATATCGTACTGCCTGCGGCAGGAGAAGTCAAATCTCGGCTACTGGCTTCGAGGGCTAACGCGCTGGATGCCAATGTTGCTGCACTGACGGCTGCCGCCACGCCGATTGTGGCAGCAATAGCGATAAGCAATGAACGCCTCTTTTTCAGTTGGTTCGTCGTCGGCCTCCCGGTGTTCCTGTCCGAACTCGGCTGGTCCTTCTCTGCGATCGGCGGGTTCCTGGCGCTTTGGGTGATTTTCTACGGCTTCATCCAGGCCTTCGTGCCGGAGATCCTGCGGCAATCCCGCTCGGCGCCGCCGTAGCCGGCGACGAATGAGCGGGATCGAGCCGGCCGGTCAGGCGAAGGTCGAGCGCCCGGCGCGCGACCAGTCGCGCGTGGTGCCGGGCGTGCGGTCGGCGCCCTGATTGGTGAACATCCAGCCGGGGTAGAGCGGCGTGGGCGCGCTGACCGCGTCGATCTCGGCCAGATCCTCCGCCGTCAGCCTGATGTCGACGGCGCCTAGATTGTCGTTCAACTGGTCGAGAGTCTTGGCGCCGATGATGACCGTCGTCACGTAAGCCTTGTGCAATTGCCAGCCGAGCGCCACCTGCGCGACGGTGGCGCCGTGGCGTTCGGCGATTTGCTTCAGCACGTCGATGATGTCGAAGCCCTTCTCGACATCGACCGGCGGGAAGTTGAAGACGGTGCGCCGCCCGTCATTGGCGCCGATATTGCCGCGGCTGAACTTGCCGGAGAGGAAGCCGCCGGCGAGCGGGCTCCAGGTCATCAGCCCCAGCTTCTGGTCTTCGAGGAACGGCACGATGTCGTGTTCGAGATCGCGCCCGACCAGCGAATAATAGGCCTGCAGCGAGACGAATTTTTCGAGATGCTGCGCGGCGCTGATTCCCAGCGCCTTCATGATGTGCCAGGCCGATTGGTTCGAGCAGCCGATATAGCGCACCTTGCCCTGGCGCACGAGATCGTCGAGCGCGCGCAGGGTCTCCTCGATCGGCGTGATCCGGTCATAGCCGTGAATCTGGTAGAGATCGATGTGATCGGTGCCGAGGCGCTTCAGGCTCGCCTCGGCCTGGGCCATGATGTGATAGCGCGACAGGCCGACCTCGTTGGCGCCCTTGCCCATCCGGCCGAACACCTTGGTCGCCAGCACGACGTCCTTGCGGCGGGCGCCGAGCGCCTTGCCGGTCATGGTTTCGGACTCGCCGGCGGCGTAGACATTCGCCGTATCGATGAAGTTGATGCCGGCATCGAGCGAGCGGCCGACCAGCGCGTCGGCCGCTGTCTGATCGAGCCCGCCGATGACGCCGAAGATCGTGCCGCCGCCACCGAAGGTCATGGTGCCGAGAGTGAGGCGCGAGACGAACAGTCCCGTCGTGCCGAGTTGTTGGTATTGCATGGAAATCTCCGGTTCAATCGGTGTCGGAAGCCGGGACGGGGCGGGCCGCCGCCATCCGGTGGGGCGGGCCGGCGTCGCCGGGCGATCGGAAGGAGCGTGTCCTCACATGATCGGACCCGGAGCGCCGGAACGCAAGGGCCGGGCCCTGTCGTCGTGCGGGTGTTTCCGTCGGGCAGCTACTTTAGGGGGAAATTCATCGGGGCGCGGTACGGCATTACGCCGTGAATTCCGGCAGGCTGTTGTCCGGGAATATCGGCGCGGTCCGGTTCGTCTTGCCGTTCGGCGCGCTTTCGATTGTCACAGGACTTTCGAGACTTTGCGCACCGAAGATGGGGGATGATATGCTGCGCCGTGCGTAGCATGGAGGATTGGCCGAACGGCGGCGCGGTGCCGCCGGGAATTTCGAAATGGAGATCGGAGCATGATGGTTTCGTCGAACGCGCTCAAGGCGGTGGTGGCCTTGGGCTGTATCGCCGCGGCAAGCGTCGCGGCGCCGTCTGCGGCCGAGGCCCGCGTGTTTTTCGCGGTCGGCGTCGGTGTGCCGCTGTTCTACCCGCCCTTCGTCTACCCGCCCTATTATTACGGCCCGCCGGTCGTTTATCCGCCGGCGCCGGTCGTCTATGGCGGCGCGCCGACGGCGCCGTCCGCGGCGGCGCAGACCTGGTATTACTGCGACAACCCGGCCGGGTATTTCCCGAGCGTCCAGAGCTGCAGCGTGCCCTGGCGTCCGGTCCAGCCGCCGGCCAAGTAGTATCAATTCGGCGAAAGCGTCGCTCAGGCTGCAGCCGGTACCGCCGGCTGCAGCCTGGCTGCCTCGCGCTCCGCCCGCGTGACGAAGCGCCGGATCGCCAGCATGGCAAGGAATGACGGCAGCATGGCATAGCCGAGGCTGATGCCGAGGGATGCCACGAGCGCGGCGAGGCCGCAGCCGAGAATGCCGCCGACATCCCAGCCGGATTCCGTGAAGAAGTGGAAGCTGAGCGGCCCTAGCCGATGGGCGCGGTTATACATCGTGTTCATGACGACCGGTATGTAGAGCGCGACCGCGACGACGCTGAAGGCATTGACCAGCACCGCCGCCGGCCCGTCGCCGATCGCCAGGATGCGGGCGGCGATGCCGGCAATCATGACGATGGTGACGGCCGTCAGCAGCCTTCCGCCATGGCCCTCGTCGAGGAAGCGCCCCGCTGCGACGCCGACGATCGCCGCGACCAGCCCCGAGAGTGCCATGGCGCCGCCATAGCTCTCGAAGCTCGATCCGAGCGTGGTGAAAAGGGCGAGCGACCAGACGAAGCTCCAGCCGATCTGCAGCGCGCCGTCCGACACGAAGATCAGAAACCCCAGCCGGTCGCCGCGCAGCGAGGCGGCGGCCGTGGGGATCGGGCCGGATTCGAGTTCCGGCATGACCAGCAACGGCCACAGGGCGCCGAGTTGCAGCATCGCCCCCAGTGCGAAGACCGTGAGCGGCCCGGATGCCGTCATGAGCCAGCCGCCGAGCGCCGGACCGACGATGCCGGCGAGCGACCGGATCGCTTCGAGCGCGCCCAATTGTCGGCCGCGCGATTCGGGTGCACCGGATGCCGCGATCGCCGCGTGGTAGAGCGGCCAGTAGAGCGCATCGGCCAGTGCTGAGAGCGCGATCCAGACGGCAAGCCACAGCGGCTGTCCGGCATAGGCCAAGGGCGCGAATTGGAGCGCGCGGACGATGGTCCCGAGCGCCAGGCTCCGCCGCAGACCGAGCTTCGGCACCAGGAAGAGGACGAGGAACCGCAAGCCGAAGCGCACGCCCAGCACGGCGGCGAGCGCCAGGAAAGTCATGGCCAGGCTGAGCCCGGCCCGAACCAGATAGACCGCGAAGAAAATCCCGGCGACCTGCTCCGCCGCGGTGACGAGGCCGGAATGCACAGTGAGCAGCCGGACCGGGTTGCGCAGCGCTTTGCGGGTTGGGCGGGTCGGCATCGAATGGGCAACTCCAGGGCCGGCGGCGGCGCGCCTTTCCTTGCCGGAGATTTGCAAGCCGGGCAATCTGGCTTATGACACCGGCGAAGCCACGGAATTGCTCGGAGATCGCCATGACTGCCCGCCTCATCGACGGCAAGGCCGAAGCCGCCCTGCTGCGCGCCCGCGTCGCGGCCGATGTCCAGGCGCTGACGGCCAGCCGCGGCATCACGCCGGGCCTCGCCGTCGTGCTGATCGGCACCGATCCGGCCAGCCAGGTCTATGTCCGCAACAAGGGCGTTCAGACGCGCGCGGCCGGCATGGCGTCGTTCGAGTACCTGTTGCCGGAAAGCGCCGGCGAAGCCGAGGTTCTGGCGCTGGTGGCGGAGTTGAATGCCCGCCCCGATGTGCATGGGATCCTCGTGCAGTTGCCGCTGCCACCGCAGATTTCCGCCGATCGGGTCCTGCAGGCGATCGCGCCGGACAAGGATGTCGATGGCTGCCATCCGGTGAATGCCGGGAAGTTGGCGTCCGGCCGGCCCGGTATCGTGCCGTGCACGCCGCAGGGCTGCCTCATCCTGGCCAAGACCGTGCACGACAGCTTGCGCGGTCTGGAGGTCGTCGTGGTCGGCCGCTCGGTCCTGGTCGGACGGCCGGCGGCGCTGCTGTTCCTGACCGAAAGCTGCACCGTGACGATCGCCCATTCGGCCACGCGCGACCTGCCGGCTTCGTGCCGGCGGGCCGATATTCTGGTGGTCGCGGTCGGCAGGCCGGAATTGGTCCGCGGCGATTGGATCAAGCCCGGCGCCACGGTGATCGACGTCGGCATCAACCGGATCGATCGGCCGGATGGCGGCACGCGGCTGGTCGGCGATGTCGCCTATGACGAAGCCCGGGCGGTCGCCGGTGCGCTTACGCCGGTCCCGGGCGGCGTCGGGCCGATGACGATCGCCTGCCTGCTGGCCAATACCCTGGCCTGCGCGCGCCGGTCCCTGGGGCAGGCGCCGGCCGGCTGAGAGTTCGGGAATGAAGGCCCGAATCCGCTGAAATCATGGGAAATTCCCCAATGTTTCAGATCGGCGTTCAGGCACAAATTCGACTGATTCGCAGACTCTGAGCGGTCAGGCGCGGCGGCGGTATCGCTCCCGCTCGCCCGCGCGATAGGGCGACGGTGCCGCCGGCCTTGTCACCAGCAACAGCAGGAAGGAGAAGGCCATCACCGACAGCGCCGTGATCAGGGCGATCGTGCCTTGCCGGCCGAACCGGATCGCCATCTGGCCGAGTGGGTCGGCCAGGGCCTGCGCGTCGAGCATGTCGGCCGCCACGGCGCCCGGCACCACGGAATCGGTGATCGACGAGTCATCCGCAGCCGGCGGCGGCGGTGGCTGGTTGGCATCGATCAGCGCCTTCGCTTCGAGGTGCGCAAGCTCACGCAACATCGCGAGCCCGTGCTCGTCGGCGCTCTGCTGATAGAAATTGGCCGCGAGCACCAGGTTGCTGGCTACCGTCACCGCCGATATGCTGGCGATCGTCAGCTTCTTTTCCGCCTCGGCGACCCGGACATTGCGCAGATAGAGTCCGCTGTCGTCGCGTCCCGCGGCGCCGAAGCTCTTGACGTTCACGGTGATGCCGAAATTCTTCCACCATTTATTGTTGAAACTGGCGACCTCGCCGGTGCTGGTCTTGGCGATCGCCTTCGACAATTCGGCCAGATAGGCCGCGCGTTCGGCGTCGGGCCGGTGCATCGGCTTGCCGTCCTGCAGCGGCACTTCGAAGGTCAGGGTGTGGGTGACCGGGTGGTGGGCGATGCGAAAGCCTTCCAGCTCGCCGCAATCCGCCGCCATCGCCATCAGCCAGCTCCGCCCCTGCAGCGTTTCCGCCTCGAAATCGAACAGGCTGGCTTCCCGGGCGCGATCGGTGTCCAGTGCGCAATAGCCGTCGGGCATCGGCAAACGCAGTTTGGCATTGTCGATCTGGACCGTGATGTCCGCGCGCGCGGCGACCGGCGCGACTGCGATGAGAGCGAGGGTGAGCAATAGCCGCCGCATGGGGTCCTCCTGGACCTGGTACACTGGCCTCGGCGATGGATTCGCCTGGCAGTGCACCCGGGATTCGGTCATGCATCACGGCTTCGGGCCTCGGCTCACGCCGGCGCCCGGATCGATGCACGAACCCTGTCGAGGATGCCACCATCGGTTTCTCGATACGACTGAAATGCGCCCGCGGTAGCATGCAGAGGCGATGACCTCGCCATTCAGCAGCGGGCGGCGCGGGGGTGTGATGAATATCATGAGTGCCTCTATATTATGGATCAACCGGGGCGGGATGAGGCCGGCGCCTGCAAGTCCCCGAGTCGGTGTTTTGCCCGCCGCGGAATATCGTTGAAGCCGCGGCAAGGTCCGAGCTATCGAACAGGGTATGAGGACAGCAATGGAGCGTGGGTTCTGACCATGGCGTTGGGGGCGCAGCCGGACGGAAATGCTTCGGCCGGAGATGTCCCGCTGTCGGCGCAGTTCGCGCGGGCGTTGCAGTTTCATCAGGCCGGGCGGCTGGCCGAAGCGGAACGGCTGTATCGGCAGATCCTGGCGATCGAGCCCGGCCACAGCGAAAGCCTGCATCTGCTCGGCGTCATTGCCTGTCAATGCGGGCAGGCCGGCGCCGCGGCCGAATTGATCGAAGGCGCGATCCGGCTGCGCGGCGACGTGGCCGTCTATCACTACAATCTGGGGCTGGCGCTGCAGAGTCTCGGCCGGACCGAGGCGGCCATCGCCGGGTTCGAGCGCGCGGTGGCGCTGCAGCCGGATTATGTCGAGGCGCAGAACAATCGGGCGGCGCTGCTGCTGGCGCAAGGGCGGCTCGACGCCGCTGCCGACGGGTTCGAGCGCGCTTTGGCGCTGAAGCCCGACCATGTCGAAGCGTGCTTCAATCTCGGCGTCGCGCGGCTGCGGCAGAACCGCCCGGAGGCGGCGGTCCGGCACCTCGAACAGGCGCTGGCGCTGCGGTCCGACCATCCGGAGGCATGGTGCCATCTCGGCCTGGCATTGGAGCGGCTGGACCGCCTGGCGCCGGCCGCCGCCGCATTCGAGCGCGCGCTGACGCTCCGGCCCGAGGATGCCGAGGCGCTGCACGGGCTGGGCGCGGTGCGGCAGCGCCAGGAGCGGCTGGACGAGGCCGCCGCCTGCTTCGAGCGGGCCGTGGCGGTGCAGCCCGGCCGCGCCGCGGGCTGGTACGCGCTCGGCAGCGTGCGCCATCGCCAATCCCGCCCCGACGATGCCGCCGGGTGCTATGAACGGGCGATCGCGTTGCGGCCGGACGATCCCGGCCCTTACGCCAACCTCGCCCTGATCCTCAAGGATCGCGGCGATTTGCCGGCGGCGCTGGCGCTGCTCGACCGGGCGCTGGCCTTGCAGCCGGACCATGCCGAGGCGCAGCTCAACCAGGCCATGATCCGCCTCCTGGCCGGCGATTTCGCCGCCGGCTGGCGGCAATATGAGTGGCGCTGGCAGACCCGCCAGCTCGATCCCGATCGCCGCTCCTTCACGATGCCGCGCTGGGACGGCAGCGCCGGAAACGGCCGGACGATCCTGCTCTGGGCGGAGCAGGGCCTGGGCGACACGCTGCAAATCTGCCGCTACGCCCCGTTGGTGGCGGCGCGCGGCTGGCGCGTGGTGGTGGCGGTGCCGGCGAGCCTGACGCGGCTGCTGCGCAGCCTCCCCGGCGTGTCGGTGCAGGAGATCGGCGCGCCCCCGGCCGCAGCGGATTGCCATTGCCCGCTGATGAGCCTGCCGCTGCTGTTCGGGACGCGCGTCGAGACGGTACCGGCCGCGCCGCGCTATCTGGCGGCCGATCCGGCGGATGTCGCGCGCCGGCGGCCGCTGCTCGCCGCGCCGGGCGCAGTGTTGACGGTCGGCCTCGCCTGGGCCGGCAATCCCGGGGTTCTTTCGGCCATGCATCAGGGCGTCGACCGCCGGCGCTCGATCCCGCTGGGCCGTTTGGCGCCGCTGCTGGCGGTCGAGGGCGTCCGCTTCGTCAGCCTGCAGAAGGACCGCCGCGCGGGCGAAAGGCCGGAAAGCTTCGGGCTGCTCGACATCATGGACGAGGTCCGGGATTTCGCCGACACCGCGGCGATCATTGCCGCCCTCGACCTCGTCATCACCGTCGACACGGCGATCGTTCACCTGGCCGGGGCGCTCGGCAAGCCGGTATGGCTGCTCAACCGCTTCGACCCGTGCTGGCGCTGGCTGCTCGGGCGCGACGACAGCCCGTGGTATCCGGGCTTGCGACAGTTCCGCCAGACGGCGCCCGGCGATTGGAGCGGCCCGATTGCCGCCGCGGCTGCGGCGCTGGCGGCGCGGGTCGCGACACGGTGAGGCCGCGGCCCGAACTCCAGGCCATCTACGACCAGGCGGTCCGGCACCACCAGTCCGGCCGCCTCGTCGAGGCCGAGGCGGGTTATCGGCAAGTGCTGGCGGCCGAGCCGCGCCATGCCGACAGCCTCAACCTGCTTGGCGTCATCGCGGCGCAATGCGGGCATGCCGAGGCCGCGATCGACCTGATCGGCCGGGCGATCCGCCTCGACGGGCGCAACGCCGGTTATCACATCAATCTGGGCCTTGCCGAGCAGCGCAGCGGGCGAGCGGAGCTGGCCGCCGAAAGCTATCGCCGGGCGCTCGCCATCGCACCCGACGCCGCGGATGCGCACAACAATCTGGGCATTCTGCTGCAGGATCGGGGCGAAATCGACGAAGCGGCGGCCGCCTTCGAACGCTGCCTGGCGGCGCGGCCGGATCATGCCGATGCGCTGGTCAATCTCTGCCTGGCGCGGCGCAGCCAGGGCCGGCTCGACGACGCCGTTTCCTGCGGCGAAAGTGCCTTGGCGCTGCGGCCCGATTCCGCGGAGGCCGCGAACAATCTGGGCTTGGCGCTCGACAATCTGGGCCGGGTGGCGGATGCGATCCTGCAGTTCCGCCGGGCGCTGGCCTTGCGCCCGGACTATGCTGAGGCCCACAATAATCTGGGCTTGGCGCTGCGCCAAGCCGGAAGGATCGAGGCGGCGCTCGGGCAATTCGACCGGGCCTTGGCGCTGCGGTCCGACGATGCCGAGGCACATTTGAACCAAGCGATGGTCCGGCTGCTGGCCGGCGACTACAAAGGCGGCTGGGCGCAATATGAATGGCGCTGGCGGTCGCGGCAACTGGGCCGCGACTGGCGGGATTACGGTGTCGCGCGCTGGGACGGCAGCGCCGGCGACGGGCGGCGCATTCTGGTCTGGGCCGAGCAGGGATTGGGCGACACGCTGCAATTCTGCCGCTATGCGACGCGTCTTGCCGAAATCGGTTGGCGGGTCGTGCTGGCGGTGCCGCCGCCGCTGATCCGGCTGCTGCGCCGGCTCGACGGCGTCGAGCGGGTCATCGCGTCCGGCGAGGCGGTTGCGCCTTCGATCGATTGCCACTGCCCGATGATGAGCCTGCCGCATCTCTTCGGCACCGAGATCGCGACGATCCCGGCGGCAATGCCGTATCTCCGCCCGGATCCGGCCGATGTCGCGACTTGGGCCGGGCGCCTGGAAGCGGCCGGGCTCGGCCGGACGGGTTTGCGCGTCGGCCTGGTCTGGGCGGGCAATCCGCGCCGGCATGCGCCGCTCCTGGCGCTGACCGACGCAAGGCGCTCGGTCACGCTCGAAACCTTGGCGCCGCTCCTGGCCATCGACGGCATCCGCTTCGTCAGCCTGCAGAAGGATGGGCAGGCGGGCGCGGCGCGGCTGATCGATCCGATGCCGGCGGTCGAGGATTTCGCCGACACGGCGGCGCTCGTCGCGGCGCTCGATCTGGTGATCGCCGTCGATACCTCGACTTTGCATCTGGCCGGTGCGATGGGCAAGCCGGTGTGGCTGCTCAACCGGTACGACACGTGCTGGCGCTGGCTCCAGGACCGTGGCGACAGCCCCTGGTATCCGACGCTCCGGCAATTTCGCCAGCAGGCGCCGGGCGCCTGGGACGGGGTCGTCGCCGAGCTGGTGCCGGCGCTACGCAGCGTCGTCGCCGGCACCGCCCCGCTCATTGGTGGACCATGATGATCAAGCCCGCGACGACCAAGCGCGAAGCCGCGCCGAAGACCGAGATCCTGGCACGGCTGCAGCCTTTCGAGCGCCGGGTCGCCGAGCTCAAGGCGCTGGTGATCGGTCCGCAAAACAAGACGGCGTTCTTCGAGCTGATCCGCCGGCTGAAGCTGCCGAGTCCGGACGGCAGGGTGTGGAATGCCGCGGCGCTCCAGGAGACCCTCGAAAGGCTGCGGCGGCAGCGGGTTCTCGATGTTGATTTCTCCGTGTCCCGAGAATGGCGGGACATGATCGTGCTCGCGCTGCGGGCGCAGCCGGAAGGCTTGGCCCAAATCCGCGCGGCATTGGACGCGCTGCCCAAGAGCGCGCGGGAAAAGCGGCGATCGGCGTGGGATTACCTGCCGCCGCTGCGCTCCGATGTCGATTTCGGCCGCTCGCTCTACCTCTCGGTGCTGCTCGACGATGCCGCCGCGGTTCAGGCCCTGCTGGCCGCCGTGGCGCAGGACCAGCGCAATGCCGAGGCCGACGACCAGGCCGCGCTCGCGGCGATTTTCGCCCATTGCCCGGCCGATCCGGGTTTTCTCGCCGGGCTGCAGCCGGCGCTGCGCGACCGGGTCGCCGCCGCCCATGTCACGGCCCTGCTCGATCACGGCGCTCTCGACGAGACGGTGTCGGCGCTGATCGCGGCGGCGCACGAGCGCGGCTGGGGACCGGGCCTGCCCCATCTCGACCGCGCCTTGCTGCGCCTCGACATCCTGGCCGAGCGCTTCGATGCCGCCGCCCTGCGGATCGAGCGGCTGCGGCCGGAGGACCCGCTGGCCGCGACCATGGCGGAGGCGTCCGCGGCTTTTCTCGCCGGGCGTGACCAGGCGGCGGTCGAGCTGTTCCGGTCCGCGCTCAAGCTGCACCGCAAGCAGATCCACAAGCGCAAGACGTCGCTGCCCGACGAGGCCGGGCTGTTCCACATCCTGGCGCTCTTCGCCGGCGGCGGGGCGACGGCGCTGGACGAGATCGAGGCGCTGCTGGACGCGCTTGAAGGCCGCGAGGAGGCGACCCGGGCCGCCGTGCCGGCGCTCGCATCGCTCGCCGATCTGGTCGCCGGGCGCGACGCCAAGGCCAAGGCCCATTTCGCCGTCGGCCAGAAAGCCGCCAATCCGCTGGCCGCCGCGATCATCGCGATGGCGCTCGGGGTCGTCGACGGGACACTGGCCGCCAAGCGCGAAAGCCACAGCGCCGCCGCGATTCAGCGCTGGGGCGCCGAGCTGACCGTGCCGGCGCGCGTGCTGGCCGAAGTGCATGCCCGCTTCTCCGCCGACGCCATCGGCTGGACCAACCAGCTGATCCGGCTGCGTGCCGGAACGGTGCGCAAATTCCTCGACATCGTGCCGATCCGGGCGCCCTGGGAGCGCAGCCTCGACCGGCTGGCCGGGCTGGTCGGCCCGGCATCCGCCGGCGACACGAGGCCGGAACCCGTGGCGCGCGCCAAGCGTCTGGCCTTCTTTCTCGATCCTGCGACGCGCGAAATCACGGCGCATGAGCAATCGGCGAAATCCGGCACCTGGACGCTCGGCCGCGCGATCGCGCTGAAGCGGCTGCAGCAGCACGACGCCAAGCTCGACTATCTGACGGCGGCCGATCTGCCGGTGATCGCGACGCTGCGCGAGGAAAAATCCTATTATTACGGCGCCGCCTCGGTGTTCTTCGATCCGTATCACGGGCCGCTCGCCCTGATCGGGCATCCGCTGGTGTTCGACGCCCGCACGCCCGAGCGGCGGGTCGAGCTCGTGCGTTACCCGGTCGAGCTGGTGGCGCGCGAGACCGCGTCCGGCATTCATGTCGCCCTCTCGCATTTTTCCGACGAGCCCGCAGTCTTCATCGACGAGGAAACACCGGCGCGCTGGCGCATCGTCGAATTGTCGGAAAAGCTCGTGGCGCTGGGCGAGGTGCTGACATCGGACGGGATCGCCGTGCCGGCGGACGGGCGCGACCGTATCATCCAGCTGATCCGGACCGAGAACCCGCTATTGCCGATCCGTTCGGAGCTGACCGGCGTCGAGGGCAGCGCCGTGCCGGGCGATCCGACGCCGATCCTCCAGGTCGCCCCCACCGAAGACGGGCTGACGATCGGCGCCGTCGTCCGGCCGGCCGGCGCCGAAGGGCCGGTCTGCCAGCCTGGCACCGGCGCGCGCTCCGTGCTGACCACCGAGGCCGGCCAGCATCGCCGGGTCAATCGCGACCTCGCGGTGGAGCGGGAATCGCTCGACACTGTGATCGGCGCCTGCCCGGCGCTCGGCGAGTGGCAGGTCGGCGACCATGGCTGGCGCATCGAAGGCTTCGAAGCCGGGCTCGACGTGCTGCAGGAGCTGCATTCCTGCTCGGCTCCGCTGCGGATCGAATGGCCGGAGGGTGCCCCGATCCGCACGACAAGGAATATCGGCGCGAAATCGGTCTCGCTGACCATCGCCCCGGCGCGCGACTGGTTCGAGATTTCCGGCAAGGTCGAGATCGACGAAGGCGCCGTGCTCGACATGACCGAGGTGCTGGAGCGCCTCGGCCAGGCGCGCGGCCGTTTCGTGCCGCTGGCCGATGGCCGGTTCCTGGCGCTGACCGAGGATCTGAAACGCCGCCTCGACGGCTTCGCCGCGGTCACGGAGGAAGGCAAGACCGGCCGGCGGATCGGCGCGGCCGGGGCGCTCGCGGTCGAAGATCTCGTACAGGCGGCCGGCAAGGTCGACGCCACCAAGCGCTGGCGGGATCTGCTCGACCGGATCGACGCGGCGCAGCGCTTCGAGCCGAGCCTGCCGGCGGGGTTCGAAGCGGAACTGCGCGACTATCAGATGGACGGCTATGTCTGGCTGGCGCGGCTCTGCCAACTCGGCCTCGGCGCCTGCCTCGCCGACGATATGGGCCTCGGCAAGACCATCCAGTCGATCGCGCTGCTCCTGGCGGAAGCGCCGAAGGGGCCGAGCCTGGTCGTCGCGCCGACCTCGGTCTGCCATAATTGGCAGGTCGAGAGCGCGCGGTTCGCGCCGGGCTTGCGCACGCATCTGCTGTCCGCCGCCAAGGACCGGACGGCATTGGTCGAAAGTTTGGGGCCGGGCGATGTGCTGATCGTCAGCTACGGTCTCTTGCATTACGAAGCCGCGGCGCTGACCCAGCGGCGCTGGACCGTCGCGATCTTCGACGAGGCGCAGAATCTCAAGAACACCGAGACGCGGCGCGCCCAGGCGAGCAAGCAGGTCGACGCCGATTTCCGCCTGGCGCTGTCCGGCACGCCGGTCGAGAATCGGCTGGACGAGCTGTGGAGCCTGTTCGACACGGTGGCGCCCGGGCTCCTGGGCTCGCGCGAGAGCTTCCAGCGCCGTTTCGCGGCCCCCATAGAACGCACCCGCTCGGCCTCGGCGCGCCAGGCGCTGAAGCTGCTGCTGCGGCCGTTCCTGTTGCGCCGGACCAAGGCGGCGGTGCTGTCGGAACTGCCGCCGCGCACCGAGATCGTCATCGAGGTCGAGCCGGGCGAGGATGAGCGCGCCTTCTATGAGGCGGTGCGCCGGCGCGCGATCGCCGCGATCGAAAACTACAGCGGCGATGGCGGCCAGAAGCGCATCCATATCCTGGCCGAGATCATGAAGCTGCGCCGCGCCGCCTGCCATCCGGGGCTGCTCGACGAGCGCAGCACGATCGAGAGCGCCAAGCTCGGCCGGCTGCTCGATCTGGTCCAGGAACTCCGCGCCAATCGCCACCGGGCGCTGGTGTTCAGCCAGTTCACCAGCCATCTCGACCGGGTCGAGGCGGCGCTGACCGGCGCCGGGGTCAAGGCGCTGCGCCTCGACGGCTCGACGCCCTCGGCCGAACGCGCGCGCCTGGTCGCGGCATTCCAGGGCGGCGAGGGCGAGCTGTTCCTGCTCAGCCTCAAGGCCGGCGGCACCGGGTTGAACCTCACCGGCGCCGATTACGTCGTGCATCTGGATCCGTGGTGGAACCCCGCGGTCTAAGACCAGGCGACCGACCGCGCCCACCGCATCGGCCAGACCCGGCCGGTGACGGTCTATCGGCTGATCACCAAGGGCAGCATCGAGGAAAAGATCATCGAGCTCCACGCCGCCAAGCGCGATCTCGCCGCCGATTTCCTCGACGGCTCGGAAGCCGCGGCGCGGCTGGGTGAGGATGAGCTGATGCAGTTGATCCGGGGGTAGGGCGGTTGCGTTGGGGTGCAGTCCGGAACCAGCATCGTTCCCTTGCGTCAGCGAAAGGGGTGACGATGACGGGGAAGGACGGTATCGCACGGGCCGGTTATGCCGCGGCCAGCGGGCGCCGGTTGGTGTTTATTCACGCCTTCGTCAAGAAGACGCAGAAGACGCCGAGCAGCGCCATCGACACCGCCACGCGACGGGCCAAGGAGGCCGGGTCGATTGGACGAAAATTGCCGATCTTCACCAGCGATGGCTGGACGAACCGGCCTATCAGGAGGCCCATGCCGCATCCGAGGGCGAATTCACCCTCGCCCGCGAATTGATCGCCCCCCGCGTTTGCGCCGGCCTGACGCAGGAAGAGCTTGCCCAACGCATGGGCACGACGCAGTCGGTTATCGCGCGCCTGGAAAGCGGACGACGGATGCCGGGTGTAAGGACCCTTCGGCGGACTGCCAAGCCTCGCCTCCAAGGCGGCAACGCGCTCCAGAAGCACCGGGATCGGCGCGCCCTTAAGCCGGTACGTCATCCGGAGCGTCGAGCCGATCATCTTCCCGCACGGCTCCGGCCGTGCCGAGCCTCGAGAGCAGGGCCTTCGCGCGGGCCGGCGTCGTCCGCGACCCGCGAGCGGCGAAGTACCGCTCCGCTTCAGCGTAAGCGCCGACACGAGCCGCGACCGCGGTGGCAACGAAGAGATTCATGCTGATGCCCGAAACCGCCGCCTGGCGAGTCGCGGCAGCCTTCATGTCCTCCGGTAGACGAAGCTGGATCTTCGTATTCTTCATTTCCTCATCCTCCTCAAAAGCGGTCCGGGCCGCAGCGCCTCGAAACCAAATGAAGCGGCTGCGCTCCGCATATCTCGCAAATTGAACGTGACCAGCACGTCCGCATGCCCATTGATAGCCGTTTCGACGACCAGTTCATCGTCGGCATGGGCGCCGGTCGGCCGCCAGCCATAATCGAACACCACCGGGACACAGATCCCGGCCAGGGCGTCTAAAATCTCCATCACTTCAGCGTCGGTCGCCTGCGCCCTTGCCAAGTGCTCAGGACGGCGAAGGACAGATTCGTATTCGAGCAGCAACGATGTCGACAGCAAGAGCGAGAACTTGCCATCCAAGGCGCCGAGGAGGAGCTGCCTGGAAGCCCCGTCAGGGCTTATGAACGCCGAGGTGACGGCGTCTGTATCCAGAACGATCCTCATAGTGACATGATATATGGCACCACTAGGAGGGTCAAGAACTAGCGTCATATAGGGCGGCTGCTTGATCTTCCAAACGGAGCGTCCCTACCGCGATCCCCATTTTCACGAAGTTCGAACGAATGGGCCGCGTTGGTTTGATTACCGAAATAGCCCGGCATGCGACCCGAAACGCGCAAGCCAGAGAGCTTTCTCGTCAAGCCGATAGATGAGAAGCAGATCCGGCCGGATGTGGCACTCTCGATAGCCTTTCCAGTTTCCAACCAAAGCGTGATCTCGCAGTTGCGGGGGCAGCGGTTGTCCGTTCACGGGTGCCGTGAGTAGCGGTTGAGGCACTTTGTCGAGCACATCCCGATCCGGCCCTTTCGCTACACGCTCAAAATCCTGCTTAAACTGCGTTGATCGTTCAATCCTCCTCGCGCAACCTGGCCGCCGCCGGATCGTCGAAGGCGGCATCGGAGATGTCGAAATCTCGGGCCGTCTCCACGGGGGCGGTCCGATTGTCGTTGCTTCACCTATCGCGTCACGGCCGGCGAGATCGATCGGTGTTGTACCACCCGCCCCGGGCACTGACCGTCGTCCATTCCTGTGTTGCGATTGAGCGGGTCGCGAAGAGTGGGTCGGGTATCCCGCCCGCCGGCGGGCGGGATACCCGCCCTTTGCTTGGGTTCTCTCTCGAAGGGAAGCCAAAGGGAGTCGAGCTTATTGCCGGCTGGTATCAGGCAGCTTTCTCGACCAAAGATCTTGACATTGAAGTCGCATTCGTTCATGGTATGTCCCATGAACGACCATCGCTCTTCTCCCGCAGGCGACAGCGATCCCGGCGCGGCCCCAACGCCCGAGATGGATCTGGCCGCCGAAAACATCGCCCTGCTGCGGCAGATGACGCGTATGGCGGTGAGTTTGGCGGAGAAAGTGCAGGAAGTGGCGCTCGACCGGGCCGAGCGCGAGCTGGCGGATGGGGTCGCACGGCCCGATCTGACCTCGGCGTATGCTCGCGTGTGCCGGACGGCGCGGCAATGCATGGCGTTGGCCGAGCGCTTCGATGCCGACGCCAAAGAAAAAAGCCGGATTGCGGCGGTGGCGGCGGCGCAACGCGCGGCGGCGGCAGCGGACGAAGAGCGGCGCCAGACACGCGACGCCGTGCTGGACGCGGTCGGCCTCGCCATCGCCTCCGACTATACGATCGACCGCGAGGGCGCCGAACAGTTGCTCCGCGATTTGCGCGAGCGGCTGGAGGATGAGGCGTTCGACGAGATGCTGGACGCGGGCGATGTCGCCGAGATCGCGGCCGACGCCGTCCGCGCCCTCGGCATTGAGCCGGATTTCGAGGAGATGGAGGGGCTTGCGGCGGTGCGCGACATGAAAGCGACGCTGCGGGCCGAGGCGCGGGAGCGGGCACGGGCTGCCGGCCGAGCGGCGGCCGAATCCCGGCCCGATGCCGCGGATGATCGCCCGGACCAGGCGCCCGAGCCGGATGCCGGCGGCCACGACCCGCCGTGACGCCGGCCGGCTGGCTATCGACGCGTCTTGCATCTTCCGGCAATTTTGCGCACTCGGCTCCCGGAGTCGAGGCGGCGCTGCCGTGCGCCCGTGGCTGGGCGAGGGCGAGCGGATGCAGCTGATCAGGGGCAGGGGTTACGCTTCCGGCGCCGGCCGGGCGCGCTGATTGTAGAGGAGCTTGGTGCGGCGTTCGCGCTCTTCCGGGGTGAGTTTGGTCAGATCCTCGGACAGGTCGCTGCCGACCGCCATGCCGCGCTGCACCGCGGGCCGTGCGCCCATTTCCTCGAACCAGCGCTTGAAATACTTGAACTCCTCGATGTCCTGGCCCTGCGCCTGCCAGCTCACGGTCCAGGGATAGCAGATCATGTCGGCGATGCTGTACGCGTCGCCGGCGATGTAGCGATGGTCGTAGAGCTGGTTGTTCAGCACGCCGTAGAGCCGGTTGACCTCATCGGTGAAGCGGCGCACCGCATAGGATTGGTCGCCCTGCGTATCGCCGAGCCGGCGGAAATGGCCGCATTCGCCGCTCTTCGGCCCCTGATTGGCCATCTGCCAGATGACCCATTGCGTCACGGCGTATTTCTCCCGCGGGGTTTGCGGCCAGAAGCGGCCCGCTTTTTCGGCCAAGTACATCATGATGGCGCCGGACTCAAATATCGCGAGCGGCGCGCCGCCAGCGGCCGGTTCGCGATCGACCATCGCCGGCATGCGGTTGTTCGGGTTGAGCTTGAGGAATTCGCCGGAGAACTGGTCGCCGCGGCCGATATTCACCGGCACGATTCGATAGGGCAGGCCCAGCTCTTCGAGCAGGATCGTCACCTTCTTGCCGTTGGGCGTCGGCCAGTAGAAGAGGTCAATCATCGTCGCTCCATCCTTCCTGAATGTCCCGATGCGTGTGCTGCCTAGCCTATCATTCCTCCGAACCGGGTTTCGCCGCACAAAAGCGCAAACCTCCTGCCGCAGCGGCCTTGCGCGGGGGCGGCCGGTCGGCCACATGCTGAGCGGCGGGCGGTCGCGGCTCAAGGCAGGAGAAGACGATGTCGAGAGGCAATCTTGCAGGCATGATGGACGTCATCGCGTTGCCGGGCGGGCATTTCAGCGTGCGGCTGATCGAGCCGGACCTGCTGCCGCGCACGGTCGGCGAATTCGCGACGCGGGAAGAGGCCGAGGCCTGGATTCTGCGGCACGCGCTGGGCGAGGACGAAGCGGCTGCCGGTTTAGGCATACTGAAGCCCGGCCCGTCGCTCGACGTGACCTGAGCGTTTGTGAACGAATGCCCGTGCGTTTCGAAATAGACGGAAACAACCCAATGTTTCCGTTGGGCGTTCGTTCACGAGCTCGATTGATTCACAGGCCCTGACGGGTCCGGCCGTCTCGTCCGATCGAAGGGCTTGCACCAGGTTGCCGTCCGGCGATACTCGCACCGCTTGTCTCTTGCCCGGATCGGACAGGATCGGAGATCGCCATGCCCTCGATGGACCGCCGCTCGCTGCTCTTGGCCTCGGCCGGCATGCCGCTGACTCTGGCTGCCGCCGCGACACCGGCCGCCGCGCCGGCCGAACCGGCGCCGGCCCCGCTGCCGGCTCCGCCGGTGACCGAGATCCTGGCTCGGTTCGTCCTCGAAACGACATCCGAGGCGATTCCGGAAGCGGTGCGCAGGGAGGCGACGCGCTCGCTGCTCAATTGGGTCGGCGTGGCGATCGGCGGCTCGCGGCATGAGACGCTCGACGTCGCGGTTTCGGCGCTGGCGCCGTTCGCCGGGCCGCCGCAGGCCGGTCTGCTCGGGAGGCGCGAGCGCTTCGACGTCATGAATTCGGCGTTCCTGAACGGCGTGGCCAGCCACATCTTCGATTACGACGATACGCATCTGAAGACGATCATCCACCCGGCCGGACCGGTCGCTGCCGCAATCCTGGCGCTGGCCGAACTGCAGCCGGTCGGCGGGCGGGATTTCCTGACTGCCCTGGTACTCGGCATCGAGACGGAATGCCGGATCGGCAATGCCGTCTATCCGAACCACTACGATGCCGGCTGGCACATCACCGGCACGGCCGGCGTGTTCGGCGCGGCGGCGGCGGCCGGGCGGCTGATGGGCTTGAGCCATCGGCAGATGGTCTGGGCGCTCGGCCTCGCCGCCTCGCAGCCGGTTGGGTTGCGCGAATCCTTCGGCTCGATGAACAAGAGCTTCAACCCCGGGCGCGCCGCGGCCAACGGCCTCTTCGCCGCGATCCTGGCGTCGAAGAATTTCACCAGCTCGGACCAGATGATCGAGGCCAGGCGCGGCTGGGCCAACACGGTCAGCACCAAGCAGGATTATGCCGAGATCACGGGCGGGCTCGGCCAACGGTGGGAGGCGGCGCTCAACACCTACAAGCCCTTCGCCTGCGGCATCGTCATGCACCCGGCGATCGACGCGGCGATCCAGCTCCGCGCCGAACCCGGCTTCGCCGCCGGCGCCATTGAGCGGATCGATCTCAAGGTGCATCCGCTGGTGCTGGAACTGACCGGCAAGACGGCGCCGCAAGCGGGGCTCGAAGGCAAGTTCAGCATCTATCACGCGGTCGCCGCGGCGCTGATCGAGGGCGCGGCCGGCGAGAAGCAATTCAGCGACCGCGCGGTGCGCGACCCCGCGATCGTCGCCCTGCGCGGCAAGGTGCAGCCGGTGGTCGATGCCTCGATCAAGGCCGAGCAGGTCGACATGACGATCCGCTTCGCCGACGGCAGGTCGCTCCACAAATTCATCGAACACGCGATCGGCAGCCTCGAAGCGCCGATGAGCGATCAGGATCTCGAACGGAAATTCGCCGACCTCGCCGATGGCGTGATCCCGGCCGATCAGGCGCGCCGGGCGATCGAACTCTGCTGGGGAGTCGATGGATTGGCCAGCGCCGCAGCGATCGCCCGGGGCGGCGCGGTGGCGTAAATCTTTGATAGAAATGGTGCCGCCTGCGTGACTCGAACACGCGACCCTCGCATTACGAATGCGATGCTCTACCGGCTGAGCTAAGGCGGCTTACCAGGGCCGGACCGGGGTCCGGGGCTCGAAGCGGCGCGGAACATGCCAGAAGCGGGCAGGCGGCGCAACACTTCGGATGCGCCGATCTGGCTTGCGCCTAACCTTGCGCCGGCACCGGCGGGCCGGCATCGAGTTCGAGGGCCGGGGCGGCGCCGCCCGGCGGCAAGCCGTGGGCCGGGTCGATCAGGCGGGCGGCGCTGCGGTCGGGCACGCGCCAGGCCAAGGTGTCGAAGCCCTGGCAGGTCGGGCACAGCGGTTCCCACTCGGCGCATTCGGCGCCGCAGGCCGCGCAGGCCCAGACCGGCTCTTCCGCGGCGTGCTGGGCGCGGTCGAGCCAGAGATGCGCTGCCGCCGAATCGTTGCGGTCACTCTCTTCGAGCCTGACCATCAGCCGGCACAGGCGCTTCGGCCACGGCCCGTCGCCGGCGGCGCCGGCGCGTTCGAGATGCCGGCGCGCCTCGCCCCAGAGCCGCGCCGACAGGGCGACGGTCGCGGCCCCCAGATGCCCGTCGGCCTCGCCGGGGCGCAGCTCGGCCAGGCGCTCGAAGCGCTTGGCGCGCGCCGGCGGCGCCTCGGCCGGCAGCAGCAGCGCATAGGCGTCGGCAAGCGCCGGATGGGCCGCCAGCTTCCAGCATTTCTCCAGGACGTCGAGCCCCTTGGCCGCTTTGCCGGCGTCGCGCAACCGCCCAGCGTACTGGATCGCGGCCGGGGCGAACGCCTGCGCCAGGCCGAACGCTTCCGCGGCATGCGAGAGCGCGTCGCGCGGCAGGCCCTGCGCGGCCGCCTGGCGGCTATGCGCGATCAGCAAGGTGGCCTTGTAGTGCCGCCCCTGTTCCTGCGTGACGATGCCGCGCCGGACCGCCTCCTTCAAGGTCGCCGCGGCGCGTCGCCATTCATTGCCGCGCGTCTCCAGCGCCAATTGGCTTTGCAGCACCCAGGCGGCGCCGGGTTTCAGCCGTTTCGCGCGTTCGGTGAGCGCCAGCGCCTCGGCATCGTTGCCGGCTTTCAGCGCCTGCACGATCAGGCCGCGCAGGCCCAGAAACTCGGTCTCGGGGCTTTCGAGCATGGCGGCGAATTCGGCCTTCGCGCCGGCATCGTCGCCGCGCAGCAGCGCCGATTGCGCGGTCAGGAGGCGCGCCAGCGGCGGCAATTCGAGGCGGTGGCGGCGGAACAGGAGCTCGGCCCGGCCGCGCGCCTGATCGGCCGCCTTGGCGTCGCCGGCCGCCAGCGCCACCAGCCCGTCGGTCAGGAGGCGATAGCCCAGGAGCTTCTGCCGGTCGCGCCGCGCCCGCAGCATCCGGCCCGGCGTCGCGAGCAGCCCGAACAACAGCCGGAACAGAACGGCCGCGACGATGAGCGCCAGCGCCAGCACCGCGACCGGCATGTCGATGCGCCAGCCGAGCCAGGTGATCGAGACCGCGCCCGGCTGATCGGCGAAGAACACCGAAATCGCCACCAGTGCGGCGATGGCGATCAGCGCGGGCAGGAAGCGGATCACTCGGCGGCTCCGCCGGTGTCGGAGGCGCTGAGGCGCTTGGTCGCCGCCGCCGCGATCGCCTCGGCCGCGGCTTCGCAATCGAGCCGCGCCTGGGCGGCGTCGAGCCACGGCCGCACGGCCGGCGGGCCGTCGATCGACCGCATGGTCGCGACGGCGCCGGCCAGATCGCCGGATGCCAGCGCCTGCTCCGCCTGCGCGATCGCCCGGTCGGGGCCGGGCGGCAGCGCGGCGCTGCCGTCATCGACGCGGCGGATCGTCACGATCCGGCTCATGCGGTCGGTCAGCCGATCCCAGATCCCGGCATCGGGCGCCAGCGGCGCGGGTTCCGCCAGCCTGGCCGGCAGCGCCGCCATGTCGCGGGCGAGGGCGACCCGGCTGGCCACGCCGGTCTTGGCGTGGCGCGCCAGCACGCCGATCGGTCCGTCGAGATCGGCATCGTCGGGCGCCACGGCGCGGATCACCGCCACCGCCGCCTCGAACGGCCCGGCGCCGGTCAGCGCCGTCTGGATCTGCCCGACGGCCAGTACCAAGGTCCGATCGTTGCGGATCGCCGCCGCCTTCATGTTGACCCGCGCTTCGAGCGGCGTCAGCCGGTCGTTGAGCTGCGCCACGGCCGCCGCGAGCCGGCGGGTTTCGGCGGTCAGATCCTGGACCGCCTGCGGATCCGTCACCGGCCGCGCGGTCAATGCTTCGACCGCCCTGGCGAGCGTATCCATCCGCGCCTGCAGCGCAGTCAGATCGCCCCGGGCGGCGGTCGAGTCGGTGTCGATCCTGATGGCGCCCAGCGCCGCTTCGACCCGGGCGAGGCGCTGGAGGAATTCCGGCGGCACGGGCTGCGGCGGGGCTTCGACCGGTTCGGGCGCCGGCCGAGTCGCGGCGACGGGCTCGGGCTTCGGCTCGCTCACGACCTGCGGCTCGGCCGAACGCTGCCACAATGGCTCCAGCAGCGGCAGCCATTGCGGTGCGGTGGCGGCCGCGGCGATCGCCAGCAGGACGAGCGACGCCACGCCCAGCACGCTGCGGCCGCCGCGTCTTCCGGCGCTTCTGGCGGGCGCGCGGGGCGGATTCCCGCCCGGTGCGGGCGCTGCGGCCACCGGCGGCGGCACTGCGCTTGCCGGCGGTTCGAGTGCAGGCATCTCGGACGCGTCCGGGGCGGGTGTTTCGAGTACCGGGTCTTCCGGCGCGGGGCTCTCGGCTGCCGATGCCTCCTCCGCCGGTTCGAGCGCAGCCAAGAGGCTCGCCTGAGTGGGCGTCGCGGCGATATGGATCGTCGCCAGCGGCAAGCCGGCCAGCGCATCGGCGACGGCGCGCGACAGGCACCAGGCCTGCAGCCGCGCGGCCTGGTCGGCGAGTCCGGCCGACTGGACCAGCGAGACGAATTGCTTGGCCGTGCGCGGCGAGAACAGCAAGACGCCGTCGAGGCTCGCATCCGCAATCGCATCGCGGGCCAGGGCGCCGAGCGCGGTCGCGGCCACCGCCTCGTAAAGTGCCGCGTGCCGCACGGTATAACCCTCGGCGCCCAGGGTTTCGGCGAGGTTGCCGGCGCGTACGGTGCCGCTGACATGGAGCAGCGCGCCGTCTTCCGGCCGGCGCCGCTCGCGCACCAGCCGGGCCAGGGTATCGACATCGCCGTCGGCGCTCTCGACCGTGCCGAAACCAGCCTGACGTGCCGCCTCGGCGGTCCGGTCGCCGACCGCGAACACCGCGATGTCGCGCCGGTCGGAGAGCGCGGCGAAGGCGCGCGCGCCGTTCGCGCTGGTGAACAGCAACCCGGTGATGCCCTCCAGCGCCGGCACCTGCCCTTCGACCGGCCGCACTTCGAGCATCGGGTCGATGACGACGGTATGGCCGAGCGCTTCCAGCAATGCGGCAAGCGCGGCCGAATCGGCGGCTGGACGGGTGACGAGCAGCTTCATCAGACAGGCTCTCGCGGCGGCGCCGGATCGAAGAAGCCGGGACCGGCCGCCTGGCGCAGCTCGGCCCCGGCATCCTCGCCCAGGCGAACAGTGTCGGCCGGACTCCCGATCCGTTCGGTCGAATGGTGTTCGCTGCCGTCGGGGCGCAGGATCAGCGCGCGCAGGCGCAGGGCACCGTCCGGCTGCAGCTCGGCGAACGCGGCGATCGGCGTCTTGCAGGAGCCGTCGAGCACCGCCAGGACGGCACGCTCGGCGGCCACGCGCGTCGCCGTCGCCGGGTCGTTGAGCGCTGCGAAATACCGCTCGACCCGGGCATCGGCGGCGCGCCGTTCCAGGCCGATCGCGCCTTGCGCCACCGCCGGCAGCATCTCTTCCGGCGCCAGGATTGCGCCGATCCGCGCCGCCTGGCCCAGCCGGTTCAAGCCGGCGACGGCCAGGATGGTGGCGTCGACCGTACCGGCCTCGAGCTTGTTCAGCCGGGTCTGGACATTGCCGCGCAACGGCACGACGTGCAGATCCGGCCGGGCCGCCAGAATCTGCGCCTGCCGGCGCAAGGAAGCGGTGCCGACCACGGCGCCCGGCTTGAGCGCGGCGAGGCTCGCGGCCGGCCCGGCGAACAGGGCGTCGCGCGGATCCTCGCGCGGCAACAGGCAATCGATGACCAGCCCGTCCGGCAGGAAGGTCGGGACATCCTTCATGGAATGCACGGCGAGGTCGATCGTGCCGTCGAGCAGCGCCTGCTCGATCTCCTTGGTGAACAGACCCTTGCCGCCGATCTCGGCCAGCGTCCGGTCGGTGACCGTGTCGCCGGTCGTCTTGATCACGGTGATGGCGACGGCGCCGGGCTCGGCCAGCTCCGTAAAGGCCTGGGCCAGGCGGGTGCGCACCTCTTCGGCCTGGGCGAGCGCCAAGGGGCTGCCGCGGGTGCCGATGCGCAAGGGTAGAGCGGTCATGGTCATGGCCTCCTGTTTATCGCCCGCGCCGCCGCTTGTCGCCTGCATTCACGGCGACACGCAATCCGTGTCCGGGGCTTTGCTGCGGCGGGCGATCTGCGCTATTTTGTGGTTTGGGCAGGAAATGAACTATGTCCGGCGTCTGGAAGATGAGTCCGGCCTCGAAGATCGGCCTTTCGGTATTGTTGCTGCTGGGCGTATCGACCGGTTCGGCATGGGGTCAACTCGCGCCGGCGCCGGCCGGCGGGCACAATGTAGCGGCTGGGACGGCGCCCGCCCAGATCATAGCACCGCAGGCCGAGGCAGATGGAACCGGAGAGGCGCGGCGCCTGATCGCAGCGGCGCGGGCGGCGACCGGCGGCGCGGCGTGGGATCGCCTCGGCGTGCTGCATGAGCATTTCAGCCTGACCGCCGGCGGCATCGAGGGCGCGGCGGAGCTTTGGGCCGATCCGTTCCACACTCGCTTCGCCCTGCGCTACGCGCTGGGGCCGGATCGCGGCGGCGAGGGCTGGGGCGAGCAGGGCGATTGGAACCTCGATTGGGGCGGCCGTGTCCATCGGGACGACGGGGCGGACTCGTCGGCAGCGCGCGCCGGCGCCATCTGGCAGAGCTTCGCCTTCTTGTTTCCGGAACGGAACGGCATTGCGATCCATCCTGCGGGACGGCGTAGCGACGGCGCCGGCGGGATGTTCCAGGCGGTTCGGCTGGCGCCGCGCGGCGGCTCTTCGATCGAGCTGTGGCTGGATGCGCACACCGCGCTGCCGCACCGGCTGATCGTCAAGGGCGCGCCGGAGACGGTGGTGAGCTTCGAGGATTATCGCGCGATCGGCGGGCTGACCCTGCCCGGCACGATCCGCGTGTCGTCCGGCTGGCCGAAAAACGACCGCGTATCGGTCCTGCGGTCGGCCGAGAGCGAAACGGTGCCGCCGGACGGCGATCCCTTCGCGGCCCCGGCGCCTGGTCCCGCCGATTACCATTTCCCTGCGGGCGACACGGTTACCCATGTGAAGCTGGTGCCGACCGGCGATGCCTTCATGGTCGAGATCATGATCGAGGGCAAAGGGCCGTACCGCTTCGCCCTCGATACCGGCGCCGGCAATGCCATCGATACCGCCCTCGCGGCGGAACTCGGCCTGAAGCCGGAAGGCGCGTTCACGGCGCAAGGGGCCGGAGAATTGCCGGTCGACGTTGCGCTGACCCGCGCGCAGCGGGTCGAAATCGGCGAGGTCACGCTGGACGACCAGCTCTTCCGCGTTCTGCCGCTGAGCCAGATCGTGGCCGGCGACCATCCGGCCTATCGCGGGCTCTTGGGTTACGAGTTCTTCGATCGCTTCGTCGTCAACATCAACCAGGACCACAAGCAGGCCGTGCTCTCCGAGCCCCAAGGCTGGCATTTCCGCGGCGACGCCGACCCCGTGCCCTTCCGTTTCCACGGCACGACGCCCGTAGTCGAGGGCGAGATCGATCTGGTGCCGGGCCGGTTCTCGCTCGACACGGGCCAAGCCAATTCGATCACCTTGTTCCGGCCGTTCATGCACCGCATGGGGATCGAGCGTAAATACCTGCCGAAGCTGACGGCGATCGTCGGCGAGGGCGTCGGCGGGCCGATCCGCGCCGGCGTGACGCGCGCGCAGAAGCTGATTCTCGGCCGAACGCCGGTCTCGAACCCCGTGCTGTTTCTGTCGCTGCAGAAATCCGGCGCGTTCAGCGATCCGGAACTGGCCGGCAATGTCGGGTTCGGTGTCTTCGCGCGGTTCAGCACGACATTCGATTATGCGCATCGGCGCGTCTATTTCGATCCGATCTGGAATTTCGGCATCGACGACAGCCTGAAGCTGATGGTCGTGAAGCACAGCGCCTTCGGTCTGGAGGTGCTGAGCGTGCTGCCCGGCTGCCCGCTCGCCGAAGCGGGCTTGAAGCGCGACGACGTCATCGAATCGATCGACCTCAAGGACGCGGCCCGGCTCGACGATCCGCAGCTCCAGCGCATCTTCCGCCGGCCGGCCGGGACCAGGGTGCCGATGACGATCCGGTCGGATGGCGAGCTGAAGCATATCGTCGTCGTGCTGGGCGAGACGGTCTAAAGAGAAACCTAGGCCGGGCGGCAGCCCGGCCTAGGTTTCTCTTTAGCCGGGGCATATTGGCACACGGGCCGGCGCGGCCTATATCGGGACCCATGAATATCCTCGGCATCGAAACCAGCTGCGACGAGACGGCGGCGGCAATCGTCACCGACCGGCCGGCGCCGCGTCTGCTCGGCCAGTGCATTCATGCGCAGATCGCCGAGCATCGACCTTATGGCGGGGTCGTGCCGGAGATCGCGGCACGGGCGCATCTCGATCGGCTCGACGGTGTCATCCGCCGCACCCTCGACGAGGCCGGGCTCGGTCTCGCCGATCTCGACGGTATTGCGGCGACGGCCGGGCCCGGGCTGATCGGCGGCGTCATGGTCGGCGTCACCACGGCCAAGGCGGTAGCACTGGCGCGGGGATTGCCCTTCATCGCGGTCAATCATCTGGAAGCGCATGCGCTGACCGTGCGGTTGATCGAGGATGTGCCGTTCCCCTATCTGCTGCTGCTGATTTCCGGCGGCCATTGCCAGTTGCTGATCGTCGACGGGGTCGGGCGCTACCGAAGGCTCGGCACGACGATCGACGATGCGGTCGGCGAAGCCTTCGACAAGAGTGCGAAGCTGTTGGGGCTGGGCTATCCCGGCGGGCCGGCGGTCGAGGCCGCGGCCCGATCGGGCGACGCGCAGCGTTTCGATTTGCCGCGGCCGATGTTCGGCAAGAAAGGCTGCGATTTTTCGTTCTCGGGATTGAAGACGGCGGTCCGCCTGGCCGTCGAGGCGCTGCCGGCGGAGGACGCGCAAGGCCGCGCCGATCTCGCCGCCTCGTTCCAGCGGGCCGCCGCCGAAACTTTGGCGGACCGCACCGCGCGCGCCGCAGTGCTGTTCCGGGAATTCTGTCCCTCGGGGCGGCATCTGGTCGTGGCGGGCGGGGTCGCCGCCAATAGCGCGATCCGGGCGAGCCTGATGGCGGTCGCGGCGCGGCACGGTCTGCTCCTCGCCGTGCCGCCGCCGCGCCTGTGCACCGATAACGGCGCGATGGTCGCCTGGGCCGGGCTGGAGCGGCTGCGTCTGGGCCTCGCCGACGGTCTCGATTTTGCCGCGCGGCCGCGCTGGCCGCTCGATGCGTCGGCGCCGAAGGCGGGTTTCGCCGGGGTCAAGGCGTGAAGATCGCCGTGATCGGCGGCGGCGCCTGGGGCACCGCCTTGGCGGCCACGCTGCAGCGCGCCGGCGCCGAACCGCTGATCTGGGCGCGCGAGCCTGAGGTCGTCGCTTCGATCAACGAGCGCCATGAAAATTCGGCCTTCCTGCCCGGCGTGACGCTCGACCCCGGCATCGCGGCGACCGGCGCGCTGGAGCTTGCCGCGGCGGCCGAAATCGCCATGCTGGTCGTGCCGGCGCAGCATCTGCGCAGCGTCGCGGCGGCGCTGGCGCCACATTTCCCGGCCGGGCGGCCGGTCGTGATCGCGACCAAGGGCATCGAGTGCGGCACCGGCGCCACCATGGGCGAGATCGTGGCGGAGATGCTGCCGGGCCGGCCTTGGGCTGTGCTGTCCGGGCCGACTTTCGCGATCGAGGTCGCGCGCGGGCTGCCGACCGCGGTGACCTTGGCCGCAGCCGATCCGGAACTCGGCGCCGACCTCGTGCGGCTGATCGGCACCGCCAGTTTCCGGCCTTATCTCGGCGCCGATCCGGTCGGCTGCGAGATCGGCGGGGCGGTCAAGAACGTGCTGGCGATCGCCTGCGGCATCGTCACGGGGCGCGGGCTCGGCGATAATGCGCGCGCGGCGCTCATCACCCGCGGCCTCGCCGAAATGGTCCGCCTTGCGGTCGCCAAGGGCGGCGAGCCCGCGACCCTGATGGGGCTGTCCGGCCTCGGCGATCTGGTTCTGACCTGCACGGCGATGCAGTCGCGCAATTGCTCGCTGGGTGCGGCGCTGGGTTCCGGGCACAGCCTCGATGCTGTCCTGGCCGGCCGAAGCTCGGTCGCGGAGGGGGTCGCGACCGCGGCGGCCGTGGCCGAATTGGCGCGGCGCCTCGGTATCGACATGCCGATCGTGGCTGCGGTCGACGCCATCCTGCATCACGGTGCGGCGATCGACAGCGAGATCCGCTTGCTCCTGGCCCGGCCGTTCAAGCTTGAGGGTCTGCCCGGCTGACGCGCGGCTTTATCGGCCGGTTCGGTTGCGCTAGCGTCGGCGGAGAATCCTTTTCCAAAGAGAGTTCCCCGATGTTGTTCTGCCTTCGCTGCACCGATCGCACCGACGTTCCCGGCCTGCGCCAGCAGATCCGGCCGAAGCATCTCGAATACCTGACCGCATTGGGCCCGCGGATCGTTTGCGCCGGCCCGCTCCTGGCGGAAGACGCGACGACCTCGCTCGGCTCGCTCCTGATCGTTGAGGCGCCCGACCGCGCCGGGGCCGAGGCACTGGCCGCCGGCGATCCCTATGCCGAGGCCGGCCTCTTCGCCGAGACGGTGATCCAGCCCTTCCGCATCGTCTTCCTCAACCCGCCGGCGGCGTGACCGGCCATGGCGTACTGGCTGCTGAAATCCGAACCGTTCAAATACGCCTGGTCGAAGCTGGTCGAGGACGGGCGGACGCATTGGGACGGGGTGCGCAATCATCAGGCGGCGATCAATCTGAAAGCGATGCGCGTCGGCGATCAGGCGTTCTTCTACCATTCCAACGAAGGGCTGGAGATCGTCGGCGTCGCCGAGATCGTGCGCGAGGCCTATCCCGATCCCAGCGATCTGACCGGGCGCTTCGTCATGGTCGATATCGCACCCGTGCGGCCGGTGCCGAATCCCGTGACCTTGAAGGCGATCAAGGCCGATTCCCGGCTTGCCGAATTCGCGCTGGTGCGCCAGTCGCGCCTCTCGGTCGTGCCCGTGCGCGACGCGGAATGGGCCATCTTGTGCGAAAAAGCGGGCATCCCCGCGTGATGCGGGACAGGGGAGATCGCCAATGACCCGATCATCGCGAGACGTCCTGATCCAGACCGAGGACATCGACGCCGCCGCGTATTTCTACGAGAATGTGCTCGGTCTGTCGATCGTCATGCGCGATGCCTCGATGATCGGCCTCGAGGCGGGCGCCTTCCGCCTGTTTCTCGATCGCGGCCCGGCCTACGGCCCGGTCTTCGAATTCCTCGTCGACGATCTCGATCAGGCGAAGGAACGACTGATCCAGGCCGGCTGCCGGATCGAACGGGAGGACCCGGCGATTCCCCGCTGCTATGTGCGCGACCCGTTCGGCCTGACCTTCAATATCGCCAAGCGCTGACCCGCACCCTCGCTGACCCGCACCCTCAGCGCGGCGGCAGCGAGGCCGGAAGTGCAGGCACCGGGGCGAATGCGGGCGGCGCGGCAGCGGCGGTTGCTTTGCGCGGATCGGTCTGCAGCATCTTTGCCGTCGCCGCAGCCAGCGCGGCCTCACCGGCGGCTTGATCCTTCTGCTGCTTGAGCAACTCGTCGGTCGTGTTGCGGACCTGCTGTTCCATCGTCGTCGGAGTCTTCGGATGCGGCAGTTTCTCCGGCCGCAGATTCATCGACTGGCCTTCGGATTCCAGCGTCACGCCGTCGAGGCGGATCGTCGTCAACGTCCAGCCGTCGATCTGCTGCCCGGCCTTGACCGCGTGGGTCTCCGCCATCGGCACGAACATGGCTTGCGCGGAGTCGTCGAAAATGACGATCCCGGTCAGCCGGCGATGCCAGCCGCCGCGCGGCGGCTCGGTCTTCGTGAAGGTCACCAGATCGACCGGCACGAACTGCGACGAACTCGGCACCACGGCAGCGGCGGCCACCGCCGGTTCGAGCAGGACCAGGGCGACGCCAAGCTCGACCACATGCGTGGCCGCAGCCCGGACGAAGGAGGAAACAGCACCGACCATGATCAGCGAAACTCCGGCAGGGGACAGGCCGCGCATGAGGGAATTCATAAATCGGAACCGCCGGTTTGCGCTATGAGAATAATGCTCATCAATTCAATTTCCGATTGCGATTGTATTTCGGCTCGCGGGCGACGGCGGTACAAAGACGGGCGCGCCGCGTTCCGCAATGCGGGCGCAACTGCCTGCCAAGACGCAATAGTTCGGACATTTTGGCCGGCGCGCGGGTATGTCAAATTAGGGTCCGGCGGGCGCCGCTCCGGAACCAATGCGGGAATTGCGTGAGACGCAGCGCCGCAGCGCGGCTGTGACTTTATCGGGATCGCGCGGCCTCCACCCGGCATCTTAGGAGAATACGTGTGTCTGACGGCGCGGCGGCGCCGCGACTCCTGGGCCGCGGGCTCTTAGATCTCCATGAAACTGGGCCCATCGGTCCACAGCAAGGCGGTGCGCACGCGCTTGCCCGGATAGATGCGCTGCAGTGCAGCGCGGTAGGCCGCCAGCTGTTCGAGATAGGCCGGCGCCACCTCGGCGGCGGTTGCGGGCGGCGGCCGGTTGGTCTTGTAGTCGAGGATCAGTACCGAATCGGCCAAGACCACCAGCCGGTCGATGCGGCCGCTGAGCGCCTTGCCGTCGATCAGGCCGACCACCGGCACCTCCGCCCGCGAATCGGAACCGAAGAGCGGCGCGAAATCGGGATGGCGCAGCACGGAAAGGGTTTCGCGCGCGATCAGGTCCTGCTCTTCGGGATCGAGGCCGTGCACCCGCCCGGCCAGGTACCGCCGCGCCGCGTCCTCGGCGGCTTCCGGCGGCAGGTCCGGCAAGGTCTGCAGCAGCCGATGGACGAGCGTGCCGCGCTGGAAGCGGCGGCGGTCGAGATCGGCGGCCAGCGGTGAACGCACCGGCGGCTCGGCCAGGCTCGGCCGCGCGGCGACCAGCGGGCGCGGCGGCGCCGGCTCCGGCGGCGCCTTGTCCTGCGCCCACCGAGGCAGGGCGGCGGTGGCGAAGGCGAGCGGCCGGTCGTGCCCGTCGGGCTTGGCGGGTGCGCTTTGTCCGGTCGCGTGGACCAGGCCGGTTTCGGCGAGCCCCGGGAGCGCGAGCGGCGCCGACCGGCCGGTCATGCCGTCGCGGATCAGCGCATACCAACTGCCGTCCGGTACCGCCGGCCTGTTGTGCCAGCCGCAGACGTAAAGCCGGTCTTCGGCGCGGGTCAGCGCGACATAGAGGAGGCGGCGATATTCCTGGTCGCGCCGCCGCTGCGCCGCCGCCCGCGCCGCCGCCGCGACCGGTTCGCCTGCGCCTTCGCCGGGCGCCCAGAGCAGCGCCTCGTCCGCCTCCGGCCACAGCAGCATCGGCACGCGCGTCGGCATGGCGATGGTATCGGGCAGGAACACGATCGGCGCCTGCAGCCCCTTCGCACCATGCACCGTCATGATGCGCAGCTGATCGCGCCCGCCGCCGGCATCGAGGTCGCGCTTGATCTCGGCCTCGCCGCTGTCGAGCCAATGCAGGAAGCCCTGCAGCGAGGCGATGTGGCTGCGCTCATAGGCGAGGCTCTGGTTGAGGAACTCGTCGATGGCGTCCAGGCATTCGAAGCCGAGGCGCGCCAGCAGCCGGCGGCGGCCGCCGCCGGCGCCCAGCAACTCCGCATAGAGCGCATGCGGCGGGACGAAATCGGCGCGCGCCAGGAGGGCGGAGAGCGTGTCGCGCGCGGCCTCGGCCCAAGCTGCGGGCGAGTTGCGCAAGGCGCGCCACAGCGTGCCCCGGCGGCCTTGCGCCAGGGTGTAGAGCTGGTCCTCGTCGAACCCGATCAGCGGGCTCTTCAAGACCGTGGCCAGGGTCAGGTCGTCGTCCGGCAGCAGCAAAAAGCGGCCGAGCGCCATCAGATCCATGACCGCGAGCTGGGCGGTCAGCACCATGCGGTCGGTGCCGGCGACCGGCACGTCGAGCCGCTTCAGCTCGCGCAGCAATTCGGCGACGAAGCCGCCGCGCCGCCGCACCAGCACCAGCACGTCACCGGCGCGGATCGGCCGGCCGCGCGGTTCGAGTTCGGCGCCGGTGTCGAGCCAGTCCCGGACGGTGCCGGCGATCATCCGGGCGAGGCGGGCGCGCGGCGCGTCCTCGCGCTGCTGTTCGACCGGCAGCGCCCAGGGCTCGGGCGGGTCCGCCGCTTCGGGCACCAGCGGCGGCCACAGCTCGACCCGGCCGGCATGCCCCTCGCGCCACGGCCGATGGCGGATCGCCGCCCCGTCGAGCGCCACGCCGTCGCGCGCCGCCGGCAGCGCAAACACGGCGTCGACGATGTCGAGCACGGCGTCGGTCGAGCGGAACGAGATCTCCAGCGGCACGGTCCGCCAGAACCGCTCCGCCGCCTGGACCTGCGCGCCGAAATGCTGCTGCATGCGCAGGAATTCCTGCGGATCGGCGCGCTGAAAGCTGAAGATCGACTGCTTGACGTCGCCGACGGCGAAGATGGTGCGCGGCGCGTCGCGGGCGCCGAGGCCGGCGAAGAAATCCTGGGCCAGTGCCGCCACCACCTGCCATTGCTCGGGATTGGTGTCCTGCGCCTCGTCGATCAGGATGTGGTCGAGCCCGCCGTCGAGCTTGAACAGCACCCAGGGCGCGACTCCGGGCTCCAGCAGCAGGTCGCGCGTGGTCAGGATCAGATCGTCGTAGTCGAGGAGGGCGCGCTGCCGCTTGGCCAGTTCGTAGCGGGCCAGGAAGGCGAAACCCAGCCGGGCGAGTGCTGCGCTGGCGTCGCGCGTGACCAGCGCGGCCAGGCGGTTCTGGGCCTCCAGCACCCGCGCCTGCTCGGCAGCGAGGCACTCTGCGACCCAGGGTCCGGCGGCCAGCACCGCCTTGGTCGCGAGACTGGCGCGCGGGGTCAGGGCCTGTGTCAGGAACACATTGCGGTAGGCGTCCCAGCGTTCCGCCCGCTGCTCGGGCCGGGCGGCGAGCCAGGAGGCGAGGTCGGCGCCGCGGCGGAGATCGGTCACGGCCTTGGACGCGGCGAGCAGGCCGGCGACGCGCCGCAACGCATCGCCGTCGAAACTCGCCTCGGCCGAGACGCGGGCGAGCAGCGCCGCCCGGTCTTCGTCCGGCGCCAGGTCGAGCAGCGCGTTCAGCCGCGCCAGATAGGCGTCGAGGCCGCCCGCCGCGTCGAACAGCCGGCCGAGCCGCCCGCGCTCGTCGGTCAGCGCCGCCATCAGGGCGGTGAAGCCGGCCTCGTGCAGATGCTGCAGGATTTCGGCCAGCGCCCGGGCCAGCGCGCCGTCCGCCGTGTCGCGCGCCGTTTCGAGCAGCGCCGTCTGCGTCTCGCGGCGCAGCTCCGCGGCACTGCGCTCATCCATCACCTCGAAATGCGGCGGAATGCCGGCTTCGAGCGGGAAGCGCCGCAGCACCGATTGGCAGAAGGCGTGCAAGGTGAGGATATGCATGCCGCCCGGCGTGTCGAGCACACCGGCGAAGAGCTGGCGCGCCCGGGCGTATTGAGCGGGCTCCGGCGGCTTGCCGGTGATGTCGGCGATCGCGTCGCGCAGCGCCATGTCGGGCAAGATCGCCCATTCGGCCAGCTTGGCATTGAGGCGGTTCGCCATCTCGGCCGCCGCCGCCTTGGTGAAGGTGAGGCACAGGATGCGGCCGGGCGGGGTGCCGGCGAGCAGCAGGTTGAGCACCCGGTCGGTCAGCACCTTGGTCTTGCCGGTGCCGGCCGAGGCCGCGACCCAGACCGAAGCGGCGCCGTCCGCGGCCCGGCGCTGCGGCAGGCCGGGGTCGAGCGGGCCGGTCATGTCCGGCCGCGGCCGGGTTCGGCCGTGCTGCTCTCCGGTCTCCCGAATCCTGTCGCCGCCACGAAGACTCCCACGGAAATGCCGAACCCGCCCCGGACCGGCTCCGGCCCGATCCTAGCGCGGAGACGGGCGATGCGGATAGCCGGCCACTGCGCCGGGTCCGGCAATGCGCGGCCACGGCGGTTCGCGGGCGGCGATTCGACCCCCCGAAGCGCGGCTAGCCCAAACCGAAAGAAGAGGAGAATTAATTTTCTTCTCTAAATAATAGGCATCCTACCAGGAAACCTTCTCGGATTCGGCGCCTCGGCCGCCGGCCATGTGTCCTCCGTGTTGCAACCAAAGGATTCATTACCTAGGATCAAGTACCCCAATAAGGGGAATAATTTGTCTAAAATTGTCTGTATCTATACAGGTTTTACTCGGGAGGATAGAGAACGTGCCTACAGCCAGCCGCAAGCACACCTTCAACAGACTCGCTCCAGCCGCCATCGCCCTGCTGGCGCCGCAGCTCCTCGCCGGCGCCGCTTTCGCGCAGACCACCCCGGCGCCGACGGTGCCCGCACCGGCCTCGGCCTCCGTCTTCGATCCGGGGCCCCGGCCGGTCGGCAACCAGACCGTCCCATTTTCCGGCGTAGTCGATGATTTCGCCGGCCTGAAGACGCCGATCCTGAACGCCGCCCAGCCTTCCGACGGAACGCCGGGCAATGCCGGCGCGGGGCTGCCGCTCAAGGGGCTGACGCCCGGACAGGGCAAATTCTGGGGCGACTCTCTCGTGCCGTTCGGACAGCTCGCTACGGTCGATGGCGAGACCGATCCCAAGACCGGCAACCCGACGATCCTCGGCCTCGGCCCGGCATTCAACGGCGTCAGTTGTTCCACCTGCCACGCCTTCCCGACGATCGGCGGCACCAGCCCGGCCACCAATCCGCAGACCGCGCTCGCCACGCTCAATGGTGCGACCAACACCATACCGACCTTCGTCACGACCAACGGCCCGGTGGTCGAGGCGCGCTTTCCCACCGATATCGGCGACGGGCTGGGCGCGGGCGCCGTGCATGAACTCTTCACCATTCAGGGACGCTCGGACGCGCCCTCCGGCTGTACCCTCGCGCAGCCGAATTTCCCGCAGCAGCTCAGCGCCAACAATGTGACGCTGCGCATTCCGACGCCGCTCTTCGGCGTCGGTTTCATCGAGAACACGCCCGACCAAGAGCTCATGACCAATCTCGCCGACGAGGCGAATGCCGGCCTTGGCATCTCCGGCCGTCTGAACACGAACCCCAACGACCAGACCGTGACCCGGTTCGGCTGGAAGGCGCAGAACAAGTCCCTGCTGCTTTTCGCCGGCGAAGCCGCCAATGTCGAATTGGGCGTAACCAACGAACTCTTTTCGACCGAGCGTATTCCCGGCAGCAATTGCACCGGTAACGAGCTGCCCGAAGACGCGACCGAACCGGTTCCGCCCGCGGACTTCGACAGCACGGCGGCCGGCAATGATGCCGGCGGCGGCGGTGTCGCGTCTCTCGTCTCTTCCAACATCGAGAACTTCGCCGTCTTCATGCGCCTGAACTCGGCGCCCAGCCAATGCGCGTTCGACAGCGGCACCAATTCTGCCGGCGCCGCCCTGTGCACGCCGTTCACAAGCAGCCCGAACGCGTCGCACATCTCCAATGGCGCCGCCCAATTCATCAATGCCGGCTGCGATGTCTGCCACACCGAAACCCTGGTGACGGGACCGTCGCCCTTCGCACCGCTCAGCAATGCGACCTATCACCCGTTCTCGGACTTCGCAGTCCATGACATGGGCACCCTGCTCGCCGACGGCGTCACCCAAGGCAGCGCCAACGGCAAGGAATTCCGCACCGCGCCGCTCTGGGGCATCGGCCAGCGGCTGTTCTTCCTCCATGACGGCCGTGAAACCAACCTTGTGAACGCGATCGCGGACCACAAGAGCACCGGCTCCGAAGCCAATACGGTCATCAAGAACTTTGACGCGCTGTCGACACAGAACCAGCAGGATATTCTGGACTTCCTGCGCTCGCTCTGATCGTCCGGCCCGGACGACGGACCAGGCGGAGGCGCTTCGGCGCCTCCGTTCGGGAGGCATCGATGCCTCGATCTTCGCGGGTCGAAGCCGCTCCTCGCTTGGGCATCGATCGGCCTCTCGGCGACGCGTCGGATAGGGCAGATGATCTGCAACGAGTGAGCCGGCCGGCAAACCGCACTCACTCCCCGCCCTCCGTCCCCCATTCCTGCAGCCGCGCCAGATGCCCATAGGCGCCGAAACGCGGTGCCCGGCCGGGCCGCGGCTGGGCCAGATAAGGCGTCGCCGGGTCGTCGAAGCGCGCGATCAGCCGGATCAGCCCGTCGCGCGCCGCTTCGGCGCTCGTCGCCGGGTCGTCGGCGACCGCGACGATCTCGCCGGGCGGATCGCCGCCGCTCAACTGCCAGAAATTGAGCACCGCCACGGGCAGCGCCGGCACGCCGTCGAAGCCGCCTTCGGCCGCGATCAGAGCTTCGAGCGGCAGCTGCGGCGCAAAGCCCAGGGCGATCTCGTCTTTGGCCGGTACGCGGCCGGTCTTGTAGTCGATGACGACCAGCCCGGTTTCCTCGATCCGGTCGATCCGGTCGGCCTTGGCGATCAGCTCGAACGTCCCGCCGGGCCCGGGCAGCGCGATCCGGCCGCGGCGCTCGGTCCAGGTCTGGGAGACCAGCGCGCGGCGATCGGCTTCGATCTCGACAAACCAGGCGGCGATGCGCTCGAAACGCGGCCACCAGAACGCCCAGATGCCGGGCCGCGCGAGCGCCTCGCCGAAGGCGGCCCGGCCGATCTCGATCAGCCGGGCCAAGGGTTGCGCCGGCAAGGCACCGGGATGGCTCGACACGAAGCTGTCGAGGGCGCGATGGATGATCTCGCCGCGCTCGGCCGCACCCGGATCGGCGTCCAGCGGGTCGAGCGGCTTCAGCCCGAGTACATGCCGCGCATAGATGGCGTAAGGATCGCGCATCCAGGTCTCGATCTCGGTGACCGGCAGGCGCCGCGGCCGGGAAGCGACCGGCGGACGCGGCGCCGGCGGCGGGGCCGGGCGCGGCGGGCCGTCCGGCCGGTCGAGCCGGTCGATCAATGCGCCGACCGGATGCGGCGCGAGGCCCAGCCCCGCCGCCTGCAGCACCGTGTCGAGCCGCAGGAGCCAGCGCGACGGCACTGTCGGCGCCCCCTCGGCACGGGCGGCGCGCGTCAGCACAGTCCGGCGCGCGTGAAAGCCGAGCGTGAAATCATGGGCGGAAAGCCCGATCTGCGCTTCCGGCGCCGGCAGCCCGAACTCGCGCCGCATCGGCCGCGAGAGCCAGGGATCGTGCGGCGTCTCCGGCGGCCAGACACCGTCATTGAGGCCGCCCAGCACGACCAGATCGGCGTGCAGCAGCCGCGCTTCGAGCGTGCCGAGGATCTGCATCCGCGGATGCAGCCCCCAGCGCGGCCGCACGACCGAACCGGCGAGCAGCGCTTCGAACAGCATCGGGTAATCGGCGCCGGCGATCGGTCGGAAATCGCCCGCCGCCTCGGCGAGTTCGGCGGCGAAGGATGCGAGCGCCTCGCCGGCTTCCTTGGCCCACAGCGCTTGCGCGCCGGCCAGCGCCTCGGCGGCGCGCAGATGCGCGTCCAGCGCCTCGGCCAGACGGATCTCCGGCGCCTCGATGAGCGCCAGGAACGGCGCCAGCATCACGTCCAAGAGGTCGATGAGCCCGGCGTGGTCGGGGGCGGCGGCGCGCAGCCCGGCCAGTCCCGGCGCAGGCCGCGGCCCGCGCAGCACGTCGATTTCCAGGCGGCGCACCCGGTCGCGCAGATCGGGCGCGGCCAGCGGATGCTTCAGCAGCGCCAGCAGCGGCACCGGCGCCAAGCGCTCGGCCGCGGCCTCGGCGAGGAGGCGCATGAGGCTGCCCGGCGCGGTCTGGTTCAGCGGGATGCCGGCCGAATCGTCGATCTCGATCGCCCAGCGCTTGAGCTCGGCGGCGACGCGACGCGCAAGGCCGCGATCCGGCGTCACCAGCATGGCCGTGGCGCCCGGCTGCTCCAGCGCCTGGCGCAGCAGCAGCGCCACGGCGAGCGCCTCTTCCTGCTGGCCCGGCAGGTCGAGGCGGTGGAGACCGTCGATCGTTTCCCGCGGCAGCTCCTCGATCTCGCGCCAGCGATGGCTGACCGCGGCCGGCCGCATCATCTCGCGCACCAGCACCGCGCGGCCGGCGGCCGCTTCGGTCCAGGGCGGCAGCACATCATGGCGCGTGCCGATCGCGGCCAGCAGTTTTGCGAGGCCGTGCTGCGGATGGGTCGGATCGGCGGCGACGGCATCCCAAAGCTCGTCATCGGCGCCGGTATCGACGCCGGGCAGCACGACGAAGCCCTGCGGCAGCATCGAGATCAGCGTCAGCAGGCGGACGGCTTCGGGGCTTGCCGCGGCGAAGCCGGCGGCGATCACGAGGCCGGGCGGGGTCGCGCGCCACGCCTCGATCTGCGCCGCGATGACTCGGTTGCGCCGGTCGGCCGTGTCGATCGCGCCCTCGGCATCGAGCAGCGCCGGCCAATGCTCGGTGACGATGCGCAGGAAGTCGACGGTCTTCTGCCAATGTTCGGCGAGTTCGGCCGGCACCAGCTTTTGCAGATCGGCGAAGGCCACGCCCTCGGCATGGGCCTGGTCGAGCAGCCGCGCCAGATCGGCGGCCAGCGCGGCGGCCTGGCCGGGCAGGAAGCTATCCGGGTCGCGCGCCATGATCAGCTCGGCCAGGCGCAATTGCCGGCGCAACGGCGCAATCGCCACCGGCAGGTCGAGCGGCGCCTGCAATTCGAGTTCCTCGGCGTCGAGATCGCCCAGCGCCGCCATGCGCGGCAGCAGCATCGGCACGCCCTCGGCGCGGCGCAGGAAGGCGTCGCGCAATTCCCGCTGGGCGCGGCGGCTCGGCAGCAGGATGGTGATCTCCGCCAAGCCCAGCGGATCGCGGCCGGCACGGGCGAAAATCCCGTCGACCAGCGTGTCGAGGAAGGGCAGGGCGGCCGGGATCGTCCAGACCGACGGCGCCGCCATGCTCAGGCGCCCGCGCGGAGCCGCAGCGCGTCCTCGACCAGGATCAGCCCGTCCGGCGTGCTGACATGGTACCAGCCGCCATCATGCACGACGGCGCCGAGCATTCCCGCCGCTTCGGCCTGGTCATAGATCCGGACGAGCGAGAAGGCGCCGTCGGGCGTGCCGGCGAAGACGCCGGGCGACAGGAGCTGGACGCCGGCATAGAGATAGGGCACGGGCTCCGGGACCTTGCGCCGGTGCGGCCGCCCGCCGGTTTCGAGCGCGTAATCGCCGATGCCGCCATCATACCCCACCGCCGTCGCCGTCGGCTGCAGCAGCAGCAGCACATCATCCGTCGCCGCGTTCCAGGCATCGGCCAGCCGGAGCAGGGCGGGCGTTGCCCCGTCGAGCCACAGGCTGTCGCCATTGACGACGAAGAACGGCTCTTCGCCGAGGAGCGGCAGCGCGTGGCGGACGCCGCCGCCGGTTTCGAGCGCCACCGCTTCGCGCGACAGCACGATCTCGGGCGAGGTCCGGGCGGCGAGATGCTCGGCGATGAGCTCGCCCAGATAATGGATGTTGACCACGACCCGCTCGACCCCGGCCGCTTCGAGGCGGTCGATGGCGTGATCGAGGAGCGCGCGGCCTTGGACCCGGACCAGCGGTTTCGGCAGCGTGTCGGTGATCGGCCGCAGCCGCTGGCCGCGGCCGGCGGCCAGCACCATGCCGGTCTTGGGCCGGATCATGACGGAATCGCCAGGCCGGGCGGAATGCGCCGCCGCGGCGGCGGCACATGCCGATCCATCCAATCCGCCATTTCCGCCAGCGCCGGGTGTGCCAGCTTGGCTTCGAGCTGGCGCCAGACGCGTGGCAGGTATTGCAGATATCCCGGCTTGCCGTCGCGCACGCACAGCCGGCAGAACAGCCCGACGATCTTGGCGTGGCGCTGCGCGCCCAGCACGGCCAGCGATTGGTCGAAGGCGGCAGGATCGATCTCCGGCCGGGCCGCCAGGTAGCGCGCGCGCATCGCCGCCTGAACGGGGGCCGAGACGTCGCGCCGGGCGTCCTCGATCAGCGAGAGGAGATCGTAAGGCAGCGGCCCGATCACGGCGCCCTGGAAATCGAGCAGGCCGCACGCCTTGAGCCCCGGGCGCCCGTCCAGCAGCATCAGATTGCCGGCGTGATAGTCGCGCAAGACCAGCGTATCCGGCACGGCGCGCGCCAGGGGCAGGGTCCGCCGCCAGATCGCCAGATAATCCGCGGCGACCTTGTCCGGCACGGCAGCGCCGGTCGCGGCCGGCAGGAACCACAACACGAAGCGGCCGGCCTCTTCGAGCAGGAAATCGTCGTCATAGGGCGGCGCATCCGGCACCGGCGCCCGATCGAAGCGCCGGTGCAACTCGGCCAGCACATCGGTGGCGAGGCCGTAGAGGAATTCCTCGTCGCGCCCGGCTTCGAGCAGCCTCGTATAGGTGTCGTCGCCGAAATCCTCCAGCACCAGGAACCCCGCGTCGTAATCGGCCGCGAAGATCAGCGGCGCCGAAAGCTCCAGGCGCTGCAGCAGGCGGGCGATGCGCACGAAAGCCGCGACATCCTCGGGCGGCGGCGCGTCCATCAGCATGGCGCGGCGGCCGCGGTCGGCAAGGCGGAAATAGCGCCGCGCCGAGGCGTCGCCGGGCAGCGCGTCGAGCCGCGCCGTGCCCCAGCCGGCGCCTTCGAGGAAGGCCCGGCGCAAGCCGTCGCGGCCGGTCATGGGATTGCCTCCATCCTGGACAGGAAATCCGAACCGCTGGATGCCGCAAGCAGGGCGCGGCGCGACTCCGGGGTCGGACCCGGCAGCAGGTGCAGATCGAGCCTCCGCGCCGGCAGCGCATCGCCCAGCCGCTCGGGCCATTCGACGAGGGTGATGCCGTCGTAAAGCGCGTCCTCGAAGCCCAATTCCCAGACATCCTCCGGCCGGTCGAGGCGATAGAGGTCGAAATGCCAGATCACGCCGGCCGGCGTGTCATAGCTCTGGACCAGCGTGAAGGTCGGGCTCGGCACCTCTTCCTCGGCATCGGCGAGACGGCGGATGAAGGCGCGGGCAAAGGTGGTCTTACCCATGCCCAGCGTGCCGTGGAGCGCCACCACATCGCCCGGCCGCGCGACCGCCGCGAGCCGCGCGGCAAGGGCGGCGGTGGCCGCGAGATCGGGCAGAGCAAGGTCGAGAGAGGCGGTGGCGGGCGTCGGCACAGAGATGTTGTAGGGGGCGGCGCGGGTCAGGGGCAAGCAATCGTCAAGCAACAAAGTGCAAAATAAACATATTGCCGTGTCCGCGGCGGCGCGGCATCGCCCCCTCATCGATCTCGTCAGCGCGAGGAACCGACCCGAGAACCATCGGACAATCGCGGAGATGGCCGGGCTGACGCTCAAACGCCCGCCGTGCCGGCTCGTCGTTCGTCTCGCGCGGCTCGAACAGCTCGGCCTGGTCGGCCGAAGCACCGGCGCGAGCGTCTTGCCGTCGCCCCGATCGGGGAGTGGCGCCGCCGCGACTACGGCGAGTTGCCGAGCTTGCCGCGGAAGCTGGCCGATGGGTTGCGGTCGGCGGCGGGCCGATCTTTCACGGTACGTTCAGTTTTCCAGCCGATGTTTTAACGTTTCGGGCTCTCCGGTGGCGAGATGAAAGGACCGATGCCCAGATCTTCAGTCTTGCTCCGGGTCGCCGCCGGAGCCGGCGGCGCTGCGGCGGGCTCGCGATCGCGTCGAGGAACCTTCTGATGGCGTCGAGACTCCGGCTCCTCGCGCTCCTGTCCCTGACCGTGCTGCTGTCGGGCGCGAATGCGCCGGCGCTGGCCGGCGGCACGCTGCGGCGGGCGAGCGGGGTCGAGCCCGAGACGCTCGACATGCAGAAGACGGCCGGGATCCCGGAGCGCTTGATCGCGCTCGATCTCTTCGAGGGCTTGACCGCCTACGGTGCCGATGGCTCGGTCGGCCCCGGGATCGCGACTTCCTGGGACGTGTCGGCCGACGGCCGAAGCTGGGTCTTCCACCTCCGCCCCGGGGCGCAATGGTCCAACGGCGATCCGCTGACGGCGGAGGATTTTCTCTACTCGCTGCGCCGGCTGGTCGATCCGGCCACGGCGTCGCCCAATGCCAGCGCCATGGCGATGATCGTGGGCGCCGAGGAGATTTTGGCCGGGAAGGAAACCGACCTGACCCGCCTCGGCGTCCGCGCCGCGGATCCTCTGACATTGGTCATCGATCTGCGCGAGCCGGCGCCGTTCCTGCCGGCGCTGCTCGCCACCGTGGGATTGCCGGTCAATCGCAAGGCGATCGAGGCGCACGGCGCGCAATGGACCAAGCCCGACAACATCGTCACCGACGGCGCCTTCGTGATGACCGAATGGACGCCGCAGGCGCAGATCGTCCTGCGCCGCAACCCGCTCTATCATGCGGCCGACCAGGTCCGGCTCGACGAGGTGCGCTGGATCGTCGTCGAGGATGATTCCACTGCCCTGAAGTGCTTCAGGGACGGCGAGGTCGACATCTCGACGCTCCAGGCCGCGACGATCCCGGTCGCCCGCAACGACTTTGCCGCCGAGTTGCGGCGTGCGCCGACCTTGTCGGTCGATTATCTCGTGTTCAACCTGCGCGCCGCACCCTTCGCCTCGAACCTCAAGCTGCGCCAGGCGCTGGCGCTGGCGACCGATCGGGCGACGCTGAACGGCAAGATCGTCGATCCCGCCGCCTACCGCTCGACCGCGAGCCTGATCCCGCCTTTCGACACGGATTACCGGCCGCAAGTGCCGGACTATGCCGCGGTCGCCGATTCGGAGCGTCTCGCAGCGGCGCGCAAGCTCATGACCGAGGCCGGCTATCCGCCGGGCACGCCGCTCAAACTGACGGTGCTCTACAGCACCAGCCGCACGACCAAGAAACGCCTGCTGTCGATCGCCGCGATGTGGAAGCAGGCGCTCGGCGTCGAGCTCAAGCTCCAGAACCGCGAATGGCTCGACTGGCTGGCGGCGCTGCGCCGGCATGACTTCCAACTGGCCTGGAGCGAGATCACCGGCGATATCCCGGACGCATCCGACATTCTCGGCGCCTACCAGTCGAAGGCCGGCGAACTCAATGATGCCGGCTATGACGATCCGGCCTATGACCGGCTGCTGGACGACGCGGCCGCCGAGGCCGATCCGCGCCGGCGCACGCTGCTGCTGGAACAGGCGGAACGCCGGCTGCTCGAAGCCGCCCCGCTGATTCCGCTGGATAATCCGGTGGCGTGGACGCTCGTCTCGCGGCGCGTGGTGGGCTGGCGCGACAATGTGTCCGGCATGCATCCGTCGCGCTATCTCGACCTGAAGCCGGGGCCGTAGCGGCGGCGATCGGAGGGCGGGTGGACGTGCCGTCGAGACCCCTTGTCTTCCCGTGTCGGGTGAGGTTCATTGGCCCTTGTGACCTTGGCGGAGAACCCGATGAGCCCGGAAACGCAGGAAGCGCCAAACGGCCGGACGCCGCCGGTGCTCGATTTCGATCCTGATCAACTGCGTGACAGATACCGGCGCGAGCGCGACAAGCGCCTGCGGCCCGAAGCCGCCGCACAATATGTCCGGGTCGAGGGCGATTTCCGTCGCTATGTCGACGATCCCTATGTCGAGCCCGGGTTTGCGCGCGCGCCGCTGACCGACGAAGTCGATGCCCTCGTCATCGGCGGCGGCTTCGGCGGCTTGCTGGCGGCGGCGCGTCTGCGCGGGATCGGGCTCCGGCGCATCCGGATCGTCGAAAAGGGCGGGGATTTCGGCGGCACCTGGTATTGGAACCGCTATCCCGGCGCCCAGTGCGATATCGAAAGCTATATCTACCTGCCGCTGCTTGAGGAGACGGGCTACGTCCCGGCGGAGAAATACAGCTTCGGTCCGGAAATCCGTGCCCATGCGCGGCGCATCGGCGAAACCTTCGATCTCTACAAGGATGCCTGTTTCCAGACCGAGATCCGGGAGTTGCGCTGGCTGGATGACGAAAAGCGCTGGCTGGTGACGACCAACCGCGACGACCGCATGACGGCGCGCTTTGTCGTGATGTCGAACGGCCCGCTCAACCGGCCGAAGCTCCCGGGCATTCCCGGTATCGAGCAATTCCAGGGCCACAGCTTCCACACCAGCCGCTGGGACTATGCGTATACCGGCGGCGATTCGACCGGGAATCTGCTGCGCCTGGCCGACAAGCGCGTGGCGATCATCGGCACCGGGGCGACCGCCATCCAGTGCGTGCCGCATCTGGGCCGGCACGCGCAGCGCCTCTATGTCTTCCAGCGCACGCCGTCCTCGGTCGATCTGCGCGGCAACCGGCCGACCGATCCCGAATGGGTGAAGTCTCTGACCCCCGGATGGCAGAAGCGGCGCATGGAGAATTTCAACGTCCTGGTCAATGGCGGGGTTCAGGACGAGGATCTGGTCAGCGACGGCTGGACCGACATCATCCGCAACCTGGCCTCGATGGCGGCGTTCCGGGGCGGCCCGAGACTATCGCTGGAAGAAATGGCGCGCGCGCTGGAGCTGGCCGATTTCAAGAAGATGAACCAGATCCGCGCGCGGATCGACGCGACCGTGACGGATGCCACGACGGCCGAGGCGCTGAAGCCCTGGTACCGGCAGTTCTGCAAGCGTCCGACCTTCAACGACGATTATCTTCCCACCTTCAACCGGCCGAACGTCACGCTGGTGGACACCGAGGGCAGGGGTGTCGAGCGGGTGACGGCGGGCGGCCTCGTCGTCGACGGCGTCGAATATCCGGTCGATTGCATCATCTTCGCCACCGGCTTCGAAGTGGGCACCGCCTACACCAGCAGAGCCGGTTTCGAGATCCATGGGCGGAACGGCCGGATGTTGAGCGAGCATTGGGCGGACGGCCAGAGGACGCTGCACGGCGCCTGCAGCCACGGCTTTCCAAATTGCTTCCACATGGGCTCCAACCAGAGCACCTTGACGCCGAATTTCCCGCATCTGCTCGACGAGCAGGCGCATACCATCGCCGCCGTGATCGCTCGCGCCGAGCAGTGCGGCGCGGCGAGCGTCGAACCCACCGCCGAAGCCGAAGCCGCCTGGGTCGAGACGATCCGCGATACGGCGCGGACGAATCTCGAATTCCGGACCGATTGCACGCCGGGCTATTACAATGGCGAAGGCCGCGCCGGGGCCGGCATGGGCTTCTTCGACGGGCTCTACGGGCCGGGTCCGGTGAAGTTCTTCGAGCTTATCCGCGCCTGGCGCTCGAACGGCATGGCGGGGCTCAGCATCGCCTGACGACGCCGGCCGCATCCGGCCGGGCGCGCGGTCACCCCCTCGGCAGCGCGGCCGAAGACCGATCGATGGTCGCCGAAACCCAATCTGCCTGTCGGTGACGGAACCCTTCGCACCACGCTAGTCAAGAGGTTGGCAATTGAGGAGTATCATCATTGGAATCGCTTGCTGCGCTGCGATCGGGTTGTCCTTCCCGATGACCGCCGCCGCCTATGATCCGCAGGAAAAATCGCTGGCCGAGCTCGCCGCCGATCTGCTGGCCGGGCGGACGAGTTCGGTCGAACTCGTGACGCTCTATGAGCAGCGGATCGAGCGGTTGAACCCGCAGCTCCGAGCGGTGATTGCCGTCAATCCGGGCGCGCTCGCCGCGGCCGCCGCCGCGGATGCCGACCGCGCTGCGAAGAAGGCGTTGGGGCCGCTGGCCGGCCTGCCGATCCTGATCAAGGACAATATCGAATCGGCCGACGACATGGCCACGACGGCCGGTTCGCTGGCGCTCAAGGACAACAAGACCGGCCGCGACGCGCCGGTGGCGGCCCGGCTGCGGGCGGCCGGCGCCATCATCCTCGGCAAGGCCAACCTGTCGGAATGGGCGAATATCCGGTCCCGCCATTCGATCAGCGGGTGGAGCGCCACCGGCGGCCAGACGCGCAACCCCTATGCCCTCGACCGCAACACCTGCGGTTCCAGCTCGGGCTCGGGTGCGGCCGCCGCCGCCAGCCTCGCGGCGGCGGCGATCGGCACCGAGACCGACGGCTCGGTCACCTGTCCCTCGGCGATCAACGGGCTGGTCGGTCTCAAGCCCACGGTCGGCCTGGTCTCGCGCACCCATATCGTGCCGATCAGCCACACCCAGGACACGGCCGGCCCCATGACGCGCGACGTGCGCGACGCGGCCCTGCTGCTCACCGTCATGGCCGGTTCGGATCCGGCCGATGCGGCGACCGCGTCCGCCGATGCGCACAAGACCGACTATCTGGCCGGGCTTGCGCCGGACGCGATGAAGGGCGTGCGGGTCGGGGTGCTGCGCTTCGCGGCGGATTTCCATCCGGAGACCGAGCTTGTGTTCAAGAAGGCCCTGGCCACGCTCGAGGGCGCCGGCGCCACCCTGGTCGAGATCGCCAAGTTTCCGCACGACAAGGATCTTCGCGCGCTGGAGCATGTGATCCTGATGACCGAGCTGAAGGCCGATCTGAACGCCTATCTGGCGACGACCGCGCCGAACCTCGTGCCCAGCCGGACCCTCGCCGACCTCATCGCCTTCAACAAGCAGCACGCCGAAGCGGAAATGCCGTTCTTCGGCCAGGATCAGTTCGAGGCGGCCGAACTGACCAAGGGCCTGGATGATCCGGCCTATCTCGCCGCCAAGGCCGACGCCCACCGCCTGGCCGGCCCCGAGGGCATCGACGCCATGCTGCAGGCCGAAAAACTCGATGTGCTGATCGCCCCGACTCTCGGCCCGGCCTGGCTGATCGATCCGGTGCTGAAGGACCGGTTCGTCAGCGGCGGTGTCGGCGGAGCGCCGGCGATTGCCGGCTATCCGCATCTGACCGTGCCGATGGGGCTGGTCGACGGCCTGCCGGTCGGCCTGTCCTTCATCGGTGCGGCCTGGAGCGAGGCCCGGCTGCTGGCCTATGGCTACGCCTTCGAACAGGCGGCGCACGCCCGGGTCCCGCCGACCTATGCGCCCAGTGCCCAGATCGCCAGCAAGGCGTCCTGGCTCGGCGCGGCCGAGCCGGACAGGCGGTAGGGCGAGGTCGTGGCGGCACCGCGCTGAGAGAGGCCGGTTGTCGATGGGAGTGGTCGACCCGAAGTCGGTCGGGAGATTCTGGTTGATAGTATAATCACTATATGTTCTATATTTTGCCCATGACCTGCTCGCCCTCGAACCCGACCATAAACCGGTCACCGCGTTGTCCCCGCTGTTCGCGGGAGACCGATGAGGAGCGGCTGGCGCGGTACTCCTTTGGGCTGAAGCGCTTGGCCGAGATCGGCCTGGCTTTTGCCGAGGGGTCGCATCGGGAGTTCCAGGCGAACGGCCCCGTAGCTGACGCGCAGTCGGAGACGCACACGCCGACGGCCGAGGGGCAATCAGACAGTGCTGCCGAAGAGGCTGTGGCGGCACCGCCGGACCGGGCGAGCCGGATCGAACTCAGCCGGACCTTCGAGCGGGTCGCGCGTTCCGTGCGTTTGGTCTATATGCTCGAAGACAAGCTGATCCAGGATTTCGCCGCACGCGCCAAAGCAGCCGCCAAGGACGCCGCCGAGCAGGCGGTCGGGAAGGAGCGGCAACGTCGGAACGCGACGCGCCGGACCGTCGACCGCGTGGTCAAGGAGGCGATCGACGCCGAGGCCGGCGATCAGAGCGAGCGCAATCATGTGCTGGGCCAGCTCAAGCTCCGCCTCGATCAGAACGATGTCTACTGGGATCTGGCGTCGAAGCCGGCCGAGATCCTGATTGCCCGGCTGTTCCGCGAACTCGGGCTCGAACCCGACTGGGATCGGTGGCACGGCGAGGCGTGGCTGAACGGCGACCATTACAAGATACCGGACGATACCCCGCCGATTTGCCCGATCTGCGGCCGGGCACCGCCGCCGGTCCCGGCGGCTCTACCGGGTGGGCCGGTATCTGAAATCCCGGGCACCGCCACCGGCAGCGACCCGCCCTGAGCGTCGCGGGGGTCTCCTCGCGCCCACCACCGGGCGGCGAGCACCGGCTGGCGCCTCCCCGCCCGGACGCCGCCGCGCTCCTCCAATCCGCTCGGCCACGCGCCGGTTTCCCGGTCCCGCCCCGAACTCGGCCGAGGCTAGGCCACCCGCAACTCGCCGATGAACCCGGTCATCGCCTGGCGCAGCGAGCCGCCATCCTTGGCCAATTCGGCGGCGGCGGCGAGCGCCCGGTCGGCGGCGCGGCGGGTTTCCTCGGCCGTGCTTGCCGCATCGCCCAACGTGTGCGAGACCTCCTTGGAATGGCGCGCGGCTTCGCGGATGCTGCGGCTGATCTCACCGGTCGCCGAAGTCTGCTGCTCGGCGGTCTGGGTAATCGCGCCCGTGATGTCGCTGATCGTGCCGATCGTCCGCGCGATGTCGTGGATCGCGGCCACGGCCTTGCCGGTCTCGGACTGGATCGCCGAGATCTGCGCCTGGATGTCGTCGGTCGCGCGCGCCGTCTGGCTGGCCAGGCTCTTGACTTCGCCGGCGACGACGGCGAAGCCCTTGCCAGCCTCGCCCGCGCGCGCCGCCTCGATCGTCGCATTCAGGGCCAGGAGGTTGGTCTGGCTGGCGATGTTGTTGATGAGCTTGACGACTTCGCCGATCCGGCTGGCGGCGCCGGCCAGCGTCTGCATCGTGACGCTGGTCTGCTCGGCCTCGCTCACGGCGCGCGCAACGATCCGTCCGGCATCGCCGACTTGGCGGCCGACTTCGGCCACCGAAGCCACCATCTCTTCGATCGCGGCCGCGATCGTCTCGACATTCTCGGAGGTTCGCTCCGACGAGCCGCGGACATAGCCGGTCTGCTCGCCGGTACGCTCGGCATATCCCACGAGGTCGCGCGCTGTCGCCTGCATCTCGCCGGTGGCGGCGGTAACCCGTTCCATCATGCCGGCGACATGCGCCTCGAAGCGCCGGGCGATGTCAGTCATCGACTGCTTACGTTCGGCATCGGCCGCTTCGCGCAGACGCGCCTGTTCGGCGTTGAGGGCGGCGGTTTCGGCATGCGCTGCCGTCGCCTCGGCCAGGCTCCGGTCGCTGCGGGCGAACAGGCTCAGGATTTGGAGATCGAGCCAGGCCAGGGTCGCGGTCTCCAGGATCACGATCACGGCATGCAGCAGTACGCGGCCGAAATCGCCGCCGCCCGGATATACCGCGGCCGGGAACGCGAAATTGAGCACGAGGTGATGCAGCGCGGTTGCCCCGGCGGCGAGCAGCAGCACCTGCCAATCGCAATAGGCCGACAGAATCGCCAGCGCGGCGAAATAATACATATGGGCGTCGACTTGCCAAACCTGGCCGCGGAGTACATAGACCAGCAGCGAGACGGCACCGATCAGCGCCACGGCGGAGACGAGCCGCGCGCTTTGGCCGATCGGATCGACGCGGTAAGCGAGCGTCGCCGCCACGGCAAATCCCGCCATGAATAGGGTCGGCCAGAGCCACCCGGCGCCGGCGAGGAGCGCCACGCCAAGTGTCAGCGGCACATGAACCCAAAGCAGCAGCAGCAGGCCCAGTCCCACATAGCGCCTGAGACCGGCAAGATCCGTGATCATAAACTGGCTTCCTTCGAGGCCGGAAGGGTGCTGCGTCCCGCACAGAGGCCCAACGGTGACGGGTCGAGAAGGAACATCGCGCCGGCCGCGTGCAGCCGGGCGACGAAATCGCTGCCGTCGGAGCGCGCCAGGACGACGGAGGACAGCGCGCCCCAGCCGACGATCGCGCCGCCGGCATCGGCGACGGCAGCGATGCTGCGGGCTTCGCCCCACCAGGGCGGAAAGACGGCTGCGACGAAATGATCGTCGCTCGGCCGCAGGGACAGCCAGGCCGACGCGACGACGCTCGCGGCCAGCAGCCCGAGCGCCGGCAGCCAAGTCTGGGCTAACGGCATGCGCCGTTCGTCGTTCGAGCTCCGCGCCGGTATGGCGTCCTCCCTACGATCGCGTGCAAAGCTTGCGCTAGCAGCATGCTGCCCGCCGGGTTAAGGCGGCCCTAAGGAACATCGCCATTGGCGTTTATTTTATACGATAGTGCAGCATATGCGCGCGAGCCGGTCCGGGGTTGATCCGACGGTCCGACCTCGTCATCCTGCAACGCCGTAGCCGGTACCGGGGTTCCTTCTGCTTATGTCGATGCTTCACGAGACCGATGTCGCGATCATCGGGGCCGGCCCAGTCGGGCTTTTCGCGGTCTTCGAATGCGGCATGCTGCGCATGCGCTGCCAGGTCGTCGACACGCTGCCGGCGCCGGGCGGGCAATGCGCGGCGCTCTATCCGGAGAAGCCGATCTTCGACATTCCCGGATTTCCCGAGATCGCGGCGCAGGCGCTGATCGATCGCCTGGCGGCGCAGGCCGCACCGTTCGAGCCGGTTTATCATCTGGGCCAGCAAGTGCAGCGGCTCGTGCGGCTCGAGGCCGGCGGCTTTGCGCTTCAGACTTCTGCCGGGGTGACGATCCGCGCCAAGGCGGTGATCCTCGCGGCCGGCGCCGGCGCCTTCGGCCCGAACCGGCCGCCGCTGGCCGGCATCGAAGCCTATGAAGGCAAGAGCGTGTTCTATCTGGTCGGCCGGCGCGACGACTTCGCCGGCAAGCGGGTGGTGATCGCCGGCGGCGGCGATTCAGCGGTCGATTGGGCGCTGAGCCTGGCAAGCATCGCCGCCCGCGTCATGGTCGTGCACCGAAGGCCGAAATTCCGCGCCGCGCCCGACAGCGCGGCCAAGCTGCAGAGCTTGGCCGACAGCGGCGCGCTCGATCTGGTCGTGCCGTATCAGCTGGAGGCGCTGGAAGGCCAGGACGGCGCGCTCTCCTCCGTCATCGTCGCCGATCTCGAGGGCGGGGTGAGGCAGCTCGAGGCCGATGTCCTGCTGCCGTTCTTCGGATTGTCCATGGAACTCGGACCGATCGCCGATTGGGGGCTGGCGCTGGAGCGCCGCCACATTGCGGTTGATCCGGCCACCGCAGCGACGAACATTCCCGGCATCTTCGCGATCGGCGACATTGTCGCCTATCCGGGCAAGCTGAAGCTCATTCTATCCGGTTTCGCCGAAGCCGCGCAGGCTGCGCATGCGGCGTTTCCGCTGGTGCATCCCGGCGAGGCGCTGCATTTCGAGTATTCGACCTCGAAAGGGGTCCCGGCGGCGCCGTGATGACCGAAGGAGTCACGACGGCCGGGACGAGCGGCACGGCATCGATCGGCAGGCGGCAGGTGACGCGCGTGCCATGGGCCAGCGCCGATTCGAGTTCGACCGTTCCGCCATGCAGTTCGATGAAGGATTTCACCAGCGACAATCCCAGCCCGGCGCCGGCCTGTCGCGTCGCCGGATCGCCGCGTTCGAATTTCTCGAAGACCCGGGCATGGAGCTCAGGCGCGATGCCGATGCCGGTGTCGCTGACCGAGAGCGCGATCTCGTGCTCGTCGCGATGCGCCGACAAGGAGACGGTGCCGCCCGCCGGGGTGAATTTGATGGCGTTGGAGACGAGATTGAACAGCGCCTGGCGAATGCGGCGCTCATCGACCACGATCATGCCGATATCGGTCGGGCAATCGAAATCCAGGGTGATGTCGAGCCGGCGCGCGCGCTCGCGGCTCAGGCTCAAGATGTTGGCCAGCAGGCTGTGGATATCGACAGGCGCGCGTTCGAGCGCCAATTGCCCTGCTTCGACCGAGGCCAGGTCGAGAATGTCGTTGATCAGCGACAGCAGGCGCTGCGAACTGTCGAGAATGCCGCGGCTGTATTCGATCTGGCGGTCGTTCAACGCGCCGAAATACTGGTTGGTCAGGATTTCGGCGAAGCCGATGATGGCGTTGAGCGGGGTGCGCAGCTCATAGGACACGTTGGCGATGAATTCGCTCTTGAGATGGCCCGCGGTCTCGAGCGCTTCGTTCTTTTCGCGCAAGGCCCGCTGCACGCGAATCGAATCGGTGACGTCGAGATAGCTGAGCAGGACATTGCCGTCCGGCAACGGCACGGCGTTCATGTCGAGCACCGAGCCGTCCCGCCGCTCCAGTCTTTCGGCGTGGCCGGCATAATCCGTCGTCCGTTCGAGGGCCGCGACGCGTGTGCGTTCCCAATCCTTATCGGTGTCGTAAAGCGCCCGCGCCTTGTCGATCAGAGTCGTAATATGCGGCCGATTGGCCAGATCGGCCGGCTGCAATTGCCAGATTTCGCCATAGGCCGGGTTCCAGAGCTTCAGCCTGCCGTCGCTGCCGAACACGGCGATGCCCTCGAAGAGATTGTCCAGCGTTTCGCGCTGCACGTCGATCAGCGTATTGTAGGAGCGTTCGAGCGCCAGTTTGTCGGTCACGTCTTCATAGGCGTAGGTCAGGCCGCCGAAGGGATGCCGGCTGATGCGCAGGCGCAGCGTGCGCTCATCCGGCAGATGCAGGAGTTCGTCGCGCGGCTCGTTCAGATCGGTCAGCAGCGCCAGCTGCTCGGCCTTGAACCGGCGGAAATCGGCATGCTCGGGCAAAGCCCGCATCTCGCGCAGCTGGTCGAGCAGCTCCGGCAGGCTCGGCTCCGAATCCAGCCATTCGCGATCAAGCGCCCAGAGCTGCTCGAAGGCGGTGTTATGGAACAGCAGCCTGGCGTCCGGGCCCCAGATGACGATCGCGGTATTGAGCGCCTCCAGCACTTCGCGATGGCCGAGCGCGAGCCGGTCGAGCTCAGCCTGCACGGCCTCGATTTCATGTCGGTCGCGGCCGAACCCGACCGTGCCGCCGCCTTCCAGCGGCAGTTCGATCAGTTCGACCGGGCGGCGCTCCGCCCCGAGCGCGATCAATTGGCGCTCGCCGACCGCGGCGGCGTTGCCGACCGCACGCGCCGCCAGCGCTGCGGTCGCTTCGTCGAGGCCGATGGTCTCGGTGAAGCGGCGATTGCCGCCGGCGATCTTGAGGTCCGTGTCGCGCCACCAGACGGGCATCGGCAGCCGATCAACCGCCTCGCGCAGTACTGCGAGGTCGCGCTGCGCCACAGCCCGGGCGCTGGCCGCCGCCTCGCGCTCGGTGATGTCTGCGGCCCATACCAGGTCGAGCGACCGGCCGCCCTTGGCGGCGTATGCCCGATGGCCGGAAATCTCGAGGAGGCGGGGCTGCGGCCGCGTGCCGCCATTCGGGCCGGATCCGCCCGGAACATGGCGGACGCGCCGGAAAAAGCCGCGACCGGTCGCTCCCAGCTCCTTGAGATCGGCCCGCAGCGCCGTCAGATCGGCAGCCGGCAGGCGGTCGACCAGCGCTTCCAGATCGAGCGGCCAGAGCAGATCGTCTGCAACGCCGTCGATGCGGATGACGCGGCCGCCGCGATAGCGGTAGCAGATGCCCGAGATCGTGCCCAGCGCGCCCGCCAGCAGCGCCGCCTGCTGCCGCTGGCGCCGCGCATCCTGCAGTGCCGCCATCCCCAGAACCGAGACGACCGAAATGATCGCGGCAAAGAGGGAAGCGGCGAGTAAACTCATCCTTCCGCCCCCCGGAACGACAGCAATCGCTGTCGGGCAGGCGCGCAGGCAGGGCGGGACGGTGGCGCAGCCGTTGGTGAATTCATCGTTACCAATGTTAGTGGTTGGCGCGCGACATCACAAGGGATTGGGGTGGGAAGAAGGCGAAGAAACGGCAGGGCCGAGGCAGTCGGAGGTTTTTCTGTCAGAATTCAATCATTTTTCAGCCTGAAACCCCCCGCCCTGTCAACGCCGAGCAACCCCGCGCACCGAAGATGCCGGTCCAACGCACGCCGCCGGCAGGACGCAGGCTTTCGCGCCGATCGTCATACCGGCACCGATCCGGCGTCGTCAGCGCGCGGCGGGCCGCCGCAATTGACGCAATGAGCAATATCTCCAGTCATGGCTGTCCGTATTCGCGCTAAGAAGTGCCGGAATTTCCTAATCATAGTCGGCATGACGACCAACGGGCAGCCCGATCTATGCATATCGGCAAAAACGCGTCGACAACGCTCCCGGTGTTTTTTAACGGATAGTGGCCAAGTTTGTTCGCGCGATGGTATTTGCGCCGTGACCTGTTCAGATCGATTTGCATTCTCAGGCGCTTGCTGCGTTGGTTCCACTTTATTGTTTCGGCGAGCGTCGTCATCCGCCCGAGCAACTTCAGCTGAGGAGGATCTGCGCTATTTGTCCAATTGGCGACTGGAATGGAACGGCAGTTCGAGCGCCCGGTCCCGCAAACGCCGGCGCCCGCGAGGAGAGATCCTCACGGGCGCGGTTTCTGGCATTACGCTGCGCCTTTAAGCGGCAATGATCGGCGACGCGCGTCGGGGGCCTCGATCGCGCTCAGTAGCGATAGTGATCGGCTTTGTAGGGCCCGGACGCTTCAATGCCGAGATAATCCGCCTGTTTCGGCGTGAGCTGGGTCAGCTTTGCGCCGAGCTTGGCCAAATGCAGCGAGGCGACCTTCTCGTCGAGATGCTTCGGCAGCACATAGACCTTGTTTTCGTATTTGCCCGGATTGGTATAGAGCTCGATCTGCGCCAGCACCTGATTGGTGAAGGAGGCGCTCATCACGAAGCTCGGATGGCCGGTCGCACAGCCGAGATTGACCAGCCGGCCTTTGGCCAGCACGATCAGGCGCTTGCCGTCCGGGAACAGGACCTCGTCGACCTGCGGCTTGACCTCTTCCCAGACATAGTTGCGCAGGCTCGCGATCTGGATCTCGCTGTCGAAATGCCCGATATTGCAGACGATGGCGCGGTCCTTCATGGCCCGCATGTGGTCGAGCGTGATGACGTCGACATTGCCGGTCGCGGTCACGAAGATGTCGGCCACGGGCGCTGCGTCGTCCATGGTCACGACCTGATAGCCTTCCATCGCCGCCTGCAGCGCGCAGATCGGATCGATCTCGGTCACCA